>OGCM01001093.1_pt1 | contig 35402 bp, 25 predicted proteins | sample 1570151 | NCBI WGS metagenome assembly OGCM01 (sample SAMEA4370582, study PRJEB24528) | human gut metagenome
CAAACCTTCTGGAAGCCATTGAACAGGGCATCCTGACCCCGACCACCAAGCAGCGTTTGGACGAGCTGGAAGCCCGGAAAGAAGCCCTGAACACCAGCATTCTGGAAGAAGAGCTGAAAAAGCCCGTCCTGACCCGTGAGTGGATTCGGTTCTGGCTTGAAAAATTCCGCAAGGGTGACGTGGGCAGCATGGAACACCAGCGGCAGATCATTGATACCTTTGTCAACTCGGTCTACGTCTTTGATGACCGGGTCGTACTCAACTTCAACTTCACGGACGATGCCAAGACGGTCACCCGTGAGGAAGTGTTGGGTTCGAGTGCCGTGGACAATGCTCCACCAAAAAAAAGAGCGCAGCTATGCTATTTTGTTGCAAAATAGCATAGCTGCGATTCTTTTTTTGTACAATTCACTGCTCAACTGATTGCGTATCGACTCCCGGCGTTTTTTGTATTGCTGCATAAATGTCATGTACTCGGGGCTACATCAATATAACGGTCGTTGCTTTCTTTGGTGGCTGTGTGCTGATAGCCGAAGTCCCTAAAAACCAAAAGGCTCTTGTTGACATGAACGGTACATTACCGTCAGCGTTGGTACACCGACCACCTAAAGTCATAACCCCCACCAGCCGTCATGCCCCGTGACGGCTGGTGCTCTGCCGCTTCAAAAACGTAGGGGCGGATTCCATATCCGCCCATGCCCGCTTGCTGCAGGATAAACTTCCGCGGGCGCATATAGAATGCGCCCCTACAGATTCTGTTTTCGACCAACAGGGACACCCACAAAAAACGCAGCCACGCTATTTTACGGCAAAATAGCGTGGCTGCGTCTTTTGTTTTGGCCTTGCGTATGATTCCCGGTTCTGAAACCCCGCGTGTTACAGGACCTTGCGCATCTCCTGCACAAGGTCGGCGATCACGATGGGCTTGGACAGGAAACCGTTCATGCCGCATTCCAGGGCGTTGCGGCGGTCCTCGTCAAAGGCGTTCGCCGTCATGGCAAGAATGGGGATGCCCGCCAGGGCGGGGTTTTCCAGCTCGCGGATGCGGCGGGTGGCGGTGTAGCCGTCCATGATCGGCATCTGCACATCCATCAGCACCAGATCGTACTGCCCCGGCGCGGCGGTGCGGACCTTTTCCACGGCGATGGCGCCGTTCTCGGCGGTATCGACCTCAAAGCCGTAGGCGTTCAGAATCTCCACGGCAATCTCGCGGTTCAGCTCGTTATCCTCGGCAAGCAGGATGTGCTTGCCCGCAAAGTCGGTGGGCTCCTTGGGCAATACGCCCGGCTGCTCCTCCGGCTTTTGCCCGATGGCGGTCATTAGGGAGTCGCGCAGGTCCGACAGGAACATCGGCTTGGGGCAGAACGCCGTGACACCGGCGGCCTTTGCTTCGGCCTCAATGTCGGACCAGTCATAGGCGGTCAGGATAATAATAGGCGTATCATCGTTTAAACTGCGGATCTGGCGGGTGACCTCGATGCCGTTCATATCCGGCAGGCGCCAGTCGATGATATAAGCCTTGTAGGTATCGCCCATCTCGATGGACTGCCGTGCGCGCAGCACGGCCTCTTTGCCGGAAAGCGTCCAATCGGCGCGCATACCCACCGTGACCAGCATCTTGGTCACGCTGTCGCAGGTGTTGAAATCGTCGTCCACCACCAGCGCCTTCAGACCCTCCAGCGCGGGGATCTTTTCCGCCTTGTGGTGCTCTGCCTGTATGCGCAGCGGTACACGGACGATAAATTCAGAGCCCTTGCCCGGCGCGGTCTGCACCTCGATGGTGCCGCCCATCATATCTACGATGTTTTTGCTGATGGCCATACCCAGCCCGGTGCCCTGTATCCTGCTTACCGTGGAGGTGCGCTCGCGCTCAAAGGGCTCAAAGATTTTTTGGGCAAACTCCGGGCTCATGCCGATGCCGTTGTCCTTGACGCGGAACTCATACTGCCCGCAGCCGCTGACCTGGCCGGCAAGCTGGCGCACCCGCAGCGACACCGTGCCGCCCGCGGGGGTGAACTTGATGGCGTTGGACAAAAGGTTCATCAAAATCTGATTCAGCCGGGTCTTGTCGCAATAGACGTCCTCGTCGGTAATATCTATCGCGTCCATATACAATTCCAACTGCTTTGCGTAAAACTGCCCGCTGACGATGGTCTTTATGTCGTGCAGCACGTCGGACAGGTTGACCTCGTTCTCGTCCAGCTGGATCTTTCCGCTTTCGATGCGGCTCATATCCAGAATATCATTGATGAGCGAAAGCAGGTGGTTGCCGGAGGCAAGTATCTTGGTAAGGTAATCCTTCACGCGGTCCCTGTCGTCCAGTTGGCTGACCGCCAGCGTGGTAAAGCCGATGATGGCATTCATCGGGGTGCGGATGTCGTGGGACATATTGGAAAGGAAGGTGCTCTTGGCGCGGTTGGCGTTTTCGGCGGCGGCCACGGCATCCGAGAGCGCCTGGTTTGCCTGCCTGTCGGCGGTGCGGTCAGACAGAACCAGAATGTGCTTGGTTTGGCCCTCGACCTCGCTGCCCATGGCAACCACATGGAACCAGCGATGCTCCCCGGTTTCCTGATGGACAAACTCCGTGTCCCATTCGCGCTGGTCGCCGCAGGCAAGCCCTTCCAGATAATTTTTGGTGCGGCCGGGGGAATCCACCGGGTACAGCAGGGCCAGCGTGCCGATATTCTTACGCACGCTCTCCGGCGTCAGGCCCAGCAGCCGTTTTATGTTCGGGCTGACATAATCCGCCCGGTGCTTTTGGGCATCCAGCAGAAGGAAAACGTCGTCCACGTTCTGGGACAGCTTCTCAAACAGCACATCCCGGTACAAAATCGCGGTGTTCTGGCGGCGCAGCTTGGTGCGGCCCCGGTGCATGACCATCAGAAGGACCATTGCCGCAATCGACAGGACAACGAGGGCTACGATCTGCATCGTGCGCTGCCAAAGCTGGTTCATGGCGGCATTGACGGTATCCCGCGGGACAAGGCCCACCAGAATCCAGTTCTGGATGCCGGTGCTTTCGTAGACCATATAGAATCTTGTGCCGTCCAGCGTCACCTCGCGGTTTCCGGTGATGCCCTGCGCAAAATCGTCCGTAAGCTCCTGTATCTGCGCCTCGGTAAGGTCGGAATACTCTTGCAGTATCGCTATAAAGTTATAAATGGATTCCGAGTCTTCTGAGATATTTTCGATCACGACCTGCCCGTCCGGGTAGATGACAAAGGAGCTGGCCGCTCCGCCGAAAGCTGAATCGTCCACGGTCTTCATCACAACATTGTTGTAGTGGCTGATGGCAATGGCATCGTAGGCAAAGCCGCGGTAGATGCCCTTGGTTTCGGGGCAGATGAACACCAGCATCGGGTCCTGCCCGGGCAGGGCCGTGTTCAGCACAACGTCCTTCTGGTCGGAAAGCAGCTCGTCCAGATTGCTCTGCAGGCCCAGGTAGCCCGTTTTCCCGCTGGGGGTCATGTAGTTGCCGTCGTAAGAAAGAAAGTAGAATTCGGCAAAGCCAAGCTGCTGCTGCGCTGACTCCAGATACGCCTGCGTGCTGGCATCATCGGGGTCGCTGCTCAGAAAGCCGTTCCACACATGCAGGTAGGAGGTGTTCTTCTTGACGATCATGCTCAGCATATTGTTGGATTTGTGCAGGACTTCTCCCAAATGCTGGGTGCTTTCCGCATAGATGGTTTTTGACACAAACGAAAGGTACTGCGCGCTAAGGCAGACAAGCAGCGCAATCGACAGCAGGCAGGCCGCCGCAGCTTGCCAATTTCGCCGCGAATGCCGCTTTATTTTTATTTTATGCTTAGTTTCTTCCACAGCGCATTACCCCCCCCCGAATGTAATATAGCTTTCCGGCGCGGCCAGCGTCACGCTGCCGCCGGAAAGTGCCTCGCTCCAGGCGTCTTTGACCGTGGCTTCCCCGCGCTCAAACGCGCGGCTTTCGTCCTGCAGCAGCGGTGCCATCTGCTTTTCGGTTGCCAGGCAGGTCACGGTGACGGTGTCGTCATCCTGCAGCGGCTGGCCGCCGCGGGTGATGCCGGTCAGCGTATAGCTGCCGCCGTTCTCCTGCACCTGCACGGCAATGCCGCTGACCACCGGCAGGGAACCGCGGTTGAACGGGGTAAAGCCGCCCTCGCAGCCTTCCACGAAGGCGCGCACGGTGTCCTTCAGCTCGGCACCCGTCATGGTGCGCCGGTACGACATAAGCCCGTTGGGCATGATCATGGCGCGCGCCGTTGTCTGGGTATAGTCTGCCTGCAGCACGCTGCCGGTAAAGCTGCTGGCGGGTGCTATCAGTACATCGGTGCCGTACAGCCCGCGCAGCGTGTTTGCCATGACCGAGAAGGACGCATTGCCGCCGTTTTTGTGGAACACGTTGGAATAGGCGGTTTTACTGGTCAGCACAACGTCGCTTGTGTCGGGCGTTTCCTCCGTCAGAAGGCGGACGTTGAACACACGGTAGGCCTGCCCGGCGTCATATTCGCCCGCGATCATCTTGGAAACCACATCCTGGGAGATGGCAAAGAAATCGTTGGAGGCGATGCGGATGAACATGTGGTTTTCTTCCACCACCGAGCGCACGTCCTTCATGGTGTCGGTCAGGTGGTAGCTGACATTCTGGCTGTAGCTCAAAAGATCCTGCCCGTCCGCGAGGATCTGCTCCTGCGCCCCCTCCGACAGCATGACGTGCAGGACATGCATTGCCTTGTCACGCCGGGCGGCGTCCTGCTCCAGGTCGCGGTTCAGCGCCACCTGGAAGTAGGGGGTGGTCATCAGCCATTTTTCGCCGTTCTGGTTGAAGAACGGCAAAAAGGTCGCGTCGATGCCCTGCTCCCGGAACATCTGTACGCCGGCGGAGCTGCCAAAGTACATGGCAAGCTCCCCCTTGCCGAACATCCCGGTCACGGCGTCGTAATTCAGCTCTAAGTCCGCCGCCGTAAGACCGGTGTCCTGAATGAACTGCTCCATACGCGCAAAGACGCCCGGCCAGACGGTATCATCCAGCCCGACACGGGCGGTGCCGGCGGGGTAGCTGTAGGCGGTGCGCCATTTGCGCCCTTCCGTACTCTTAAGCTCGGTGGCGGAAAGCCCCTGCAGCGTTTCCGCGCAGGTGTAGTCGTACAGATAATCGGCGGTAAAGCCGCGGATGCCCGCTTCGTCAAAGGCTTTGCAGGCAGCGGCAAAGCTGGCATAATCGGTGGGCAGCGGGATACCGTATTCCTCAAAAAGGCCGCGGTTGACCACAAAGCCGTGGGCGTCTGCGCATACGGGCAGCCAGTTTACACTGCCGTCCTCATTTTTAAAGCTGTTGAGGTAGGTATTGTAGACAGCGCCTGCCTCGTTGGTGGTGGAAAGGTCCATCAGGCTGCCCCTCAGGGGGGCCGCATCGTGCATGGAGAAGCGGCAGCAGGTTATAATGTCCGGCAGACCGCCGTTTTCCTGCAAGAATTTGTAAAAGTCCAGATCGTTGTTGCCCACGATAAACTCAATGTTTACGTCCGGTAGCCGCGCCTGCACGTAGGGGGCGTACTTTTCGTAGAGGCTGTTGGTCCACAAATAGACCTGAATGGTGTCGGCGTCCTCCTGTGCCTGCACCGCCGCGGTGCTTTTTCCGGCACAGCCGGTCAGCAGGAACAGACCCAGCACCGTGGCTGCAAGCAGGGAGGAAATTCTGTGCAGTGGTTTCTTTTTCATCCGGTTTTTCTCCTTGTTCTTTTGACGGTCTGCTATATAGGCTGTGACGCAGGAAAAAACGCCTTCAGGACATGGTGGACCCATGCCTGAAAGCGCTGTCTGATCGTATTAAACAATATCCGCGGGCAGCAGAAAACAGCAGAGCGTTATAGATGCCCTGCTTTGTGCCGCCGGTGTATTGGTGTGTTTTCACCCTCGTCAACTCCTGCCCCCAAAAGGACGCGAAGCTACCGGCGGCAGTAAAACAACAATTTCTTGTTGGCAACTGGCTGACCCGATGGGCCCCTATAGCTTTGCGTCGCCGGTTTGCACCGGGTTTGCCTGTGGACTTGTAGAGAAATAGTATACCACATAAGATGGTTTTTGACAAGGCGAAAGCGGAAATAAATCCGCTTGCACGCGCAACAGGCAAAAACGCGCCCCTTGGCCGCCTCTGCGCGGGGGGCCGCCCACGACAAAAAACGTAGGGGCGGATTCCATATCCGCCCGTGCCTGCTTGCGGCAGGATAAACTTCCGCGGGCGCATATAGAATGCGCCCCTACGGATTACGTTTCCGACAAAGGGAGAGAACTCCACGCGGGGCACCGCCTCTGTGCGGGTGCTCTGCCGCTTCAAAAACGTAGGGGCGGATTCCATATCCGCCCGTGCCCGCTTGCGGTAAGATAAACCTCCGCGGGCGCATATAGAATGCGCCCCTACGGATTTCGTTTTCAACAAAGGAAGAAAACTCCACGCGGGGCATCGCCCTCTCTTGGCCCCCTCTGCGAGGGGGCTCCGCCCGCAGGCGGTGGGGGAGAGAACCGTGCGGCGGGCAGGAATATTTCGGACCCAGACTGGCGAAAACTCTTGTAGGGGCGAGCATTGCTCGCCCGTGCCCGCTTGCCTTACAAGACAACTGTCCCGGAAAATGCGTTGCGGCGGTAAGTTGGCGGGCGACCAATGGTCGCCCCTACACACACAACAGGGAAAAACGCGCCCCTCTCCGCCCGCCACAAAAAACGTAGGGGCGGATTCCATATCCGCCCGAGCCCGCTTGCGGCAAGATAAACCTCCGCGGGCAAATATAGAATGCGCCCCTACGGATCTCGTTTTCAACATCGGCCTTGCCGGTTCTGGGCGATACAACAAAAAAAGAGTCTGTGACATCTTAGATGTCACAGACTCTTGGTGCGCGGTACAGGACTCGAACCTGTGACCTCCTGCACGTCAAGCAGATGCTCTACCAGCTGAGCTAACCGCGCTTATTGCGCCGCCTCTTGGCGACGCATATTATTATAGCAGAACGACTTCCAAATTGCAAGCCCTTTTTGCAAAAAAATCAAAAAATTCAAATTTTTTCTGCGTCGCGCAAATCGCCCCGGCAGCGCCAGACCGCCAGCAGGATAAACACAAAGCATACGACCCAGGTCGTCGGCTCACAAAAGCAGACCGCGCGGTAGCCCCGGACCGGCACGAGCCATACGGCAAAGATCACCTTGCCCACAAGCTCCAGCCCGCTGGCCAGCAGCGGCTCTACCGTGTGCTGGATGCCCTGCAGCATGTTGCGCAGAATAACCAGCACGGCCATCGGCGGGATGACCGGTGCGCTGATTTTCAGGTACAGCAGCGCATTGGAGATAATGACCTCGTCCGTGCTGCCCGTGATGCCGCGGATGGCGGCCCCGCCCAGCAGGAAGGTGAACGCCATCACAAACACCCACCACACAAAATAGATCGCAAGCGCGGCCTTGACGCTTTGCCAAATGCGGCTGCGGCGGCCTGCACCCAGATTCTGGCTGCTGAACGTCGCCACGCCGATGCCCAGCGCACCGCCCGGGATAAAGTACAGCTCCGCCAGGCGGCGCGCGGCGGTCTGCGCCGTGATGTAGACGCTGCCCAGCGCGTTGATGCTGCTTTGCAGCGCCACGCTGCCCAGATTGTAGATGGCGCTCATCAGCCCCATGCTCAGGCCCGCCCAGAACATACTGGTCACGGCGCGGCGCGTGGCGGCCCCGAGCTGCCGGGGCGTAAAGCGCAGCTCCGGGTAGCCGCGCAGGATGTACACAACGCCCAGCACGGCGCTGATGCCCTACGCCAGCACCGTGGCAATGGCCGCGCCGCGCACGCCCAGCCCCAGCGGCCCCATGAACGCGGCGTCCAGCCCGACATTCAGCACGCTGCTGAACAGCAGGAACAGCAGCGGCGTCACGCTGTTGCCGACGGCGCGCAGCAGCGCAGCCTCCATATTATAAAGCATCGTCAGCGGGATGCCCAGCAGAATGACGGTCAGGTAGGCGGACGCGCCGCCCCATGCCTGTGCCGGGACCTGCAAAACGGTCAGCAGCGCGTCGCGGCCCAGCAGGGAGCACCCCGTCAGCACCAGCGACACCGCCGCCGACAGCGTGACCATCCAGCCCACGGCACGGCGTATCCCGCTTTCATCGCCTGCGCCAAAATAGCGGCTGACCGTCAGCGCCAGGCCGTTGTTCATGCCGAAGGCAAAGTTCATGATAAGCCCGTACAGCGCCGCCGTCGCGCCGATCTCCGCCAGCGCGGCGGAGCCCAGCAGGTGCCCGGCCAGCGCCGTGTCGGTCAGGTTGTACAGCTGCTGCAAAAGGTTGGAGCAGAACAGCGGCATCGAAAATTGCAGCACCAGGCGGAACGGGTCGCCCTGGGTCATATCCAGCACACGGCTTTTGTGCGCGGTGGCCATAATGTAACATCTCCTTTATTGGTTGCAGGGTCTATTATACGGGACGGCACGGGGCGTGTCAATCGGATCATTCCGGCACGGGGCCCGGACAAAACCGCCGGGAACGCGGAAAGGGGCGTGTGGAATTTTCCCAAACAATCAAATTCTTTTGCGGATGGAAAGCCGGGCCCGGGTGTCGTATAATGCAGACAAAAAGCAAATGCTGCAACACTGTTATTTTGCAAAGAAGGAGAGAGCTTATGCAAACCTGTACACTGGCAGTCGACATCGGCGCGTCCAGCGGGCGGCACATCGTAGGCACCGTGCAGAACGGAAAAATCACCCTGCAGGAGGTCTACCGCTTCGAAAACGGCGTCCGCCGCGAGAACGGCCACCTCTGCTGGGACATCGACACCCTCGCGAAAGAGGTCGTCAACGGCCTGAAGGCTGCACACGACGCAGGCTTTGCCCCCGCGACCATCGGCATCGACACCTGGGCTGTCGATTTTGTGCTGCTGGATGCGGACAATAAGCGCATCGGCGACGCCGTCGCCTACCGCGACGAGCGCACCGAGGGCATCCGCGAGGCACTGGAAAAGGAATACGGCCTGACCTTTGCCGACCACTACGCCCGCACCGGCATCCAGTACCAGCCGTTCAACACGGTCTACCAGCTGATGGCGCTCAAAAAGGAGCACCCGGAGCAGCTGGCCGCCGCCAAAACGTTCCTGATGGTGCCCGATTACCTGAACTACCTGCTCTGCGGCGTGCCCGCCAATGAGTACACGAACGCCAGCACCACGGCGCTGGTGGGCGCGGACAGCAGGGACTGGGACGATGCACTGATCGAAAAGCTGGGTCTGCCGCGCGGCATCTTCCAGCCCATCAAGACTGCCGGGACCGTGCTGGGGCATCTGACGCCGGAAATTCAGAAGGCCGTCGGCTTTGACGCCGAGGTCATTCTGCCCGCGACCCACGACACCGGCTCGGCGTTCCTCGCCGTGCCCGCGCGGGATGAGTACGCCGCTTACCTGTCCAGCGGCACATGGAGCCTGCTGGGTGTGGAAAACGCAGCGGCCATCACCGGCCCGGACAGCTGCGCCGCCAACTTTACGAACGAGGGCGGCTATGAATACCGCTACCGTTACCTGAAAAATATCATGGGCCTGTGGATGATCCAGTCCGTCCGCCGTGAGCTTGGCGAAAAGACCGGCACCCGCCCGAGCTTCCCGGAGCTGATCGCCGCCGCGAAGGAGGCCGCCGACTTCCCCAGCTGCGTTGACCCCGATGACAACCGCTTCTTAGCGCCTGCCTCCATGATCGAAGAAGTCAGGGCCGCCTGCGCCGACACGCACCAGCCCGTGCCCGCCGCCACCGGCGAGGTCATGCAGTGCGTCTACAACTCCCTGACGCAGGACTACCGCCGCGCCGTGGAGACCTTGCAAAGGCTGACCGGCAAGACCTACACAAGCCTGAACATCGTCGGCGGCGGCAGCCAGGACGGCTACCTGAACCAGCAGACCGCCAACGCCACCGGTCTGACCGTGTTTGCAGGCCCCACCGAGGGCACAGCGCTGGGCAACCTGATGGTGCAGTTCATCCACAGCGGTGATTTTGCCGACCTGGCCGAGGCCCGCGCCGCCATCCGGCGCAGCTTTGAAATTAAAGAGTATCAGCCGGAGTAAACGACCCGGCGGGGTGGGGACACCCCGCCCTACATCCAACCGTAGGGCGGCATGCCCTCATGCCGCCGCCAGCCTGCCGTTCACCCCGGTTTGTAGGGGAGGGTCTTGACCCTCCCGTGCCCGCGCCCGACACCGTATACTTCCTGGGAGGGATAAATCCCTCCCCTACACGCACATCACAACAAATCCATATACAGGAGGTCCCACCATGTTAGTCGAAACCAAAGCCCGCGTTGGCGTGTTCGCCATTGCGCTGGGCGCTTACCTGCCGCAGTTCCCCACGCTGGTCCCCGAGTTTGAGGGCCAGTACGCCGCCTTCAAAAAGACGCTGCCCGACACCGTCGAGGTCATCGACGGCGGCATCGTTACCACCAAGGAGCAGTCCATGGCCGCGGGCGATAAGTTCCGCACCGCCGACGTTGATCTTGTCATTCTGCAGCTACTGACCTACGCTACCTCTTACAATATGCTGCCTGCCGTGCGCGACCTCGACGTGCCCGTCGTCCTCGTCAACGTCCAGAAGAAGAAAGCCCCCGACTACGCCAACACCGACACCCCCACCTGGCTGGGTGAGCTGTACGCCTGCGGCGCTGTCGGCGAGATGGTCGCTGATCTGGAGCGCGCCGGTAAGCGCCACGCCGTCATCACCGGCGTTGTCGAGGGTGGTGACCCCGCCGTGCAGGCCGAAATCAACGACTGGTGCAAGGCCGCGCAGGTGCGCCGCCGCTTCCGTGATACGAACCTTGCGCAGATCGGCCGCCCGTACCCCGGCATGATGGATCTGTACATCGACGAGACGAACCTGTACAACCGTATGTGGCTCTACACCAAGCAGTTTGACTGGGAGAAGATGTGGGCCATCGCCGACAACATCACCGACGAGGACGCCATCCGCGCCAAAGCGCAGGACATTCTGGACACCTTCGATATTGAGGGCGGCGGCACGGTGGAGAAGGTCTGGGATATGGCCCGCTACGTTGTCGCATTTGAGCAGTGGGTCAGGGACGAGAAGATCGCCTTCGTCGCCAGCCACTACGACGGCTTCGCCAAGGGCGTGGCCGGTAAGCTGGACTCGATGCTGATCCCCGCGTTCTCGATGCTCATCAAGCAGGGCACGGCCTGCGCCGTCGAGGGCGACATCAAGGTCGCCATGGCCATGTCCATCCTCAAGACCATTGCGGGCTGCGGCCAGCTGAGCGAGATGTACTCCATCGACTTCAATGAGGACATCTGCATCATCGGCCACTCCGGCTCCGGCGACGCCGACATCTCCACGGCCAGAAAGCCGACCATGAAGATCGTGCCTGTGTTCCACGGCAAGACCGGCGGCGGCTACCTGACCCAGTTCTACCCGCCGGTGGGCGATGTGACCTATCTGGCCATCACGCAGGACAAGGACGGCCACTTCAAGTTTGTTGTGGCCGAGGGCGTCAACGAGCCCGGCCCGATCTTCACCTTCGGTGACACGAACATGCGCACCCGCTTCAGCTGCGGTGCCCGCGAGTTCGTCAACCGCTGGAGCGAGGCCGGCCCCACCCACCACATGGCCGCCGCCATCGGCCACCACATCGACACGATTTTGAAGGTTGCCGAGATCTTCAACGTGCCGGTGGATGTGATCACGCGCTGATTTCGGGATGCCTTCCCCCTTGGGGGAAGGTAGCCGAGGCCCCGCCCGAGGCCGGATGAGGGGCGGCCTTGCGGCAATTGCCCGGTAACGGGCTGCTGTCGGCAGCTTTGCCCTCATCAGTCAGTGGTCGGGGCCACTGACAGCTTCCCCCGGAGGGGGAAGCCAACACAACGATATAAAGGAGCAGAAATTATGTCTACGATTTATGAAATTCCCTGCGTCAAGGGCTTTATCCGCATGTGCAACGATGGCTGGCTGCAGGGCTGGCACGAGCGCAACGGCGGTAACCTGACCTACCGCATGACCGGGGAGGACGTCGCCGCCTGCCGTCCCTACTTCGACGCCGAGCCGCGCGAGTGGGTCAACATGGGCGTGCAGGCCGATAATCTGGCCGGTGAGTACTTCATCACCACCGGCTCCGGCAAGTTCTTCCGCAACGTCGAGCCTGACCCGATCCACAGCATCGGCATTGTGGAGATCAACGACAAGGGCGACAGCTGGCGCATCGTCTGGGGTCTGGCCGACGGCGCACGCCCGACGTCCGAGTTCCCCAGCCATTTCATGAACCACAGCGTCCGCAAGGCCGCCACCAACGGCGCGAACCGCGTTATTTATCACTGCCACGCCACCAACGTCATTGCGCTGACCTACATCCTGCCGCTGACGGACCGTGACTTCTCCCGCGCCCTGTGGCAGAGCGCTACCGAGTGCCCCGTCGTTTTCCCCGAGGGCGTCGGCGTCTGCCCCTGGATGGTCCCGGGCGGCGCGGACATTGCCATGGCCACTAGCGAGAAGATGAAAACCTATCAGGCCGCTATCTGGGCACAGCACGGCCTGTTTGCCTCCGGCCCTGACTTTGACATCACCTTCGGCCTCGCCCACACGATTGAAAAGAGTGCCGAGATCTACGTCAAGGTCCTGTCCATGGGCGGCGGCCTGATCCGCCAGACCATCACCGACGATGACCTGCGCGCCATCGCCCACGACTTCGGTGTCACCCTCAACGAGAACTTCCTCGACTAACATTACGGGCAAAACGCCCCTGACCGAACGGTCAGGGGCGTTTTGCTGTACAAAAAGGCTTCCCCATCGGGGGAAGCTGTCACCGAAGGTGACTGATGAGGGCCGAACCCTCTGTGGCAACCCGTTTGCGGGCAACCGCGGCAAGCTCTCCCCTCATCCGGCCCTGCGGGGCCACCTTCTCCCCCAGGTGGAGAAGGCTTCAGGGCTTCTTCTTTGGAATATGAACCTCCGGGATGGCGACGTTTTCATAGTTGATGGACTTGTGCTTCTCCGGGGTCTCGGGGGCGTCGCTATGGGCGATCTGGCCGGTGTGGATCTCGGGCAGGGCAACATCGTCACTGTGGACACGGTAGCGCTGCTTTTTCAGCGCCTCGCGCAGCTTGCGGAACATCAGAAGGACCTCCCAATTAGATAAAGTTGATAAAGAAGGTGATGACCAGACTGTTGAGGAAGTCCGCAAACAGACTGCCTACCAGCGGGATCAGCAGATACGCCTTGACCGACGGGGCATACTTTTCGCACAGGGCCTGCATGTTGGCCATGGCGTTGGGCGTCGCGCCCATGCCAAAGCCGCAGACGCCCGCTGCGATGACCGCAGCGTCATAGTCGCGGCCCATGATGTTGAAAATCACAAAGTAGGTGAACAGGAAAATCAGCAGCGTCTGGCCCGCCAGCAGGATGATGAGCGGCAGCGCCAGCGCGGCCAGCTGCCACAGCTTCAGCGTGATCATGGCAATGCCCAGGAACAGCGACAGGCTGATGCCGCCGATGTCGTTGATCTCGCCCATGTGGGTCGTGAATTTGTGGGAGAATTCGCCGATGTTGCGCATACACGCCGCGGCGATCATCGCGCCGATATAAATGGGGAACGTCAGCCCGGTCATGGCCAGCGCCTTGGAGATGAACGTGCCGATGCCGATGGCGATAATCAGCTGGAACACAGCAGCCGGGTACATGCTGGTGTGACGCTCATGCTTGATTTCTTCCTCCACCAGCAGGCTGTCGTCCTCGGGCACAACGGTATCCAGCAGCTTGCGGCGCTCAATGAGCAGACGGCCCGTCGGGCCGCCCATGACGCTGCCCGCAATCAGGCCGTAGGTGGCCGCCGCCGTGCAGAGCGTGGTCGCGCCCGCAACGCCGAAGTCCTCGAGCACGGGGCCGAACGCGCCCGCCGTGCCGTGGCCGCCGACCATCGGGATGGAACCGGTGCACAGACCGATCATCGGCGAGATGCCCAGCAGATCCGCCAGCCCGACGGCAAGGAAGTTCTGGCACAAAATCAGCGCAACGACCAGCCCCAAGAAGAGGATCAGCGATTTGCCGCCGCTTTTCAGCACCTTGAGGTTGGCCTGAAAGCCTACCGAGGTGAAGAAGAACACCATGCAGACTTCCTTTAAAATGTCGTCAAATTCAAACTCGGCAATGCCGGTCACATAGCACAGACAGGTGAAAACGGCAAACAGAACGCCGCCGATGACCGGCGCGGGAATGCAGAATTTTTCCAGAAAGCCGATGCGCGCCTTCAAAAAGCGGCCCAGCATCAGCACGCAGACCGCCGCAAACAGCGTCTGGTACATATCCAGTGAGATGATCATGCGGCGGCCTCCTGTTCAGGGGACGCGCCCGTCTCCGGCCCTGCGGGGGTGATGCCCTGCGCGGTGTAGTACGCAGCGGCCCCGGTGTGGTAGGGGATAACGCTCTGTGCGGCGGCCACGGCGGGGTCGGTCACCAGCGGCACCGGCACGGCGGCGGCCACGGCGTCCACGCTGTCAAAATACCGGGCAGTCAGCCTTTGGACGGTCTCGTCGGACAGCGCGTTCGACGCCAGCAGAAGCGCCTGCACGCTGACGGTCCAGACGTCCTCATCCTGACCGGCGTAGGTCCCGGCGGGGATAACGCAGGCGCGGTAGGCCGGGTAGGCCGCCAGCAGCCGCGCACCGACACCCCCGTCGACGGAGAGCAGACGGATGGCGCAGGTCTTGGCCAGCTGCTCCAGCGCGTCGGCGTGCAGACCGGCGGTGACGAACATCGCGTCGATCGTGCCGTCGGCCAGCCGGGCGGCAGCGTCGGTGTAGTTCAGGTTTACAGTGTGTACCAGGCGGTTGTTCAGGCCGCAGGCGGCCAAAACCTGCCAGGCGTTCTGCTCGGTGCCGGATTCCTCCTCGCCGACGCTGAGCGTGCAGCCCTGCAGTTCCTCCAGCGTCGTAATGCCGGAATCGGCCCGGACAACGACCTGCACGGCCTCCTCATACAGGGCGGCCACGGCGCTGAAGCTGCGCTCGGTACTCTCGTGGGCAAAGACGCCGCTGCCGTCGTAGGCATCCTGCGCCATGTCAGACTGGGCAACGGCCAGCTGTAAATAGCCGCCCGCCAGCAGCCGCAGGTTGGCGGCGGACCCGGCGGTCTGTTTGACCTCGATGGTGCTGTTCTGGGCGGCCATGGCGGTACCAAACGCATTGTACACGCCGCCTGCAGCCGCAGCCCCCAGCCGCAGCCGCGACGCCGCACAGCCCGCCAGCAGGACCGCGGCGGACAGGACGGCAATGATACGGAACAGATGTTTTTTCAATCGTACACCTCTCTGTTGTGTTTTATCGAATGACTCCGTAGGGGCGCATCTATATGCGCCCGCGGAAGTTTGCCTTGCCGCAAACGGGCACGGGCGGATATGGAATCCGCCCCTACGTTTTTTGTGGGGGCGCCCCGCGTGGAGTTTTCTCCCTTTGTCGGAAACGTAATCTGTAGGGGCGCATTCTATATGCGCCCGCAGCTTTCCCATGACAGAGCGCCGACGGGAGGCCGCGGGCCGGACATGTCCGGCCCCTACAGAATGCTTACAGGCCCACCACATCCCAATGCTTATCGTTCCTGTTCAGCACCTCGCAGCCGGTCTCGGTCACCAGGACGAGGTCCTCCACGCGGACGCCGAACTCGCCGGGCAGGTAGACACCCGGCTCAATCGAAAAGATCATGCCGGGTCTGGCTACGGTGGTGTTCGCGCTGCTGACGTCGCCCTTCTCGTGGTCGGTCTGGCCGATGAAATGCCCCAGACGGTGGTTGAAATACGCGCCGTAGCCCGCTTCCGTAATCAGGTCGCGCGCGGCGGCGTCCAGATCACACAGGCGCACGCCGGGCTTGATGAGCGCCTCGGCGGCCTCATTCGCGCGGCGCACCAGATCGTGCACGGCGGCCTGCTTTTCAGTGGGCTGGCCGCAGAACCAGGTGCGGGTCATGTCGCTGCAATAGCGGCTCTTCACGCAGCCCATGTCAAACAGCACGCAGTCGCCCTCTTTTAACACGGTGTCGTCCGGCTCGTGGTGCGGGTCGGCGGCGTTGGCACCAAAGGAGACAATCGTCGTAAAGCTCGGCCCCTCGCAGCCGCGGGCACGGAACTGCGCGTCGATAAACTCGGCGACCTCGCGTTCGGTCATGCCGGCCTTTATATAGTGCTTCGCGGCCTCGTTTACCGCGTCGTTGATGCGAGACGCCTCGCGCATGAGGGTCTGCTCCTCGGCGTCCTTGCAGGCGCGGCAGTCGTCCACGCAGTCGCTGGACAGCACGACCTGCATACCGGGGTGGGTCTCCATCAGCGGGATCAGAAACTTAGCGGGCCACTCCTTGTCAATGCCCAGCGGCCTGCCCGCGTCCACGACCTCGGCGATCTGCGCCACGGGCTTGTCCGTGTCGGTGTGCCAGACGGTCCTGCACGGCGGCTCGGGCACATTGAACAGTCTGTTCAAAAACAGCACCGGCTCGCCCTCGGTGGGCAGGTAGAGCGCCAGCAGACGCTCATAGGGCTCCACGGCGACGCCGGTCAGATACCACACGCTCTTGGGGTCGCAGACGATCATCTGCGTCAGTCCCTGCGCGCGCAGGGCAGCACGGACACGGTCCATGCGTTCGGTTTTCAACATACAAATGCCTTCTTTCCCATTATTCAGTTTTCCGCGGGCTTCATTGCACTTTTGCGGTACTGCTGGGGGCTTTGGCCCACCATGGCGGTAAAGCGGGTCGAGAAGTTGCTCTCATCCCCAAAGCCGACCTGATGCGCGATCTCGCAGACGGAGAAATCCGTCAGCACCAGCAGCTCCTTGGCGCGTGTGATCCGCGTGGACAGCAAAAAATTGTAGGGTGTCGTGCCCATGTACTGGCGGAACAGCCGCAGGAACCAGCTCTTGCTCACCGGCGTCTGGGCCAGCAGGCTGTCCAGCGACAGCGGCTCGGCATAGTGCTGGCGGATGTACTCGGCGGCCTGTTCAATCAAGGTGCGATTGGAGCGGCTCTCGTCCCCGGCCAGCAGCTGGCGGGCCATCAGGGCCAGCATCCGGTGTAGGGCCAGGCAGATCTCGATCTGTGCGGCAGCGCCGTGCTCCCACTCGGCGGCCAGTGACTCAAACAGCGGCTGCATCTCCAGCCGACTGACCGTAACAGGGGACAGCCGCCCCTGCGGCTGCAGTACCTCGGCCAGATTGGCGACGCCCGCGCCGTCCAGATGCGCCCAGTAGTGGTGCCAGTGGTCCTGCCCGGGGGCAGTGCAGTAGCTTTGCGGGGTGCGGCAGTTCAACAGCAGGGCGCTGCCGGCGGGCAGCTCCACGCGCTGGTCGTTCTGCTCGATCAGACCGGAGCCGGACAGCGTATAAAACAGCAGATAGCTTTCCTTATCGGTGCGGGCTGTGGCAAAATGGGCGCGGCCATAAAAGTTGCCGGCCTCGGTGCAGTAAAACGGCTGTGCCAGCGCCGCCGCGCCGGGGGTGGCGCGCAGCCAGGTGCTGCGTTCCTCCACGTCCATATTATAGGTCAGCATAGTGGCGGTCCCTCCCTTGCTTATATGAACATGATAGAAACAAACCACGCGTTTGTCAATAAAAAATAGAAAAAGCCTTCCTTATATAAGGAAAGCGCAGCTTGTCGAAAAACCTCCCTCTGCGAGGGAGGTGCCCCGAAGGGGCGGAGGGAGAGAACCTTGCCATAGCCCGAAATATTTCGGACAGCCGTACAGTTCTCTCCCCCACCGCCTGCGGGCGGAGCCCCCTCGCAGAGGGGGCCAAGGAGTGAACGTACCTTTTTCGACAGTCTGGGGCGATCATTGGTCGCCCGCCTTGACAACGCCGCCCTTTTGTCCTATACTGATACACAGGTTAAACCCGGGTTTAAGTCATAGGAGGAAAACACATGGCCTATACAGTGGGGGAGATGGCGCGGCGGCTGGGCGTGCCCGCATCGACGATCCGCTATTACGATAAGGAAGGGCTGCTGCCCTTCGTCGGGCGCTCGTCCGGCGGCATCCGCGTTTTTACGGAGAAGGACTTCGAGTGGCTGCGCATCATCGAGTGCCTGAAAAAGACCGGCATGTCCCTCAAAGACATCCGCGAATACATCGAGCTGGCCATGCAGGGCGATGAGACCATTGCCCGGCGGCTGGAGCTGTTCCGCAAGCAGCGCACCGTGCTCGAGACCCGCATGGCTGAATTGCAGCAGACGATGGACACCCTGGACTACAAGTGCTGGTTCTATGAGACCGCCGCCGCCCGCGGCAGCACCGAGGGCATCAGCGACCTGCCCGACGAGGCTCTGCCCGAGGCCCTGCGCCCCGTGCGGGAGCGTCTGCGCACCGCCGCGGAGGCGGAGACAGAAGAAGCATGAACCCAAAACGCCGCCCCTGCAAAAAGGTCGGCGCTTTTTTGCGCCCCAGGTGTGCCGACTATAACAACCCGCCCCGCAAAAATCCTGCCGCCACCGCTATATCTGGTGCTGCAGCGTACAATCCGCCACCAGACAAAACGAAAAATCTCAAAAAATCCTGCCGCGAAGTGTTAAACACAGCACAATTCCCGTAAAGATGCAAAAAATACGGAAAATATCTGCGTGAAACTTTCCATTGACACCCCGCGCGCCCTGTGGCAGAATGACGGTAAGAACCTGATTGTGTAAAGGAGAGATCCCTATGACCCCTGAACTTCGCTGGCTGAGTGACCCCACCGTCTTTGCCGTGAACCGGCTGGACGCACACTCTGACCATCTCTGCTGCCGCACCTTGGACGAGGCCGAAAGCGGCCTGACATCGCTGCGCCAGTCACTGGACGGCGCATGGCGCTTTGCGTGGAGCGCCAACCCTGCCGCCCGCCCGGCGGATTTCTGGCAGCCGGACGCCGACCTGTCCGGCTTCGGTACCATCCGCGTGCCCGGGCACATCGAACTGCAGGGCTACGGTCAGCTGCAGTACACCAACACCCTCTACCCGTGGGATGGCCGCAGCTGCCTGCGCCCGCCGCAGGTCGATTGGAACGATGACCCCGTGGGCAGCTATGTCAAAGAGTTTGATCTGGACGAGTCCCTGCGCGGCCAGCGCGTCTGCGTCAGCTTTCAGGGCGTGGAGCAGGCCATGTACCTGTGGTGCAACGGCCAGTTCGTCGGCTATGCCGAGGACAGCTTCACCCCGTCTGAATTTGACCTGACACCGTATATTCGGGACGAGAACAACCGCCTCTGCGTCGAGGTCTACAAGCGCAGCAGCGCCGCCTGGATCGAGGATCAGGACTTCTTCCGCTTCTCGGGCATCTTCCGTTCGGTCTATCTGTACGCAAAGCCCAGGGTCCACATCAACGACATCTGGCTCAAGGCCGACCTTGCCGCCGACAACACCACCGGCCTGTTGACGCCCCTCGTCAAGCTGGACGGCGAGACCGACGGCGCGTCGGTTGCCCTCGTCGTGACCGACCCCGAGGGTTACGCCGTCTACGAAGGCCCCGCCGCGGGCGATACGATCGAGATCGAGGGCATCCAGCCGTGGAGCCATGCAGCGCCGGTGCTCTACCACGCCGTACTGACCCTGCGCGATGCCGACGGCGTTTTGCAGGAGGTCGTGCCCTACGACATCGGCTTCCGCCGCTTTGAGATGATAAACGGCGTCATGTGCCTGAACGGGGAACGTGTCGTGTTCAACGGCGTCAACCGCCACGAGTGGAACGCCGACAGGGGCCGCGCCATCGGCGCCGACGACATGCACGCCGCCATGGCCGTGTTTAAAAAGAACAACATCAACGCCGTGCGCACCTGCCACTACCCCGACCAAAGCCTGTGGTATGACCTGTGTGACCGGAACGGTATCTACATGATCGACGAGACGAACCTCGAAAGCCACGGCAGCTGGCAGAAGCTCGGCGCGGTGGAGCCGAGCTGGAACGTGCCCGGCAGCCTGCCCGAGTGGAAGGACTGCGTCGTGGACCGCGCCCGCAGCATGTTTGAACGCGACAAGAACCACGCCGCCGTCCTGATCTGGTCCTGCGGCAATGAGAGCTACGCGGGCGAGGATATTCTCGCCATGTCGCAGTTCTTCCACGACCACGACCCGGGACGCCTCGTGCATTATGAGGGTGTGTTCCACTGCCGCGCGTTCGACGCCATCAGCGACATGGAAAGCCGGATGTACGCCAAGCCGTGGGAAATTCGCGAGTATCTCGAATCCCACCCGAAGAAGCCCTTCATTCTCTGCGAGTATATGCACGATATGGGCAACTCGCTGGGCGGCATGGAGAGCTATGTGAAGTTGGCCGACGAGTTCGACCAGTACCAGGGCGGCTTCATCTGGGACTACATGGACCAGGCGCTCCGGCACACCGACGCGCTTGGCCGCAGCGTGCTGGGCTACGGCGGCGACTTTGCGGACCGCAACACCGATTACAACTTCAGCGGCAACGGCATTGTCTACGCAGACGGTGCCGAGAAGCCCGCCATGCAGGATGTGCGCTACTGGTACGACACCCCCGCCCGCCGCGCCGCCCACGATGCCCGCAACGCCGCAGCCGCCGCCCGGGCGGACCGCGACGCGGCCAAAGCACAGGCCGCCCGCAAGCCCGGCACGTTGACTGTGACCGAGGGCGACGGCAACCTCGGCGTCAGGGGCGACGGATTTGAAATTCTCTTTTCCGCGGGCGAGGCCGGGCCGTCGTCGCTGACCGTCAACGGCAGCGAGTGGCTCTGGCGCGCCCCGCGCCCGGCGTTCTGGCGCGCCGCCACCGACAATGACCGCGGCTGCGGCTTCCCGCAGAAAGCGGCGGCCTGGCTGGCGGCGGATGTCTACCTGCAGAACCTCGGCTTTGCGGTCTTGCAGAAATCCGCCGACGGTGTGCAGGTGCGCTATACCTACGGCGTGCCCACCGTGCCCGGCGCTAAGGCCGAGCTGACCTACACCGTGGAGCCGCAGGGCACGCTGCTGGTCGAGGCCGTCTATCATGGCGTGCCCGGTGCGCCCGAGCTGCCCTGCTTCGGCATAAAATTCCAGACGTTTGCCCCCGTGGCCCGCACGCTCTGGACCGGCCTTTCGGGCGAGACCTACCCGGATCGCTGCAAGGGCGGCGTCTTTGGCTGCCATGAGGAGGTGCCGCACATTGAGCCGGCTCTCGTCCCGCAGGACTGCGGCCTGCATGTGGGCACCCGTCAGTTCACGCTGGAGCAGCACAACGCCTGCGGTCAGACGGCGGCTGCGCTGACGATTGAACAGGCCGACGCGCCGTTTGCCTTCAGCGCACTGCCCAACACCGCGCAGGAGATCGAGGCCGCCCAGCACATCACCGAGCTGCCCGCCACGGGCCGCACGAGCGTGACGATCCTGGGCGCAGCCCGCGGCGTCGGCGGCATCGACAGCTGGGGCACCGATGTGGAGGAGCCTTACCGCGTCAGCGGGGAAGGCGAGCACCGCGTCGCGTTCCGCATCGTGTTGTAAATACCCTAAAGGCAGCACCGCCTGCGCTACACCTGCCCATAAAAACACAAGCCGCCCGTGTCAGCCTGACACGGGCGGCTTTGCTGTCTTATGCGCGTTTAATCCAAGCGGAACACCTGCTCCAGCTTGGGCTGGGCGCCGGTCACGGGGTCCATTTCCAGCTCCAGAATATCCTTCATGTAGTCGTTCCAGCGGTCCACAACGGGGCTTTTGGCCTGTACCTTCTCGGCGTAGGCAACGCCCTTCGCGCACTCATAGTAGCCGAACAGCTCGTCGTTACAGTAGAAGATGCTGTAGTTGCAGATGCCCGCAGCCTTCAGCACCTCGACCATCTCGGGCCAGATCTCCGCGTGGCGGCGCTGATATTCCGCTTTGCAGCCGGGCTTGATGCGGCCCTTCCATGCTATATGCTCCATTGGTATGCACCTCACAGGATGATTTTGTCTTTATTGTACGGCGCGCAGCGGCGGTTTGCAACGTGGAATAGTACAGATTTCTTTGGGAAAATTCCACTTGCCGCGCCCGGCGCACAGCCCGTCACATCAGCGGGCTGAACAGCCGCAGCACGCAGTCCCAGCCGCGCACGGCCAGGCTGCGGGTGTCGGCGTACTCCTGCGTGACCTCGCGGCAGACGGGGAACAGCGCGTCAAAATCGCGGCGCACATCGGCCACGGCGCTGCAGCCGCAGAACCAGCAGGCGTTCTCAAAGTGCAGGTACAGGCTGCGGAAGTCAAAATTGATCGTACCCACAACGGCTTCCGTGCCGTCGGCTACGCATTGCTTCGCGTGGATGAACCCGGGCGCGTACTCATAAATGCGCACGCCGCTCTTGGCAAGGCTGGCGTAATAGCTGCGCGTGACCGAGAAGATCAGCTTTTTGTCCGGGATGCCCGGCGTGATGATCCGCACATCAACGCCGCTGGACGCAGCCAGCCGCAGTGTGCGCTGCATCTCGTCACTTAAAATAAGGTAGGGCGTTGTAATGTAGACGTAGTCCTTCGCACTGCGGATCATGTTCAGGTAGACGTTCTCGCCGGTGGCCTCGTCGTCCAGCGGATTGTCCGCGTAGGGCAGCACCACGGCATTCTCCCGCGCGGTGTAGGGCACATCGGGCAGATAGCGCTCGACCTCGGGTGCGGCCTTCTGCGTTGCGCCCCACAGCTCTAAGAAAATCAGCGTCAGGCCGCGCACGGCGTCGCCCTCCAGCCGGATGCCGCTGTCCTTCCACTGGCCGTAAGGGTGGGTGCGGTTGAAGTACTCCTCCGCCAGATTGTAGCCGCCGGTAAAGCCGACGCGCCCGTCCACAACGGTGATTTTGCGGTGGTCGCGATTGTTCATAAAGACGTTCAAAATCGGGATGACCGGGTTGAACCGGCGGCACTGTATGCCGCGCCCCGCCAGCTTTTTGACAAATTTGCTGTTGATAAACCCGATGCTGCCCACGTCGTCGTAAAATACGCGCACCTCCACGCCGTGGGCGGCGCGCTCGGCCAGAATATCCTCCAGCTCCTGCCAGGCGGAGGCGTCCTCAATGGCGTGGTATTCCATGAAAATAAACTTTTCCGCGCTGCGCAGGGCTGTTTTCTGGGCCTCCAGCGCCTCGCAGGTGTCGCCGTAGAACGTCACATCTGTGTTGTCATAGGCGGGGTAGCCCGCGCGGTCCTGCAAATAGCGGGCGTGGTTGCGGGTGATGCGGTCCGGGTAGGGCAGGGCGCGGCGCTGCTGCAAAATGGGTGCGTGATACTGGCGCAGCATCGTCATATTTGCACCAAAACGGCGGCGCATGACGCTGACGGCCCCGCTGCGGCCAAACAGCAGATAGATGGTCAGACCGAAGATGGGAAACAGCAAAATCAGAATGATCCACGAAATTTTATACGCGGAGTTAATATGCAGCCCGTATATACGCAGCGTAATCATAAATGTCAGCGCCGACGTGCATACCTGAATGGCGGTGGAGTAGTCGTTCAGCTTGAGGGCAAGCCAGAAGATCCATAAAACCTGCAAAAGTACGCCGATGCCCGCCAGCAGCATCCGGCTGACGCTGTTGGGGATGGCCTCGCGTTTTTCCTCGGTGGTGTTTTTCATGTGGGACCCCTTTTGTGCCGGGCGCGGCCCGGCTGTGTTGATTTTTATCCAGTATAGCACAAAATCTTGTAGTATACCACACTTTTGCACCGGAATCTGCGGTGTTTTCACAAAAGGAGCGTCCCTGTGGCCGGGCAGGGGAGAGAGGACACGGGAAAATGCGAAATAGCACAAAAATTGCCAGCCTGTAAAATTGGCCTATATACGATAAAATCCATACGAGATGCGCTCTGCTGCCCGCACCGGCTACATCGACCGTGCTCGCAAGGAAGCTATTGTTGCTGAAACACGTTCTTGCGTTATGGCTGCGCAGACTATCGCAGCTGAGAAGTACGGTGAAAATGCTGTTGATGTGGCTGATGATGATATGATGGATGCTGTTGATGATATTAAAGAAATTGCTGAAGTAGATGGAGATATTTCTAATATTACCATGAAAAAGGCTGCTGGTAGGGATTATGCGGGTAAGGTTTCTACGCTCTCTTATACGAAGGGCGCATGGACTTGCACTTACACCGAGGGTGTTACTACTGGTTCTAATGGAGCCTATGATGTTCAGCCGAAGAAAGCCTAATGTTAATCATTAATTAGAAGTTACTTTCCCACCGCCATCCGGCGGTGGGATTTTTTTGTGCTTTTGTTGTGGTTTCACTCAATTCCATTTCTACTACGGACACTCCCACGGGCGGATATGGAATCCGCCCCTACGGTCTGCCAATCCCGTTGCATTCTGCCTGCCGCCAACTTCGGCGGGGTGGGGGCACCCCGCCCTACGTCCTACCGAAAAAGGGGAACGTAGGGCGGCCAGCCCTCTGGCCGCCGTGCCCGCTTCCGGCCACAGCAAACCTTCCGTGCAATCCTCCCACCCTCACCCCGCAGGGAAAAAGCCTCCCTTGTCAAAGGGAGGTGCCGAGCCTGCGAGGCGGAAGGATTCCTGCCCGTCTGTGGGTGTGACAGCGTGCAAGACACAGCCCGCCGGAATCCCTCCGTCCGCCTGCTCCCCTTCTGGCGCTACGCGCCACCTCCCCCGGCACAGGGGAGTCTGTCTTTGACAAGGGAGGCTTTTCTGCTCCAACCTTAAACTTCACTTCAAATTTCACTCTTGCAAAATCCGGCAAAGTGTGCTACAATCTCATAGCATACCGTTTTAGTGGGAAATATTCCCGCAACCCCAACCAAAAAAGGAGAGTCCCGCCTCATGTCCGAACGCCTGTGGGGAATCCTTGTGGATTCCTTTGGTAAAATATTGCTGCCCGGCCTGACCGTCACCATCCCGCTGACCGCCATCTCGTTCACGCTGGCGCTTATCATCGCGGTGGCGGTGGCGCTGGTGCAGTTTGCCCATGTGCCCGTTTTGCAGCGGCTGGCCCGGTTTTATATCTGGGTCATCCGCGGCACGCCCGTGCTGGTGCAGCTGTTCGTTGTGTTCTACGGCCTGCCCGGCGTCGGCATCCTGATTGAGCCGTTCCCCGCGGCGGTGCTCGTCTTTTCCATCAACGAGGGCGCGTACTGCGCCGAGACCATCCGCGCCGCGCTGGAATCCGTGCCCAAAGGCCAGATGGAGGCGGGGCAGTGCGTCGGCATGAGCTACTTACAGATCATCCGCCGCATCATCCTGCCGCAGGCACTGCGCACGGCCTTCCCCACGCTGGCTAGTACGCTGATCGCCATGGTCAAGGATACCTCGCTGGCTGCCAACATCACTGTGACCGAAATGTTCATGACGACCCAGCGCATTGTGGCCCGCACCTATGAGCCGCTGGCCCTCTACATTGAGGTCGGTCTGGTTTACCTGCTGTTCTGCACCGTGCTGACCCGCCTGCAGGCCGTCGGCGAGCGGTACCTCAACAGCAAGGGCGCGCAAAGGAGCTGAACTATGCTGCAAATCAGAAATCTGCGCAAGTCCTTTGGCGATTTGCAGGTGCTCAAGAGCATCGATCTGGACGTGAACAAGGGCGACGTCGTCGCCATTTTAGGCCCCAGCGGCAGCGGAAAAACAACGATGCTGCGCTGCCTGAACTTTTTGGAAAAGTCTGACGGCGGCACGATGCTGTTTGACGACCAGCGCGTAGACCTGGCCCGCGTCACCCACGCCGAGGCCAACGCCCTGCGCCGCCGCACGGGGTTTGTCTTTCAAAGCTACAACCTGTTTGCCAACAAGACCGCGCTGCAAAACGTGACCGAGGGGCTTATCATCGCGCGCAAAATGCCGCGCCGCCGGGCCGAGGAGATCGCCCACGCCGCGCTGGTCAAGGTCGGCGTGGATGACCGCGCCGACTACTACCCCAGCCAGCTTTCCGGCGGGCAGCAGCAGCGCGTGGCGATTGCCCGCGCCATAGCCGCCGACCCGGAGATCATCTATTTTGACGAGCCTACGTCCGCTTTGGACCCCGAGCTGACCGGCGAGGTGCTGGCCGTCATGCGCAGCCTGGCCGGGGAAGGCCGCACAATGCTGGTCGTGACCCACGAGATGGATTTTGCCCGCCACGCGGCCAACCGCGTGGTGTTCATGGAGCAGGGCGTCATTGTGGAGCAGAACACCGCCGAGGCGTTCTTCAACGACCCGCAGCAGCCCCGCACCAAAGAATTTTTGCAGACCTACAAGCAAAGGAGCCTATTGTAATGAAGAAACTGACCAAGCTGACCGCCCTGGCCCTGACCGCCGCGCTGGCACTGACCGCCTGTGGCAGCAGCGCCGCCGCCACCGCGCCCGCCGCGGAATCCGGCGCCGGGAGCACCGCCGAGGCCGCGTCCGGCGACCTGTTGAGCGAGATCCAGGCCAAGGGTACCATCACGGTTGCGATGGAGGGCACATGGGCACCCTGGACCTACCACGATGAAAACGACAACCTCGTCGGCTACGACGTCGAGGTCGCCACCGAGATCGCGAAGAAGCTGGGCGTTGAGCCGCAGTTTGTCGAGGGCGAGTGGGACGGCCTGCTGGCCGGTCTGGACGCGGGCCGCTATGACATCATGGTCAACGGCGTGGACATCACCCCCGAACGCGCCGAAAAATACGACTTCTCGACGCCCTACGCCTTCAACCGCACCGCCGTCATCACCAAGGCCGACGATGACAGCATCAACACGCTGGAGGACCTGAAGGGTAAAAAGACCGCAAACACGATCTCCAGCACCTACGCCGAGCTGGCCGAGCAGTACGGCGCGACGGTGACGGGCGTTGACGACCTGAACCAGACGTTTGAGCTGCTGCTGAGCGGGCGCATCGACGCGACGCTGAACGCCGAGATGACCTTCTACGATTACACGAAGGAGCACCCCGACGCGAATGTGAAGATCGCCGTGCTGACCGACGATGCGAACCAGATCGCCATCCCGATGCGCAAGGGCGACGAGACTGCCGCCCTGCGCACGGCCATTGATGCCGCCATTGACGAGCTGCGCGCCGACGGCACGCTGAAGGCATTGAGCGAAAAATACTTTGGCCGCGATATTTCAACGGAAGAATAACCTTGGGCAATACCGCATAATTCTAAGTGCCGATACGGCGAGCGAGGTGCGGCAGCTGCTAAGCCAAAAGCGCAGATAATACTGGATGTCTTATCGAGCATTTTGGCAACGCAGATGCCGTGCCGCAGCCGCCGGAGCGGTGCTTAAGCCGTAAGGCGGGAATTATGCGGTGTTGCCCTTTGTAAAAAACATAGAAGGGGCTGCTGCACACGCAACAGCCCCTTTTGTTTTTGGGAAAATTATACCTTGCGAAGGATGCCGTCGGTCAATTCGACGCTGTCGCCTTCCTCCATCCCGCCGCGGCGCAGCGCTTCGTCGGGGTAGGGGAGCACGCGCCGCGTGCCGTCAGCACCTTCCAGCACTACGTCAACCAGAATCGGCTGGTCGGCGGGCGGCTCCTCGCAGCCGTACATCTGTTCCTCAATGCGGAAAATTTTGTATTTCATGCAGCTTCACGCTCTTTCCGGGGAGGTGGGTTCTGTCTCCACGGCCTCGATTTCTTTGATCAACATCTCATGGCCCTGCAAAAGGTGGGTGCGCGGGCTCTGGCAGTGGGGGCAGGTGCGGCCAAACTGCACGGTGGGGTACTGTTGGCCGCAGTCCTCGCACACGGTCACGGCGGGGATGGTCTCCACGGTCAGCACCGCGCCGGGCAAAAGCTCCGATTTCGCCGCCGCCCACTTCCAGCAGTCCTGCAGATAGCTCTCCACCACGCCGGAAACCTCGCCCAGCTGCAGCGTCACGCGCCGGATGCGCGTCACGTCGTTCTGCCGGGCCACGTCCTCCACCGTGCGGATGATGTGGAATACAATGCCAAGCTCGTGCATTACTTCTCCTTCTTGGCAAAGCGGATCTTGATCTCGCGCTTCGCCATGTAGGGCAGAATGGCCTTGAACTTGTCCTCGCTCCTGACCATCTTGCTGCACTCGGGCAGGTCGCGGTGCAGGCGGATGGCATCAAACTCGCACTTTGTCGTGCAGACGCCGCAGCCAATGCACTTGTTCGGGTCCACAACGCTGGCACCGCAGCCCAGACAGCGCGCTGTCTCGATTTTGACCTGATCCTCGGTCAGCGTCAGGTGCGCGTCGCGGAAGGAGCGGTGCGCGTCAATGCCCGCATCCAGCGCGGCAGACTGGCGCGGCGCACGGTCATACTCGCCCAGCGCCAGATTCGACTTGTCCAGCTCGTGGAAGTCGCGGCGGTTGCGGCCAATCGTCAGGCTTGTGTTGGGCTGCACAAAGCGGTGGATGGAAATTGCCCCCTGCTTGCCCGCAGCAATCGCGTCAATGGCAAACCGCGGCCCGGTGCAGACGTCGCCGCCGACGAAAATGTCCGGCTGGGCGGTCTGGTAGGTCAGCGCGTCGGCCACAGCGCCCTGGCCGCGGCCCAGCTGCACGGCCTCGCCGTTCAGCAAATCGCCCCACTCGATGCACTGGCCGATGCTTAAAACAACGTTGTCGCACGGCAGGGTGATGGTATCGTTTTCATCGTAGGTGGGCGAAAAACGGCCCTCCGCGTTGTAAAGGCTGATGCACTTTTTCAGCACGACGGCGGTCACACGGCCGTTCTCGGAGAGGAACTCCTTCGGGCCGTAGCCGCAGGTGATTTTGGTGCCCTCCTCCTCGGCCTCGGCAATTTCCTCCGGCGAGGCCGGCATCTTGTCCCGCGGCTCCAGACAGACCATCGTCACGCCGTCGGAACCGCAGCGCAGAGACACGCGCGCCGCGTCAATGGCAACGTTGCCGCCGCCGATGACGACGGTCTTTCCGGTCATTTTGCGGCTCTCGTCACCGCCGACGGTGCGCAGCAGGTGGACGGCGGTCTCAATGCCCGCGGCGTCCTCGCCGGGCACATCGGCCCGGCGCCCGCCCTGGCAGCCGATGGCGATATAGAACGCCCGGTAGCCCTGTCGGCGCAGCTCGGCCAGCGTGACGTCTTTGCCGACCTCGACACCGCAGCGGATGTCAACGCCCAGCTCCCGCAGAATGTCGATCTCGGCGTCAATGACGTTTTTCTCGAGCTTGAACGAAGGGATGCCGTAGCGCAGCATGCCGCCGGGACGCTCGTTTTTCTCAAATACGGTGGGCTTGTAGCCCTGCACTGCCAGAAAATAGGCGCAGGACAGGCCTGCGGGGCCGCCGCCGATGATGGCGATCTTCTGCGGCCACGGGCCCTGCAGCGACGGCTGGACAATGTCGGGCACGTAGCGGTGCGCGGCGTTCAGGTCCTGCTCGGCAATGAACTTCTTGACGGCGTCGATGGCAACGGCCTGATCCACGGTGCCGCGGGTGCAGGCGTCCTCGCACCGGCGGTTGCAGACGCGCCCACAGACGGCGGGGAAGGGGTTCTCCTTTTTAATCAGCGCCAGCGCGTCGCGGTAGCGGCCCTGCGCGGCCATTTTCAGGTAGCCCTGCACGGCAATGTGCGCGGGGCAGGCCGTCTTGCAGGGGGCCGTGCCGGTGTCATAGCAGTTGATGCGGTTCTTGTCGCGGTAGTCGATGGCCCACTTGTCGGGACCCCACTTCACGGCGTCGGGCAGCTCCTGCTTCGGGTAGGTGATGGGGCCGTCCTTCGTGCAGAGCTTCTGGCCCAGCTTGACCGCGCCCGCGGGGCAGTACTCCACACAGCGCCCGCAGGCCACGCAGTTCTCCGGCTCGACACGCGCCACGTAGGCCGAGCGGCTCATGTTTGGCGTGTTGAACAGCTGGCTTGTGCGCAGCGCATTGCAGACGTTGACGTTGCAGTTGCAGATGGCAAAAATCTTGTTCTCGCCGTCGATGTTCGTGATTTGGTGCACAAAGCCGTTGTCCTCGGCCTTCTGCAGGATCTGCATGACCTCATCGTAGGTCACGTAATGCCCCTTGTTGGTCTCGACGAGGTAGTCGGCCATGTCGCCCACGCCGATGCACCAGTCGTCGGGGTCGTCGCCGCAGCCCTCGCCCATGGCGGCGCGGGACATACGGCAGCTGCACGGACCGGCGGCATACTTGCCGTCGTACTTTTTCAGCCAGTGAGAGATGTGCTCAATGTCGGCGGACCGGTTCTCGGTCTCGATGGCTTTTTCCACCGGGATGACGTGCATACCGATGCCTGCGCCGCCCGGGGGCACCATGGCTGTGATGTGCTCCAGCGGCAGAAACGTCATCCGCTCAAAGAAGGCTGTCACCTCGGGGTGGTCGGCGATCTGCTGTTTGTTCATGTTGAAGAACTCTGCGCTGCCGGGCACGAACATCGGCAGGATGTACTGCTTTTCGCGGCGGGGATTCTCCCAGTTGTACTCCAGCAGACCGACGACGGCCATCTGCTGCAAAAGCGGCTCCAGCTCCCCGGCAGACTTGCCCGTGGCCTTGACAAGCTCGGGCAGGGTCATGGGCTTGCGGACCTTCATTTTTAAGGCAACGTCCGCCATCTCGTCGGTCACGATGGACGCCAAGCCCCAGTATTCGGGGTCATCCTTCGTCAGAATGCCCTTTTTGGCCGGGATGCGGTCCGTGATCATCTGGCCCAGCCTGGCAATTTTCTCGCGGTACGGCTCGTCCCTCGGAATCTCGAAGGGCAGTCTGCTCTCATCCAGCGGGAACGCAGTGGGTTTGCTCATGGTGTGCTCCTTTTTTGTGCCGTTGCTCCGTTTTTTGCACAGTAGGGGCCGGGCATGCCCGGCCCGGTTGTAAATGGCGGACGGGCGATTGCGGCAAGGCCGCGGGCCGCACATGTGCGGCCCCTACAACGCGGCTGGATTATTTACGCCTGCCACGCCCTGACCTGCTCTTTTAGCCAATCGGCCCATTCGTCAATGCCCTCGCCCGTCCGGGCGCAGATCGGGATGACCCTTGCGTTCGGGTTGCGCAGGGCCACATACTCGCGGCATTTGTCCATGTCAAAGTCAAAATACGGCAGCACGTCGATCTTGTTGACAAGAACGACGTCGCAGACCTGGAACATCAGCGGATACTTCAGCGGCTTGTCGTGACCCTCGGGGACCGACAAAATCATCGCGTTCTTCACCGCGCCGGTGTCGAACTCGGCAGGGCAGACAAGGTTGCCGACGTTTTCCAGAATCACCAAATCGAGCCCCCCGGTGCCCAGCCCGGCCAGTCCCTGCCGGGTCATCTCGGCGTCCAGATGGCACATGCCGCCGGTGTGCAGCTGAATGGCCTTGGCACCGGTCTCGGCAATGGCGCGGGCGTCCACGTCGGAGTCGATGTCGGCCTCCATCACGCCGATGCGCAGCTCATTTTGCAGCGCAGCAATCGTGCGGCGCAGTGTCGTGGTTTTGCCGGACCCCGGCGCGCTCATTAAATTCAGCAGAAAGATTTTTTCCTGCTTCAGCTCGGCCCGCAGCGCGGCGGCCTGCTCGTCGTTGGAGGCAAAGATGCTCTGCTTGACCTCGAGAATTTTCACGTTGTCCATGGGGTGCTCCTTATAAATTGGTATACGGTCTCTGCTAACATTTTAACATCGTGTCAAAAAATCCGCAATCGACGAATATGACAAAGAAAATTTGCGCAGTACGGACAAGATGACGAAAAAGCCCTAAGCCTTCCCCCTTGGGGGAAGGTGGCCCCGCAGGGCCGGATGAGGGAAAGGCGTGCCATAACCGTCCGCAAACGGATTGCAGCCGTAAACTTCGCCCTCATCAGTCACCTTCGGTGACAGCTTCCCCCGAGGGGGAAGCCTCTGGTTTTATAAAGTGCTCCACCACCATCCGCTGCGCTTCCGGCGTAAACAGCAGCACTGAATACGGCGTGCCGCGGGCACTGACCTTGTCCTCGCTGCGCAGACCGGCGTCCACACCGGCAGGGGTCGGCACGTAGTAAAAGCCCTTCGTCGGCAGACGCTCCATGCCGATGAGCCGCTGCGCCAGCAGCCACTCGTCGATCTCCTTGATGGTCGGTGCCTTCACATCCGGGTCACCGGCGGCCTCAATCAGCGCGGCCTTCAGCTCCGCGCCGGTATAGCTGTCCTGATAGTTGAAGCTGCGCGCATCCTCCGCCGTCAGGTAAAACGCGGGGCGCTCGGCCTTCGGCGGCTTTTTCTTCTTCTCGGACGGCAGCGGCTTTTCCGGCTCCGGTGCGGGCGGGTCCAGGCTCAAAACGGCGTCGGGGTGGTCGGCGCGGTAGGCGTCAATGACCGCAAAGAACGAGGCACCGTACTTTTCATACTTGCGCTCACCCATGCCGTAGATGCCCAGCATATCCTCCGCGCGGCGCGGCGCGCGCAGGCACATATCCACCAGCGATTTGTCACCGAACACGACGTAGGGCGGCAGTCCCTCGCGCTGGGCAGTGTCGAACCGCAGCTGGCGCAGCTGGTTGAACAGCTCCAGTCCGGCGCTCGTCAGCGCGTCCATCGGGCTGCGGCGCTTCGGCTTCGGTGCGCGGGCCTGCTCCGGCTCACGCTGCGGCGGCAGCTTGACCAGCACCTGCCCGCCGGCCTTCAGCGGGGCAATATCCCCGATGTGCAGCACGGCGTACTGGTCGTCGCTCTGCACCAAATATCCATCCTCCAGCAGCTGTGCCAGCAGGCGTTCCAGCGTCTCGCGCGGGGTGTCCTTCATCCGGCCGTAGCTCTTGAAGCGCTCGGCTCCCAGCTCCCGCAGACGCGCACGGTTCGCGCCTTGTAAAGTGCCGAACAAAATCGCTTTGCCGTACCGCCCGCGCAGCTCGGCCACGCAGTTGATCATCCACTTGGCGGCGTCGGTCATATCGACCTCGTCAAAATCGTTGTTGCAGCTGCCGCAGTTGCCGCACGGCGCGGTGGGATGCTCGCCGAAATAGGCCAGAATGTAGTTGCGCAGGCACTCCGTCGTCCGGCAGTAGCGCTCCATCGTCTGCAAGCGCTGCAGGTCGCGCTGGCGCAAAAGGTCGGCCTCCTCGTCGTCCATCTCGGCAAAATCCTTTTTGTCCAGCAGGAATTTGTTGATGATGACGTCCTGCGCCGAAAAAAGCAGCACGCACTGCGACGGCAGCCCGTCACGCCCGGCACGGCCCGCCTCCTGGTAATAATTCTCCATGCTCTGGGGCATGTTGTAGTGCAGCACGAACCGCACGTTGGACTTGTCAATGCCCATGCCAAAGGCGTTCGTCGCCACAATGACCGGCGCGGTGTCGTAGATGAAGTCATTCTGATTTTTGCGGCGTGCTTCGGCGGGCAGGCCCGCGTGGTACTTTGTGGCCGCAAAGCCGTATTCGGTCAGAAGCTCCTGCAGCTTGTCCACATTCTTGCGGGTGGCGCAGTAGATGATGCCGCTCTCGCCGGGGTGGTCGCGCAGATATTGGATGACAAAATCGTCCTTGCGGCGGGTGCGCTCGACCTGAAAGTAGAGGTTGGGCCGGTCAAAGCCGGTCACAAGCACCTTCGGGTCGTGGAGCCGCAGCGTGCAGACAATGTCGTCCTTGACCTCCCGCGTGGCCGTGGCCGTGAACGCCGACACGATGGGGCGGCGGGGCAGACTGTCGATGAAGTCGAGGATCTTTAAGTAGCTCGGGCGGAAATCCTGTCCCCACTGGCTGATGCAGTGTGCTTCGTCTACCGTGACCATCGAGATGTCTGCCCCCGCGGCAAAGCTGCGGAACACCGGGCTTTCCAGGCGTTCGGGCGCGACATAGACGAGCTTGTAGCTGCCCTCGGCGGCCAGGTCCAGCGCACGGGCGATCTGTGTCTCGGTCAGCGACGAGTTGATAAATGCCGCATGGATGCCCGCTGCGTTCAGCCCCTTGACCTGGTCCTGCATCAGCGAAATCAGCGGCGAGATGACGAGCGTCAGCCCCGGCAGCAGCAGGGCAGGGACCTGGTAGCAGAGCGACTTGCCCGCACCGGTGGGCATGATGGCCAGCGCGTCCCGCCCGGCCAGAAGGGCGCTGACGATCTCCTCCTGCCCGGGGCGGAAGGAGTCGTAGCCGAAATATCGTTTTAACGCTTCACGCGGAGTCATGAAGGGCCTCCTGAACTTTTTCTTCCATTATACCACATCCGCACCCCTGCGGCCAGAGAAACGCGCACTTTACACTACGCACCGTCTGCGGTATACTGGTAGCAAACTATAGCAAACTATAAAAACAGGAGCTGTCGCTATGATTCTGGATATTGTTGTGGAAGTACAAAAGGACTTTATCACGGGTGCGCTGGCGAACCCCCAGGCACAGGCCAACGTGGCCCACCTGGCCGAGACCGTTAAGGCCCATGCCCGGGCCGGGCACTGGCTGTTCCTGACGCGGGACACCCACCCCGACAACTACCTTGCCACGCGGGAGGGACGCCACCTGCCTGTGGAGCACTGCATCGAGGGCGAGGACGGCTGGAACTTTGCGCCCGAGCTGGAGAACGCGCTGGACGGTACCGAGCCCGAGGTCTGCCACATCGTCAACAAGCCCACCTTCGGCAGCTATATGCTGCCGAGCGAGATCCTCGACGAGTTGATGGCCCACAACAAGGCCGTGGACGACATTGAAAAGATCGTCATCTACGGCTACTGCACCGACATCTGCGTCATCAGCAACGCCATGGTGCTGCGCGCGGCCTTCCCGGAGACGGAAATTGAAATCCTGTCCGACTGCTGCGCCGGGGTCACGCCCCAGTCCCACCAAACAGCGCTGGACGCCATGCGGGCGTGCCAGTTCACAATCGTATAAAATGTATAAAGGCAAAATTGAAACCGACGCACTCTTGCGTTTCTCACCGCATTGTGCTATACTTTACACCGTAAAACTGAATACGACAGCAGGTGCCTTTTTATGCCGCCGTTCGGCGCATGGGAAAGGGTAAAAGGGAAGCGGGTGCAAATCCCGCACGATCTCGTCACTGTGATAAGGGAGCCTGCCGCCAGGGTGCATTTGCACCGGTCACTGGGTTTTGACCCGGGAAGGCGGCGGCAGGCGTTGAGCTTTCAGCCAGGAAACCTGCCTGCTGCCGGGTACGGGGGCGCACCGCCCCAGATCACGAGGAATTGGTTGTACCGCAAAGCACCTGCTTAAAATACGGGGTCTTTTGTGTTGCCATTCTGCACGCAAAAGACCTCGTTTTTTACGGGGTCAATTTCCGTGTGCCCTGCTGTTCTCTCCCGTACTGTCTCCAGTCTTTAAACAAGGAAAGGAAGCAAGAACACATGAGAAGGATCACCTACAGGAAAGCTGCCGCCGTCGCCATGGCCGCAGCACTGTCCGCCGCCCTGCTGGTCGGCTGCGGCAGCACCGCCGCGAGCACTGACAGCGCTGCCGAGAGCACCGTCGCCGGCGAAAGCGTCGCAGAAAGCACCGCAGAAGATGCAGAAAAGACCGCAGACGAGGGAGATGCAGACGAAGTGGCCGCTAAGAACTGCGCCGATTTGATCGACGCCATCTACGTGCAGGAGCGCAGCGCCGACACCGATGCCCAGTGCGAGGCCGCCAAGGCTGCCTGGGATGCCCTGACCGACA
>OGCM01001103.1_pt1 | contig 35226 bp, 29 predicted proteins | sample 1570151 | NCBI WGS metagenome assembly OGCM01 (sample SAMEA4370582, study PRJEB24528) | human gut metagenome
TAAAAGCAGTTGGCGAGTCTGTCGCAAAACCAATCGAATATTATCAGAACAATATCGGCGGAACACTTGTGCTGACAGATGTTATGCGTCATCACGGATGCAAAAATATCATCTTCAGTTCTTCCGCAACAGTATATGGAGATCCGGCAATCATCCCGATCACAGAAGAGTGCCCGAAAGGAACATGCACCAATCCGTATGGCTGGAGCAAGAGTATGTTAGAGCAGATCCTGACAGATATCCATACTTCTGATCCGGAATGGAACGTAGTATTACTTCGCTACTTTAATCCGATCGGAGCACACAAGAGCGGTAAGATTGGTGAAGATCCGAAAGGTATCCCGAACAATCTGCTTCCGTATGTCGCTCAGGTTGCTATCGGAAAATTAGAATGCCTTGGTGTATTCGGAGATGACTATGATACACCGGACGGAACCGGCGTGCGCGATTATATCCATGTCGTAGATCTGGCACTCGGTCATGTAAAAGCTGTTGAGAAGCTGGCAGATAATGAGGGTGTATCCATTTACAATCTCGGTACCGGAAACGGATACAGTGTACTTCAGGTAGTTCATGCATTTGAAAAAGCATGCGGACATGCGATTAACTATGCAATTAAACCGCGTCGCCCGGGTGATATCGCTATGTGCTACTGTGATCCGGCAAAAGCAAAGAAAGAGCTTGGCTGGGAGGCTCAGTACGGTATTGAGGATATGTGTGCCGATTCCTGGAGATGGCAGAGTCAGAATCCAAACGGATATGCGGACTGAAAGGATTTTTTTGACTGAATGAATGACTATAAGATTACGCAACAGGTAAAGCGGAAATCAAAACGGTTTGCAAAACCATTGTCCATATTTATGGTTGTGATGGCTGTGGTACTGGTAATTCTTGCAATCATTTTTGATACGGGACTGATGCTTCCTGCATTTTTGTTTGCAGTGCTGTACTATATTTTTTCTATTAATACTGACCGGGAGTACGAATATTGCCTGGAAAACGGCGTGCTGACTATAGCTGTGATCCGGGGAAAGCGGCGCCGGAAAACAGCACATACGCTGATGATGCAGGATATGGAAGTGATCGCACCGAACTGGCATGAAGCCGTGGCAAAATATCGCAAGAACGGTGGTACGGAAAAACTGAAAAAGTTTGACTATACTTCTTACGATGACAATATTCCGTATTATACGATGATCGTGTATGAGAACAAAGAAAAAATCAAACTGTTACTGGATTTGAACGACAGCATGCTGGAAGCAGTCAAACGTGTTTATCCGCAGAAGGTGTATATGCGATGAAAAAAGCGAAAGGTAAAATGGAATTGCGCTATTACGATATTCCGCAAAACGAGTTCCTGATTGCCTTACAGAATCAGAACTGGCAGAATAAATACCAGACAGAGGAAGACGGGCTTCACTTTCACAATCTGTTGGAGATCGGTCTTTGCGTTCAGGGATATGGTATTATGCGCCTGGAAGAAGAAAACGTACATTTTGAAACCGGTATGCTGAGTATTATCCCCGCAAATTTCCCGCACAGCACGATGCCGCAGGCACCGGAAGGAAATACATGGGCTTACTTATTTGTAGACCCGGAGAAGATCCTGGCATCCGTTTATCCGGATGATATTTTGATGCAGCAGAAGATGTTGGAAAATATCAACCAGAGAGCATACATCGGTAAAAAGGAGACGGTTCCGAATCTGAACCGCATTGTTTCTGCTATTTTTTATGAGATGCAGCAGAAACCGGATTTTTACCGGGAGAGTGTCAGAGGCCTTTCCTTGTCTCTGATGATGATGCTCGCCCGGCTGAACAATAAGCTGGGTCCGACTACGGAAGGTGTACGCCAGAAGAACGGATTCGATCAGATTCGTCCTGCACTGGAGCACATCCGTGATAATTTTGCCAATCCGACAAAGATTGCGCAGATTGCTTCTGTGTGTCATATGAGTGAGTCTCATTTTCGCAGACTCTTTGAGGAAAATATGGGAATGACACCGGTGGATTATCTGAATCAGGTCCGGATTAAAAAAGCCTGTGATATGATTCGTAAAACGGGGTATTCCATGGAAGAAATTGCTGTGAAGGTGGGATTTTCCACGACATCTACGTTTAACCGGAATTTCAAACGAATCGTGGGTACGTCACCGTATCACTGGAAAAAGTCACCGGAGAATTTTGAAACCAGACTGGCAGATTTCAATATACTGGTGGAAAAAGGCTGGTAAATATTATGAAAAAAGAAAAAGAATCATATGTGTGGTTAGAAAACAGATAACTGCCATATGATTCTTTTTTACATTACCATACGGTAATTGGTGAAAATATTGTAGAATCCCCGTATTTTATTCGTGAAAAACACGAAAAAGTGAAAAAAAATAGTCGAAAAAAAGAGAAAAATGCAAAAAAAGATAAAAAGAAGATACCATTAAAAATAAAAAATATGCAACATGACGATAAAAAGTCAAATATGCGTGTATCGTGAGAAAAAATGCAAACTATACTATATGTGTGTATAGTATAATATGTACATCTTGATGCAGGAGATAAAACAATATTTGATTAATATGAACAAATGACTTTATGCATCAGAATAATTCATGAGGAGGAGAAAACATGAAAAAGAAAGTAATTTCACTTATGCTCATTGGTGCTATGGTAGCTTCTATGGCAGCTTGTGGCAGCAATGGCGGTGACAAGGGTGGCACAAAAGACAATGACACATCCGCAGCAGCTGAGTCTGATGGCGGAGCAAGTGAGGGTGGCGACACCTTAACTGTTTGGACATGGGATCCAAAATTCAATATTCCGGCAATCAAAGAAGCTGCAAACATCTACAAAGCTGATCATCCGGATTTCAATCTCAAAGTAGTTGAGACATTATCCGATGACTGTGAGTCCAAATTAATCGCAGCAGCAGAAGGTGGAGATCTCTCCACATTACCGGATATCGTTCTGATGCAGGATAACTCTTATCAGAAATTCGTAACAGCTTATCCGGAAGCATTTGAAGACTTAACAGATTCCGGAATTGATTTCTCTCAGTTCCCGGCTGGAAAACTTGCTTATTCAACAGTTGATGGCAAAAACTACGGTGTTCCGTTCGATAACGGTGCTGTAATCGGTGCTTACAGAACAGATATTCTTGAGCAGGCTGGTTACACAACAGCAGATCTGACAGATATTGACTGGAACAGATTTATCGAGATCGGTAAAGATGTTAAAGCTAAAACAGGTACATATATGTTATCCGGACAGGCTGATTCCCCAGATACAATTATGATGATGCTTCAGTCCGCAGGAGCTTCCCTCTTTGATGAAGATGGAAAACCGGCTATGACAGACAATGCTGCATTAAAAGAGTGTATCGATATCTACAAAACAATGGTAGATGAGGGAATTTACCTCGAAGTAAACAAATGGGATGACTATGTAACATCTATTACAAAAGGAAGTGTTGCAGGCGTTATCAATGGTAACTGGATTATCGCTACTATCCAGGGTATGGAAGATACAGCTGGCAAATGGGAAATTACAAATATGCCGAAACTGATCAAAACTCCAAACGCAACAAACTACTCTAACAACGGTGGTTCTTCCTGGTATATTACATCCAACTGCAAGAACAAAGATCTGGCAATTGACTTCTTAAAGAGCACATTTGCTGGCAGCGTAGAACTTTATGATAAGATCCTTGCGTCAACTGGTGCTATTGCTACATACCTTCCGGCAGGAGAGTCTGAGAAATATGCTGAGCCAGTGGCATACTGGAGTGATCAGCCGATCTACAAGACAATTGTAGACTACTCCAAACTGACACCTGCAAACAATACAAGCCCATACTACTATGATGGACGTAATGCAATCGGAACACAGATCCAGAACATCATGAACGGTGCTGATACTGATTCCGCAATTGCTGATGCACAGGCTGAAGTTGAATTTTCTATGCAGTAATTCATTTCTGATTTTGAGATGACAACCTATTTTTAAAAATATGCGGGGGGCTGCCTGGCAGTTCCCCGAATATTATTTGCGAAGGGGGTTTTGAGGTGGAACCTAAGAAAAAAGGCATGACCTTAGTTGCAAAGCAGAAAGCGGCAGGATGGCTATTCCTGGTGCCGGCATCTGCAATGATTGCAATTATGAGCTTTTTCCCGATGGTAAAGGCATTTATCATTTCTTTACAGACTGGTAGAGGTCTGAATATGCACTTTGCCGGATTTTCAAATTATGTACGTATGTTCCAGGATAAAGTATTTTTACGTTCCGTTGGAAATACATTCTTTTACTTGATTATTCAGGTACCAATTATGCTTGTGCTTGCAATTTTACTTGCACAGCTTTTGAACAACAGAGATCTGAAACTGAGAGGCTTCTTCCGTACATGTGTATTCCTTCCATGTGCAACATCTCTGGTATCTTATGCATTGATCTTCCGTTTCCTGTTCGCTCAGGATGGATTTATCAATAATGCTTTAATCGGACTTGGTATTCTTGATACAGGATATAATTTCCTTGGAAATGCCATGAGCGCCAAGTTTGTAATCATTATCGCGCTGGTATGGAGATGGACAGGTTACAACATGGTATTTTACCTGGCCGGCTTACAGAACATTGAGTACTCCGTATATGAGGCAGCTAAAATTGATGGTGCCAACGGATGGAAGACATTCTGGAGCATTACCGTACCATTGTTAAAACCGACAATTATCATGACGTTTATCATGTCAATTAACGGTACATTGCAGTTGTTCGATGAGTCAGTCAACCTGACAAACGGCGGACCTGCAAATGCAACCATTACAATGTCACATTATATTTACAACTCATGTTTCGTGCGTTCTCCTAACTTCGGATACGCATCCGCAATGTCATTCTTCGTATTTATCCTTGTGGCAATCCTTGCGTTTATCAATATGAAAGTAGGTGATACACGTGACTAAAAAGAAAAACAAATCAATGATTCAGCGTCGTCTGATTCCTACTTATATTTTCCTTGCAATCGTGTCTTTGGTATCGGTATTCCCGTTCTACTGGATGATCATGGCTGCTACAAATGACTATGTTGATATTTCGAGAGGTAAATTAACATTTGGTACAGCAGCACTTGAGAACTTCAGAAATCTGATCGATCAGCAGCCGCTGGCACTGGCAATGAAGAACTCTTTCGTTTATGCAATTTCAGTTACCGTAATCTGTCTGCTCATCTGTTCACTGGCAGGTTATGGATATGAGATTTATCATGACAAATGGAAAGATAAATTATTCTCAGTTATCCTTCTTGGTATGATGATTCCTCAGGTAGCAACAATCGTTCCGTTGTACCGTATGTTTACAAAGGCACACTTGATCAATACAGCTGTTGGTTTCTTCCTTCCGATGATCTCCACGCCGTTTATGATCATGATGTTCCGACAGAATTCCCGTGCATTCCCGGTAGATATCGTAGAAGCTGCACGAATTGATGGTCTGAGTGAGTTTAAGATCTTTTTCCAGATGTATATGCCGGTTATGAAATCCACATATGCAGCTGCAGCAGTTATTACTTTCATGAATGCATGGAATGCATACCTGTGGCCAAAGGTAATCATGACAGATGGTGATTCTCTGAATATGGTTATGTTGATCGCAAATATGACAGGTGGTTACAAACTTGATTATGGTATGATCATGATGGGTGTATTATTCTGTTCCATCCCGACTATGGTAGTCTTCTTTGTACTCCAGAAACAGTTTGCAGAAGGTATTACAGGTGCCGTTAAATAATGACGAGATAAATAGTCATTTCAAACATAATATTGCAATTTATGCAACCCCACGGTGGTTTCGCCGTGGGGTTTTTCAAACAGAGCAAAACCGGAAGTGTTATTCGGTTTTAATAAATAAAAAGGTTCCATACGGAATCAGAACTTAATAAGTTCGGAAAGGAAATGAAAAATGGGCGTGAAATTTGATCGTTTATGTTACGGTGGAGATTATAATCCGGATCAGTGGCTGGAATATCCGGAGATTCTTGAAGAGGACATCCGTCTGATGAAGAAAGCGCATGTCAATACGGTTTCACTTGGTATTTTTGCATGGGCAAAACTGGAGCCGGAAGAAGGTGTATATGATTTTGAATGGATGGAAAAAATCATCAACCACCTGTATGAAAATGGAATTTATGTGTTTCTTGCCACTCCGTCCGGCGCGCGTCCGCACTGGCTGGCAGACCGTTATCCGGAAGTGCTGCGTGTAAATGAGATGCGTCAGAAAAATATCTTCGGACAGCGTCATAACCATTGCTACACATCTCCGATCTATCGTCAGAAAGTACGTCAGATGAATATGAAACTGGCAGAACGCTTTGGCGATCATCCGGGCGTTTTAATGTGGCATATTTCCAATGAGTATGGCGGAGAGTGCCATTGTCCATTATGTCAGAGTGCATTCCGTGGCTGGTTAAAGAAAAAATATAACAATGATATCAAGGAAGTAAACCGTAAGTGGAATACGGCTTTCTGGAGTCATGATTATCAGAATTTTGATCAGATCGAGAGTCCGACACCGCTGGGTGAGACATCCATCCACGGATTGGTTCTGGACTGGAAACGTTTCGTCAGCGATCAGACGATTGATTTCTGCAAAGCAGAGATCCAGGCATTGCGTGATGCAGGAAATCATAAACCGGTTACGACCAATCTGATGTATAATTTCTCTACAATCAATTATCATGAGATGGCGAAAGTACTGGATGTAGTATCCTGGGATAACTATCCGCAGTGGCACAAAGGACCGGAACGCCTTGTTGCTATGGATAACGGCATGCAGCATGATATTATGCGTACGTTAAAGAAAGAGCCGTTTATTCTGATGGAATCCTGCCCGGGTCCTACGAACTGGCAGTCTGTCAGCAAATTAAAACGTCCGGGAATGTTGGAGACAGCTTCTTTGCAGGCGGTAGCGCATGGTTCAGATAGCGTTATGTATTTCCAGATCAGAAAAGGTCGTGGTGGAACTGAAAAATTCCATGGTGCCCTGATCGACCATTATGGAAAAGAGGACGAGCGGACATATCAGGAGTGTAAAGAAGTTGGTGCAGACTTAGAACAGATCGATGAACTGAAACATGCAAATGTAAAAGCAGATGTGGCAGTTATTTATGACTGGGAAAATCGTTGGGCCGTAGAAGAAGCTCAGGGACCGCGTAATAAAGGCATGTTCTATAAAGAGACCGTCGAGAAGCATTATTATGCATTCCGTAAATTAGGCCTTAATGTGGATCTGCCGGATATGACGCAGGATCTGGATGGATACAAGATCGTGGTTGCACCGATGCTTTACATGTTCCGTGCCGGATTCGAAGAGAAAGTCCGTAAATTTGTGGAAAATGGTGGCACATTTATTATGACTTACTGGAGTGGTGTGGTAGATGAGAATGATTTGTGTGTACTTGGTGGCACACCGGGCGGTCTGATGGATGTCATGGGACTGCGCAGTACAGAAATTGATGCACTGTATGACGGCGAGACCAATGTAGTCAAAGCAGTTGTTGGTGATGTCTCTTATCAGTGCGAGCGTTTCTGTCAGTTGGTAGACGTAAAGACAGCAGAGCCGTTATTTGTATATGGCGAAGACTTTTATGCAGGAACACCGGCTATGACGGTCAATGAGTTTGGCAAAGGAAAAGCATATTATATCTGTGCAGATGCTGAGCAGAAATTCTTTGATAACGTGTATGAAGAAATTGTGACAAAAGCAGGGGTTGAAAGACCGCTGAAACAGCCAGTTCCGGAAGGCATCGAGGTGTGCACACGTCAGAGTAAGGATGCGGAATATGTGTTTATCCAGAACTTTAATAAAGTTTCAACTGTATTCAAACCGGAACTTGACGGGGCAGAAGTACTTTTCGGCGAAGTTACCGGGGAGATGAAACCGTTCTCAACCATTATTCTCAAACGGTAGGTTTCTGTTGGGATTCTTTGTATTAAAATGTAGAATCGGGAGAAGTCTAAGAAAATGGGAAAATTGTGTGAAAATCAGCAGGAAATTTATGCGGCCTATCGGGTTGCAAATCTGCTGGGTGTATATGAGGATTGTTCGCCGAATGGTTTTTATCAGAGATGGAAACAAAAGAATGCTTTCATGAAGGCGCAGGCGGAAGAGTTTGGAATTGGAAGTACCGATCATTTTATTGATGCCATTGAGCAGACTGTGGATCAGCGGCGTGCAGAAACGGAATGGAAGCATGCGGATGCATGGAAAAATGGAACAGCGGCTTTTGGTGCGCGGTATCTGACTCCGGAGATGTATCTGGATTATGAGCTGAAGAGTATACAGCTGGCTTTTGCGACATATAAGGGCGAAATGGTTGGAAATCATAAATGTCATGTTTATACAGAGGATGAGAAGCGGGCATTTTATGATGCAAACCAGGATCTGTTTACCAGGTATCATGGTGATCTGTTTTCGTATGAAGAAGTGGATCTGATCATTGAAAAGTGGTTAAAGGTACAGGAGTATCAAGATATCATAGAAAGTGTTGTTGCAAATACGCATTTGAATGAAACGACCGTAAACGAAATATCGGAACAGGATGTGTCAGATGAAAAGTCAGATAACGCAGTTCAGTGGATAACAGAGTTTGAAAAAATCTGGAATCAGATGCAGGAGGAGCAGTGCCTGAGAGAAGATAAAAGCTGCCCGGAAGAAACTAAAAGTGAAAGCAGCATAGGGAACATCGGACGTTGTTATTATGTCAGTTCGATTCACGGCGATGATGCGAAGGACGGAACAGAGGATCAGCCGTTGAAGAGTTTATATGCTGTAAACCGTTTGAAGTTGCAGCCGGGTGATCAGGTGTTACTGGAACGCGGTTCTGTGTTTGAAAATCAGTTTTTGCATCTGAATGTACAGGGGACAAAGGAACAGCCAATTTATATTGGTGCATATGGGAACGGTGCGAAGCCTTTGATCCAGACGAATGGTCAGGGCATCTGGTATCAGGATTATGGAAATGAGCTTGATGCACCGACACATGTATACAGAGGGTATGTTTCATCTGTGGTATTGTTATATGATTGCGAGTATCTGACGGTGGAGAATCTGGAGATTAGCAATAAAGGGGGCGTATTCGGAGAGACATATTCTGCTCCACACAAGATGAACCGTACAGGTGTGGCAGGAATTGCGAAGAACCGTGGAACGTTGCATGAAATACATCTGAGTAATTTATATATTCATGATGTAGAAGGTAATGTGTATGATAAACATATGAATAATGGCGGTATTTATTTTACCTGTCTGAAGCCGGAAGCAGAAGAAAAAACCGGCGTGGCACGATATGAGAATGTCAGTGTCAGAGGATGCCATCTGAAGCGGACAAGCCGTTGGGGAATTGCTGTTGGATACAGTTATAAATGCAAAGAGTTTATGACGGCAGAATTGCCGGATGAGTTGTTTGAACGGTATGGCCATCATAACATTTATATCGCAGACAATTATGTGGAGGAAATCGGTGGTGATGGCATCACCGTGATGTATGCCATGAAACCGCTGGTGGAGTACAATTCCGGTGACAGCTGTGCGTTGGAGATGAATGATCGCTATTATACTGAACCGGAGGATCGGGCAGGAAAAGTGGCGGCGGGAATCTGGCCATGGAAGTGCAAAGATGCGTTACTTACTTATAATGAAATGCGTGATATGCGGCTGAATCAGGATAGTATGGCATGGGATGCAGACTCCGGGGATGGCACATTATATCAGTATAATTACAGCCATTTAAATGAGGGAGGCTGTGTCATGTTCTGCCTGGAAGAAGCCATTCATAATGAATTCCGTTATAATGTCAGCGTGGATGATCTGGGAGGGTTGATCAGTCCGTCCGGAAATCCGGATGCGTGGATCCATCATAATGTATTTTATCGCAGAGCAGAAGTGCCATTTGTACGACCACATATGGATGATGGAAAATATGTGGCTGAGGAGAATGAAATCCATCTGATTTAAAAAAAATTTGAAATAAATAGTAGAAGCAGAAAAGTGACTGGTGTGTATAAGCAATGAATGATACATGCCGGTCACTTTTTTTGGAATACTAACTTTGGTACAATTAGTGCAATTCTAACCTAAAGGTATTTTGTATGTCTTTTTTGTATAGACAACTATGTATTGATGTATAAAAAAAGAAGAATAGCGGATACTTTTATTTGAACGCAGAATAAGCAAGTGGCGAAAGTGGATTGCAAATGTCCGCTTTACCGCAGAATAAGCAAGTGGCGAAAGCGGATTGCGAATGTCCGCTTTACAAAGAATCGTCTGTTCTGGCTGAAAAATATCAGCTGTATGAATGGAAACTATACTTTTAATGCAGAAAGGAAAAAATATGGCTGTTTATCTGGAAATTGTGGATGTGTATGCGAGAGAGATTCTGGATTCCAGAGGGAATCCGACAGTGGAAGCAGAAGTGAAAGTAAAGGACGGGGAACATGTATTTACCGGGCGTGCAAGTGTACCTTCCGGGGCGAGTACCGGGGAGCATGAGGCGAAGGAATTGCGGGATACGGATTCCGGGCGGTATCACGGAAAAGGCGTGCATCAGGCAGTGGTCAATGTCAATGACCGGATCAAGGCCGTTTTGCTTGGAAAAGATGCAGCGAATCAGGTGCTGATCGATCAGATTTTAAATTGTACGGATGGTACGGAGAATAAGTGCAATCTTGGGGCAAATGCGACGTTGTCTGTTTCTATGGCCTGTGCAAAGGCTTGTGCAAAGGCATTGAATCTGCCATTACACCGTTATCTGGGCGGTGTATACGGAATCCGGATGCCAATGCCGATGATGAATATTTTGAATGGGGGGCGTCATGCAGACAACACGGTGGATTTTCAGGAGTTTATGATCGTGCCGGTGGGGGCACGGGATGATGAAGGCAATTTTATTTTTCGGGAAGGACTGCGCTGGTGTGTGGAAGTGTATCATAGTTTAAAAAAACTTCTGGAATTAGAAGGATATAGCACTGGCGTAGGAGATGAGGGCGGATTTGCCCCGGATCTGAAAAATGCAGAGGAAGTGTTGGATTATCTGATGCGTGCAGTGGAAGAGGCCGGATATGAACCGGGCCGGCAGATAGCATTTGCACTGGATGTGGCAGCAAGTGAATTATATAACAAGGATTCCGGGGTGTATGATTTCCCGGGAGAAACAAGGCTGAAACTGTCAGAAGCGATTTCACTGCCGGTGCATCGGACTACCGAGGAAATGATTTCTTATTATGAAGAACTGATTTGCCGCTATCCGATTGTATCCATTGAGGACGGGCTGCAGGAGAACGACTGGGATGGATGGTGTGAGATGACGAGGCGTTTGGGAGATCAGGTGCAGCTTGTGGGAGATGATCTCTTTGTGACAAATCCGAAACGTCTGAAAGAAGGCATCCGGAGAAAAGCAGGAAATGCGATACTGGTGAAAATCAACCAGATCGGGACTCTTTCCGAAAGCTTTGAGTCAATCGTGCTGGCGAAACGAAACGGTTACCAGACGGTGGTATCTCATCGTTCCGGGGAGACAGAGGATACCATGATCGCAGATATTGCAGTGGCTTTCAATTGTGGACAGATCAAGACCGGGGCACCCTGCAGGGGGGAGCGTACGGCAAAATATAACGAATTGCTCCGGATTGAGGAAATGGTGTAACTGTGTGATAACGGAGGAACTTTTTGCAGACAAAAAGAAAAATGAGAAACAGAGAAGAGACAGGCTATACGAACAGAGAAGAGACGGGAGGTCTTGTCAGAATGAATGAAATTTGTTATGCTATCTAATTAGTATTAATATGTTCATAAAATAGATAAAAAGGTGAACGCAAAAGAGAAGCACTAGCTGTTCCTGCAGGGAAATCTGCCTGAGATAGCTGCTTCTCTACATAAAAAGGTTTCAGATACAGGTGTAATAGGAAAAGAGAATTTTAATGAAAAAAATTTTTCAAAAGAGTTTGATATGGTTTATCTGTGCGGTATTTGTTTGTCTGTCAGGTGCGCAGACAGTCCGTGCGGCAGAGATTTCAGAACAGTCTGATCTGGCACAGCAGCTGGCTTACCAGGCAGCGTTGACGATGTATTATGATGACCGGTATTCGATCCAGAACGATTATCCGGATTATGTGATTGAGCGGATCAGTGGACAGATTGTGACGTCACGTCAGGTACAGAATGGTCAGGTCAGTTATGTCAGGGACAATAATGTACTGGTAAAGACTTCGGATACAACACTGACAGCTGCCGGCACCGGTACAGCGACAGTCGTACTGAAAAAGGGCAGTGGCAAGAATGCACAGTATAGGAATCTGCGTATTGATGTAAAACCGGCACGGCTGACGTTGATTTATCTGCTGGGTCAGAGCAATATGGAGGGCATGTGCTCCTGGAATACAGGATATGAAAACGACAAAAATATTTTAAATACGGCAGGAGCAGTGTATTCTACTTACCTGCCGACTGCTATGAATCCATCGAACTATATGACTGATATTTTCTGGTCAGAGTATGGAACGCGTTACAATGCGAATAAATTTGTACCACAGGCTCTGACAAGTACGTATTCACTGGCTGGAACTGAGCTGCAATATCCGTTAAATACACTGACGACAGAAGTGCTTCCAAATCGGGGGAAAGGTGGCATGGACAGTGCCATTGCCTATGAGTGGCGGCAGCGGACCGGAGATAAAGTGTGGATTGCCAATCTGGCATATTCCGGTTCCAGGATTTATGAGTGGGTACCGGGAAATGATGTCTATGAGCGGGCAGCAGTGACAGCGCAGCTTGTACGGCAGGTTTATGCGGCAGAGATTGCAGCAGGACATTATACCACAGGAAATCAGCTTATGTTCTGGATGCAGGGGGAGCTGGACAGTCTGATAATACAGGCAGCGGATTACCGACAGTACTTCCTGAGCATGTATCAGGGTTTTACAGCGCGTGTTCCGGTGGAAAAATGTGGGATCATTACCACAAGAACTGCAGCCGGCACACACAAATATACGGATGATCTTTATCTTACAGGCCCTCGTATTGCACAGTATGGTATGGGTGCCAGCCCGGAGCTGTCAAACATTTATGTGGTATGCAATGTGCATGAACAGTGGATTACCGATGAAGGGACGGCACAGTATTTCCGGAATCGCTATCCGTATGGCATTTTTACCTATCCGGTGCGCAATGGGGCTTATGCTATTCCGACTTGTATCAATGATGCTCATCATGATATCCATTTTTCCCAGATCGGGCATAATGAAAATGGCATTGTGGCGGCAGATAATATGTATGCAGTGGTATACGGTGCCTCTGCGGGTCAGAGAAATTTCGTCTGGAGAGATGCAGAGTATCAGGCAGTCAGTCAGGTGACGCTGCGCAAAAATAATGATATGGTGCTGGTTGGTATACTGGATCCGGTTTATCTGTCAAAACAGGTGAGTTACGTGACATCTGCCGGATTATCTTATGACTTCCGGACCGGAACACTGACGGCCGGTGCAGCAGCCGGGGATCAGTATGTGGATGCCCGGATGTCGGATGGTACATTGCTGGCGCGTCTGACGGTGCATGTGGTGGATCATTATGATTATGAGGATTCCGCCGGAAGACCATATACCGGATTGTATCAGCAGCAGGACGGACAGTGGATTTATGTAAAAAACGGATCCTGGGCATATGATTATACCGGTTTTGTCGCAAAAGATGGCGATTGGTGGTATGTGGAAAATGGCCGGATCACGTTCCATTGTAACGGGCTGGTAAGGGGGCTTGTAAATGGAAACGATACCTGGTGGTATGTCACCGGCAGCAAGGTAAACTTCTGTAATACAGTGGCCTCCAATGCCTGTGGCTGGTGGAAAATCACGAATGGACGGGTAGATTTTGATTTTTCAGGTCTGGCAGAAAACGCTTATGGCTGGTGGAAGATCACCAATGGTCAGGTGGATTTTGGCTATGTCGGCTATGAACAGAACGGATCCAACTGGTGGTATGTATATGGAGGCCAGGTATGCTTTCAGGCAACAGATGTCCTGCCGGGAACCGTAGGTGGTCAGTATGGCTGGTGGAAAGTCTGTGAAGGAAAAGTGAATTTCGATGATGATGTCTGTGAAAATGCCTATGGCTGGTGGAAAATTACCACAGGAAAAGTAGATTTTCAGTATACGGGCCTGGCACAGAATGCCTGTGGCTGGTGGATGATCCAGAATGGACATGTTAATTTCGGAAGTAACGGTCTGGTGGACAATGGAAACGGCTGGTGGCTGGTGAAAAATGGCGGCGTGGACTTTAACTATAACGGCCTGGTGGACAACGGAAACGGCTGGTGGCTGATAAGAAATGGCTACGTGGACTTTGACTATAATGGTCTGGTGGACAACGGAAATGGCTGGTGGCTGGTGAAAAACGGATGTGTGGATTTTTCCTATCAGGGATATGTCCAGAATGAATGTGGTGTCTGGTGGGTCAGCAACGGTCAGGTACAGTTTTAACAAATATTAGAGGAGAAAAATGAATGCAGGAGACGGAACAGACACAGGAGCAGCAGGACACTGCACGGGAACTGGCGGGCAAAATCATGGTGTATGCCAGGGATGAACTGATGATATCCATGCGGTTTCTGGATCGGGCACTGTTTCGGATGCCGCTGATAGCGGCGGACAGTGTGGCGGCCTTTGGTGTGGACGGAGAGACGATGTATTACAATCCGGAGTATGTGCTGCATGCCTTTAAAAAAGAAAAAAACGCATGTACCAGGGCATTTTTACATATGATCTTTCACTGTATCTTCAGCCATCCTTTCCAGTATGAAAAACTAGATCGGGAGTGTTGGGATCTGGCAACAGATCTGGCGGTAGAACATGTGATACTTGATCTGAATCTGCAATCAGTAAAACTGGAGCGTGATGGACAGATGCAACGGATCCTGTCACGGCTGCAGAAACAGGTACCGATTCTGACGGCGGAGAAAATCTATCGCTGGCTCTGGGAGCATCCGGAGAAGGCGGCAGAGTTTTTCCGGGAGGAGCCTCTTTTTATGTGGGATGATCATCTGAAATGGATTCCGGTGAAAGAAACACAGAATCAGGACCGCAGAAATGATAGCATTACCACGGATACGCGGACGGCCATGATCGGCTGTCATGAGGCAGACACCGGAGAAGAAGGTGAGCAGGAAGAGATTGATGAAGCACTGGTGGGGCAGCGTCAGGGAGAATGGCAGGAAGTCAGCCAGCATGCCAAGACGGATCTGGAAATGTTTTCCCATGAACAGGGATTTGGGGCAGGAAGCCTGCTGCTGAATCTGAATGCGGCATTGCGGGATAAGTATGATTACGGAGAATTTTTGCGGAAGTTTGCAGTACTTGGGGAAGAAATGCATGTCAATGACGATGAATTTGACTACATTTATTATACTTATGGTTTGCAGCTGTATGACAATATGCCTCTGGTGGAACCGCTGGAATACCGGGAGAACAAGCGTATCCGGGAATTTGTCATTGCAATCGATACATCGGGATCCTGTCAGGGAAAAACAGTGGAGCGGTTTCTGCGGAAAACTTATTCCATCCTGAAAAGCAGTGAGAGTTATTTTGAACGGGTAAATATCCACATCATTCAGTGTGATGAGAAAATCCAGCGGGATGTGAAAGTTACGACAGATGAAGAATTTGAACAATATATGCAGGATGTGGAGTTGTGCGGTTTTGGAGGCACCGATTTCCGTCCGGTGTTTGAATATGTGGACGGACTGATCCGCAGACATGAGTTTCAGGATCTGAAAGGACTGATTTATTTTACCGACGGACAGGGGACATTTCCGGAACGGATGCCGGATTATCAGACAGCATTTGTGTTTATCCAGGAAGGATATTCCATCCCGGAAGTGCCGGTGTGGGCAATCCGTCTGATCCTGGATGAAGAGGACGTATAGCAGGATATCGCAGGGAAAAGTACAGGAGGATAAAAGTACATGAATATACAGGAAGCAAAGGAACAGATTGAACAGGCGGTGCGTATTTATCTGATGAAAGATGAGTATGGCGATTACCGGATTCCGATCGAGCGGCAGCGGCCGGTATTTCTGCTGGGAGCACCCGGTATCGGCAAGACTGCTGTTATGGAGCAGATTGCCCAGGAGATGGATATTGCGCTCGTTTCTTATTCTATGACGCATCACACGAGACAGAGTGCACTGGGACTTCCGTTTATCAGTCACAAAAAATATCAGGGTGCAGAGTTTGATGTATCGGAATATACCATGAGTGAGATTGTTGCATCTGTATATGAGACGATGGAAGCGACCGGAAAGACCGAGGGAATCCTGTTTCTGGATGAAATCAACTGTGTATCCGAGACACTGGCTCCGTCTATGCTGCAATTTCTGCAGTATAAGACCTTTGGCAAACATCAGATCCCGCAGGGCTGGGTGGTTGCCACAGCCGGCAACCCGCCACAGTTTAACCGTTCTGTCCGGGAGTTTGATATCGTGACCATGGACCGACTGAAAGTGTTGGAAGTGGAAGCGGACTATGAGACCTGGCGTAACTATGGGGTGAACAAAGGAATACACGGTGCGATCCTGACCTATCTGGACATTAAAAAACAGGATTTCTATGTGATTGAAAATACTGTGGATGGAAAATCCTATGTCACGGCCCGTGGTTGGGAGGATCTGTCAGAGACACTTTATCTGTACGAAGAAAATAATTTTACCGTAGATGAAGTTCTGGTAGGACAGTACCTGCGCAACAAGCGTATTGCCCGGGAATTTTCTTCCTATTATGACCTGTATCAGAAATATAAAAAAGATTACCGTGTGGCACAGATCCTGGCAGGAAATGCAGATGCGGATGTGCGCAAACGTGCGAAAAATGCGGCTTTTGATGAGCGTATTTCCCTGCTGGGACTGCTGCTGGATGCCCTTCAGGAAAAAATCCGCCACAATGTCGAACTGGAAGATTCCCTGCGCCGGATACTTCCGGTCTTAAAGGAAATCAAAGCTGAGCTTGCAGCAGCGGATGACAGCGTAGATGCCGCTGCGATTCTGGAACATCGTGCGGATACGCTGCAGCAGGAGATGGAGCAGGAGGACAAAGCAAATGCGTTGTCGTCTTCTGCGCGAAAAGGCTATCAGCTGATCCTTCATACACTGCGTCAGGATGCAAAAGAGCTTCGTATGAAAGATATCCGTGATGCGAATGCAGCATTTTTATATATCAAGGAAGCTTTTGATGAACAGGTGGGCAGCATGCAGGCGGAAAGCAGCCGGATCAGTCAGGAACTGGCAAATCTCTTTGCTTTTGTGGAGAAAATTTTCGGAGACGGCAACGAGATGCTGATTCTCGTAACGGATCTGACGGTCAATGCGGACAGCATGAAGTTTATCAGCAGAAATGGCAGCAAAGAATATTTCAAATACAACAAAAAATATCAGTTATATGAGAGACAGCAGGAAATCGCAGATGCTTTGGAACAGTTACAGATATAGGGTTGAAGATGACAGTATCGTCATCGAAGATTACTGTGGGGAGGAACTGGATGTCAGTATCCCGGCAGAGATAGAAGGGCTTCCGGTGAAGAAGATTGCACCGGAGGCATTCAGCACCCACGGTGCAATGATTGAGCGTGTAGAAGTCCCGGGCAGTGTGACAGATATCGGAGACGGTGCCTTTAAGATGTGCATGAGTCTGGAAGAATTGGTGTTGCAGGAAGGTGTCTGCCGTATCGGAGAAAATGTCCTGCTGGTGACAGCAGTGACGCAGTTGTATCTGCCGACCACAGTGGAAAAACTGAAATGCCCATGGGAATGGGGAAAAGTAGCGATTGATGTGGCACAGGAGAATCAGCATTATTTTTCAGATGGATATGGTTTATATGAGAAACAGGAAGACGGGTATGCACTGGTGGCAGTGCGGGCAGAGGATCAGAGAGTCCGGTATACGGTGGCTTCCAACACAACGGTGATTGAACAGCATGCCTTTGAAGGACAGATGTATATTCAGGAGGTGGAACTGCCGGAAGGTGTGATCAGTATCGAGAAGGAAGCCTTTGAAAGCTGCCAGGCTCTACGGCGGATCGTATTACCGGAGGGGCTGACCAGGATCTGCGCGGATGCATTTCGGTGTTGCATCAGTCTGGAAGGACTGGAACTTCCTTCTACGCTGAAAGATCTGGGAGAACATGCGGTGACGGATACTTACGGCTGGAGTCCGAGCATGAATGGCATTACGTATATGCGTGTGCATCCGGACAATCCATATTTTTATCATGATGCCAATGCATTTTATCAGAGAAGGGAGAATGGAAGTCTTCTGATCAAATATTTTGGTAAAAATGAGGTATGGAAGATTCCGGAAGAAGTAACGGAACTTGGTGCTATGGCACTGCGCCGTTCGAACCTGCGGGAAGTCATTATCCCGGAGACTGTAAAAAGCATATCGAAGGATGCTTTTGCAGAATGTGGCCGGCTGGAGTGCATGGAATTTGCGGCGGATGGCGTAAAACTGTATGTTCCGGAAAATCCGGTGTATCGAAAAGGAGAAATCAGCAGTCTGTTTTATCGGGACAATGCAGGGCAGCTGCATTATGATTATGAGACATATGATTCATTACTGGCGGACTGGTCCCAGATCCTGATCCGCTGCCGGATGGCAGCTTTCCGTTTGGAATATCCGGTGCAGCTTCCGACGGCTCGAAAGAAGGCGTATGAAGCACTGATCGCGGAGCATTTGAAAGATCTGGTGTATGATATCTGCAAAAGGGACAGTCTGATGGATCTTGCGGTACTTGGAAACGCCGGTATGATCACTGCAGAACATATTGAGGAAATGATCGACTGGACCACAGCGTGCCACAGAGGAAAACTTACCGGATATCTGCTGGAGTATCAACAGGAACATTTTACAGAAAATACATTTGATTTTTCTTTATAAAAGAGGGGAATATGCAGCAACTGAGAAAATTACAGAAACTGATTATCGGAATGGGGGAAGCACTGCTTTGTTATGGTGCTGAGATTTCCAGGGTAGAGGAAACGATTCAGCGCGTGGCGGATCACTATCAGGTGGAAGAAGTGGAGATGTATGTCATCACCAACGGACTGTTTGTGAATTTGCATCAGCAGGAGGATTATACATACACACGGCTGAAATATGTACCATCGATATCTGTAAATTTAAAAAAATTATGTGATATTAATGAACTGTCCCGCAGGATCGAACAGGAAAACCTGTCTATTGATACTGCCTTTGAACGTTTGCAGGAGATTCAGAAAGCAAAAAATGAACCGGTATGGGAGCTGGTGTTTTCTTCCGGTGTGGGTGCAGCTGCGTTTGGTTATCTCTTTGGCGGAAGCCTCTGGGATTGCCTGGCAGCGTTTGTGTGCGGTGTGATCCTGCAGCTGTTTTTCAGTTTTCTGGATGAAAAACAAGTCAATATTTCAAAGGTGTTACTGGATATCATAGGGGGACTGCTGGTGACGGTTATCTGTGTGGTGTTGAACCGCATCGGGGTATCAGAACATCTGGATTTGGCTATTGCGGGTGCGATCATACCGATGGTTCCGGGTGTGGCTTTTACCAATGGAATCCGTGACATTGTGGATGGTGATTATCTGTCAGGATGTGTCCGGCTTCTGGATGCCATTCTGGTATTTTGTTCCATTGCCATTGGTGTGGGGCTGGGGCTCAAACTATAAGGAGGAGAAATCAATATGCTGATTAATGCAATCGGACAGCTGGCTGCAGCATTTCTGGCAACTATCGCATTTTCCGTACTATTCCATGTACCGAAGAAACAGTATATCATCTGTGGACTGACAGGAACCCTGGGATGGCTGGTGTATCTGCTGGTGAAGCTTTACTTTTCCAATACACTGGCATGTTTTGCGGCAACTGTGGTGATCGTATTCTGTGCACGGTTGTTTGCTGTCTGGCGGAAAGTGCCGTCGAACGTATTTATGATATCCGGGATCTTTCCTATCGTCCCCGGTATCGGTATTTATAATACAATCTACGATATTATGATCGGAGATGCAGCGGCAGCCATGAGCAGCGGATTGGAGACTTTTAAGGCGGTGGCAGCCATTGTGCTTGGTATCGTATGTGTCTTTGTAATTCCGAATAAATGGTTTCGGAGCCTGTGGTAGTTATCGTTCTGTCTGCGAATGATGCGTGTGCTCTGAACATAATTGAGGTTAAATGTACAGTTTTAATGGGGTAAATTGAAAAAATAATTGCTTTTTAGAGTCAGATATGCTATCATATCAGATGATTATGGGTGTCTTAGGACATTTAAGAAGTTTAACCGTGGGAGGTGGATACAGTGGAAATCGCAAGAACAATCATACAGATCGTATTTATTATATTAAGTATTATCATGACAGTTATCGTATTAATGCAGGAAGGTAAGAACAATGGACTGGGAGCATTAACCGGTTCCGCCGATACTTATTGGAGCAAGAATAAAGGACGTTCCATGGAAGGAATGCTTGTTAAGGTTACAAGAGTTCTTCTGGCACTTTTCCTTATCATTTCCGCAGTACTGACAATTGGACGTTTTCAGTAAGAATACCTAAGAGGCTGTCGTTATCGACAGCCTTTTACTTTGTTTTTGCCTTATTCAGGAAAAGATATGGAAACGTTTTTTCGGGGGATAGAAAATTATGAGAAGAGAATTATTAGAAGAGAGAAAACAGACGGTATACGGACTGATCTGTGATGAGTTTTATGTACCAATGAAGGCAAAAGAGATGGCCATCCTGATGAATGTGCCGAAAGCTCAGCGTCACGAATTGCAGGAAGTGCTGGATGCACTGGTGGCAGAGGGCAAGATCGAAGTTTCATCGAAAGGAAAATATACGAAGGGAACAAGTCCGAATCTTACCGGTGTCTTTACGGCTCATGCCCGTGGCTTTGGATTTGTCACCATCGAGGGTGAGACGGAAGATGTTTTTATTCCGGAGAGCAGCACGAATGGTGCGATCCAGGATGATGTAGTGCAGATTGCACTGGTTCCTTCCAGTGGAAAACGTCGGGAAGGAAAAGTAGTAAAAATTGTGGAACACGGACTGAAAACGGTCGTTGGAACCTTTGAAAAAAGCAAAAATTTTGGTTTTGTCCGCCCGGACAATCCACGGATCAATATGGATATCTTTGTTCCGGCTGAGCGTTCCAAGGGTGCAGTCACCGGACATAAAGTAGTAGTGGAACTGACGTCTTATGGTGGAAGTGGCAAAAAACCGGAAGGAAAAGTTATCGAAATCCTGGGGCATGAGAATGATCCGGGAACCGATATCCTTTCTCTGGTGAGAGCTTACGGATTACCGATGGAATTCCCGGAGAAAGTGCTGAATCAGGCAGAACGAGTGGCAAAGGATGTGACATCTGCGGATATGGCAGGGCGTATGGATCTGCGGAACTGGCAGACCGTTACCATCGACGGTGAGGATGCCAAAGATCTGGATGATGCGGTGACATTGACCAGAGAAGGGGATTTCTGGCAGCTTGGTGTGCATATCGCAGATGTGACGAATTATGTGCAGGAACATAGTGCGCTGGATGTGGAAGCATTAAAGCGTGGTACCAGTGTGTACCTGGTAGATCGTGTGATTCCGATGCTGCCACATACGTTGTCTAACGGAATTTGTTCGCTGAATCAGGGAGAAGACCGTCTGACATTGAGTTGTATTATGAAAATCGACGGGAAAGGAAACATTGTAGATCATCGCATCGCGGAGTCAGTCATTAATGTGGATCGGCGTATGAGTTATACAGATGTAAATAAGATCATTACGTTGAAGGATCCGGAGAAAACCGAAGAGTATAAAGAGTTTGTACAGATGTTTTTCGATATGAAGGCAGTGGCAGATCTGCTTCGTGCAAAACGCCGGAAACGTGGTTCCATTGATTTTGATTTTCCGGAGACCAAGGTGATCCTGGATACACAGGGACATCCGGTGGAAATCAAACCGTATGACCGCAATCCAGCCACGAAGATCATCGAAGATTTTATGCTGGCGGCTAATGAAACCGTGGCGCAGGATTATTTCTGGCAGGAACTGCCTTTTGTATACCGTACCCATGAAGTTCCTGATACAGAAAAAATCAAAAAACTCAGTACGTTTATCAATAATTTCGGATACAATATCCATATCGGTTCTGATGAGGTGCATCCGAAGGAACTGCAGAAACTGCTGACAAAGATTGAGGATACTCCGGTGGAGGGGTTGATCTCGCGGTTGACACTGCGTTCCATGAAGCAGGCAAAATACAGCGTGGAGTGTGTGGGGCATTTCGGACTGGCGGCCCAGTACTATTGCCATTTCACATCACCGATCCGTCGTTATCCGGATCTGCAGATCCATCGGATCATCAAGGACAACCTGCGGGGAAGAATGAATGAGAAGCGGATCGAACATTACTGGAAAATTCTTCCGGAGGTAGCACAGCAGACCAGTCAGCTGGAGCGTCGTGCGGATGAGGCAGAGCGTGAGACGATCAAGATGAAGAAAGTGGAATATATGGAGAGCCGCATCGGAAACGAGTACGAAGGTGTCATTTCCGGCATTACAAATTATGGGCTGTATGTGGAACTGCCGAATACGGTGGAGGGCATGGTGCATGTGACCACTCTGCGTGGAGACTACTACAATTATGTAGAAAGTACCTATGAGATGGTAGGTGAGAACAGCGGTAAGAGCTATAAGCTTGGACAGACTGTAAAAATCCGTGTGATCGGTACGGACAAACTGGTGCGCAGAATAGATTTTGAATTGGTGGAATCTTAAAAACTTGGCTTCCGGCTGAAGGTTTAGTAAAGGTGGAAAACTTATGGGAAAAGACAGATACAAATTAGTTGCAAATAATAAAAAGGCCTATCACGATTATTTTATTGATGAGACATACGAGGCAGGTGTAGCACTGCATGGAACCGAAGTAAAATCTGTGCGCATGGGAAAATGCAGTGTCAAGGAATCCTTCATCCGAATTGAAAACGGGGAAGTAATAGCTTATGGATTGCACATCAGTCCCTATGAGAAAGGAAATATTTTCAATCGTGATCCGTTACGTCCGAAGAAACTGCTGCTTCATAAATATGAGATTAACAAACTGGCAGGAAAAATTGCAGAAAAAGGCTACACGCTGGTACCACTGAAAGTTTATATCAAAGGTGATCTGATCAAAGTAGAAATCGGTCTTGCCCGTGGTAAAAAACTGTACGACAAACGTCAGGACATTGCAAAAAAAGATCAGCGGCGTGAAGTTGAACGGGAATTCAAAGTGAAAAATCTGTATTAATGCCGGTTTGGTAAATGTCACTTTTAAATTTTTGCTCAGAAACAGGACACAAATGAAACGTTTATTCCAGTTCAGTAAAGGTAAACTGTTGGTTTAAAGGGATGCTTTTCTCTTGACGAACCGAAAGAAATCTCATATAATAACAAAGATCAGAATGATAAAGATCTGATAACTGGCATGATCCGCCGAAGAAATTCGGGGATGTACTGGTTTCGACGGGGTTTTAAAAGCCGGAGAAGCGAGCCGTATGAAATGCGTTAAATTTCAAATCTAAATATAAACGCTGATAATAATAAATTAGCACTGGCTGCCTAAGTTGCAGCTTGTCTGACCGGGAGCACCTGCACTTTCGGATCCAGGCATCGACCATGCAGGAAACGACTTATACAAAGCTTTGCGTATAAGGGCGTAATATGAAGCTACTGAAACCGAAAACCGGTTACTGGGTGTTCGGCGGAGGGAATGTTAATACAGTGACTACGCTCGTAGAAGTACGGTGGCTGGAATTTCGGACAGGGGTTCGATTCCCCTCATCTCCATAAAATGACACCGAAAGCAATCGTGCTTTCAGGTGTCGTTTTTTGTTTGATCGAAAATCTCGGTGATTTTCTGTCAGAGAACAAGCATTTTGTGCAGGCAATGCGTACTTGCACGAGAAAAAATAGTAACTGTGGTTTAACTTGTGTTTTCCATAAAATAGACACATTTATCAGATATACTTTGAATGATAAAAAGAATCTTCTGTTTTAAAAACGGAAGATCAGATGTAAATCATATGGTAGAAAACCGGAGGAAGTCGGGATGGATAGATTAAAAATTCTTGTAGTTGATGATGAGAGCAGAATGCGCAAACTGGTGCGTGATTTTCTGGTAAAGCATGATTTTGATGTTGTGGAAGCCGGAGACGGTGAGGCAGCACTGGATTTATTTTATGATGACAAAGACATTGCACTGATTATTCTGGATGTGATGATGCCGAAAATGAATGGATGGGAAGTGTGCCGTGAAATCAGGGAATCTTCCAAAGTACCGATCATTATGCTGACTGCAAAAAGTGATGAGAGCGATGAACTGATGGGATTTGAACTGGGTGTGGATGAGTATATTTCAAAACCGTTTTCACCGAAAATCCTGGTGGCCCGGGTGGAGGCTATTTTACGCCGGACCAATCAGCTGAATATGGAAGGCAGCCTGAATGTCGGCGGTATCTGCCTGGATAAAAATGCACATACCGTTACCATAGACGGAAAAAATATTGAAATGAGTTTCAAAGAGTTTGAACTGCTTACTTATTTTATGGAAAATGTCGGTATTGCTCTTTCCCGTGAAAAGATTCTGAACCATGTATGGAATTATGATTATTTTGGCGATGCAAGAACGATTGATACCCATGTGAAAAAGCTGCGCAGCAAGCTGGGTGATAAAGGAGAATATATAAAGACCATATGGGGTATGGGTTATAAATTTGAAGTTTAAAAAAACAGCCCCATATGGTCTGGGACCAGATGGTCAAGCTATGCGCATGCACGCCCATATCAGACAAGCTGATATGTCATGGGGCATGGGATATAAATTTGAAGTTTAAAAAAGCAGCCCCATATGGTCTGAAAAATTAAAGGATAAGAAGTAGTATGAAAAAACATTCACTGACGCGGCAAATTACATCCATTGTCAGTCTGTTAGTAGCAGGTGCAATCCTGCTTTGCTGGGTACTGAATACGACATTGCTGCCGCGTTATTACATGCACAATAAAAAAGAAGTTTTGATGGAAAACTATCAGACAATTTCCAATGCCAGTGCACAGAACGAACTGGAATCGGACGAGTTTGCCGTTACCTTTGATAATCTGTGCTCCAATGGAAATATTATGGCACTGATCCTGCAGCAGGACGGAAAGGTACTGCGTTCTTCCGTGAATGATCTGGATGCATTGCGGACAGAGTTCTGGGATGTTCTTTTGCACGGGGATAAAATGGAAGTGCTGTATTCCAACAAGCAGTATCAGTTATTGAAAAAGACAGATACCCGTCTGGATTCGGAGTATCTTGTTCTGGTAGGTGTACTGGAAAACGGAGATATGGTACTGATGCGTACTGCGGTGGAAAGCATCCGGGAAAGTGCGGCAATTTCGAACAGATTTCTTCTGTTTGCAGGGGCAGCTGCCATTGTGGCAAGTATCCTGGTGGCATTTTTCACGACAAGACATATTACGAAACCATTGCAGCAGCTGACGGATATTTCCAAGCGGATGGTGGATTTGGATTTCAATGCAAAATATGAAAGTGATCAGTCCAACAGTTATGAAGTGGAGGAACTGGGAAACCATATCAACCGTCTGTCTGAGAATCTGGAACGGACGATTTCAGAACTGAAGACAGCAAATGTGGAACTGCAGGATGATATTGAGAAAAAGATACAGATTGATGAGATGCGAAAAGAATTTCTGTCTAACGTGTCCCATGAGCTGAAGACACCGCTGGCATTGATCCAGGGTTATGCGGAAGGATTGCAGGAGTGTATTAATGATGATGCAGAAAGCCGTGAATTTTATTGTGAAGTTATCATTGACGAAGCGGATAAAATGAACCGTATGGTGAAAAAACTGCTGACTTTGAATCAGCTGGAGTTTGGCAATGATCAGGTTATCATGGAGCGGTTTGATATGACAGAACTGATCCGTGGTGTGGCAAATTCCACAAAAATCCTCATGGAGCAGAAGGGTATCCGTCTGGAACTGGAAAATTCAGAGGAAGCCTGGGTGTGGGGTGACGAATTCAAAGTGGAAGAAGTGATTACGAACTATATGAGTAATGCCATCAACCATGCAGATGGAGAAAAGCTGATTCGTGTGTTCTACACACGTTCAGAAGATAAATTGCGTGTCAGTGTATTTAATACCGGACAGCCAATCCCGGAGGAAGATATTGAGAAAATCTGGGTAAAATTCTACAAAGTGGATAAGGCGAGAACCCGGGAGTACGGTGGAAGCGGTATCGGTTTGTCCATCGTAAAAGCCATTATGGATTCTTTTCACCAGCGATGTGGTGTCATCAACCATGAAGATGGCGTGGAGTTCTGGATGGAACTTGCCACAAAATAAAAGAGGAGAGTAAAAAAGATGATTGCAATTATTGACTATGACGCAGGTAACTTGAAGAGCGTGGAAAAAGCGTTGGCGCACATCGGAGAGGAAAGCGTTATTACCCGCGAGTTTCAGACAATTCTGAATGCAGATAAAGTTATTTTACCGGGCGTGGGTGCATTTGGTGATGCCATGGCGAATCTGAAGCGTCTGGAACTTGACAAAGTGATACGGGAACTGAATGAGAAGCAGACACCATTCCTTGGAATTTGTCTTGGACTGCAATTGTTGTTTGAGTGTAGTGAAGAAAGCCCGGATGTGGAAGGTCTTGGTCTGTTGAAAGGAAAAATCAGCCGGATTCCAGACAAAGAAGGACTGAAAATTCCGCATATCGGCTGGAATTCCCTGGATTTTCATAATAACGGAAGATTATTTGCAGGGCTGGAAGAACATCCATATGTATATTTTGTACATTCTTACTATCTGCATGCCGAGGAGCCGGGTATTGTGACCGCAACGACGGATTACAGTACCTGCATCCATGCTTCCGTGGAAAAGGGCAACCTGTTTGCCTGCCAGTTCCATCCGGAAAAAAGCAGTACGGTAGGATTGCAGATCTTGAAAAATTTTGCCGGAGTGGAAGGAGGACGCGCGTAATGTTTACCAAACGAATTATTCCATGTCTGGATGTCAATAACGGCCGCGTGGTCAAAGGGGTCAATTTTGTAAATCTGCGAGATGCCGGTGATCCGGTGGAGATTGCGGCAGCTTATGATAAAGCCGGTGCGGATGAAGTGGTATTTCTCGATATCACTGCTTCTTCCGATGCCAGAAATACTGTGGTAGACATGGTACGGAAGGTAGCGGAAAATGTATTTATTCCGTTTACCGTGGGCGGTGGTATCCGTACCGTAGATGATTTCCGCGCATTACTGCGGGAAGGTGCAGACAAGATTTCCATCAATTCTTCCGCCATTAATACACCGCATCTGATTTCAGATGCGGCAGATAAATTCGGCAGTCAGTGTGTCGTAGTTGCCATTGATGCCCGCAGAAGAGAAGATGGCAGCGGCTGGAACATATATAAAAACGGCGGCAGAGTCGATGTGGGTATCGATGCCGTGGAATGGGCGATGAAAGTAGATAAAATGGGAGCAGGGGAAATCCTTCTGACCAGTATGGACTGTGATGGAACGAAAGCCGGATATGATCTTGAGCTGACCCGTCTGATCGCAGAAAATGTATCCATTCCGGTGATCGCATCCGGTGGAGCAGGTACAAAAGAACATTTTTATGAGGCTCTGACGGAAGGAAAAGCAGATGCGGCACTGGCAGCATCTTTATTCCATTATAAAGAACTGGAGATTATGGATCTGAAAAAATATCTGGCAGACAAAGGGGTATCTGTACGCCGTTAAACAAAGGGGGAGAAAGTACATGCCACCAATTACAAATGACTGGCAGCAGCCATTGGAAGTAGAATTTAAGAAACCATATTACAAAGATTTATATAAGAAAGTGTTGGAAGAATACCGGAGCAGACAGATTTTTCCGAATCCGGATGATATCTTTAATGCCTTTCATCTGACACCATTAAAAGATGTCAAAGTCGTGATCCTTGGACAGGATCCGTATCATAATGACGGACAGGCGCACGGACTCTGCTTTTCTGTAAAACCGGATGTGGAGGTGCCACCGTCACTGGTGAATATTTATAAGGAATTGCAGGATGATCTGGGATGCAGGATCCCGAACAACGGATATCTGGTAAAATGGGCAAAGCAGGGAGTGCTGATGTTGAATACAGTACTGACAGTGCGCGCACACCAGGCAAACTCCCATCGCGGCATCGGTTGGGAGCAGTTTACAGATGCAGTCATCCGTGCCGTGGATGCACAGGATCGTCCGATTGTATTTCTGCTCTGGGGACGTCCGGCGCAGATGAAGAAAAGTATGTTACATAATCCGAAACATTTGATTTTGGAGGCACCGCATCCGAGTCCGTTGTCTGCGTACCGTGGGTTTTTCGGCTGTAAGCATTTCAGCCAGACCAATGCATTTCTGGAGAAAAACGGACTTGCGCCGATCGACTGGCAGATTGAAGATGTGTGATCTCGCTGGAACCGGACAGAAGCATCACTATGGGTTATGCATCTATCTGGTCAGTAGCCGGATGTAAGAAAAAATATTAAAAAATAAAAAGAAAAAAGGAAACAGGAAAATTACACGGAATATATAAAATAGGATATTTATGCTTTACAGGCAAAATGAACATGAAATCTTGTAACAAGATACAGGGAGTATAACCATCGTATGACAATTCGTGAACAGTTGGAATTATCAGAACGTACATATTTAAGCTCTTATGCGATGCTGAGTCAGGATTCGAGAGGGCGGGACAGAGAAGAACCGGAATGCGATATTCGTCCGGTTTTTCAGCGTGACCGGGATCGGATCCTGCACTGCAAATCTTTCCGGCGGCTGAAGCACAAGACGCAGGTATTTCTGTCACCGCAGGGGGATCATTACCGGACACGGCTGACCCATGCACTGGAAGTGTCACAGAATGCGAGAACTATTGCAAAGGCACTGCGCCTGAATGAATCGCTGGTGGAAGCGATTGCATTGGGACATGATCTGGGGCACACACCTTTTGGCCATGCTGGAGAAGGAATGCTGAATGAACTGTGTAACGGCGGATTCAGACACAATGAGCAGAGTGTCAGGATCGTGGAAAAGCTGGAAAAAGAAGGGAAGGGGCTGAACCTTACCTGGGAAGTCAGGGATGGTATTTTAAATCATCAGATCAGCCTGATGCCGTCTACATTGGAAGGCAAGATTGTGCGTTTATCTGATAAAATTGCATATATTAATCATGATATTGATGATGCAATCCGAGCTCAGGTGCTGCAGGAAGAAGACATTCCGGTTAAATATCGGGAAGTACTTGGTTTTTCCACGCAGGAGCGTCTGAATACATTGATTCATGATATTATCGAACAGAGCTGGGAAAAGAATGAAATCTGTATGTCACCGGATGTGGCGCAGGCTATGCAGGGGCTGCGTCAGTTTATGTTTCAGAATGTCTATACGAACCCGGTGGCAAAGGGTGAGGAGACGAAAGCAAAGGAACTTCTGGAACGTTTGTTTGTGTATTATCTGAAGCATATTGACCTGCTGCCGGGATATTATCTGCAGATGCTGGAGGACGGCGAAGAAAATGACCGGGTGGTCTGTGATTATATCGCAGGAATGACGGATCAATATGCACTGGCCAAATACAGTGAGTATTTTATGCCGAAATCCTGGCAGGTTTACTGATCTGTCCGGATGGCAATGACAGGTATAAAGATTGAAGTAAAAAGGAAGGTATTATGACTTACTATTCCGATGAACTGATTGAAGAAGTGCGATCCAGAAATGATGTGGTAGACGTCATTTCCGGTTATGTGCGCCTTCAGAAACGGGGAAGCACGTATTTTGGGCTCTGTCCTTTCCACAATGAAAAGACACCGTCCTTTTCTGTCTCACCGGGCAAACAGATGTATTACTGTTTTGGCTGTGGCGCAGGCGGGAACGTATTCACCTTTATGATGCAATATGAAAATTTTACATTTCAGGAGGCAATGCAGAGTCTGGCGGATCGGGCAGGCATTGAACTTCCGAAGCAGGAGATGTCTGCCGCCCAGCGGGAAGCCGCAGATCGGCGGAGCAGGCTCCTGGAAATAAATAAAATAGCGGCAAAATATTTCTATATGCTGCTGCGCAGTCCACAGGGATCTCATGCGTTACAATATTTTGAAGAGCGTAAACTCAGCAAAGAAACCATGCAGCATTTCGGACTGGGCTATTCCAATAAATACAGCGATGATCTGTATCAATATCTGAAGAAGCAGGGCTACGAAGATGAACTGCTTAAGGACAGTGGTCTGGTTACCATTGATGAACGCCGGGGTGGTCATGACAAATTCTGGAACCGAGCGATGTTTCCAATCATGGATGCAAATAACCGGGTCATCGGATTTGGGGGTCGTGTCATGGGCGAGGGAGAACCGAAATATCTGAATTCGCCGGAGACCATGATTTTTGACAAGAGCCGGAATCTGTACGGATTGAATTTTGCCCGGTCATCCCGGAGACCGCATATTTTATTGTGTGAGGGATATATGGATGTGATTGCCCTGCATCAGGCTGGATTTGACAATGCAGTGGCATCTCTTGGAACGTCCTTTACATCCGGTCATGCCAATCTGCTGAAGCGTTATACAAAGGAAGTATACCTGACCTTTGACAGTGATGGTGCCGGAGTAAAAGCTGCCCTGCGGGCCATTCCGATTCTGAAAGAAGCCGGATTGACGGCGAAGGTCATTAATATGCGGCCTTATAAGGATCCGGATGAATTTATCAAAGCACTTGGGGCAGAAGAATATCAGAAGCGGATCGATGAAGCGGAAAACAGTTTTATGTTTGAAGTGCGGATGCTGGAGCGGGATTATGATCTGGCTGATCCGGAAAGCAAGACAAAGTTTTTTTATGCCGTTGCCCGGAAAATCCTGAATTTCGAGGAAGAACTGGAACGGGAAAATTATATTGAGGCTGTGGCAGCAAAATACCAGATCGGTTTTGAGCAGCTGCGGTCGGTGGTCCGTTCCGAGGGAACCCGTGGAGGGCTGACCAGAGAGCGGGAGCGTGCTCCGTTAAAGAGCGGAGTGAATGACAGAAAGAAGAAAGAAGATGGCATGAAGCAGTCCCAGCGGCTGTTTCTGACCTGGCTGATCGAGGATGAGCGCCTGTTTGATCTGACGGAGGGCTATATCAGTCCCGATGATTTTACAGAGGAGATTTTCCGTGATGTGGCAAAAGTACTGTACGAGCAGCATGCCGCAGGGGAGATCAATCCGGCACAGATCATCAGCCGCTTTACGGACGAGGAACAGCAGCGGGAGGCAGCGGCGTTGTTTCACGCACGCCTGCATCCGGTGGAAACCCGTCAGGAGAAAGAGAAAGCTTTAAAAGAAACGATCCTCAGGATTAAGAAAAACAGTATGGATGTACGCTCCGGAAAATTGGAGCCGACAGACCTGGCAGGCCTGCAGCGGCTGATCGAAGATAAAAAGCAGCTGGCGCAGCTACAGAAAATGCATATTTCATTAGATTGAGGACAAACTATATAGACTAAAAACATGGAAGGATGAACAAGATGGCAGAGAAAAACGATCAGAAAATGAGAGAAAGAGCAGAGCGGGCAGAAAAATTCCAGGCAAAACTTCAGGAACTGCTTGCACTGGCAAAAAAGAAAAAAAATATGCTCGAGTATCAGGAAATCAATGACCATTTCAAGGATTTTGCCCTGAGTCCGGAGCAGATTGATAAAATTCTGGATTTCCTGGAGGCAAATCATGTCGATGTCCTTCGTATTACAGACGATGATGACGATATCCTGATTGATGATGAAGATAATGATGTAGAAGTAGAGAAAATCGATTTGTCTGTACCGGATGGTGTCAGCATTGAGGATCCGGTGCGTATGTATTTAAAAGAGATCGGAAAAGTTCCGCTGCTGACTGCAGAGGAAGAGATCGAACTTGCAAAACGTATGGAACTTGGTGATCAGGAGGCGAAAAAACGTCTGGCAGAGGCAAACCTCCGTCTGGTTGTAAGTATTGCAAAACGTTATGTGGGAAGAGGTATGCTGTTTTTGGATCTGATTCAGGAAGGTAACCTGGGTCTGATCAAAGCCGTTGAGAAATTCGATTACAGAAAAGGATATAAATTCAGTACCTATGCGACCTGGTGGATCCGTCAGGCGATTACCCGTGCTATTGCCGATCAGGCACGTACCATCCGTATCCCGGTGCATATGGTTGAGACGATCAATAAACTGATCCGGGTGTCCAGACAGTTATTGCAGGAACTTGGACGTGAACCCACTCCGGAAGAAATTGCAGAGGAAATGAATATGCCGGTAGAGCGTGTGCGTGAGATCTTAAAAATCTCCCAGGAGCCGGTTTCTTTAGAAACTCCGATCGGTGAAGAGGAAGACAGTCACCTGGGTGATTTCATTCAGGATGACAATGTGCCGGTTCCGGCAGATGCAGCAGCATTCACACTGTTAAAAGAGCAGCTGGTGGAAGTTTTAAGCACACTGACAGACCGTGAGCAGAAAGTGCTTCGTCTGCGTTTTGGTCTGGATGACGGCCGTGCGCGTACATTGGAAGAAGTTGGAAAAGAGTTCAACGTTACCCGTGAACGTATCCGTCAGATCGAGGCAAAAGCACTGCGGAAATTACGCCATCCGAGCCGCAGCAGAAAGCTGAAGGATTATCTGGATTAATATGGCGATTCGTTTATCAAACCGGTTATCTGCATTGGCCAGTCTGGTATCGAAGGGGCATCGTCTGGCTGATATCGGAACGGATCATGGATACATACCGATTTATCTGTGTCAGACGGGGATCATTCCTTCTGCCATAGCTATGGATATCGGAAAAGGTCCGTTGCAGCAGGCAACAGCCCATATCAAACAACAGGGACTCTCAAGCCGGATCAGGACGCGTCTGTCGGATGGACTGACTGTGTTGCAGCCGGGAGAGGCAGATACGATACTGATCGCCGGTATGGGTGGTGGTCTGGTGATGAAGATATTACCCCAGGGCACACATGCACTGACCGGCAGTGAAGAACTGATCCTGCAGCCACAGTCAGAAATTGCGCAGGTAAGAGCCTATCTGCGCACACATGGATTCCGGATTTTGGAAGAAGAGATGATCCTGGAGGACGGAAAGTATTATCCGATGATGAAGGTGGTGCAGGAGACAGCGTCTGGTCAAAGAGAAGAGACAGTTCAGGTACAAGTGGAAGATGCCTTTGGCCCTGTATTATTACAGAAAAAACATCCGGTGCTGAAAGAATGGCTGCAGCGGGAATTGCAGACCGTGGATACGGTCTGCTGTCAGCTTGCGGCTCAGCCGGAGAATGAGCGGATTACGATCCGTATGGCGCAGGTACAGGAAAAAAGACAATTGATTCTGGAGGCGTTGAAAAGATATGAAACAGCAGATGTGTAAGATTACGATACAGGGAACAGAGCGGGAATATCCGCGGGAGACAACTTTTCAGCAGATTGCAGATGAATATCAGTCACAGATGGAAAATGATATTGTGCTGGTGAAATTCCAGCAGGATCTGCGGGAGTTACATCAGTCAGTACTCCGGGACGGAGAACTGGAATTTATCACCACTGCCGAAAAACCGGGCAGAGATACTTACCGGAGAAGTGTAACGCTTCTGATGGAGGCAGCGGCATGGAAGCTGTATCCGAACCTGGAGCTTCTTGTCCAGCATTCCATTGGTCAGGGCTACTACTGTGAATTCCGCCATGAGGATGCCATCTGTGTCCCGGACCAGAAGATGTTGCAGGCTCTGAAAGAGAAGATGCAGGCATTTGTGGAAGCAGATCTTCCTATCGTTAAATATAATATGAGCACGCAGGATGCATCTGCACGGTTTCGTCAGATGGGAAGAATGGATAAAGTCCGTCTGATGCGCTATCGCCGCAGTTCTAGGGTGAATGTGTATGAATTGCAGGAATTCCCGGATTACTATTATGGCTATATGGTGCCTGGCACCGGTTATCTGAAATATTTTGATCTGATTCCGTACCAGAATGGATTTATGCTGATGTTTCCGGGAAAAGAAACACGGAAAGTGGCGGACTTTGAAGTAACCGATAAATTGTTCAACACATTAAATGACTCTGCCCAGTGGGGAATTGATATGGGAATCCGTACAGTGGGGGAACTCAATGATGTGATCGCAGCCGGCCGGATCCAGGATATGATCCTGGTGCAGGAATCGTACATGGAGCAAAAAATCGGTGATATCGCTGAGACGATTGCGGCAGACCGCAGGAAAAAGTTTGTGTTGATCGCAGGACCTTCTTCTTCCGGAAAAACAACATTTTCCCATCGTTTATCCATTCAGATGACGGCACATGGTCTGAAACCGCATCCAATTTCTCTGGATGATTTCTATTGCAACAGAGAAGAGACACCGCTGGATGAAAATGGTGAGTATGATTTTGAATGTCTGGAAGCGTTGGACATTCCTCTGTTTAATCAGTGTATGACAGATCTGCTGGCGGGAAAAGAAGTGATACTTCCGGTGTTTAATTTCAAAACCGGTCACCGGGAATACCGTCAAAAACCGCTGAAACTCGGGGCGGAGGATGTTCTGGTGATTGAGGGCATTCACGGATTGAATGAAAAACTTTCCTATGAACTGCCAAAAGAAAACAAGTATAAGATATATATCAGCGCATTGACACAGCTAAACATTGATGATCACAATAATCTGTCCACTGCGGACGGACGGCTGATCCGTCGTATGGTACGGGATGCCCGCACCAGAAACACTTCTGCCAGGGAAACACTGGCGCGTTGGAACTCGGTACGGCGTGGAGAAGAGAAAAATATCTTTCCATATCAGGAAGAAGCGGACGTAATGTTCAATTCGGCCTTGATTTATGAATTATCTGTGTTAAAATTATATGCGGAGCCTTTGCTCTTTTCCATCGATGCAGACTGCCCGGAATATCCGGAAGCAAAACGTCTGCTGAAGTTCCTGGATTATTTTCTTCCGGTACCGGGAGAGAATATCGGGCACAATTCGATTTTGAGGGAATTTATCGGTGGAAGCTGTTTTCATGTGTAGTAACGTCATACAAAGGTAACAGCATAATTTAAGTGAAAAGAATACAATTCAAGTAAGACAAATGATCGCGGCTGCAAGTGTCGAAAGACCGCAGGTGAGGAAAGTCCGGGC
>OGCM01001113.1_pt1 | contig 35050 bp, 29 predicted proteins | sample 1570151 | NCBI WGS metagenome assembly OGCM01 (sample SAMEA4370582, study PRJEB24528) | human gut metagenome
TAAAAATGGGAAAATCGTTATATGGGAAAAAGAGAATTGAAATGCGGCAGGATTCAAGAGCTGTTGCTTGATAGTATTTAAAAGACTGTCTGTTGTATATAAACTGTATAACTAACTGTCCTGAAGTTCGTTTCAAAGTTGGTGATGATTTTGAATTGATACAAATCAAACAAGTTTGTGATTTATATTGATTAAAAATGTCTAAGGAATACCCGCTTTGTTTATCTGAATGTTGGTAATATATTTAATTAGAAGAAAAAGAGGCTTATAAGAATTTTAAAGAACTTATTGATAAGGTGTCGGCAAACCATTGCTTTGAAAGGAAAAAACAAAAAGTTATCCTATGTTACTTTGTTTATCCGTTTCACGGATTTGTAGGATTGGTTAACTATTCGGTTAAAAGAGGAAATGCCAAAGTGTAGTTAATTTTTATTTACCATTAATTAAAAAAAACTTAATACTTCTTTGTTATGTTGAAAAATACGAAATAGAACCCTGCTCCTGAAAGGAATGGGGTAAAAAAGCTCCAAGCGAAATATTTTTAATATTATTTTGAATTTAGTAAGTTTAGGCTGACGGCTATGCCCTTTTTGCCCCCTCTTACGTTAAGTAGAAGGGGAGTTAGACTAGAAATAATGTATGAATATTAAGAGCTTAGATAATTTCTTATTTTAATATCAATATCATTTGTCTCAAATTGGATTAGAATTGTTGTATGAGGATAAGAATTTGGATTGCATGTTTTTATAATTAATAATATTTAATTAAGTAAAAGTGGAAATGAAACAAAAAAAGTTTAAAGAGAAAAAGCCAGGGAAGAATTTTTTTCAACTAGCAGAAGAGCGAATTCTACACTTCAAAAAACTAGGTAAAAAGAAGACTGCAAGCAATTATACTTGCGCTCTCAGGCATTTTAAACAGTTTAGAGAGGAAGAAGATATTGCTGTTGAAGATTTGAGCGTAGGGTTGATGAAGGACTTTCAGGCACATCTTATTAACGTTGGATTGGGGATGAATACAATCTCCTTGTATAATCGACAACTTCGTGCTATCTATAATTATGCACTGGATGAAGAGATTGTTCTGATAGACAGACGTCCTTTTCGTAAGTCTTTTACAGGCCAGGAGAAAACACGTAAAAGGGCTGTTTCTCATGAAAAAATCAGAAAACTTACCCATTTTTCTTTGGTAGGAAAGAACAAGTTGGAATTTGCACGTGACCTCTTCCTTTTTAGTATCTATATGCAGGGAATGCCGTTTGTAGATATTGCCTATTTGAAGAAAGAACAAGTGAAGAATGATTTTATTTCTTATAAACGGAAAAAAACTAACCGGCATTTGACTGTCAAACTGCATGAAAAAGCAAAGGCAATTATTCATAAATACAAGGTGAACGATCCGGACTGTCCGTATCTATTTCCCATTCTCTATAATCCACAGAGAAAAGTTTCTGTGGAATATTCCAGTGCCCTGCGGACTCATAACAATCGATTAAGACAAATATCGGAACTTATGGGGTTTGATGAGCTGTTGACATCATATGTTGCACGCCATACCTGGGCTTCTCAGGCAAGACAATGTGGAGTGCATGATACTGTTATCAGCGAAGCAATGGGACACAATAATCTTGAAACAACGACAATATATCTTACTTCACTGGATACAGGTTTGATAGCTTCCGCTAATTTTCAGGTAATCGCTTCCTTTGCAAGGAAACAAACATGACTTGTTGCAGAATTTTATTAAAAAAACTCTAATTTTCAAAGATTATGCTTGCTGATTTTATGTAAAGTATCTATATTTATATACTTTTTGTTTCCTCCTCTTCTCAAGAGGGAGAATATTATGCTTCATTCTCTTTTCAAGTGCAAAATTAACGAGAATTTACTATCCACAACACACAAAAACAGTCCATTTATCTACGAAAATGGACCAAATGTTTACTAGAATTAGGAAGAGAAAGCCCCTAATTATACCGAGTGATCTTGACATTTAAAAGTTACCCTTTGATGAAAGATCTCCATTCAAATCGTATTTTTCTGGGTGATTTTCCGAAATGTTCGCAGCAAAAGGCCGTCATATAGTTTTCCGAGAACTTGTATTTGTCTGCAAGTTCTGCAACGGAAGTTTTAGTGAAGATAAGATCATGAAATATTCTTTCTTTTTTCTTCTGTATCAGCCAATGCTTGGCAGAGGTTCCAAACGCTTGGTAAAACTTGCGTTTAAATGTGGTTGGAGACATGTGAAGTATATCCATCAATTCCTTGACTGTTTCAGTTTGGGTATAAGCGCTCAGTACTTTGACTTTAAAGTCATTGTCTATTCCGAGTATGGGCGAGAACAAAGCAGCCAATTGTTCTTTTTCATAAAGTCCGCGTAATTCCATGAAGATGATATCTCGCTTGAGTTTCTGATAGTGAATGCACCCTAAACCTGTGTTTAGCGTTTCAATGGCCGATTCAATTTCCTGTTTCAACACTTTGTGTAGTCGGAGTAGGCATAACCGAGTCTTGTCCGTATCGGTACAGTCATTCTGCTTGTACTTTACCAGTTGTCTAATGGCAAACTTGTTGCACAAAGGCATTTCCCAATCAAAAAGAGAATAAAATACTGTCGTATCTGTTTTAGTCTTTGAACAATAACTTTCACCGGCAGGTATTAAATACATTTGTCCACCGACCACCTTTTGATTGATGGTATAGCCCATGGACAGTTCCAATTCTCCGGAAAGGAGAAAGACTAATGCAGAGTGTTCTGTTTTGTCCCTGAAATAATAATCTCCGGCTTTTAAACTTACAACTTTTATGAGGGCCTGTTTGTCAGCTGCATAATTTTCACATTCCAGATGTTCACCAGCACATACCAGACCATTCTTTAAAATTTGTTTTTGCCTCATTTTGCTACTATTTTAATTACTATACATTAAATATCCCATACAGATACTACTTAGATTATTGTGTCTCTGTACGTAATATGTTATATATCAACAAAAAAATCCTCATTAAAAAAGACTGTTCTCCCTCTTGAGAAGAGGATAGACTATTATTTATATAGAGATTTGTTTACTAATTTGATTTTTTAACAGGCTAGATGGATAGTATTTTTGATTCAATAAGTTTTCAAAAGCGAGATGAGTCATTGCTATTTGGAACTACTTATCTATACATATTCAGATAAAATGTCAATGCCACTGTATAGTACAGACGATTTATCTGATTTAGGAAAAAATGATCAGGCCGGTACAGTTTGTGAAGCTGTTCCGGGAAAAGAAGTGTTTCCTGAATTTGAGGATAACTCTCCTTGGTTCTATCTTTTTACTTATCGCTCCAAAGCTGATAAAGTAAGTAAGAAGCTGCAAGAGAGATTCCAAACTTTTATCCATAAAACGGTAGTGTATAATCGTCATGGTAAAAATATAATTAAGGAAGAGAAACCTTCCGTACCCGGACTGATATTTGTGCGTGGGGATTGTTGTGATGCAATCCAGAAATTCCTTGATACTAACTTCCCCGGAATGTATCTAGTCAGGGATTATTATACAAAAAGAACAGTATCCATTCCACATAGAATGATGCTTCCTTTTATGAAAATCTCGCAATTGAGTGCGGATAGGATTCGTTTCATGCCTAATAGTTTTGGATATTATTCTTCCGGGCATACTTTGGTCACTGTCACGTCAGGTGTTTTGGCCGGTCTTGAAGGTTATATTGTGCGTATTGCACGTGAAAAGCGTCTTGTCATATCTGTAGGAAATATGACCGTAGCTATATCAGGAGTCAGCAAGGAGACTTTTGAAAATGCGGAAGAGTATATCAAATTGCGCAAGCTGCAACAAAATGATGCCTCTTCATCAAACTTCATTCATCTGACCTCAAGGCAGATGGAGATAGATAGTTGTTTTTTTCAACCTGAAAACCGAATAGATATCTTGGCCATTTCCCGAAGTTTGGATAAATGGATTACGCAGGCAAAATTTTTGGTGAAGGATGGAAAATACAGTGAAGCCATAGATATTACTATGTTTATTCTTGAAGAGATAGGGTGTAGAATACTCCATAAGGGAAAAAGTTCAAATATGGATAAAGTACAAGACATTATTGAGAATATTTGTAATGAGATAATTCTTGTTTTAGCCACTATGGAAGAGTCTGCGAAGGTTCCTACAGAACAGAAAGAACGCATAGTAATGGAGAAACAGTCGTTAGTTATACGGTTTCCGTTTTTGCCTATTTCAGATTAAAAATATATTCCCCTGAATGATTATGGTCATAGCAGTAGATTTTGACGGAACCATTGTGGAGCATAAATATCCGTATCTCGGTAAAGAGATTCCGTTTGCCATCCTTACTTTGAAGCGTTTACAGAAGGAGCAACATCAACTGATATTATGGACAGCACGAGAAGGTAAACTATTGGAAGAAGCTGTGAATTTTTGTTCTGATCGTGGACTGGAGTTTTACGCAGTGAATGCCAATCATCCTGATGAAGAGACAAAGACGTATTCTGCTCCCTGTAGAAAGTTGAAAGCCGATTTGTTTATCGATGACCGTAATGTAGGTGGCTTACCCGATTGGGGTGAGATATATGAAATGGTGAGTAATGGATGGAGCAGTCGAGATTATTTTAGTAGCCGGTATTCACCAGGAGAGTCAGAGAAGCGATCAAGGTTACGAGCGTTTTTGGATTCTTATTTTTCTAAAGCAAAGCGATGAGTACAGAATACAATATCCCCAAAACAAACAACAAGCGGATTGCAAAAAATACACTCATGCTCTACATGCGCATGATGTTCAGTATGTTGGTGTCGCTTTATACCTCACGCGTGGTGCTGAACATGTTGGGGGTAGAAGATTATGGAATCTACAATGTGGTTGGTGGATTTGTAGCTATGTTTTCATTAATCTCCAATTCGCTATCTGCTTCAACCGGTCGTTTTCTGACTTTTGAATTGGGAAAAGGAGACATGCAGCGATTAAAACAAGTTTTTTCTACTTCACTGACTATTCATGCAATATTAGCAGTTGCCGTTCTCCTACTTGCAGAAACTATTGGCATTTGGTTTTTAAATGAAAGGATGACGATACCTACAGTTCGTTTGCATGCAGCCAATTGGGTTTTTCAAGCTTCTGTTTTTGCTTTTATGATGGGGCTCTTTTCCGTGCCTTACAGTGCATCAATAGTTTCACATGAAAAGATGAGTTTTTTTGCTTATTTGGGGATTTTTGACGTACTTATGAGGTTGGGTGTCGTGCTCTTCATTGCTTATTCACCTTGGCAGTTTGATCGGTTAATCATATATGCCATGTTGTTGGTTGGTGTGAGCGTGATTTGGCAATTAGCCAACATGGTATATTGCAGTAGGCATTTTCAAGAGTGTAAATTGCAGTTCGCTTTCCATTCAGACAATTGGAAAGAAATGAGTTCTTTTGCCGGGTGGAATTTTATAGGCTGTACAGCTGGATTGCTGAAAGATCAAGGCGTTAATTTGCTTTTAAATCTTTTCATGGGGCCGGTGCTTAATGCTGCCCGTGGTGTTGCCTTATCGGTCAATACGGCTGTGGGTAGTTTTGTTGGTAATTTTATGGCCGCTTTAAGTCCGCAAATTACTAAATCGTATGCTGCCGGAGAATACTTCTACATGATGTCGTTAGTAGAGCGGGGGGCCCGTTTTTCTTTTTACATTCTGTTTTTATTGGCATTGCCCATACTATTTGAAACGGAATTTATTCTGACTTTATGGCTGAACGACTTTCCGCCACATACCGTAAATTTTGTGCGACTGATATTGTTATTGTCATTGTCTGATGTATTATCTAATACATTGATAACTCTGCAGAATGCTACAGGAAAGATTAGAGATTATCAGATTACCGTAGGTGGTGCATTGATGCTGAATTTTCCGGTTTCATATCTTTGTCTAAAGATAGGTTGTGTACCGGAGAGTGTGTTTATAGTGGCCTTGATTGTATCGGTGTTGTGTCTGATACTTCGACTCTTGTTTTTGCAACGGATGGTACAGCTTTCAGTAAAGCAGTATTTATATAATGTATGTTTGAATGTGCTGTATGTGTCATTGATGGCTGCGCTTATACCTACACTGGTTTACTTTCAAATGGAAGAGGGGTGGGTACGTTTCTTGAGTATCATATTTTGTTGTGTGGTATGCAGTTCTCTTTCTATTTATTTTGTAGGATGTTCGATTTCTGAGCGTAAGTTTATTACAGATAGGGTAAGAGTGATGAAGAAACGAATTATCGGATGATAAAGGTAAAAGATAAATCCGCTTGTTGTGGTTGCGCTGCCTGTGTGCAAATCTGTCCCAAACAGTGTATCTCATTGGATGAGGACAAAGAGGGCTTTCTGTATCCTACAGTCAATCGTAACCTATGTATTGAGTGCGGTAAATGCGAAGCGGTATGTATAGAACTTCATTCTTTTGAAGTACGCGAACCTTTGAAGGTTTTTGCAGCTCAACATTTTGATGAATCGGTACGGGCAGCAAGTTCTTCCGGAGGTATTTTTACACTGTTGGCTGAGGCCGTCATAAATGATGGTGGAGTAGTTTTTGGTGCCCGTTTTGACAGTGATTGGAGCGTGGTACATGATTTTACGGAAACCCATGAAGGATTACAGGCATTCCGGGGTTCAAAGTACCTTCAGAGTAGAATAGGAAATACATACCGGCAAGCCGAAAAATTCTTGAAGGCGGGTAGAAAAGTACTGTTTTCGGGTACTCCCTGTCAGATAGCCGGTCTTAAACGGTATTTGCACAAAGATTACGAGAATCTGTTGACTGTTGATTTTGTGTGTCATGGTGTGCCCAGCCCATTGGTTTGGAAGAAATATTTAGAGGAAACCATCGCACGTCAGTGCGAAAAAAATACAGTTTTGCTTCACTCTAATCCCTTGATTTCTGAAAGAGGTAGCATGGCAGGTATTCGTAAGCGGAAGATAGACGCTATTTCTTTCAGAAATAAGAACTTAGGATGGAAAAAATACAGTTTTGCTCTCACTCTCTCCGAGGTGACAACCGACGGAGAGAAAAATACAGTTTTGCTCTCGACTATATTCCCGGAGAACGAGTATATGCAGGCATTCCTTGCCGATTTTTCATTGCGTCCCAGCTGCTACGCTTGTCCGGCAAAAGGAGGCAAGTCGGGAAGTGACCTGACCATCGGTGATTTTTGGGGGATTGAGAAGATAGCTCCCGAGATAGATGATGATAAAGGATGCAGTTTAGTAATAGTTCATACGGATAAAAAGGTGAACAGGTTGAGCAATAATTCAATTTTATCGGAAATTTCTTTGAGGCAAGACCCTTTTAAAGGCAATCCGAGCTATTATATATCCCCTTATCAACCTGTTAATCGGGCTTTCTTTTTCAGTCAGTTCGGAAAGAATGGCTTCTGTAAGGCATGGAAAAAAACGATGTCTACTAAATTACAGGACCGCATACTAAGAAAGATTTATCAGCTTTTATGAAAATAGCTATCATTACATTGCCATTGAATACCAATTACGGAGGTATTTTGCAGGCTTATGCGCTACAGACTGTATTGCAGCGTATGGGGCATGATGTGCAGCATTTGCAGCCGAAGGTTGAGTTTCATCCGCTTCATCCGGTTTGGAAGATGCCCTTTGTCTGGTCAAAACGGTTACTGAGGAAATGTTTTGGGGGAGAGTGGAGATTACCCGTATTTGAACATCCTCATCGTTGGATACGTAGATACACGGATGTGTTTATTTACAAGCATATAGAAATGCGCCCTTTGTCAGATGAAGAATGGAATGCATCTTTAGCGAAAGACTATGATGTTTTTATGGTGGGCAGCGATCAGGTTTGGCGACCTTGTTATGCTTTGCCCTTAGAAAGGTATTTTTTATCTTTTTTGGATGACACAGGCTCTAATCCACGAATAGCCTATGCAGCTTCTTTCGGTACTGAAAATTGTGAGTTTTCAACTAATCAAATACTTGATTGCAGAAAGCTTTTGCAGAAATTTTCATTTGTTTCTGTGAGAGAACAGTCTGGAACGGAAATCTGTAAACGGATATTTGGTGTAAATGCCAGTCATGTATTAGATCCCACCTTGTTGTTATCTAAGGATGATTACTTAAAACTGATACAGGACCAGAGCCCAAGCAAAGGGAATCTGATGGTTTATATTTTAGATGAAACACCAGATACCCGGCTTTTTATAAGTCAGATAGCAGCATCGGAAAAGTTGATTCCGTTTAATACAAATTATTCATTAGGAAATCGTTTAGGAATTCCGCAGCTGCCAGTGGAAAATTGGCTTCGTGGATTTGTAGATGCTAAACTCATTATTACAGATTCTTTCCATGCTTGTGTGTTTGCTATTATTTTCAATAAGCCTTTTATATGTATAGGCAATAGTGAGCGTGGTATGGAACGTTTTCATTCATTGTTGGACTTGTTTGGATTACAACATTGCTTAATAAACTTAAACTCATTTTGTGGAGTTTCTTTTATAGATTGGAATAGTATTAATAATAGATTAGAAGAATTCCGCGAGTGCTCTTTGAAAGATTTAAAAAGAGTATTAAAAACTTTTGAGCGTGGTCGTGAGTCGAATTAGTGTATTGTTTACGTTATGAAAATTGAAAGGCAGTTGGATGCAATTTATAAATAGTGTACCTTTCTATAATTTTATGAAAAGAGAATCCCCGTTAGTATCAGTTGTTATTCCAATGTATAATGTTGAGAATTATATAAAGAAATGTGCTTCTTCACTGTTTGAGCAATCATTGTCCAATATTGAGTATATTTTTGTGAATGATGCGAGCACTGATTCTACAGTTTTAATTTTGGAAAAAATACTTGATTTATATCCAAATCGAAAAAATCAAACAAAGATTATATCTCACTCAACAAATAGAGGAAGTGTCGTATCTAGACATACAGGGTTACAGTCATCAAGTGGAAAATATATATTATTCTGTGATAGTGATGACTGGGTGTCTCCGGAAATGCTTTTGCGTCTATTAATGGAAGCTGAGGGTGGGCAATATGACATAGTTTATTGTAATTATTTGGTAGTTAGTCATGGTGAAAATAGAATCTGCGTACAAACGGTTTATTCCTCAAAAATAGCGTATATTCAAGCTATTATTGCAGGCGAGTTGGGAGGATATCTTTGGAATAAACTAGTTAAGAGAGAATTGTACGAGCGTGTGGCTTTCAGTATGGGCTGTGACATGTGGGAGGATTTATATATTAGCATCCAATTGTTTTGTTATGCTGAAGCTGTAGGGTCAGTAAACGCTGCTTTTTATTATTATAACCAAGAAAATTTAAATTCAATTGTACATTCATGTAGCCCTAAGCGTTTATATGCCATGGTTGAGAATGTACGTTTAATAGAATCCTTTTTAACATCTTACAATATAGAGATGAAAACTTATTTGGAAAGTCGCAAAATGTATTGTAAGAACTTAATGATAGTTCAAAATGTAGCAGTACAGAAATGGAATATGATTTTTAAAGAAGTCAACCTTTTGTTTTGTAGGAATCAGAATATTCCATTTTATATCAGAATGATAGCTTATGGCTTGAATCATAATGTTTTTATTGGATATAATATCTATTTGCTGATTAAACGACTGATAAGGCATATCAGATACAGTGTGATGATATTAACTGATCATCGTTCTACATAATCTACAGATAGATATAGGGCTGTTGAAGTGCTTAAGTGAATTAACTTCTAAGTTGAGCGCTCTAATGTAATTGATTCTATAGTAAGTAATCTTGTTTTATATAGTTTTGTAAAAATAATATTTTTGTAAAAAATAGTAGTAGCATTAATGTTCTATTAATTTGATGGAGAATATAATGCCTGTCTGTTTGTGTAATTTTATAAATTATGGTAAAAAGAATCTTGGAAGCATGCAAAGAGAGAAGTATCATTACTCTGAATGAGCATTTGTTGATTTTTCTATTGATGTTTTTTGTGAGTGCTACTGAAATACTCTTATCTGGAAAAATTTCATTATTAACAATAGTAACCTCAATATCTTGTGGATTATTTGAGTCAGTATCTTTATTTATACCTTGTCTGCTCTTGTCTAAAAGACTAAATATAATATATACTTCACTATTATTAATTATATATGAATTAAGTCTAATTATAGCGCTTATAAGTTATGGCTTTTATGGTAAAGTAATGGTCAGTGAGGTTTGCGTGTTATTTTTGGAAACAAATTTAAATGAGGCTGTAGAATTTTTGACAGGTTATCTTCGTCATGTAAATGTATTACATATAATTTTAGGTTCAGTTTCTCTAGTTTTTATTGTTCATGCAGCAACATTTGTAGTTGGTCTGTATATTAGAAGTAAAATAGGAATCTTGTTAAAATGGATAGCATGTACTTATCTCTTTCTGCTTTTATTAGTACCTTATCATCCGGAATTATATGTAAATATTGTACCTCTACAAATTAAAGCTGTTTTAAATACAAGAATAAACTTATCAGAGTACATAAAAGATGCACATTTGGAAAGGAAAAGAGATAGTAGACCAGATAATATTATATTAATTATCGGTGAGTCACATAATAAGAATCATAGCTCTTTATATGGTTATAAAAAAAATACTAATCCCTTATTAGGTAAAAGAAACCAGAATGGAGAACTGTATGTATTTGATAATGTTGTATCACCAGCAACTACTACCATACCTTCCTTTAAATATATGATGAGTACTTATAATTATCAATCTAAGATGCAGTGGTATAAAGAGCAGACATTGGCACAGATAATTAAAGAATCAGGTTATACATCATATTGGTTTTCTAATCAAGGAAAATACGGATTTTGGAATAATGTAATAGTAAAATATGCAAAATTATTTGATGAATCATTCTTTTGTGATGAATTGTATACCGAAAATAATGAGATAAAATATGATGAAGAAGTATTGGCATTAAGGGAGAAATTTGAAATAAAAGATAGAATTCCTAAATTTATTGTTTATCATTTGATGGGTTCTCACCCTGATTTTAGACTGAGGAGTCCTCAAAACTTTAAACTGTTTGATTGTGATGATTACGTTTGTAATAATGATTGTTACAATAGTCAGGTTTTGGCAGAATATGATAATTCAATATATTATAATGATTTTGTTGTTAACAGTATTATATCTTGTTATCAGGATAGTAATTCTTTAGTCATATATTTATCAGACCACGCATTAGATTTATTTCAAACAGATTGTGACTATGCCGGGCATGCAAAAGCAAATAAGGAATCAACAAAAGTTGGGGTTGAGATACCATTTTGGATTTATGTATCACCTAAATTTAAGAAGAATAATCCTCAAATGGTTGAAAGAATAAACAACAGCAGGAATAAACCTTTTATGACTGACGACTTGATTTATGTTATTATGGATATAATGGGGGTTGAATTTAAGGATAACCCTAATAAAGTTTCTGAGCACAGTTTTTTGAGTATTAAGTATAAGAATAATAAATGGTTTTAATATAGACAACTAAAGTACGCTGATATTTATTTGATACAAAAGCAGTCAAAATATGGCTATTGATTGAAAGTTCTATCTTTTCATCCAATCAATGTTAAATACAAAATTAGTTAATAAAGTTCATTTAGGGTTCTACAATGTATCCGTTCAAAGGAGGAATGTTCTAAATTGATTACTAATAATAAATTTACAATTTGCTACTAATGATGAGAAATATTGCTGTTATTATAACCGTTTATAATCGGATTGATAAAACTATAGCATGTTTGGATGCTGTTTTTAGTCAAAGAGAAAAATATCATTTCTTTAATGTAGATGTTTACCTAACTGACGATGGAAGTACTGATGATACTTTGAAAATACTGCAACCCCGTTTTTCTAAAGAACCATTATCTATTTTATCAGGTAGCGGAAATATGTTCTGGAATGGTGGTATGATTCATTCTTGGAAGGCTGCCATAGAGCATGGAGGTTATGATGGATATTTATGGCTGAATAATGATACAATAATATTACCTGACTTGTGGAGTGAGTTGCAGGAAGCTGATGAATATTCTAAAGAAAAGTTTGGTAAAGGTGGTATTTATGTGGGGTCTACTAAAGATTCGTTAACTGGACAATTTACCTATGGGGGATTTGATTTTACCAGTAAATGGACTTTAAAGGATAAGTTTTTATATCCTAACGGAAGTTTTCAGTTCTGTCAATGTGCTCATGGAAATGTGACTTATATTTCTCATGATGTAGTAGAAAAGATGGGGATACTATGTGAACAGTATCTGCATGGTGGAGGTGACCATGATTATACTTATTTGGCGTATAAAGCTGGCTTTCCACTTATCGTTTTAAAAGATTATGTGGGAATTTGTGAGAATGATCATCAACAAGGTGGATATGCCGATTTTCTTTCCATGTCACTTAAGCAGAGAATTAAATATCTCTATTCTCCGCTAGGCTTTAATTTACACAATACGCTTCTGTTGCAAAAGAGATGTTTTCCTTATCGGTATCCTTTTGTATGGCTGATGGGATATTTAAAGGCTTTTTTTCCTAAAATGTATTTTAAAATATATAGCCAATGCAGAAATTAAGGATTCAAGCTCCTATTATATCTATTATAATTCCAGCATATAACAGCGAGAAAACAATCAACAGATGTATTGATAGTATCTTACTGCAACGATTTTCTGATTTTGAATTGTTATTAATTGATGACGGAAGTACTGATTCTACAGGATTTATTATTGATAGTTACTGCAAAAAGGATAATAGAATACATGTATTTCATACAAAGAATTTCGGGGTTAGCAGTGCGAGAAATCTAGGCTTGCGAAATGCCGTTGGAAAATGGATTACTTTTGTAGATAGTGATGATTGGCTTGACTTAGATTATATAGAAAAATTATATGAGTCAATACCTAATATCGATAAGTGGAAAGGATTGGTTGTTCAAGGATACTCAAGGGTATTACAAACAACTGATGGTAACATTGAAACTATTTGTCCTACTATTAAGGGATTACACAGCCTTTCTGAAGAAAAAGATTTATTAAGTGTTGGCAAGTTGGATTTAACTCGGTTTAATTTTACTGTTGGAAAATTAGTCTCTAAAGAAATTATAGAGAAATATCAGGTATATTTTGATGAACAAGTTTCCTTTTTAGAAGATTTATTATTTTATTTGGAGTATATCAAATATATAGATAGTTTTTCAGTATCTACAGCTACAGGATATAAATATGTTGTATGTAATTCCGATTCATTATCATATAAACACTATCCAGCAGAAAAAGAATACCATACTTATTATATGTTATTGCAGAAGGTTAATGAAGTTCAAACTATACACAAACTAACCAATGTTAATATTAATAATTTAACGAGATGTGCAGAACAATATATTATTAGAGTGTGTAGGAGTTTATACTATAGCCCATATAGAAAGAATAGTTCTTCGAGAATTAAGTTTTTAAAGCAGCTATTTTCCTGTAAAGAGTTTTACCGAATAGTAAGAAAACGGAATGGAAGTTTCGTGGATATATTTTTCTGCATTTGTTGTAGTCTTAGGCTATGGTTTATAGCAGATATTTTTTATAGTAGCTGGATTAAAATCCATAAACACTAGAATCCGGTATAAGTAGCATGAAAATGATGAAAAGAGTATTTATTGCTTACGGAGATGAAAACTGTGCTTATTCGCTTCGGCGTATTACAAAGCAAGCCAAAAGAATAGGAGTTTTTGATGAAGTAATTTCCATGGCTCCTCAAGATTTGCCTAGTTACATTAAAAAGTCCATTTTGATGCGTCATTCTTATGGTGGAGGATATTGGGCATGGAAACCATGTATCATCAAAGAAATTCTCTTAAAGTATGATGATAACACTGTGGTGTGCTATGCTGACGCAGGTTGTACTTTAAATAAAGGTATTGAATGGACGTTATATTTTGAATTAATGAAAGACTACGACATGATATGCTTTAAATATAGAGATGAGTATCCTCAATGGGCAAAGTTCGGAAGCACTTCAACAAAGATTAAGCATTGGGGGAAAAAGAATACGCTTTTATTTTTAGATGATTTGTTGAAAGGAAAGCAATGGAGGGAATGCAACAAAATTTGGGGAGGATTATTATTTGTCAAAGGGAAAAGCAATCCAATCATCAATGAATGGCTTGATGTAACACTAGCGCACCCGGAAATTATTATTGACCCCGATCAGGATGAAATGAAAAATCAATATCCTTATTTTGCTCTTCATAAACACGATCAAGTTATTCTAGTTGCCTTGGCTTATAAATATAAAAATAAATGTCTTGTGCTGCCTGAATTGTCGGAAACTTGTGGAGAGAATGTAGCTGTGTTTGCCTCCCGCATTAGGGCAAGAAATATAAAAGAATATATAGTGCTGAGAATAAAATATTGGGGACGTAAAATATTAGGAAATCGTTCTTTTGAACGTATAAAACGGTGGCTTGGTAAAAAGTAGTAAATATTATGCTGAAAGTGTCAGTAATCATTCCTGTCTATAAGGTAGAAGCCTTTATTGAACGCTGCGCCCGGTCTTTGTTTGAACAGACTTTAAAGGAGGATGTGGAATTCATTTTTGTGGATGATGCTTCTCCTGATTATAGCATTTCGAACATACATCAGTGTCTGGATGATTATCCAGAACGGAAACAACAGACGAAGATTTTAGTTCACTCTCAAAATCAAGGTTTGCCTTCTGCACGAAACACGGGATTACAAGTAGCTAGTGGCAAATACGTTTTTCATTGTGACAGTGATGATTATTTAGACGGTGGTGCGTTGGAACTGATGTATGCGGCTGCAGAACAGAGCCAGGCTGATATGGTGTGGTGCGATTGGTATTTATCGTTTGCTCACAACGAACGGTATATGAAGCAGCCCAAGTATGATTCGCCTATCGAAGTGTTAAAGGGAATGTTAGGCGGATCCATGAAATACAATGTTTGGAATAAGTTAGTTAGCCGTCGTTTGTATACAGATAATCAGATTACTTTTTCTGACGGGCATGGAATGGGAGAAGATATGACGATGATTCGCCTAGCGGCTTGTGCCAAAAGAGTCTGTTATCTTCCACAGGCTTTTTACCATTATGTACGGCAAAATGAGCATGGGTTTACCCAGGTTCGACAACCGGCTGGCATCAATTATCGGCACTTGGAGGATTTGAAATGGAATATAGAACGAACTACGAACTTTGTGGCTCAGAAATGGGGCAGTCAAGTGGAAAAAGAATTGGCCTTCTTTAAACTCGAAGCCAAATTTCCCTTTCTGATTTCGGAAGATACTGAACGCTATGCTTTGTGGCAGTCTTGGTTTCCCGAAGCTAATCCATATATCTTGCAAAATCATTATATTTCTTTCCGAAGCCGCATGTTGCAATATTGGGCATCAAAAAAGCAGTTTTGGATAGTGCGGCTTTATTACCAAATCCTGATGAAGTTAGTATATGGTGTTCTTTATAAATAAAGAGTAGAAGCATGGTAAAATATATTTCTACAATTTGCGTAACTGTACTTACGAGTTTGTTTCTGTTTCCTATTGAACTGAAGGCTTTCCCGGGGATGAATTCCAAGAAGTTTTTGGCGGCTGTGGGGCTCGTGTGGTTTTTCATCAATTTGGGAAAATACAGAACCGGACGTTTCAGCAAAGATATGGTGATTCTCTCTTTGCTAGCTGTTTCCGTTTCATTGGCCGGATTGATAGCGGTGACTTATAATGAAACGCCCGATTATGCCTATGCCACTTATATTACCTCCATGTGGGTGTGGATGGGAGCTGCCTATGTAGTGGTACATAGCATCCGATTAGTGCATGGCAGTGCCTCAATTTGGCTTGCAGGCAATTATTTTATTGCAGTTTGCTTGATTCAGTGTATCATGGCCTTATGGATAGACTCTTCTATGGAATTGAAGCAAGCCGTTGATTCAGTGATAGAGCAGGGACAGGACTTTCTGAATTCCCACAACGTAGAACGGTTATACGGTATCGGTGCCAGCCTCGATGTGGCAGGCAGCCGTTTTGCTGCCGCCTTGGTCTTGCTAGCTTTTTTCCTGTTATCCATGGAACAGACTCGTTTTCGAAGTTGGATGTTTTTCTATATACTGGTCTTTGTCTTCATTGCGGTAGTAGGAAACATGATAGCGCGTACTACTACAGTAGGTTTGTTACTGGCTATTGGTTATCTACTCTATAAGTCGGATATCTGGTGCTTGCAGCTGTCGGCTGAAAGCCGTAAGTTATGGTTGTATTTAGGGGGAGTACTCTTGCTTACAATTCCTCTATGTGTTTATCTGTATCAGCAGGATGCAATCTTCAGAAGTAATTTACGCTTTGCGTTCGAAGGGTTCTTCAGTCTGATAGAAAAAGGGGAGTGGCAGGTAGCTTCTAATGAAAGACTGCAGAACATGTATGTATTTCCAGACAATCTGAAAACCTGGCTGATAGGTGACGGTTATTTTAGCAATCCTTATAATATAGATCCCTATTTTACCGGCCGCTTTGTAGGAGGTTATTATATGAGTACAGATGTGGGGTATCTGCGCTTCATATTCTATTCCGGCTTAGTGGGATTGGCAGCAATAACGGCAGTGGTCTGGAAGGCTTGCCTTATCTGTAGAAGCCGGTTTGAGGCACAGAAAGAACTGTTCGGACTCTTTCTGTTAGTCAATTTACTGGTCTGGTTTAAAGTGTCTACCGATATTTTCCTGATTTTTGCCTTATTCATGATGGTGAATCAGGATGAAAATGATACTTACAACCGGAAAATATCTTTGGCAAATGAAAATACTCTATAACATAGCCGGTACCTGCCATTCCGGTGGCATGGAACGTGTCTTGGCCAATAAAGCCAATTACCTGGTCAATCAGGGGATGGAGGTCGTTATTGTGACCACAGACCAGCAGGGACTTCCTCCGTTTTTCTCTCTGGACCAACGGATACGTTGCGTGGATTTGTGTATAAACTATGAGGAAAACAACGGAAAATCTCTTTTTAATAAGCTGTTGCATTATCCGCTGAAACAATGGAAGCATAAGAAAAGGCTGACAAAAATACTGATGCAGGAACGCCCCGACATCACCATTTCGATGTTTAACAACGATGCCGGCTTTATTACGGATATTAAGGACGACAGTAAAAAAATACTGGAAATTCATTTCTCCAAGTTCAAACGCCTGCAATATAATCGTAAAGGCTGGTGGAGGTGGGTAGATGTATGGCGTACCAAACAAGACGAGAGGATTGCCCGACGCTTTGACCGCTTTGTCGTGTTGACAGAAGAGGATAAAGCGAACTGGGGGGATATGGATAATATCTGTGTGATTCCCAATGCGAATACTTTTTCTACTAAACAGACTTCTTTATTAAATACCCGAAAAGTAATTTCCATAGGCCGTTACAGTTATCAGAAAGGATTTGATCGCTTAATCAAAGCCTGGAAGACGGTTAACCGTGTATGTCCAGAGTGGACATTGGATATTATCGGTGAAGGAGAGGAAAAAAGTAAGTTGCAGTCTTTGATTTACCATGAGAATCTAGATGGCAGTGTGAGATTAATGCCGGCTACATCGGATATTATAAATGTGTATTTAGGGGCATCTGTGGTTGCTATGTCTTCACACTATGAAGGTTTGCCTATGGTGCTCTTGGAAGCACAATCCCTTGGCCTTCCAATCGTAGCTTTTGCATGTCAGTGCGGACCAAAAGACATTATCTCGGATGGAGAAACGGGATTTCTTGTACCAGAGGGAGATGTGGAAGGGCTTGCCGAAAAATTGATAACAGTTATAAAAGATAATGTTCTGCGATTATCCATGGGAAAACAGGCCAAAGAAGCTTCGCGCCGCTATGAAGAGGAAGCTGTGATGCAATTATGGATGGATATTTTTCAGACTGTAATGAAAGCATGAAAACGATAGTCGTATCTGCCGTGACTTTGCGAAAAGGAGGTACTCTAACCATTCTTAGGCAATGCCTGAATTACTTGTCTGAACTGGCTGTTCATGGAGATTATCGTATAGTAGCATTGGTCCACCGGAAAGAATTGGTGTTTTATCCGAATGTTGAGTATATGGAAATGCCGGATATGATTCAAGGGTGGGGAAAAAGATTATGGTGTGAGTATGTAACTATGCGTAGAATATCCCGGCAACTTGCACCGGTATATCTTTGGTTGTCTATGCATGATACGACTCCTAATGTACAAGCAGAGCGTCAGGCTGTGTATTGCCAGACATCTTTTCCTTTCTTAAAAGGAAAGTGGCAGGATTTGATTTTTGACTATAAAATTGTGTTGTTCACTTTATTCACAAGGTTTGCTTATCGCATCAATATACATAGAAACCGTTATTTGATAGTGCAAGCTGAATGGTTGAGGAAGGGGTTTTCCAAAATGTTTGGTTTGCCGAAAGAGTTGTTTATCGTGGCTACACCCGAACGGATGGAAAAAGAAACGATTATAAAAGATAATCAACAGAGCCACATTTATAACTTTTTATTCGCTGCTACCCCGGATTGTCATAAGAACTTTGAAACGCTTTGCCGTGCAACGGCTTTGCTTGAAAGGGAACTGGGTGTAGGAAAGTTTAAAGTGATTTTAACCATATCCGGTAATGAGAACCGATATGCCAGGTGGCTGTATCGTCATTGGGGGCATCTGAAATCAATCGAGTTTGCCGGATTTATGAGCAGGGAGCAGCTTTACCTGAATTACGCCAGCGCTCATTGTCTGGTGTTTCCTTCGAGGGTAGAAACCTGGGGTCTGCCTATCAGCGAATTTGCGGCATTCGGCAAGCCGATGTTGCTGGCTGATTTGCCTTATGCGCATGAAACCGCTGCCGGAAGCCGACAGACGGCGTTCTTTAATCCGCAAAGCTCGGATACATTAAAGATGCAGATGAAGCGTCTTATAGAGAGAGATTTTTCTTTTTTGAAGGAGATTCCCCATCAGGTTCCTGCAGAACCTGCCACAAACACATGGAAAGAATTATTCGATCTGTTATTACAATAAATTTAAGAATGAAAAAAGAGAATCCAAGTATTCTTCAACTCGGCAAATTCTATCCGATTAAAGGAGGTGTGGAGAAAGTAGCCTATGATTTGATGACAGGACTCTCCACCAATAAAATTCACTGTGATATGTTATGTGCTACTGTTGCAGGCAAAGGAAAAACGATCCGTTTGAATTCCTATGCCCGACTGATGGAATGCCATTCGTGGGGAAAGGCTGCTGCTACCATGATAGCTCCTTCCATGATTACGGTGCTTCGGAAAGTCTGTCCGTCTTACGACATTGTACATGTGCATCATCCCGACCCGATGGCGGCTTTGGCATTGGCTCTTTCCGGATATAAAGGAAAGGTGGTGCTGCATTGGCACAGTGACATTCAGAAGCAGAAATATCTGCTAAGGCTGTACCGTCCGCTACAGGATTGGCTGTTGCGGAGGGCTGACCTCATTGTAGGTACTTCACCCGTATATTTGGATGAATCGCCTTTTTTGAAGAACGTACAGCAAAAGACCGTCTGTCTGCCGATAGGAGTTCCTCCCATTCTTTCTGAACCGGAAGCTGTCGATAAGATACGCCAGCAGTATGGCGGAAAAAAAATAGTCTTCTCTTTAGGACGGCTGGTGGCTTACAAGGGGTTTACTCATCTGGTGGAAGCTGCCCGGTTTCTGAAGGATGATTATGTTGTTCTGATTGGCGGTACAGGAGTATTGGAGCAGGCATTAAGCCAGCAAATTAAAAGGCTGGGGCTTGAAAACAAGGTTGTACTGTTGGGCAGGATTCCGGATAAAGACCTGCCGGCCTATTTCGGAGCGTGCAAGGTGTTCTGTTTGCCCAGCGTACAGAAGACAGAGGCTTTTGGCATTGTACAGATAGAAGCCATGTCGTGCGGAAAACCGGTGGTAGCCACTCGGATTCCACAGTCGGGTGTGTCGTGGGTGAATAAACACGGTGTGTCCGGACTGAATGTAATGCCGGGTAACGCCGGTGAACTGGCTCGTGCAATACAGGATATAGCAGACAACGAGTCCGTTTATGACAAATATTCCATGGCTGCAAAAAACAGGTATTGGGATATCTTTACCAATGAACACATGATAGACAAATGCAAAAGAATCTATAATAATTTATGGGAAGGATAAAAGAAGTAGTTTTGGATGCGGAAGAAAGTATGACTGTTGCTTTTAAGAAGGAACAGCGGATGTCTTTGGCATCCTGTTGGGTAAAAAGAAGTTTTGATATAGTAGGAAGTATAGTCGGATTAACCGTCTTGTCTCCGGCATTTATTGTCATAGGAGTATTGGTCAAACGGGAGGATAAAGGCCCTGTCCTGTTCAGGCAAGAACGTATCGGCTATCAGGGAAAGCCGTTTACTCTTTATAAATTCCGCTCTATGACGGCAACTGCCGAGTCTGACGGACGTCCGATGCTCTGTCAAAAACATGACAAGCGGCTGACCCGCATCGGCAGGTTTCTGCGGGAGCACCACTTGGATGAGTTGCCACAGCTTTGGAATGTGCTTAAAGGAGATATGAGTTTTGTAGGACCTCGGCCGGAACGCCGTTTTTTTATTGACAGGATTATTTCGATCAATCCTAACTATAGGCTTCTATATCAATTACGTCCGGGATTGTTTTCAACGGCAACACTCTATAATGGGTATACAGATACCATGGAGAAAATGTTGGAACGGTTACGCATGGACTTGGAATACCTGAATAACCGTTCTTTGTGGACAGATATTAAAATAATATTTCAAACCGTATGGGCAATTGCTTCGGGTAAAAAGTTTTAAGAGATGAGAGTACGGAATGATTTGAAGCTTAGAAAAATCGGAAATAAGTACGTTTTGGTGGAAGTACGTGACAGCCATGCCAACCTGACCGATGTATTCACCTTGAATGCCACGGCGGCGTGTCTGTGGCAACGGATGTGTGAAGGAGATTTCACTGATCAAGAACTGGCAGAATGGGTATGTGAGCGATTTGAGGTCAATATTGATACGGCTCTGGGAGACATCAACAGACAGCTGAATGAGTGGAAAAAGTATAACTTGTTGGTACAAGATAAATGAGCGAACTTCAATATAGCAATCACATCACAGATGCCTTTCTCGTTTTATTAAAAGCGGGTTTATGGGAGAAGGATTTGGAAAGCCTTTCCTGTTTTCCCTTGACCTCTGAAGAATGGCATGAAGTGTATCAGCAGGCTCTTTGCCAGACTGTGAGCGGCATAGTCTACCGAGGAATTATCCGCTTGCCTGATCATCTGATTCCTCCTGAGGATATTCTGTTGCGTTGGGTAGTTCGGGTGGATGCCATTGAACAGAGGAACCGACACATGAATGAGGTGGTAAATGAACTTTGTTCCCTCTTTAAGAACGAGGAAATACGGACCGTCTTACAGAAAGGCCAGGGGGTAGCCTCACTCTATGAATATCCTCTGATGCGGGAATGTGGTGATATAGACCTGTATTTTCCGAGCAGGAAAGAGAGGAATAAGGCTGACTTGTTTGTTCGGCAGCAAGGAATACAGACCGGTAAAGGGGCAGACGGAAGCATTCATTATGATTGGAAAGGTGTGATTGTGGAACATCACAGCCGGCTGTTGGATTTGTATAGCCCTTTTCGGCAAGATTATCTGAATCAATTGGAAAAAAAGATTGGATTTTCCACGATCAGACTTTTGAAGGAGGATGACAGAGAAGTGACAGTAGCTTCATCTGTGCTGAATCTGCTGATGCTGAACGTCCATATCTTAAAGCATGCCATGGGATTGGGGGTCGGACTGCGACAACTATGCGATATGGCACGCGCTTATTATAAGTGGCACGGAACCATGGAAAAGCATGAACTATGTGAAATATACAGGAAAACCGGCTTGGTCAGGTGGAGCAATCTGCTGCATAGTGTTTTGATGGAATACCTTGGAGTACCGGTCTTTTGTCTGCCGGATGATATAGACAAGCATGAATCTCCTTTGCCTTTGTTTCATATCATACAGCAGGGTGGAAATTTCGGTCACTCTTCTGTCTGCCGTTCGATATCAAGAACTGAGTGGCAGCGGAAACTGTTTACGGCACAGTCCTTCTTCCGGAATGTCCGTTTTGTTTTTCGGTATGCGCCTTGGGAAGGTGTAGGCATGGTATCCACATTATTGAAAGGGCAGGCAAGATGAACGAAACGTATCATTATTGTATAGCGGATTTTCGTTTTTCCGTTTCCTGTATTTTGGATTTAGACAATCTGTTGCCTTCCTTTTCCACATTCCGTACCAAGTCTTGCTGTAAAGAAGAAAGACTGTTTGTCATGGATGTGTTACCCCGGATTCCTGAATCTATGGATGATATGGTGGAAATGGATGTTTCTGACAATGACATGGGACAGGTTCGGTTGTTGGGTAACCCGGATAGCTACTGCATCGAACTGAAATATGAAGACGGAATGGTTCATAGAATGCAGGCAGATAAATCCTTCACTTCTATCCAGGTACAGCTTTGTAGGCAGGACAGGTATCTTGGTGAGGCACTCAGTTCGATGCTGCGAATTGCCTTTTCGCAGGCGATACTCAGCTACGGAGGAATTTCGGTTCATGCATCGGCTGTGACACGTATGGACAGTACTTATCTGTTTATGGGCAAAAGCGGGACAGGAAAAAGCACACATGCCTCCCTTTGGCTCAACTGTTTTCCGGACAGCGAATTGCTGAACGATGACAATCCCATTATTCGTATTCAGAAACAAACTGCTTATGTGTATGGAAGTCCATGGAGCGGCAAAACACCTTGTTATAAGAATAAACGAACCCGGCTCGGTGGTGCTGTCAGATTGGTTCAGGCCAAAGAAAACCGTTTCATGCTGCAAGAGAGTGAAAATGCTTTCATAACCTTGCTGCCGGGATGTTCAGTCATACACAAAGACATTGTATTGTACAATCATCTTTGCAATACGTTAATTGAACTGATAGCTGTCATTCCGGTTGGTGTTCTGCTATGCAAGCCGGAACAGGAGGCTGCCTTAACATGTGAAGTAGCATTCAAAGCCACCTTAGCTTAGTGTAAATAAAATTAATTGATAATGAAGAAGAGAAATAATTTAATTTTTGGGATGGCCTTTCTTATCTTGCTATCCTCTTGTTCCCCACAAAATTTCGTGTATTGGAAAAACATACAGAGTGAAGCCAAATGCCTGGAAAATGAACGTTATGAGGCCATCATTCAAAAGGATGACAGGCTCTCCATTCAGGTAAGCAGCAAGAATCCTGAGTTGGCCATTCCTTTCAACAGACAGGGAGGAACTTTTTATCTGACAGAGGATGGAACAGTTTCCGCTTCTTCGGAAGGAACGGCAACGGTTAGAGAAAAAGGCTACCGTGTGGATGTGGATGGCAATATTGAATTTCCTATTCTTGGCAAACTCCATGTAGGAGGATTGACTTTGAATGAAGCTACGGAAATGATTCAACAGAAAATCAAAGAAGGCAACTATATCAAATCGCCTTTGGTATCCATAGAAATACTGAATTTCAAGTATACCGTGTTGGGGGCAGTCGGAAATACCGGCACATTCCGGGTGGACGGCGACCGCGTCACTTTGGTAGATGCCATAGCCAATGCGGGCGATCTGGCTTCGAATGCCCGCGTGGACCGTATTCAGGTAATCCGGACTGTGAACGGTGAAAGAAAAGTTTTTATGCACGACTTTGGGGATGAATCTCTGTTTTATTCTCCGGCATTCTATCTGCAACAGAACGATATTGTATACGTAGAGCCCAAGTTCCGGAAAAAGAGTAATGAAGACCGCGGTTTCCAATATGGAACTCTGCTGCTTTCGCTGGTTACCACGATTTGTTCTATCCTATGGGCTACCAAATAACCCGATTTTTTTATTATCTGTAACATATATGAATCAAACGAACACATCTACAGCTTCAGGAAAAGAACAGGGTCTTAATTTAGTAGACATGCTGGTCTTTTTCCTTTCCAAATGGAAATGGTTCCTGCTGTCTGTCCTGTTATTCGGAAGCTTGGCCTGGTTGAAGTATGCCCGCTCGTCGCTGGTGTATTTCCGGCAGGCTACGGTCATCATCAAGGATCCGAGTAGCAAGCCTTATACGGCGGGCGGACTGAACCGTTATGATAATTTTGTCAATAAGGTGAACGTTGCTAACGAACTGTTGCAGTTCCGATCTAAAAAATTGATGCGTGAGGTGGTAAGCCGGGTGCATGCGGACATCAGTTATCAGATACAGGACGGACTCAGACGGAATGAACTTTTCACACGTTCCCCCATTGCAGTCCGGTTTATCGATGCTACTCCTGAACGGAGTGTCGCTTTTACCATTATTCCCAAAAATGAAAAAGAAGTGCTTCTTTCTCCATTGACGGGTAATGATACGGATAAGGTACTTACCGTGGCAATGAATGATACGGTGGCTATTGGTGATTTACATATTGTTGTCACTCCCACTCATTTTTATAAGGGGGCTTGGCTGGGGAAGTCGATTCTGGTTCAGAAAAGACCTTTGGATGCAGTTACTGCTTATTATCAGGCAGCGTTGGGCATCCGGCAGGAAGAATCTGAAGCATCCATTCTCACCCTTTCCTTGAAAGACAATTCACCGGTTCGTGCCGAAGACGTGTTGAACATGCTGATAACCGTATATAATGAGGAAGCCATTCGGGACAAAAATCAGGTAGCCGTGAATACCGCTGAGTTCATCAATGAACGTCTGATCATCATCGGACAGGAACTGGGTGATGTAGAGACAGACTTGGAATCGTTCAAACGGGATAACAAGATGGTGGATATTGCAACCTCTGCCAACATGTTTATCTCTGAATCTCAGAAGTACAATACTGATGCCTTGGAACTGGAAACACAATTGCAGCTTGCACGGTATATCAAGGATTATCTGACGGATGCCAGAAAAGAGACAGACCTGATTCCTGCCAATACAGGTATCAGTGATATGAATATCGAAAGCCAGATCAGCCAATATAATGCCATCAAGCTCAAACGGGACAAGCTGATAAACGAAAGCAGTGACAGCAATCCGGTGGTGGAGGAACTGAACAATGCGCTTCATGCCATGAAGCAGAGTATTATCCGGACTGTGGACAACATGATTGTGGGCATCAACATGAAACGGAACGATGCACAGAGCCGGGAGAAGCTGGCGCAGAGCCGAGTCGCATCCATTCCTACGAAAGAAAGGCAGATGCTCTCTATTGAACGGCAGCAGAAAATTAAGGAATCGCTTTATATGTTTCTGCTTAATCGTCGTGAGGAAAATGCTTTGTCGCAGGCCATGGTGGACAACAATGCACGGGTCATTGACAGTGCTGACGGCAGTGATGCCCCTATTTCTCCCAAGCGTAACCGTATTCTGTTGCTGGGGGTGTTGCTGGGTCTGGCGGTGCCTGGAGTGGCGTGTCTGCTGATTCTCTTTTTGGATACGCGGGTGCATAGTCGAAAGGACATGGAAGGTTGTATTAGCATACCGTTTCTCGGTGAGATTCCGGAAGACAAGGAGCAGACGAAGCGGAAGGTGGTTCAGGAGAAGCTGCCGATGACGGTGAGCGAACTTGATGATGATGTGGTGTCTGAAGCGTTCCGCATCTTGCGCACCAATATGGATTTTATGAGCAGGAAGGATCATCCTACTCAGGTCATTACGTTTACTTCATTGAATGAGGGGGCCGGAAAAACTTTTATCTCCCGTAACTTGGCCATGAGTCTGGTTCGTGCCAAGAAACGGGTGATTCTGTTAGATTTGGATATACGGAAAGGAACACTGAGCCGGTTGTTCAAATTGAAGAAAACCGGTATGACGAATTTCCTAGCCGATAATTCCATCCGGGTAGATGATGTGATTCAGCGCGGTGAGCAGTTTGATATCATCGCTTCGGGTACCGTGGCTCCGAATCCGGCGGAACTGCTGATGGATGAACGGCTGGATGAGCTGGTCAATGAACTGCGCTCGCGGTATGATTATATCATAGCTGATAGTGTGCCGGTAGGTATCATAGCCGATGCTACTATTACTAACCGTATAGCTGACCTGACTGTTTTTGTGGCACGTGCGGGTAAACTGGACCGTCGACAGTTGCCGGACATCGAACAATTGTATCAGGAAAAGAAATTGAAGAATATGGCTATCGTACTGAATGGGGCGGATTTCCGTCATCGCTATGGCTATCGGTATTACGGTTATTACGGAAACTATAACTATGGTGCAAACAAGAAAAAGAAATGATCAAGGTTTAAAGTAAAGTTATAAGAAATGAACGAACAGAGAAAAAAGAAGTATGAGACACCTGTAACGACGCATGTACAGGTAGAAGTGGAAAACTCGATTTGTGCTGCTTCAGTGACTCCAGAGAAAGGACAAGATGTGGCTACAGACCGTCATGTGGACATCAATCAGCAGATAGATGGAGGTGATTGGAATTTTAATACAGGGGGTGGTCTTCAGCCGGGTGATAATACTGGTTGGGATTAATGATAGACAGAGTGATACATCCATTTAATAGATAAAGTATATGAAACAGAAAAATGGTTTATGGGCAACTGCCTTCCTCCTTGCAGGGGTGCTGACAAGCGGTTGCAGCGATGATAATCAGTATGGGGGCTCGTCGGCAGAACCGGGCAGTCCCGTCTTGTTTAGTGTGGCGAGTGGAGGCTCTGATACACGGACAATCTATGAAAGTAACCTGCAAATCAATTGGGTGGAGGGTGATTTGATTGGTATCTGTTCGCCTTCTGCCAATGTGGAACATATAACCGGTGCAGTGAATGTGGATTCTGCTACATATAAAGTAGAGGTGGTGAATGCGGATGGACATCCACATCATGCTAAGATTGTTCCGGCATATAGCAATAATTATTTGATATGGGGGAGTAATCTGGAAACTTCAGCTACCTTTTATGGAGCTTATCCGGCAGACCGCATAGACTCTTATCCGACCAGTGAGGATGGTCTTTTCAAAATGAAGTACATCACCAATCAGGTGTGTACGGTCATTTCTTCTGAGAATGGGAAATATCTGACCAAACCGGATATGAAGAATGCTTATATGATAGCCAAGAACGAACTCCAACCAATAGGTGACCATGTGTTATTGTCTTTCGACCCGATTATGACTACGCCCGATATCACCATTACAGCGGGTAGTTATGAAGTAGGAACGGGTATCATCCAGCCGGTTACGGTGACTGGGGTCAGCATTCTGATGCCGAAAGCTCTGAACGGGAAAACTTTGAATTATAAGATTACTAAGGTGACGAATGGAGCTATTGAAAATCCTCGTGGTGAATTGCAGGACTATACAACAGGTGAGGAATGGGAAAGTGTATTTGTCCAAATAGATAATGACGGAAAGAGATATGTGGATTTATACGAAGGTGAAAGCATCAATCTGATGGCTTTTCTTCCACCGATTCCTAACTTAACCGGTGCGAAAATCCGGGTACATACCTTGGGGGCTACAGACTTTGTGAAAACGATAAATAATCCATTACAGGCTCAAAGCAAAATCAAAATCCAGTTGCCGGATATTAAACCGGATATTGAACCGGAAACCATCAAGCCGAATAATTGGATTAGTAAACTGGACGGTAGTACATTATTGAAGGAAATGTCCATTCCGGCGTATGTATGCAAGGGTACAGAAACATCGGATGATATTAAAAAGCTTTTAAAGAAAGGTGTGAGGGCGTTTGAACTATCAGGTAAAATATTGGATTATTATGAGACGGGAATAATTGTAAAAGAAAATCATTATTACATTAAAAAGGAATATTGTGAAGTATTTAATGATTTTTTGTCGTCGGAAGTAGACAAAAATAAAGATAATAAAGAGTTTGTTATTATTTGGGCGGGCGAAAATCAGGATTTGACTACAGGTTCGGATAATAACAATAGTTATCTTACTAAACCTATAACCTCAGCAACTTCTTCATCTTCAGTTAGTAGTTTGCAAAATGGTGCTGTACTCATGAATAAAACCCATAAATCTCACATAGGTACAGATGAGTATTATTTCTCTAACCTGAAAAAAGCAAAACTGTGTGACTATGTTACAGTTTCAGAAACATTGAATTTTTATGGTAATGATGATTGGAAGGCCCAGTTCATTGAAACAGGTCAAGAAGGTAATCCTATGGCCATTTATAATCAAATCGTGACATATAAAGAGCAGACAGGCTGTACCGGTATCGTGACCATACCTGATGCAGATAAATCTTTTGGTAGTAGTTACGGTGACTTGCTGCTGCAAGCGGTGATAGACTGTAATTTCAAGTTAAGACGTAATTCCAAAAATCAACAATAAATCAAAATGAAAATGATATTTAATCCACATACAATGAAGACAAAAAGAGTGTTAGCCGGCATGATGCTGTACTGCGGAATAGCTTCTTCTGCTTTTGCGCAAGTAAAGGAAGGAGAAAGCATCACCATGACTCAAGTAGATACCATACAAGTGACGAATCATAAAGAACGGGTCATTACCAATCCGTTCTGGAACAACTGGTTCGTGATGGCAGATGCCGGCGTCAATGCCTTTTGGGGCGACTGTCCGGTAGGCAAATTCAAAGATCGCCTGACTCCGCAATTCAATGTGGGTGTGGGTAAATGGGTGATTCCCGGTTTCGGTCTGAACCTGCAGTTTACAGGCTTCCGTTCGAAAGGTGATAAAGGTGTACAAGGTCTGTACACACGTGGCAGCCAAACTTATACCGATGCGGATGGTAACAAATACTGGAAGGAAAAAATCAAATGGTGGGATTTAAGTTTCAATGCCATGTTTAACCTCACCCGGCTGATTGGCGGTTATGAAGGAATCAGTTCATCCAAACATTTGAACCAATTCATTGCTTCGATTGGTGTCGGTGCCACTCATCACTATGACTTGCCGTATGGTTCTGCCAACGAATGGTCCGGACATTTGGAATTGCAGTACAGTCGTTTCTTCTCGACCAAGAAGAATCTTTCACTGGATGTGAAACTCCGGGGGTTATTCTATGAAACCAAATACGATGGTGTGTTCAATCATCAGCTGTTCGACGAGAATATCTCACTCAATGTGGGTATGACCTACTACTTCAAGGAGCGTGGATGGGGTAGAACGATGACCAACACCACCATTTACAAACAGGATGATCGGCAGATTTCCTATCTGAATGATGAAATCAACCGCTTGAGAAGTTTGAAAACAGATACAGTAGTAATAGAGAAAGGAACCGCTGAGGTATTGCAAAATATTGTAACCTTTCCTTACCTGGTAAACTTTGTCATTGACAAGGTGAAAGTGGTAAACCGTGAAAAGGTGAACTTGAAAGCGGTGGCAGCTATGATTAAAGCTACTCCCGAACAGAAATACCTAATTTGTGGCTATGCCGATAAACATACCGGAAGTGTGAAGCGAAATCTCTGGTTGGCAGAAAATCGTGCCAAGAACGTCTATAAGGTATTGACCGAAGAATTCGGCGTATCGGCCGACCAGTTGGTATTGGATGACAAAGGCGGTGTGGATAATATGTATTATGATGACCCGCAGCTGAGCCGTTCGGTGATTATTTCAAAGTATAATGAGTAACGAATGAAAATAGTATTGATAAGGATATGAAGATAAAAGACATTCTTTTAGGAGGGCTTGTTTTATTCTCTGCATGCTTACAGTCATGCCAGGATGATGAGCTGATATCTGTATCGGAAGCACCACAGAGTGTAACACGAAGTACAACTGACGCTGTTGCCGGACTAACAAAAAATGCAGAAGGTTATTGGGTAGCTTCTCGAAGAGTACCTTTGGTAGGTGAGGGTCGCATGGTTAATGATTATTCCGATGCCTTGATTACTGCTCTGGGAACTACTAACGGTTTTGATAACATGCTGGATACCGATTTGGATAATGCTACTTACTTCGGAGGAATCCGAGCTGACCTGTTAGGTAATCAGATTGCTTCGGTGATTGATTTGAATCGGGTTTATGCCGGAGGTCAAACGGCTGGGTTTGTGTATAAAGCGGCGAATAAAAAATTGTTATCTGCTACCGTATTGAAGGGATTCTGGCTGAAAACCTTCTTAAATGGTGAGGTACAAGAAACGAAAGGGGGTAACACGGAAGGAAAAGTCCTGGAGTTAAATTTGTTAGGGGCAGCCAACAATGACGGAAAGCAGAGCCTCTCTATCTCTACCAGTTTTGACAAACCTTTTGATGAAATTAAAATCGGTATTGCAGGTGTGGATGCCGAGGTGTTGTCTGGCTTAAGTCTTTACTATGCGTTTGTTGGCGACAACGAGGTCAAGCCTTGTACGGAGGGAAGTACTTATTTCCCCAAGTCTAAAATACATTATAATGGATTATTTGATTGGGGGTGGACTGATGCAATTTTGAGTCTGCAGGCTGGTAAACTGGTTGATTCAGATAAAACAAATGGTGTTACGTTTGGAACACTGGCTGGATTGCTTTCCGATCCGTATATTACAGTGGATTTGGGAAAAGAAATTCCGGCAGGTTCTGAAATAGGATTCTATACTACAGCCATTGATGTACTCTCTATTGATCTCGGAGGTGGTGTTCAGTTGACTACCTATGATAAGAATGATAAGGAGGTTGAAGAGGTTACCATCAATTCGCTTTTGGGTATTTCGGCAGTTGGGGGTGGAAATAGTATGATCAGTATGGTCATTACCAAACCCTGTTCACAGATTCGAATCAAATACAATGGGGTGAATATTTCACTCAGTGCTACCACTATTCATTATGCATTTGTCAAGGATCCGATAGTGGTGGATCCCTCCAGTTATTTTACGTTAGCCAATGATAAAATTACAGGAAATTCCTATCAGTTTCTCGTACCTGAGTCAGGTAAGGTATCTTGGAGCTTGAAAAGTGCTCCTGAAGGTGCCAAGGCCAGCATCACTTCTAATGGCAAATTGATTGGGATGACGGTGGATGGTGACTATGTGGTAGTGGCTACTTATACTTATAAGGACGATGAAGGCCAAACGCAAACCATCAGTCAAGAAGTAACCGTAAAACGTGAAAATGTGAAAATGGGTGAAACTTGCGACCAGATTATAGATTATGAGAATTATGGAGCAAGCGTTAGTACTAATACGGCTGGTGGACATGTGTTGGAGATATTGGAAAAGATAGAGGGTGCCGAAAATTTGGTTGACAATAATCGAGATAATTATGCGAATTATTCCAATGTGTTAACACTCATAGGAGGTAAATGCCTGGTATCTATTAAAACAGAAAAGTCAATCAATGAAAATTCTGAAGCAATCAAGACCGGGTTTGTGATGGAAACCAATACGACTATCTTAGGAGCTGACGTATTGAAGTTTTTTGTAGTTAAGCTATACAAGGGCGGAAAGGAAGTGGCTACCAGTCTTACTGCCGGTTCCGAAGTGGCTGATGTCGGGTTGATTGGCAGTGAAAGCAAGAAAATGCGGATTGGTTTTAAAACGAATGTGTCTTTTGATCAAATAGAACTTTGGCATGCCGGTGTGCTGGATCTCAATCTGAAGTCTTATAAACTCTATTATGCCTATTGGGAAAAAGTCAGTGATAACTGTGTGAGTTCAGATCCGGCTGAAGCTTGTATCGAACTGCTGACTCCTGCTTCTTACGGTGCTGAAATTAATTATGCGGAAACTAAAGCCATAGGAGTGGCCAACATTGGAACAAGTTTCAATCATTTAAGCAAACTTTTGGATTCAGACAAAGAATCCTGTGCTACCGTAACCTATACAGAAGTGATAGGAAAAACGAGTGTAGCTGTACGTTTCAACGAAATGTTTGGTATCCAGCGTCAAATTGGATTTATCGTTTCATATCCGGAACATTTGGCAGATGTAGATCTTTTGGATGGGGCTAAAATGTCTGTTTATTATCATGGAAATGAAGTCGCATCCAGCAATGGACATCAACAGCTATTGGATATTCAGTTGATTGGATATAGCGATAAGTATTACTATGAAACAACCATTCCCAAAGGAATAGCTTTTGATGAAGTGAGAATAGAACTTCCGGCTGTAGCGGGAGCTTTAAAGACTGTTAATCTATTTGGTGCCTATACCCGTCGAGACAGTAATGAGAACGGCGTTCCTGATTGTTCGGAAGAAGATATAGGCGATAAGATTACGTATGCTACTGCCGAATCAGAGCATGTCTGCTATCCGGAAGAGGTTGTTATTCAAGTGGCGGGTGGAAAGCCTGGTAATGATTATACGTTAATATGCTATGATGTAAACCAAAATAATAAAGAGACGGAATATACACTCTCATTAAATAATGGACATTTTACCATAAAAGATATGCCTGTAGGAGATTATTATATTCGTATACAGGGAGAAGAGGCTGCCGGAGCTATTCATGTTATGGTGCATCCTACGGAAACTACTTGGGAGGGGAGTGCAAGATCAGCGGACTGGAATCAATGGAGCAACTGGGATCGTGGTATACCTTGGGAATGTACCAATGTAATCATACCAACCGGCGCTACAACGTATCCCGTATTGGATAGTAATGATAAGGCTACTTGTTTGAATATACATTTTGAACCAGGTGCTGAACTTATAGGTCAGGCATATCTGAATTATGTGGGAAAAGCCTTTGTGGATGTGAATATTCAGAGTGGTGCTTATCAGCTGTTCTCGGCTCCATTGAAGGATATGCAGACAGGTGATATGTTTGTCTATCAAGGAGATCTTGCTGCATGGAACGAGATGCGTAAGGAGACTGATGAATCGGGCTTCCATACAAATTACTTTAAGGAACTGAAGGATACGGATGGAGATTTAGCTCTTGCATACGGTGAACAGCGGATTAACCCTGTCATTTATCAGCGTTTTTACAGCAAAATGGTTGAGAATACAGCATTGACCCGTGCTGTCTCAACGAACGACCCGGCTATCATCAATCAACCGAACTGGTCCAGAACGTTCAATGCCGTATCTACGGTCTATGAATTAGGTCAGGGATTTGCGATGAGGGCAGGTGAAGCGGATGGAGCAAATTCTTCCACTTGTTCATTCCATTTTCCTAAGTCACATACCACTTACCATTACTATGATTTGGGAGGTAGTACTTTAAAAGAAGAAACGTTTACACGTAAATCAGTCGGAAGATTGATGGTTGAGAATTCGATGCCTTCTACCATTACCTTAACGCAATTGGATAATAGTGACATGTTTTTGTTTGGTAATCCCTTTATGGCGCATATCAACATCCAGAAATTTCTGGATGCCAACAAAGAATCGATAGAGGCTGCTTATGTGTATGTTAACAATGATTATCAGGCTATTCAAGCCAATGGAGTAAGTACCCGGGCAGATGCAACAACGAAGCTGGCACCTATGCAAGCGATGTTTGTCAAGACTAAGGTAAGTGGAAAATCGACCGTAGTACGTCTTTCCTATGATATGCTGGAACAAAGAACATCAGTAGCTGGGTCATCGATCCGTAAATCAGGTTTCTCACCGCTGTATTTGTCTGCTCGTGTAAATCGGCAGACTGCTTCGTGCGTTGTGCTATCTTCAAATACAAGGATGGGAAACCATTCTAAAAATGCAAGTCTGTTGCTGGATGAGGAAGCCAATCCCGAAGTAGCTGTATATACCGTAGCAGATGGAAAGGCTCTTTCTATTCACTATCAGCAAACGGATGAACGGATTCCACTGGGCTTCTATATGAAGCAGGTAGGGGATATACAGCTTTCTTTTGAGAGCCGAAATGCTGCTTGGAAGGGTTGGAGACTGGTGGACAGTCAGACAGGTCAGGCTTATGGTCTTGATGAGACGGTCACTCTGAAAAGCGTAGCATCCGGTTCCGGACGTTTCTATCTGGAAAAGGAAAATTGAATGCAATAAGGCATGATTTAAAAGGAAAAGGCTGTCGGCCCTTGCGGAGCCGATGGCCTTTCCGTGTTTTAAAAGGAGATAGAAAGCATGGAAAGTGAAATGCTGATGGATGAAGTGGTACGGCTGTTGAAGCAGGGCTGCTCTGTGACATTGAGAGTAACAGGAAAAAGCATGTGTCCGTTTCTGATGCCGACACGCGACAAGGTGTTACTGTGTCCCGCCCTCAGTTTCCGGATCGGGGATATTGTCTTGGTAGGTACCGCGACGAAAGAGTTTGTGCTGCACAGAATTTACGAAATGGGTACGGATACCTTGCTGCTTATGGGGGATGGAAATCTGTCGCAGATGGAAGTATGCAGCCGGGATGTAGTATTGGGCAAGGCAGTGAAGATTATCCGTAAAGGGCATGAAGTGGACTGTTCCTCTCGAATGGAACGTTTCCTCTCACTGACATGGATGAGATTGCGGCCTTTTCGCAGAGGGTTGCTGGTGGTCTGTCGCTTTTTTCTGAATGGTTTGGATGATAAAAAATGATGATGATTATGAAACAGATGAGTAGTTTGAGGTGGCTGTGGAATCAGACGAGATGTCATCGCTTGGATATTGTGGCAAATAGTGTGGTAGGGATAGTCAGAGCAAGTGTTTCGTTGAGCATGGTATGGGTATGCAAACAGTTGGTGGATGCGGCCACCCACGGAAAGGAAGAGTTACTGGGGGAATATCTAGTGGCGCTGGTCATATGTCTGGTGGCGCAGTTGGTGCTGGCGGTGGCATACGGGCGGCTGGAAAGCAGGATGGAAATCGGCATGAGGAATCGGTTGGAATCGAATCTGTTCGGCAAACTGATGAGAAGCAAGCTGGATGAACGCAACTCGATGCACAGTGCCGACTTGATTAACCGATTGGAACAGGATGTGCCGGTGGTAACAGGCATGCTTTGCCGGGAAATGCCGTATGTAGCATCCGGAATATGTCAGTTGCTGGGAGCATTCTTTTTCTTGTATTCCATGGAGCCATATCTGGCTTTTATTATGGTGGGGCTGACTCCCGTAGCAATGGTGGTAAGCCGGATTTTTTTAAAAAAAACAATCGTTTTTTTTGTAATCGGTTGGTAGATAAGACTTAAAGAGTAGAA
>OGCM01001118.1_pt1 | contig 34987 bp, 39 predicted proteins | sample 1570151 | NCBI WGS metagenome assembly OGCM01 (sample SAMEA4370582, study PRJEB24528) | human gut metagenome
TCTGCGTGTAGTTCCTTGTAAACTGACCTAATTAAAATAATAAATTTTTTTGTATCGTCAGCCAGGTTATGGCTGGCGATATTTTTATGCAATAGACTGCTATGCAGAAATCGTGCACGAATTTCTATATGGAAGCCAATGTTCATTGAGTCGATGGAAAGGGATATGTATACAGTATATAAATGTGAAAAATGCACAAAAAAGCATATAGATAAACTCTATAAATGAGTGCATATATAACAAATAACGATTTGTCGAAAAATGACGGAGATGTTATACTAAAAAGGCAGTCTGCTACTTTGAAAAAAATGAATGACAGCAGTAAGCAATAATCGAAGAGGTCAAAATATGCATACATTAGCTAAAATGAATCTTACTCTTAAACCAACACCTATACAAAGACTGAACCGAATCAGTAAAGAGTATGGGTGTAATATTTTTATAAAGAGAGATGATCTGCTGGGAGTTGGATTTGGCGGGAATAAGCTTCGCAAGTTAGAGTATATTCTTGCGGATGCACAGAAGAAAAAGGCAAAAGTAATTGTGGCAAGTGGTTCACTTCAAACGAATCATGGTATGCTGACAGCACTTTCTGCATCTAAGACAGGAATGCAGTGCGTATTGTTTCTTTTAATAGAAGAAAGCGATGAGGAACAATACCTAAGCGGTAATCTTCTGCTGGATGATTATATAGGCTGTGAAATTGTATTCGTAGATGTGGCAGATATTATGGAAGATCCGGAATTGACGGTGAGTGAAAAAGATCGGAGATCACAGGAAGTACTGGATGAAGCGGTCAGCCGGAAAATGACTGTATATATGAAAGAGCATCAGTATACCGAAAAAGATGTGTATTATGTGCGGTCAGCAGGCAGTACGCCAGTTGGAATCTGCGGATATGTGGATTGTGTAAAAGAAATTGCGGAACAGACACAGTTGAAATTTAAATATATTTTCTCTGGAAATGGTTCTGGAGGTACTTATGGAGGAACTCTGCTTGGAACAAAGTTATATATGCCAGACACGATAGCAGTCGGAGTTGGTATTGAAGAGATGAATCCGGGTAAACCGCAGTTTATTTTAGATTTGATCGCGAAGACAACGGATTTGCTGGGCTGTCCCAATCCTGCAGGTAAAGAGGATATCAGGATTCTGCAGAACAGCGTAAATCTGGGATATGCTATTCCGGATGAGGAGACGATGCATGTAATCGAGACGATTGCAAGATATGAAGGTGTATTTTTAGATCCGGTGTATTCAGGAAAGATTGTAAATGGAGCTCTGAAATATATAAAAGATCAGAAATTACATCAGGATGATAATGTATTGATTATTCATTCAGGTGGTATGCCAGGGATTTTTAACAGCAATATGGTCAGATATAGAAATGACAGATCACAGATAATAGACAGGTGGAAAAATGATACAAATTAGAAACTTACATAAATCTTTTGGAAAATTAGAAGTCCTAAAAGGCATTGATTTAGATATTCAGGACGGAGAGACGGTTGCGATCATCGGACCTTCCGGGGCTGGTAAATCAACATTGTTAAGATGCATTAATTATCTGGAAGAGCCTCAAATAGGAACGATTACCATAGATGGAGAGAGCTATGATTATGAAACGATGACGGCTAAGACAGCATGGAAGCTTCGCCAGAAAAGCTCGATGGTTTTTCAGAACTATAATCTGTTTCAGCATCGTACAGTCTTGGAAAATATAACAGATCCTTTGAATTATGCAAAGAAGATGAATAAAGAGGATGCGAAGAGAAAGGCAGTAGAGTTGCTGCAGATGGTAGGGCTTGAAGAAAAAGCAGGACAGTATCCCAGAAAGCTGTCAGGTGGACAGCAGCAGAGAGTCGGAATCGCAAGAGCCATGGCAGTGGAGCCCAAAGTAATATTGTTTGATGAACCTACATCTTCCCTGGATCCGGAATTAGTCAAGGAAGTGTTGAGAGTTATAAAAAGATTATCCGATCAAAAGCAGACGATGGTAATCGTGACGCATGAGATGCAGTTTGCCAAACTGATATCGGATAAGATTGTGTTCCTTGATGATGCAGTAATTCAGGAAGAAGGTTCAACAAAAGAACTGTTCGAAAATTCTGAAAATGTGCGACTGAGGAATTTTCTACAGGCAATTAGTCTAGACGATTTATAGGAGGAAGAAAATGAAGAGAAAAAGCATGTTATTTGCACTGTTAATGACTGGAGTTATGGTGTTGTCTGCCTGCTCCGGCGGAACAAAAGACACAAAGTCAGATGAGAAAGCGTCTGATGACAGTAAAAAGACATTAAAGGTTGCAACAGAAGGAAATATGTATCCATGGACTTATACTGAAAATGGAAAAATTGTAGGATATGAAGCTGATATGATGGAAGAAATAAGCAAGAGAACTGGCTACGAGATTGAAATGGAAGCAGTAGACTGGTCTGGGATATTTGGGGCACTTGATGCAGGACGAGTAGACACCATTGCTGATATTATTACAATTACAGATGAGCGTATCGATAAATATGAATTTACTCAGCCATATATTTATAATCCAATGGTACTGGCAACAAAAAGTTCTAATGATGAAATAAACTCTATGGAAGATATTGATGGACAGAGCATTGTTGTAGAAGTAGGATCATCTGATGAATTAGTATTGGATCAGGTACAGAAGAAATTTGGAGTAACACTGAAGCCTGAATACTACGAAGGAATTTCTATTACAGATGTAGAAAATGGAAGAGTTGCACTTTGGATTGGTGGTAAACCGTCTCTGACTGTTCAGATTAATGAAGGTGAATTTGATCTTAAGATTGTAGGTGAAACAGGATACTATCAGAAGTATGCATATCCATTCCCAAAAACGGAGGAAGGAAAAGCACTCTGCAAAGAGTTTGATAAAGCACTTACTGAGATGAGAGAAGATGGTACTTTAAAGAAGATTTCTGAAAAATGGTTTAACATGGACATTACAACAGAGGATTCTGTAGAGTAGTAAGTTATTATAAAAAAGCAGAAGAGGAATCATGTATGAGATTTAGTGTTGAAGGTGTATTAAATGTATTGAAGGCTATGCTTGAAGCAATGCCGACAACGATGCTGTTGTCGGTAAGCGTGCTGATTATTTCGCTTGCAATTGCTACAGTGATGGCATTTTGTGAATTTTTTCATGTGAAATATGTGCAGGGGTTTATAAAAGTATATACTTCATTCTTTCGAGGAACGCCGTTAGTCGCACAATTGTTTTTCTTTTATTTTGGTCTTCCGAATATTATACCATCGCTGATTTGCATTACAGGATTCACTTCTGCGATTGTTACGATGAGTTTGAATAACTCAGCGTATATAAAGGAGGCTCTGAGAGGAGCTTTGCTTTCTGTAGACAAAGGACAACTGGAAGCAGGAAGATCTTTGGGATATACAGAGAAACAGGTTGTGAGGCTTATTGTAATTCCGCAGGCAATCCGAGTCGCGATACCGGCATTGGCTAATAGTTTTGTAGATATCTTAAAGGGTACATCAATGGCATTTACGGTTGGAGTGATAGAAATTACAGCAGCAGCACAATTGTATTCGGCATCTACATTACGCTTTTTCGAAGGATATTGCGGCTTGATTCTTATGTATTGGGTACTCGTGGTTATTCTTGAACAGCTGTTAAAACTATTGGAAAAGAGGATGAACAGAAGCTTTGAATAATGGTAATAAAAAGAGAATATTTATCAGTGCTGATATTGAAGGAACTGCAGGGGCTTTTTTGTGGGAAGCAGGCAGAAAAGGTACAGAAGAATATAACAGACAGTGCAGGATTATGACAGAAGAGGTGCTGTCGGTAGTAGAGTCACTGAATGAGAAATATAAATCCTGTGAGATCATGATAAAAGATGCTCATGCCACAGGAAACAATCTGGATATCACAGCATTTCCAGAGAATTGCAGCATTATATCCGGATGGGATGATGGTCCTTACGGTATGATGCAGGAATTGGATGATTCCTATGATTTTGCAGTTCTGATAGGGTATCATAGCGGAGCAGGAACGGGTGGAGCGCCACTTGCTCATACATTGAATTCCAGAAAATATTCATCTGTTGAATTAAATGGAGTTAAGATATCAGAATTTGTACTTAGTTATTATACGGCATTGATGACAGGGGTTCCTATTGCGTTGGTCAGTGGCGATTATGCACTATGTCAGGAAATAGAAGCATATGATCAAAGCATATATACGGTAGCCGTACAAGAAGGCAGAGGTGGATCTGTAATCACCAGATCACCGGAGAAAGTTAAAAGTTTATTAAGGGAAACTGTAATAGGCATGAGTGAACCGTTTTTGCGTGGGAAAATGCCAGATGAATTTCATTTAAAAATTGTATATAACAGTCATAGTGATGCAGTTCGGAATTCATATTATCCGGGGTGTATTTGTACGGCACCGAAGACTATTGAATATACAACTAATGATTTTTATGAAATCTTACGAACCTTTGTGTTTATTTGAGGGTAGATTATGGATGAAAATATAGAATTAATTCATACAATGGCGTATCAGCAGTTTATACCACTTTTTGTGCGGGCAGGGTTAGAAATTGATGAAAATGAAGAATGCCCGGAAGGTCTAATTACATGTCTCAAGTTGAAAGACTGCCGTACAGAAAAAACAGCAGGTGCGGCGGTATTGGTGTATACAGAAAATGTATATGTGATGAAAGCTGTTGCAGTAGAAAAGGAGTATCGTGGAAACGGACTCGGTGTGTTGCTTGTGCGGGAAATTCTTAATGAGGCAGAACGTAGAGGTGCCGATAAAGTATTTTTAAATGCTAAAATCCCTGACTTTTACCAAAAGTTGGGATTCGAAATTTTGCAGAGAGAAAAGGCTCCGGCCATTTCTGATTGTAGTACCTGCTCCAGATATCTTCATGGATGTAAACCTGAGATTATGGTAAAAAAGATCTCTTGAATTATTGCACATATACAAGTATAATATTACTGTATTAGGCGATGCCTTGATCCACGTCTGTTAGGGAAAATTCTCTGACAGGCGTGTTTTTTACTTTACAGGAAATTGCTTTCCTGTAAAGTAAAAAACGCTCCGCGAGGATGCGCACTGCGGCGGATAAGGTAGATGTCGCAAGCGACCGCCGCAGGCGCGAGAATGTGCCAAGGCACATTCTTTGTTCTATAACGTATCTTGACAAAAATATTCGGAGGTTTTTATGGAAAACATATATTTAAAACGGATAAGTACGGTCGCAACGGTGATTTTTGGAAATGTATTCTATGCACTTGTGGTCAGGCTTTTTTTGCTGCCGGGCAATCTGATGACAGGAGGCACGACTGGTATCGGTCTGGTGGTGAACCATTTTACAGGATTGTCCATTTCCGGATTTGTACTGGTGTTCAATATTATAATGCTATTAGTCGGAGTAGCATTTCTTGGTAAAAAGTTTGCACTGACAACGGTGATAAGTTCTTTTACGTATCCAATCGCATTGGAAGCAGCTACCCGAATTTTCGGGAATTATGTGATTACGGAGAATGCCATGCTGAATACAATTTTTGCCGGACTTGGTATTGGAATCGGACTTGGCATAGTTATCCGTACGGGTGCATCTACGGGTGGTATGGACATTCCGCCGCTGGTATTGCATAAGTATTTCAGGATTCCGGTATCTGTGAGCCTGAATGCATTTGATATGCTGATACTGATCATGCAGGTAATCTATAATCCACCGGAGAGAGTATTATATGGTATCCTTCTTGTGCTTGTGTATACGACTGTGCTGGATAAAGTGCTGATGATGGGAAGTACGAAGACGGAGGTCAAGATCATCAGCAGTCAGGTGGAAGAGATCCGTCAGGCGATTCTGGCGCAGGTGGACCGAGGCGTAACGATGCTTTATGGCGAGGGTGGTTATCGTCAGGAGCAGACACAGATCGTGCTGAGCATTGTGTCGAATCGTGAACTTCCGCAGGTAGAGAAGCTGATCAGACAGATTGATCCGGAGGCATTTATGATTGTCAGCAGGGTTACAGAAGTGCGCGGACGAGGATTCTCATTGAGCAAACATTACGGAGAAGAACAGGAAAATGGCGATGCTCTATAAGCAGTGATTATAAATAGCTCCAAGGATAAATAAACAGTCAGCTACTGGAAATGACAGCCATAGTTCTATATAATGATACTGTATCTAATTGTTCAGTAAAAGGAGAAGGATTCATGGAAATGTTGTCAATTGAGAAGGAACTGAAGGAAAATGCATATCCTGGAAGAGGAATTATCATTGGAAAGAGTGCTGATGGCACAAAAGCGGTAACAGCTTACTTTATTATGGGAAGAAGCGAGAACAGCCGTAACCGTATTTTTGTAGAGGACGGAGAAGGCATCCGCACACAGGCATTTGACGAGTCCAAGCTGACAGATCCAAGCCTGATTATCTATGCGCCGGTACGTGTGCTTGGCAATAAGACGATCGTGACAAATGGAGATCAGACAGATACGATCTACGAGGGCATGGACAAGCAGCTGACTTTTGAACAGTCACTGAGAAGCAGAGAATTTGAGCCGGACGGACCGAATTACACACCTCGTATTTCCGGAGTTATGCATGTTGAGAATGGAAGATATAACTACGCAATGTCTATCCTCAAGAGTAATAACGGTGATCCGTCAAGCTGTAACCGTTATACATTTGCATATGAGAATGCAAAAGCAGGAGAAGGACATTTTATCCATACTTATATGCATGATGGCAATCCATTGCCAAGCTTTGAGGGAGAACCGAAGCTTGTGGCAATCCCGGATGATATGGATGCATTTACAGATCTGTTATGGAACAGTCTGAATGAGGACAATAAAGTATCTCTGTTTGTGCGTTATATTGATATTGCAACAGGTAACTATGAGTCAAAGATTGTAAATAAAAATAAATAAGGAGCGGATAAGGATGAAAGAGTTAGAACTGAAATACGGATGTAACCCGAATCAGAAACCATCAAGAATCTATATGGCAGACGGAAGCGAACTCCCTATCAAGGTGCTGTGTGGACGTCCTGGATATATCAATTTTCTGGATGCATTTAATGGATGGCAGCTTGTAAAAGAGCTGAAGAAAGCAACCGGACTTCCGGCAGCTACATCTTTCAAGCATGTATCGCCGGCAGGTGCTGCAGTGGGACTTCCGCTTTCTGAGACACTGGCGAAGATCTATTGGGTAGATGACCTTGGTGAACTGTCACCGCTTGCCAGTGCATATGCAAGAGCCAGAGGTGCCGACCGTATGTCTTCTTTCGGTGATTTTATTTCTCTGTCAGACGTCTGCGATGCAGATACAGCCAGACTGATCAAGAGAGAGGTTTCTGATGGTGTGATCGCACCGGGATATGAGCCGGAGGCACTTGAGATTCTGAAACAGAAAAAGAACGGCAATTACAATGTGATCCAGATCGATCCGGATTATGTACCGGCTGCACTGGAACACAAGGATGTATTTGGTATTACATTTGAACAGGGAAGAAATGAGCTGAATATTGACGAGCATTTCTTCGATGAGATCGTAACAGAGAATAAAGAGATGACTGAGCAGGCTAAGATTGATCTTGCGATTTCGATGATCACACTGAAGTATACACAGTCCAACTCTGTATGCTATGTGAAAGATGGACAGGCAATCGGTATCGGTGCCGGACAGCAGTCACGTATCCACTGTACACGACTGGCTGGTCAGAAGGCTGATAACTGGTGGCTGAGACAGTGCCCGAAGGTGCTGAATCTTCCATTTAAGGAAGGTATCCGTCGTGCAGACAGAGATAATGCGATCGATCTGTACATTGGCGACGAATACATGGATGTGCTGAACGATGAGGCATGGCCGAACACATTCTCAGAGAAGCCGGAAGTATTTACCAGAGAAGAGAAACGCGCATGGTTAGACAAGCTGACAGATGTAGCACTTGGATCTGATGCATTCTTTCCATTTGGCGATAACATCGAGCGTGCACATAAGAGTGGCGTAAAATATATCGCTCAGCCGGGCGGATCTGTCAGAGATGACAACGTAATCGAGACCTGTAACAAATACGACATGGTAATGGCATTTACAGGCATCCGTCTGTTCCATCACTAATAAGAAAAATAGAGTATATCCGATGCGTGTCATTCAGTTGGCACGCATCTTTCTTTATGAATAAAAGAATGTTATAATGGGCGAAAAGCTTATAATCGGAGGATGACAATGAGGAAGAAAGAACGGGCGCTGGAAATCATACAGCGTTTAAAAGAAGAATATCCGGATGCAGACTGCACGCTGGACTATGATCAGGCATGGAAGCTGCTGGTCAGTGTCCGGCTGGCGGCACAATGCACCGATGCCAGAGTGAATGTTGTGGTAGAAGATCTATATGCTAAGTATCCGACGGTGGATGCGCTGGCAGCAGCGGAGCCGGAAGAGATCGAGGCGATCGTGAAGCCGTGTGGATTAGGGAAAAGCAAGGCGCGAGACATCAGTGCCTGTATGCGGATCCTGCGTGATGAATATGGCGGTAATGTGCCGGACGATTTTGATAAATTATTGAAGCTCCCGGGAGTCGGCAGAAAGAGTGCGAACCTGATCATGGGAGATGTGTTTGGAAAACCGGCGATCGTAACGGATACACATTGCATCCGTCTGACGAACCGAATGGGATTGGTAGATGGTATTAAAGATCCGAAAAAGGTGGAAATGGAATTATGGAAGATTATTCCGCCGGAGGAAGGCAGTGATTTCTGTCACCGACTTGTAAATCATGGACGGGAGGTCTGTACGGCAAGAACGAAACCACATTGTGACAGATGCTGTCTTGCCGATATATGCAAGAAAGTCGGAGTGTAACGCGGTCGAATATAAAGTTGATAGCTGATGATAATGGAGTGTGATATAAATGGCAGATATTGCAGAAATGCTGGATGAATTACAGCATAAGACAGCGCATAATCCGGAATGGAAGGCAAGATTTCTTGCGTCCAGAGAGGAAGCAGATCCGATTTCCGCATTTTGCAGGATTTGCAGAGAATTTGGATATGAGATCTATGAGATGGATCTGATCTGTGCCGGAGAGAACTTTTATGCATCGATGCGCAGAAGCACCAATGGCGGAGGAGAAAATTCGCCCAAATTACTAGGTGAGGATGATTTCTATGAACTCTTTTTCGCCGGATTGGAGAATGATAAATGAATCATGCATTTCGAGAAATTATAGAGGACTGCCCTGTGATCGCTACTGTGAAGGACATGGAGAGTCTGGAAAAGAGCTTTGAGACGGACAGTCAGATTATATTTATATTATTCGGAGATATCTGTAATATATCCGAGATTGTAGAGCGCGTCAAAACAGAAGGACGGATTGCTATGGTGCATCTGGATCTGGTCAGTGGATTTGACGGACGGGAGATTGCAGTCGATTTTATCAGGCACAACACCAGAGCAGATGGTATTATATCCACCAAGACCGCACAGATCAATCGTGCGAAGGAACTGGGATTGTATGCAGTGCATCGCTTTTTTGTGCTGGATTCCCGTTCGCTGGAAAATATCAGACGCCAGAGTGCGGCAAGCAAGCCGGACTGCATCGAGATCCTGCCTGGGATTATGCCGAAGGTGATTAAAAGAATCGTGCAGCATCAGCATATTCCGGTAATTGCGGGTGGACTGATTGATGATAAAGAAGATATCATGACAGCACTTAAAGCAGGGGCGACAGCCATATCCACGACGAGACAGGAGTTGTGGTTTATCTAGGCTTGACAGAGCCGTATGGCACATATTATAAGAAAAACAAAAAATTAGCCGTATGGCATAGTTGGAGAAGAAAAATGAAAATAAATAATACGAAGACATTAGGTGAAACTATAATTTGTTAATAGAAAAGAGGGAATGGTTAGAAGAGCAAGGTTTTGAAGGAATTAAGGATATTGCAGAGCAGATTATGAGCTGTGGAGGCATACGAAATTACATATAAAGGATTCTGCTTGACGAGATACATCTGTCGCTCTGAGAAAAATTTTATAAAAATTAAACTACCAAGGCAATGCTATGCATATAATTAATGGTCATATGAAAGGCTATTCTTTACAATAATGGTAAGATGCTGGAGGTAGGACGATGGATTATAAAAAACTGGGAGAAAGGATCAGACAGGCACGCAAAGCACTGCATTATTCGCAGGAACAGTTCGCGGGCGAAATCGGATATTCTGTACCGCATATTTCACATGTAGAAAATGCAAGAACCACTCTCAGTGTCGACTTCTTAGTTAAGGCGTCGAATGCCTTACATGTATCTGCTGACCAGCTTCTGTGTGACAGCCTGAAATATACCAATGATGTATACAAAGGCGAGATAGTGGAAGCGTTAGAAGATTGTAGCCAAACGGAACTTATGATTATCAGTCAGACAGTTATGGATCTGAAACGCAATTTGAGAAAGAACATAGGTGTCGATGATGAAGAAGGAACAGTTGGGTAAGAATCTGAAGTATATGCGGGAGTGTCATAACATGTCACAGAGTCAGCTGGCGGGGAAATTATGGTTAGACCGCAGCTCTATTTCCGGATATGAGATTGGCAAACGGATGCCGGATATCTTGATTTTGTGGGAAATGGCAGAGATTATGAACGTATCTCTGGACGAGTTGGTCGGAAGAAAAAGATGAGTAAAGCAGTTGGATTATAAAAAAGGTATTGCCATATTCTGAGAAAAGTGCTATGGTAATTACAGTTAAATAATGATTTTGGAGAAAACGGAGTACAAAAATAGACGGCGTGAAGCCGGCTTGTTTTTGTACTCTTTTTTTGTTTTGTTCAGAGCCCAGCAGAATTGGAAACGAAAGTTAACAGAAGGAGGATATAATATGCGAGACATAGTAATAATTGGAGCCGGAGTCACGGGAAGTGCGGTGGCGAGAGAACTGTCCAGATATCAGTATGATGTACTGGTGGTGGAAGCTAACAGTGATGTGTGCGAAGGAACATCCAAGGCCAACAGCGGTATTGTTCATGCAGGATTCGACACGGAGCCAGGTTCTATGATGGCGAAGATGAATATCAGAGGCAATGAGATGATGGAACAGCTGTCCAAGGATTTGGATTTTCCGTTTAAACGAAATGGGTCACTGGTTCTCTGCTTCGACGAGAAAGATATGGATCAGTTAGTATATCTTCTGGAAAAGGGTCAGAAAAACGGTGTTCCGGGTCTTCGGATTATCACAAAAGAAGAAGTGAAAGAGATGGAACCGAATGTTACCGATGACATGGTGGCAGCTTTGTATGCGCCGACTGGTGGAATTGTATGTCCGTTTGGACTGAACATTGCAATGGCTGAAAATGCATGTGAGAATGGTGTGGAGTTCCAGTTTGATACAGAGGTTCAGAATATCATGCCGATGGAAGGTGGTTACAGACTGGAAACTTCAAGGGGCGACATTGAGGCAAAGATGGTTGTCAATGCGGCTGGTGTTTATGCGGATAAGTTCCATAATATGGTCAGTGAAGATAAGATTGAGATTATTCCGAGAAAAGGTGAGTACTGTTTAATGGATAAAAAGGTGGGAGATTTTGTAAAGAGTACGATCTTCCAGCTTCCTACAAAATACGGTAAAGGCGTACTGGTAACACCTACGGTACACGGTAATCTGCTGGCAGGACCAACGGCGGTGGATATTGAAGATAAAGAGAATACACAGACGACTGCCGAAGGTTTGGAAGAACTGCTGACAAAGGTAAAAGTCAGCGCACCGAACATTCCAACACGTCAGGTGATCACATCATTTACCGGTCTTCGGGCACATTGGACCGGACATGAATTTATCATCAAGGAAGTAGAAGGAGCACCGGGATTTATTGATGTGTCAGGTATTGAGTCACCGGGACTTACCAGTTCCCCGGCGATTGGAGAATATGTAGCAGAGTTGGTGCAGGGCATTTATCCGAAGGAAAAGAAAGTACATTTCAAGGCAACAAGAAAAGGAATTCCGAATGTGGCGGAGGCATCATTTGAAGAGCGTCAGGAACTGATCAGACAGAATCCGGCATACGCCAATGTGATCTGTCGATGTGAAGTAGTTACAGAAGGTGAAATTATGGATGCGATTCACAGACCGCTTGGAGCTACAACACTGGACGGCATCAAACGCCGTACCAGAGCAGGAATGGGAAGATGTCAGGCAGGATTCTGTGCGCCAAAACAGGTGGAGATCCTGGCAAGAGAGCTTGGCAAAGACGTATCGGAGATTACCAAATCCGGTGAAGGTTCTGCATTTTTAACAGGTTACGATAAGGAGGATATATAAGATGAAGACAGAGATCGCAATCATCGGGGGAGGACCGGCAGGACTGGCGGCAGCAGTTGCAGCCAGAGAGGCAGGCGTACAAGATATCCTGATCATAGAGAGAGATAATGAACTTGGTGGTATTTTGAATCAGTGCATACATAACGGATTTGGACTGCATACATTTAAGGAAGAATTGACCGGACCTGAGTATGCCGGAAGATATATTGAAAAGGTAAAGGAAATGGAGATTCCGTATCTGCTTCATACGATTGTTGTGGATGTGTCCAGGGATAAAGTTGTTACTGTAATGAATAAAGAACAGGGTTTGTTCCAGATTGAGGCAAAAGCAGTGATTCTGGCAATGGGATGCAGAGAGCGTTCCAGAGGTGCACTGAATATTCCGGGTTATCGTCCGGCGGGTATTTATTCCGCAGGAACTGCACAGAGATACGTCAATATGGAAGGAAGAATGCCTGGTAAAAAGGTTGTGATCCTGGGCTCCGGAGATATCGGACTGATCATGGCGAGACGTATGACGCTGGAGGGTGCCAAGGTTCAGGTGGTAGCAGAGTTGATGCCATATTCCGGCGGTCTGAAACGTAATATCGTGCAGTGTCTGGATGATTATGGTATTCCGCTGAAGCTGAGTCACACAGTGGTAGACATCAAAGGAAAGAAGCGCGTGGAAGGTGTAACGCTTGCACAGGTAGATGAGAATCGCAAGCCGATTCCGGGTACAGAAGAATATTATGATTGTGATACCTTGCTTCTGTCCTGTGGATTGATCCCGGAGAATGAACTTTCTTCCCAGATAGGAGTAGAGCTGAATCCGGTGACATCCGGTCCTGTAGTGAATGAAAGTCTGGAGACGAATGTAGACGGCGTATTTGCCTGTGGTAACGTGCTTCATGTCCATGATCTGGTAGATTATGTATCCGGAGAAGCAAAGACTGCCGGTGAAAATGCGGCAGCATATGTACAGGGCAATCTTCCGGAAGCTAGTAAAGAGATTCCGTTAAAAGGTGAGAATGGAGTACGTTATACGGTGCCTTGCAGTGTGGATGTCGACCGTATGACGGATAAGCAGGTAGTACGTTTTCGTGTGGGAAATGTTTATAGAGACAAGTATCTCTGCGTGTATTATAATGATAAGTGTATCAGCAGGGTTAAGAAAAAAGTAATGGCTCCCGGCGAGATGGAACAGGTAATCCTTCTGAAATCCAAGCTTAAAGAATTTGAAGGACTTGAGAGCATTACCATTCGGATTGAAGAGGAGGGACAGAGATAATGAGAGAGAAAGAGTTAGTATGTATCGGATGTCCTCTGGGCTGTAGCCTGAAAGTGACCATCCAGGACGATAGCACCATGGAAGTGACTGGCAATACATGTCCGAGAGGAGCGGACTATGCCAGAAAAGAACTGACAGATCCAAGACGGATCGTCACGTCTTCAGTCCCGGTAGAGGGAGGCCATCTGCCATGTGTATCTGTGAAGACAGAATCAGATATACCAAAAGACAAGATATTTGACTGTATCAAAGCACTGAAAGATGTGAAGCTTCAGGCTCCGGTGGAGATCGGGCAGATCGTATTGCCGGATGTGGCAGGTACAGGGGTTAACGTGTTGGCAACTAAGAATATTCAGGCCCTGTAGCAGAATCAAACAGAGAGGATGAATTGTATGGAGCAGTATGTAATGGCCCTGGATCAGGGGACGACCAGTTCCCGCTGTATATTGTTCAATCATGCGGGGGACATCTGTGGTATGGCACAGAGGGAATTTGAACAGATTTATCCGCATCCGGGCTGGGTAGAGCAGAATCCGAGAGAGATCTGGTCATCCCAGTATTCCGTTATGGCACAGGTGATGGCGGAAAATGGAATTGATGCGAAGCAGATAAAGGGAATCGGTATTACGAATCAGAGAGAGACGACGATTATCTGGAACCGTTATACGGGTGAGCCGGTGTACAATGCAATTGTGTGGCAGTGCCGTCGGACAGCGGAGATGATTGATGCATTAAAAGAAGAGGGATTCGATCAGGTGATCCGCGAGAAGACGGGATTGATCGCAGATGCGTATTTCAGTGCCAGCAAGATCGCATGGATTTTAGATCATGTAGAAGGCGCCAGAGAACAGGCTGAGAAAGGCGATTTGCTATTTGGAACAGTAGATACCTGGCTGATTTGGAATCTGACCGGGGGACTGGTACATGTGACCGATTATACGAATGCATCCCGGACGATGTTATTTGACATTCATAAGTTGTGCTGGGATGAGGAAATCATGGCGAAGTTCCGTATTCCACGTGCAATGCTGCCGGAAGTAAAGCCATCCAGCTGCATTTACGGTTATACGGATGAGAAAGTTCTGGTAGGTAATGTGCCGATAGCAGGTGCAGCAGGCGATCAGCAGGCGGCACTGTTCGGACAGGGATGTTTTCAGCCTGGAGATGTGAAGAATACATATGGTACAGGATGTTTCCTGCTTATGAACACAGGAACAGATCCGGTAATGTCAGGCAATGGACTCCTGACAACGATCGCGGCCAGCACAGATCCGGCGAAGGTAGAGTATGCATTGGAAGGCAGTATCTTTGTAGCCGGAGCAGCTAATCAGTGGCTGCGTGACGGCATGCGCCTTGTAGAGAATACGCCAGAGACAGAAATGTACGCCAGTCAGGTGGAAGATACAGATGGCGTATATATTGTTCCTGCATTTGCGGGAATGGGTGCTCCTTACTGGAATCAGTACGCCAGAGGTACAGTGGTTGGACTGACGAGAGGTTGTACCAGAGAGCACTTTATCCGTGCAACGCTGGAATCTATCGCATATCAGGCATATGATGTGATTAAAGCGATGGAAGAAGATGCAGGAGTACAGTTGAACGTGCTGAAGGTAGATGGAGGTGCCAGCGCCAATAATATGCTGATGCAATTCCAGGCAGATATCAATAATACCATTGTGCATCGTCCGAAATGTATTGAGACTACAGCACTTGGAGCAGCATATCTGGCAGGACTTGCAACCGGATACTGGAAGAACAAAGACGAGATTAAAGAGAACTGGCAGCTTGGAAGAGCATTTGAGTCAGAAATGGATGAAGAGAAGAGAAATCAATTGCTGAAAGGGTGGAAACGCGCAGTGCGCTGTGCGATCGCCTGGGCAGAAGATGATGAGTAAAACTTGAATAGAAACGAGAAAAGAGCCTTTTATAGATAACATCTATAAAAGACTCTTTATATTAAAATTACTGATTGGATATTTCAATAAATGTGAGTTACAATAAAAACAATAAATGATTGACATGGCAATTAGCCAATTCTCTAATAAAAGAACCTTTCAAGCCCGCTACTTGAAAGGTTCTTTTATTAACGTATTTTTATTAATCTTTATTAATCACGCCGTCCAGATAACATTCCAGCGATCTGCGCATATTCTGCTCAAAATCAGCCTTGCCATTTTTCAGACACCATTCGAATACATTTCCGATAACAATCATACGGATATCGGTGCTGACATCCTCTAACGGGCGACGGAGTGTAATTGCTCCGGCATCGATTGCTTTCTGGAGATAATTGTGTACAGTCAGAATCGGATAAGGACGTTCAGTACGAATATCCGGATTCAGTGACTGGTTCTTAGGCGTATAATAGTTGGATATGAATTCCAATCCCAGTTCCTTGCAGTATTCTACATAGTTTAGATAGACATGGACGATAGTGGTGATCGCTTCTTCGGCACTGCCAGGCAGATCCAGCAGATCAGGATTAATACTTGGCTGTTCCTCGATATAATAGGAAAGAAGATCATCCTTTGTCTTGAAATGATGATAAAAACTTCCGTTGGATACGCCGGCCTCTTCGCAGATGTTCTTTATAGAGAGAGCTTCATATCCTTTTTCCTGCAGGATAGTCTTGGCTGCCCGGAAAATCCGCCCCTTGGTTTCCTTTGATTTGAGTTGCTGTTTGGATAACTCCTGTGTATCAGACATTGCAAATACTCCTTTACGTTGATGGATTCAGTATAACATAAGAAGTGTATAAATACAAGAAAACCGAGTGAGCTCTGTAATGTTATCCATACTATATTTTTGTTATGCAATTGAAAGAAGATTTACAAATTCGTTGCATATCCTTAACTTAATTCCTGAATGCCTTCAGCAGCAACGACAGTTTCTTTTGCCTGAAAATATTTTTTTGTTTCGCTGATGACAACCTTACGCAGACCAAGAAGTGCAATCAGGTTAGGAATACCCATCAGGGCATTGGTAATATCTGCAAGCATCCAGATTGGATCAAGGGTCATGAACGGTGCAATTGCAATAGCAAGAATATAAATAATCTTAAAAGGCTTAATACTCTTTGTAGTTCCGGTCAGATATAAGATACAACGTTCACCATAATAATTCCAACCAAGAATTGTAGTAAATGCAAAGAAAATCAGACCAAATGAAATCAAATAAGTTCCAATATTGATCGGAAGTCCGGCATTATAGGCTTCTGTGACGAGAATACTTCCGCTTAACTCTGAATTGTCAAGCAGACCACTGGAAATAACAACAAGACCAGTCATCGTGCAGACAACAATCGTTGTAAAGAATACACTTGTCATAGAAATCAGACCCTGCTTTACACAGGAATTCGTTTTTGCAGCAGCAGCAACAATCGGAGAACTTCCGAGTCCGGCTTCGTTTGTATATACACCACGAGCAACTCCCATTCTCATAGCTGTCATAAATGAGATCACTGCAGTTCCGGCAGTTCCGCCCAGTACAGATTCTTTAGAAAATGCACATGCAAAGATGCGACCAAATGTAGCAGGAATTACTTTGCAGTTCCATACAAGAATCAGAACAGATCCGCCTACAAAGAAAAGCGCCATGAAAGGAACGATAAATTCCGCTACTTTGGAGATGGATTTGATTCCACCTAATGTTACAACAGCAGTCATAATGGTAATAATTGCACCGACAAGTAATACTGGAAGATGAAAAGAAGTGCTTACCGATTCTGTAATCGCATGTACCTGTGGAAAAGTACCACTTCCGAGAAGTGCAGTTACAGCGCCAAAAAAGGCAAATAATTTCGCGAGCCATTTGAATTTGTCGCCGAGACCATTCTGGATATAATACATAGGTCCGCCGGCAATCTCACCATTCTCGTCCGTTGTACGGTATTTTATGGCAAGAAGCCCTTCGGCGTATTTCGTAGTCATACCAAGAATTGCGGATACCCACATCCAGAAGAGAGCACCGGGACCGCCGATACGCAGAGCGGTTGCAACACCGACAATGCTTCCGGTTCCGATACAAGCTGCAAGGGTAGTACAAAGAGTTGCAAAAGATGAAACGTCTCCGTCTCCATCTTCTTTTTCAAAAATACACTTTAATGCTCTTGGGAATTTTACGACTTGCAGTCCACCTAACGCGATCGTGAAAAAAAGCCCTGTTCCCATAAGTAAAAAGAGAGTGGGTGGTCCCCAAACAGCCGTCTGAATTTTTGCTAATACATGTGTTAATACATCCATAATATAAATGCCTCCAATATTTTTCGCTTTATTTGATAATAGACGGAAGTGAAAAATATTCTTCGTAAAATACACATGATGAAAAATTATATTTTTGCTTGAGTTCATCCTAGCACATGAGAAATAAATGTGCAATAAAAGTTATTTCTTTCACGTGGATGATATTTTTTGGACATGACCGCAGAGCTAATAGTTGCCAAGTTTACTAAGATATTTGTCAATAGTAACGAGACGTTTTTCAATTCCTTTTGCTTTGTGACTGATTGTTTCCAGTAAAGCTTCAGATACAAACTGTGGGGCAATCATGGAATTAAAAAATGTATTGCTGTCTACAGGAACAGTCAGAAGCACGGTAGCATACTTGGCAAGTTCAGAGCTTGGTTTGTCTGTGATAAGTATAATGTCAGCTTTGGCATTATAAGCCATCTCGGCAGTAACCTTATCTTGCAGGGAATATCTTGGAAAGCTGAAAAGAATCAGACAATCAGTATGGGAAATATTACACATATGATCAATCGGACTCATAGTGGTGGTGGTGGTGGTCATTGTTACGTGTGGCACCATCTGTTTTAAATATAAGATAAAATAATCAGCCAGGCAGATGTTTCCTCGTGTGGCTGCAATATATTTATGTTTGCAGGAAACAATTATATCAGCAGCTTTTTCAAAGTTCTGAATAGGATTCTGAATAAAAATTTCTTCCAAATTATGGGCGGCATTTTTAAAATGTCGGTTAATATATTCGGCAGAAGTATCCAGTTTTGCCTGCTTGGCAATTCTCTGGGAAGGAGTCGTGATACTGCTGGAGATACTGAGAACTTTATCCTGGTAGTCTTTTCGCAGTGCTTTCTGAAAGTCTATAAATCCGGAAAAACCAATCGTGCGGCTGAAACGTATGACAGAAGATTCGCTGACACCAAGTTTCAGGGCAATTTCGGTAGATGTCATAAAACAGGCATCAGATGCATTGTCCAGAATGTATTCAGCAATAATCTTTTGCGTTTTGGTCATGTGTGCTGAGCGAAGTAAATCCTGTATGTTTTCCATAGTCTTATCCTCCGGGAGAGTATGTTGATATTTAGATTTAAACATGAAAAAGAAATTTGCGCAAGATGTGGAAGACATTCTTATAGAAGAAAAAGCACAATATTAAGTGAAAAAATAAACTTACTGGTGAAAAAAATAACTTTTATTGTAATGCACAACAGTATGTGCTAGTATTAGGTCAGACGGAAGAGAAGAATATTATTCAACAAAAAATAAAAATGAAAAATAATATTCACTCAAAAAAACAAACGGATTAAAATTTTAGGAGGATTTTAAAATGAAAGTAGGATGCGTAAAAGAGATCAAAAACAACGAGTTTCGAGTAGGTATGACTCCTGACAACGTAAAGAGTTATGTGAATGCAGGACATGATGTCTATATCGAAAAAGGAGCCGGAGAAGGATCAGGATTCTTAGATGCTGAGTATGAGGCAGCTGGAGCTAAGATGATCGATACTGCTAAAGAAGTATGGGACACTGTTGAAATGATGATCAAAGTTAAAGAGCCGCTTCCGGAAGAATATCCATTATTCCACGAAGGACTTATCCTTTATACATATCTTCACCTTGCAGCAGACAAGCCGCAGACAGATGCTCTGCTTAATTCCAAAGTAAAAGGTGTTGCATACGAGACACTGATCGAAAGAAACGGAAGCATCCCTCTTCTTGCACCAATGAGCCAGATCGCAGGACGTCTGAGTATTCAGGAAGGTGCTAAATACCTTGAAAAGAGATTCGGCGGAGAAGGAGTTCTCCTTGCAGGCGTTCCGGGAACACCAAAGGCTAACATTGTAATCCTCGGTGGTGGATCTGTAGGAACTAACGCTTGTAAGATCGCCGTAGGAATGGGCGCTAACGTAACAATTATGGACATCAACCTTCAGAGACTTGCTTATCTTGATGATATCTTTGGAGCACGTATCCAGACACTCGTATCTAACGATGCTAACATTGAAAAAGCAGTGAAAGAAGCTGACCTTGTAATCGGATGTGTTCTGATCCCAGGAAAATCTGCTCCGAAGCTGTTCAAGAAGAAATATCTCAAAGAGATGAAACCAGGTGCAGTATTCGTAGACGTTGCTGTAGACCAGGGTGGATGTGGTGAGACAACTAAGGTTACATACCATGATGATCCGATCTTCATCGAAGACGGTGTTGTTCATTACTGTGTAGGCAACATGCCAGGAGCAGTTCCGAGAACATCTACAATCGCTCTGACAAACGCTACACTGTCTTATGGACTGCAGATTGCAGGCAAGGGACTGGAGCAGGCATGTAAAGATAACGAAGTAATTTACTCAGCTATCAATACATACGATGGAAAATTAACATGTAAGAACGTAGCAGATAGCTTTGACTGCTATGAATACACAGATGTTAGAACTGTATGCTAATGAGCTGCAATTATAATAAGTAGAAACTGAATGATTAATTCCTATTAATGGAAAGTGCCGGCATCTTTAAGGTGCCGGCATTTTCTGTATCACTGCGTGTTCGTATGGAACTGTCACTGCCTGAATTTCGGGTAGTTAAGATGGAAAAACACATTGTAATCACAGAATGGAAAAGGTATACTATAAGGCATGCAGAGCACATACATAAGTGCACATTAAGATGTTGCAGAAAGGGTGTATATATGGATATTAATCAGAAGATAACGGAAGAACTTGGTGTCAAACGGTGGCAGGTAGATGCGGCTGTGAAGCTGATTGACGAGGGTAATACGATTCCGTTTATTGCACGATATAGAAAGGAAGCGCATGGTACATTGGACGATGAACAGCTTCGTAAGCTGGCAGAGCGATTGACCTACCTGCGCAACCTGGAAGAGAAAAAAGAACAGGTATTGGCAAGCATTGAAGAACAGGGGAAACTTACAGAGGAGTTGAAAGACAGGATCCTTGCGGCACAGACGCAGGTGGCAGTGGATGATCTGTATCGCCCGTATCGTCCGAAGCGTCGTACCAGAGCAATGATTGCGAAAGAGAAAGGACTGGAGCCGTTGGCTATGCTGATGTTGCTTCAGCAGTCCAAAGAGCCGTTAGAGAAATTAGCATCAGCTTATATTAATCCGGAGAAGGAAGTAAAGACTGTTCAGGATGCGGTGGCCGGAGCAAAGGATATTATTGCAGAGCAGATTTCAGATGATGCAGCTTACCGTAGTTGGATCCGCAATACGACTGTGAAAAAAGGCAAAGTAGTATCGCAGGCAAAGGATGCAGAAGCGGAATCTGTCTATGAGATGTATTATGAATTTGAAGAAGCAGTGGTTAAAATCGCGGGACACCGTATTCTGGCACTTAACAGAGGCGAGAAGGAAAAATATCTGACGGTGAAGATCGAAGCACCGGAAGAAGATATTCTGCGTTACTTGAAGAAAAAGATGTTACATGGAGATCATACTGAAATCACAGCAGCTATTGAAGCAGCAATTGAGGACGGATATCAGAGGCTGATCGCACCGGCTATCGAACGCGAGATCCGGAATGAACTGACAGAGAAGGCAGAAGATGGTGCAATCCAGGTGTTTGGCAAGAACCTGGAACAGCTTCTGATGCAGCCGCCGATCGTTGGCCGCACAGTACTGGGGTGGGATCCGGCATTTCGTACCGGTTGCAAGCTTGCGGTGGTAGATCCAACCGGGAAAGTTATTGGCTCTACGGTTATTTATCCGACTGCACCGACTACTCCACAGAAGATTAAAGCATCCAAAGATCTGCTGAAGAAGATTATCCCAAAGTATAATATTTCTTTGATCTCACTGGGTAATGGAACCGCATCCAGAGAGTCGGAACAGATTATTGTGGAGCTTCTGAAGGAAATTCCAGAGAAAGTGCAGTACGTAATTGTAAATGAAGCTGGTGCATCTGTATATTCTGCCAGCAAGATTGCAACAGAAGAATTTCCTAAATTTGATGTGGGACAGAGAAGTGCAGCTTCTATTGCAAGACGACTGCAGGATCCGCTGGCAGAACTGGTTAAGATTGATCCGAAATCCATCGGTGTCGGACAGTATCAGCATGACATGAATCAGAAGAAGCTTGGCGAGGCATTGCATGGTGTTGTAGAAGATTGTGTAAATAAAGTCGGCGTAGATCTTAACACTGCCTCTGCGCCGCTGCTCTCGTACATTTCCGGTATCTCCGGAACAATTGCCAGGAATATTGTGGCGTACCGGGAAGAAAATGGAAGATTCAAGAGCAGAAAAGAACTTTTAAAAGTAGCGAAACTCGGACCAAAAGCATATGAGCAGTGCGCCGGATTTATGCGAATCCACGAGGGAGTTAATCCGTTGGATGAGACCAGTGTACATCCGGAGTCTTACGAAGCTGCTAAGAAGCTGTTGGAAAAACAGGGATTCCAGATATCCGATATCACAGGCGGCAAGCTCGCGGGATTGTCACTTACGATTCGCGATTATAAGAAGACGGCACAGGAACTGGGCGTGGGAGAGATTACCCTGCGTGATATCGTAGCTGAACTGGAGAAACCGGGCAGAGATCCACGTGATGAGATGCCGAAACCAATCCTCCGCACGGATGTGTTGGATATGAAAGATCTGAAAGAAGGTATGGTTCTCAAAGGAACAGTAAGAAATGTTATTGATTTTGGTGTGTTTGTAGATATCGGTGTACATCAGGACGGACTGGTGCACATTTCTGAGATTACCAATAAGTTCATTAAGCATCCACTGGAAGCAGTTAGTGTTGGCGATGTCGTGGATGTGAAGGTTCTGAGTGTGGATCTGAAGAAGAAACGAATCGCACTTACCATGAAGAACGTATAAAGATAAAAAAGAGGTTTGAATGACTGTGTTTACAGCGTTCAAACCTCTTTCTATATAATGAGTTATGATACTTTGGGATGGTTACTGCATCCGAAATACCGGACGGATCTTCTTGTAAATCAGGAATACGATCAGGGAATCGATGATTCCTTTTAAGATATTAAATGGTGCGACTGCAAATGCCACAAAGGTAAACAGGCTGGTAATATGAGCATTGACTGCAGTTCCCATTCCTACAAGTGCTTCCATTGGCATACCGAAAGCTTTGCCGTAAGCCGGAAGCAATACAAATGCATTCAGGAAACATCCAAAGATTGTCATCAATACAGTACCTGTTGCCATACCGATGATGGCACCCTTTCTGGTATGCATTTTGCGGTAAATGATTCCTGCCGGTACAACGAAAGAACATCCGAGAAGGAAGTTGGCAAGTTCACCAACACCTGCGGTAATCGTGCCGTTGATTGCAAAGTTCAGAAGAATTTTGATCAGTTCGATCGCAGCACCTGCAACTGGACCCATAGCAAAACATCCTACCAGTACCGGTACTTCACTAAAGTCAATCTCGTAAAAGGCCGGTGCAAATGGCAGTGGGATCTCGAAAAGCATCAGTACAACAGAGATGGCTCCGAGCATTCCGATCTGTGCCAGAATCCTTGTCTTAGAAGACGTGTGTGTGCGTTCGTTAGTTAATGTGTTATCCATTTTCTTTCTCTCCTTTTGATGTGGATTATAAAAGGAAGAACTCTTCTCGAAATGTGCGTAGAGAATGCAAATAAAAAAACCCGACATCATATGCCGGGGTCAATTATCATTCAAATGATACTGCACAATCCTTCTCTCATCCAGACTTTACTGTCGGTTCTGGAATCTCACCAGATCAGCTGCTGCACTGTGTAGGATACAACAGGTCGCGGACTATACCGCCGGTTGGGAATTACACCCGACCCCGAAGAATTACTATTCCATTTATGTTGTAAGGATAGCACACTATATCCAAGAATGCAAGTCTCTTTACATGAAAAATGGATTCACGTATAATAACTCTTACAGCTGACCACAGGTGTGCTAATTAATTTTAAGATTTTGTGATCAAAGGAGAATGATATGCAATATAGAAAAGATCGATATGGAGAACCAATTTCTTTGCTGGGATATGGTTGTATGAGATTTACAAAAAATGGTAACAGCATAGATCTCGATAAAGCGGAAAGGGAATTGATGCTTGCCATTAAAAGTGGTGTGAATTATCTGGATACAGCATATATCTATCCGGGAAGTGAGGTGGTAGTTGGCGAGATACTACATCGCAATCACTGCCGGGAAGAAATTAGGCTTGCAACCAAATTGCCGCAGTATTATATCAAGTCAGGTGCAGCAATTGAAAAATATTTTAATGAACAGCTCACACGTCTTCAAACAGATTACATTGATTATTATCTGATGCATATGCTGACAGATGTTGCGGCATGGGAGAAACTGAAGAAGCTTGGTATTGAAGCTTGGATCACACAGAAAAAGAAAGAGGGCAAAATTCGCAATATCGGATTTTCTTTTCACGGTAATACGGAGATGTTTATCCAGATTCTGGATGCTTATGACTGGGATTTTTGTCAGATTCAGTATAACTATATGGATGAATACACGCAGGCAGGAAGAGCAGGTCTTCAAGAAGCAGCAAAACGCGGGATTCCGGTGATTATCATGGAACCTTTACGCGGTGGAAAACTGGTGGATCTGTTACCGGAAAAAGCAAAAAAGCGAATTGCAGAAGATCCAAAGAAACGTACTCCGGCAGAACTGGCATTCCGCTGGCTGTGGGAACAACCGGAGGTGACCTGTGTGCTTTCGGGGATGAATTCAGAAGAGATGATCCGTGAAAATGTTCGTATAGCATCGGAAGTACAGACCGGCGAATTTACAGAAGAAGATTTTGCATTGATCGAGGCGGTAAAAAAAGACATCCAGGACACCCTGAAAGTAGGATGTACCGGATGTGGATATTGTATGCCGTGTCCGAAAGGAATTGACATTCCGGCAGCTTTTCGTTGTTATAATCACATGTATACAGAAAAGAAAGGCGCGGGACGTCACGAATATCTTCAGACCGTATGTCTACGGAAAGATTTCCGACCAGTCAGTGCCTGTGTGGGATGTGGTAAATGCGAGAGCCACTGCCCGCAACATCTGGCAATCCGCCAGAAGCTGAAAGAGGCAGATGGCAAGCTTCTTCCGTTTTATTATAAGATCGGTCTTAAAGTTGTGAAGAAACTGGGGCTGTTCTGGTAAAGCAGTGTCATATATAGAAAAAAAAAGAAAGATATGCTATAGTGTGTGTATACTCGAAATAGAAAATGGATGGTTTATTAATATGAAGAGAGAATTGATAGAATCAAATTGCGAGAAGGATACTCGTGATCTGGGATTTCGCCTGGGACAGGCTGCAGAGCCTGGTCAGGTGTATACGCTGGTGGGAGACCTTGGTGTCGGCAAGACGGTGTTCACGCAGGGACTGGCAGCAGGTCTTGGGATTGAAGAGCCGGTGAGCAGCCCGACATTTACAATTGTACAGGTGTATGAGGATGGCAGACTTCCGTTTTACCATTTTGATGTATACCGGATCGGTGATGTGGAAGAGATGGATGAGATCGGATACGAGGATTATGTATATGGGCAGGGAGTGTCCCTGATCGAGTGGGCGAACCTGATCGAAGAGATTCTTCCGGAACATTATACAGAGATACGGATTGAGAAAGATCTGGATAAAGGATTTGATTATCGGAGGATAGAAATATGCGAATATTAGCATTGGACAGCTCAGGACTTGTAGCGAGTGTAGCTGTTGTGGAAAAGGATGGAGAAGAGACAAGTACCATCGCAGAATATACGGTTAATTATAAGAAGACACATTCTCAGACGTTACTGCCTATGTTGGATGAGATTGCGCACATGACAGAACTGGATCTGAATACGGTAGATGCCATTGCAGTAGCGGGAGGACCGGGATCATTTACCGGACTACGAATTGGATCTGCGACGGCGAAGGGTTTGGGACTTGCACTGAAAAAGCCATTGATCCATATCCCGACTCTGGAAGGACTTGCGTATAATCTCTGGGGAACAGATAAGATCGTGTGCCCGATCATGGATGCAAGACGCGGTCAGGTATATACTGGAATTTATGAATTTGACGGTAATGAATTACGTGTGCTGGAAGATCAGATGGCGGTCAGTATTGAAGAACTGGGTGAGAAGTTGAAACAGTATAACAGACCAGTTGTTTTCCTGGGAGATGGAGTGCCGGTATTCAGGAAAAGACTCGTGACAGAGATTATGCCAGAGTCTGACCTTCATTTTGCACCTGCATCTATGAATCGTCAGAGAGCAGCTTCGGTAGGAAGCCTGGCGATCCGCTATTATGAAGAAGGCAAGACGGAGACGGCGGTGGAACATCAGCCGGATTATCTCCGTGTATCACAGGCAGAACGTGAGCGCGCGGAAAGAGAACGTGCGAAACAGGAGGCAAGATAATATGTTTTGTATCCGTAGAATGCGGGAAGAAGATCTTGCGGATGTGGCAAGGCTTGAAAAAGAGATATTTTCAGATCCATGGAGTGAGAATGCAATCAGAGAAAGCATGGAACAGTCGCAGACGCTGTTGTTGTCAGCACTGGAGGATGGTGTACTGGTTGGCTATCTGATTGTTTATTATGTATTGGAAGATGGAGAGATTGCCCGTATTGCGGTAGAATCGGACTTTCACAGAAACGGTGTAGCTTCTCGTTTGATGAAAGAACTGGCGTTTATCTGTGCGGACAATGGTGTAAATAAATTACTGCTAGATGTTCGGGAAAGCAACGAATCAGCAAAAGCTTTTTATAAGAAAAAGGGGTTTGTCCTGGATGGCGTGCGGAAAAATTATTATACAAATCCGACAGAAAATGCGATTCTTATGAGTCTGGAACTGTTGTGACAGGTGGCAATAAAGGAAAGAGTTCCCACTAGGATAACGTCTGGACGATGGTTATAATGTAGGCGTAAGACGATATACAGTTTATAACAACAGGAGGAATCGTATGCGCAAATATGGGATGAAAGAAACGAAAGAAATTAAAAAAATTATCTGTAATAAATGTGGAAGGGAAATTACAGCTGTGAATGGATTGCTCAGCGAAGACGTGCTGTCTGTAGAAAAACGCTGGGGCTATTTTTCCAGAAAGGACAACCGGGTAGACAGATTTGATCTGTGTGAAGATTGCTATGATGAGATGGTTGCTGCATTTTTACTTCCACCGGAAAGTAGAGGATAGAATGTTAGATGTATGTTTGCTGGGAACCGGCGGTATGATGCCGCTTCCTTACAGATGGCTCACTTCTTTGATGGTGCGTTATAATGGCAGCAGTCTGCTGATCGACTGTGGCGAGGGTACGCAGATTGCCATCAAAGAAAAAGGATGGAGCTTTAAGCCGATCGATGTGATCTGCTTTACGCATTATCATGGAGATCATATCAGCGGGCTTCCGGGACTATTGCTTACTATGGGCAATGCAGATCGGAAGGAACCACTTACCCTGATTGGAGCGAAAGGTCTAGAGCGGGTTGTAGGCGCCCTGCGCGTCATTGCGCCGGAACTGCCATTTCAGATTATATATAAGGAAATCAAAGGTCCGGAAGAGACGTTCGAGATGAATGGTTACCGCCTGAAGGCGTTTCGTGTAAATCACAACGTATTGTGTTATGGATATACGATGGAGATTGACCGTGCAGGCAAGTTTGATGTCAGCCGGGCAGAGGCAGCAGAGATCCCAAGGAAATACTGGGGAGTTCTGCAGCGTGGTGAGACCGTGGAAGAGGATGGGAGAATCCTGACTCCGGATATGGTACTTGGACCGGCCAGAAAAGGTCTCAAGATCACTTATGCAACGGATACCAGACCGACCGAGTCGATTCTGGAGAATGCAAAGCATGCCGATTTATTTATCTGTGAAGGCATGTATGGAGAGAAGGATAAGTTAAAGAAAGCAAAAGAATATAAGCATATGACATTTTATGAGGCGGCTGAACTTGCGAAGGCGGCAGAGGTAAAAGAAATGTGGCTGACTCATTACAGTCCGTCATTGAATCGACCGGAGGAGTACCTGAAGGATGCACGGGATATTTTTGGAAATACAGTGGCATCAAGAGATGGACAGTCCGTTGAGCTTGTATTTGAGGAGGCATAATATGGAAGAAAAAAAAGATTTGCTGATTCTGGCAATCGAAAGTTCCTGCGATGAAACAGCTGCGGCTGTTGTGAAAAATGGCAGAGAAGTATTGTCTAATGTGATTTCTTCGCAGATTGCACTGCATACGCTGTATGGTGGCGTGGTGCCGGAGATCGCATCCAGAAAGCATATTGAAAAGATTAATCAGGTGATTGAAGCAGCACTTGATGAGGCGAAGGTTACATTGGATGACATTGACGCCATTGGTGTAACTTATGGACCAGGACTTGTGGGAGCGCTTCTGGTCGGAGTGGCTGAGGCAAAAGCAATCGCTTATGCGGCTAGGAAACCTTTGATTGGTGTACACCATATTGAAGGACATATTGCTGCAAATTTTATTGAACACAAAGAATTGGAACCGCCGTTTCTCTGTCTGGTGGTGTCCGGTGGACATACACATCTGGTGTGTGTGAAAGATTATGGAGAATTTGAGATTCTGGGACGCACAAGAGATGATGCGGCAGGTGAGGCGTTTGACAAAGTGGCCCGGGCTATCGGACTTGGATATCCGGGTGGTCCGAAGATTGATAAAGTGTCAAAAGAAGGCAATCCTGATGCAATTGAATTTCCAAGAGCGCACATGGGAGATACGCCATACGATTTCAGTTTCAGTGGTGTGAAGTCGGCGGTGCTCAATTATCTGAATGGATGTAAGATGAAAGGCGAGACCTGGAATCAGGCGGATGTTGCTGCTTCATTCCAGAAAGCTGTTACAGATGTACTGGTGGCTAACTCTATGCAGGCAGTGAAAGAATACGGACTTCGTAAGTTTGCAATCGCCGGCGGAGTGGCATCGAACAGTGCACTTCGCAGTGCTATGAAAGAGGCCTGCGAAAAGAACGATATTGATTTTTATTATCCGTCTCCGATATTCTGTACGGACAATGCGGCGATGATCGGCGTGGCAGCATACTATGAGTACCTGAAGGGAACCCGTCATGGATGGGATCTGAACGCAGTACCGAATCTGAAGCTGGGGGAACGATAGGACATGAAGGAGAGATGTACTGCGATCGTACTTGCGGCAGGGCAGGGACAACGTATGAAAAGCAAAGTGAAGAAGCAATTTTTGAGCATAGCAGGAAAGCCTATTGTGTATTATGCGCTGCAATGTTTTGAGAAAGCATCATTCATTAACAATGTTATTCTGGTAACCAGCGAGGATTGTGTGGACTATTGTCAGAAAAAGATAGTAGAAAAATATGGATTTCGAAAAGTAGAAAAAATAGTTGTTGGCGGGAAGGAGCGGTATGATTCCGTGTATGCCGGTCTGCTGGCCTGCGGAGAAACGGATTATGTATATATCCATGACGGTATCCGCCCGTTCATCACCAGAGAGATTTTGGAGAGAGCTCTGGATGGAGCCAGAGAGACTGGTGCATGTGTGGTTGGAATGCCTTCTAAGGATACAGTGAAGATTGTTGATAAAGAACAATTTGTTACAAAAACGCCAAAAAGAGCCCGTGTGTGGGCGGTTCAGACGCCGCAGGTTTTTCGTTATTCAATTATCAGACAGGCACATGAAAAAGCACGGCTTGGAAGAATGGACGGAGTAACGGATGATTCGATGCTGGTGGAAAAATATGGTGACTGTAAAGTAAAAATGGTAGAAGGATCCTATGAAAATCTAAAGATAACAACGATGGAGGATCTGTTTGTTGCGGAAGTTATACTGAGGGGAAATGAATTGTAAACATTGGGGCATGTAGACGAGAGGTGTTATCTTTGTTAGATAATTATCAATTGTTACAAAAGCATTGAACAAATGTAAAAATAAGGCTGTGAGAAATAGTAAACTTTTACAAATATTCAACTCAAATCTATTGAAGTTAAGGTAAATATATACTAAGATTTAGGAGAAGAAAGCGAGAAGATCTGAATGAAGAAAATTGTAGATGATTGGCGGCTGATATATAAAGTCTGTAGCTTGTATTACGAAGATGATATGCGTCAGCAGGAAGTCAGTGATTATCTGGGAATTTCCAGAGCTACAGTGTCGCGTATGCTTCAGAAAGGAAAAGAAAGTGGGATTGTCCGTGTAGAGGTGATTAATCCTGTACAGTTTTCCTACAACAAGCTGGAAAAGGCATTGGAACGCAAATATGGTCTGAAAGAGGTTATTGTCGTAGAAAGCAGTGCACTGGATACTAAGACGGAGTCGGTATCGCGTATGTATGAGCGGGCAGCCCTTTATCTTTCGCAGTTCTTCAAAGATGGGGACTGGATCGGAGTAACCATGGGACATACGCTTCACAATATCGTGAAGACGAACCGGGCGTTTGAAAAAGATAAGAAGCTGATGTTTGTACCGATTGTCGGAGGTATTGGACAGAGCACGATTGATAAGGTGGATGTGCAGAGTAATCGTATTGCACAGGAGTTCTCCAGAAAGTTTGGAGGGACTTATACACAGTTTCTGTCGCCGGCAGTTTTTTCAGAGCAGAAAGCAATGGAGTATTTTCTGAAAGAGAAGTCGATAAGTTACATATTTGATGATTTTCAGAAGTTAGATACGCTGATCATGGGAATCGGCATTCCACAACGAGTGGAATCAACCCTGGTTCGGGCAGGGTATATTACAGGTGAGAACCTGGAAAAGTTTGCCCGAGACGGAATGGCAGGAGATATCGCATTGCATTTCTTTGATGAAGATGGGGCTACTGAGAAGTTTCGTGCATTTAATGACCGTGTAGCAGGTATGCCGTTGGAGATGATGAAAAAAGTCAGAAACAGAATTGGCATAGCGGGAGGCGAGAACAGAGCTGAAGCTATCAGAGGAGCGATTAAGGGTGGATTCATCAATATGTTAATTACGAATATTGATGCAGCAGAGAAGTTGCTTTGATAATATTATTTTAGATATATAAATGAATAGCGAAAGCCGGGTGGATTTTGCAGTCAAGGGCCCAGACATGTGAACGAAGCCGGACAAGCTGTGATCATTATATATAAAGTAGGATACTATAAATGAGTAAATGGAGGAGAGACTATGGAAGCTATTTCTAATGTAGCAAGTGGATTTATTGGTCTATTTCAGGCAGGTGGAGAAACATTTATGGGCTGGGTTACCGGCATCATTCCGCTTGTAGTGTGCTTGATGACAGCGGTAAATGCTATCATCAAACTTGTAGGTACAGAGAAAGTTGAGAATTTCGCTCAGAAAATTACGAAGTATATGATTCTTCGGTACACATTACTTCCTTTAATGGCAGTATTCTTCCTGGCAAATCCGGCATGTTATACATTCGGACGTTTCCTGGAGGAGAAGTACAAACCGGCATTTTATGATGCAGCAGTAAGTTTTGTACATCCTATTACAGGACTTTTCCCACATGCAAACGCTGGTGAGCTTTTTGTATGGACAGGTATTTCAGCAGGTGTTGCTGAGGCTGGTTATGCAACTGCTGGTCTTGCAGTAAGATATTTCCTTTGTGGTCTGGTAGTTATCCTGATCCGTGGTATCTTGTGTGAGAAATTGTACGCGTCAATGGCAAAGAAGAGTGCTTAATTAGTTGGAGGAGGTAGAATCATGTATAAATCTATTACTATTAAAGCTGGATCAGGCGGATGGGGCGGTCCTCTGACTATTACCCCTACAGAAAAATGCCACAAAATCTTAAATGTTACAGGTGGAGGAATTACACCGGTAGCACAGAAGATTGCAGATATGACTGGAGCAGAAGTTGTCGATGGATTCAAGACAGGATGCCCGGATGATGAAGTTATGGTAGCAGTTGTTGACTGTGGCGGAACAGCACGTTGTGGTGTGTATCCTAAGAAGGGTATCTTTACTGTTAACCTTACACCGGTTGGACAGTCAGGACCTCTTGCACAGTATATTCAGCCTGAGATCTATGTATCTGGTGTTACAGAGTCAGATCTGTTCCTGGCTGATGGCTCAGAGGTTGAGGCAGCGGCGGAGAAGCAGGCAGCTAAGACTGAAGCTAAGACAAAAGAGCAGGCTAAAGCAGATGTTGCAGCAGCTCAGGCTGGTCAGAAACAGGGTATCGTAGTTCGCATTGGTAAGGGCGTTGGTAATGTTGTAAATAAATTCTTTGCAGCAGGTCGTGAGACAATCGACATGGTTATCAAGAATATCCTTCCATTCATGGCATTTACAGCTACATTGCTTGGTATTATCAGCGCTAGTGGACTTGGTGATATTATCGCCAACACAATCGCTCCGCTGTGTGGAACACTTCCGGGAATGCTCGTTATTTCCTTTATTTGTGGATTGCCGTTCCTGTCACCGATTCTGGGACCTGGAGCTGTTATTGCACAGGTTGTTGGTACTCTGCTTGGAGCGCAGTTCGCAACAGGTGCTATTCCTGCTAAGTATGCACTTTGCGCATTATTCGCAATCGATGCACAGGTTGGTGGAGACTTCGTACCGGTTGGACTTTCACTTGGAGAAGCAGAGCCAGAGACAATTGAGCTTGGTGTTCCGGCTGTACTGTTTGAGCGTATGATCACAGGACCTTTATCTGTACTGCTTGCATTCGTATTCAGTATCGGAATGTTCTAATTCTGAACGAAATATCATTCAGCTTGAAAAGAAGGAGACATTTAAATGAAATTTCAGGTAACAATCGTAGGACATGGTGCAGAAGCACTTGAGTTTTTAAATGACTCAGATAACAGTTTTTTCATTCTCTTTAACGAGAATGCGCCGGAAGAACTGGCAGAGATTTCTGTGTTACATACAATTTCTGCAGTTTATAAAGAACCGGCACCTGGTGATACCATGAAGATCGGTGATAAGGAGTTCAAGATCACTGCAGTTGGTGCGGAAGTTCCATATACACTGAGAGAACTGGGACACTGCACTGTCAACTTTGGCGGCGGCGAAGAAGCCGCACTTCCGGGATGCATTATGCTGAAAGGCTCTGAGAAAGTAACTGTGGAGGATCTGCAGGCCGGAACAGAGATTTCGATATACTAATCAATTAAATTCATAACATAAGTAAGGAGAGATGAGTTATGCTTAACATGGACAAAAAACTTCTTAAAAGAGAAGAAGAAGGCAAAGTTATTCGCGTAGGTATCGTAGGAGCGGGACAGATGGGTCGTGGAATGGTTACCCAGATGGTTCTTATGAAAGGTATTACACCGGCAATCGTATCTGATATCAAGATCGAGAATGCTGTACACGCGTTTAAATATGCTGAAGTTCCGGACGAAGAAATCGTAGAAGCTAAGACATTAGAGGAAGCTAATGCAGCTATGGAAGCTGGTAAATATGTTGCTTGTGAGGATGCTAATTTCGTATCTCAGGCTAACCTTGTTGAATGTGTGATTGATGCAACTGGTGTACCGGATGTTGGAGCTAAAGTAGCTACTGATGCTATGAGAAATAAAAAGCATGTTGTAATGCTGAATGTTGAGACAGATGTTGTTATTGGACCATACCTGAAGAAACTTGCAGAAGAAGAAGGCGTTATCTACACAGGATCTGATGGAGATGAGCCGGGTGCAGTTATGCATCTGTATAGCTTCGCTAAAGCAATGGGCCTGAACGTAGAAGTTATGGGTAAAGGAAAGAATAACAAGATCGACTACGATTGTAACCCTGATACAGTTCTTGAAGAGGCTACTCGTCGTAAAATGAGTCCTAAGATGCTTTGTGCATTCAAAGATGGTACAAAGACAATGGTAGAGATGACTGCTATGTCTAACTATACAGGACTGATCCCAGATGTTATCGGAGGACATGGTCCAAAGACAGCTCCTGGAACAGAAGGTATCAAAGAGCTGAACGAGATCTTCAAACTGAAAGAAGATGGTGGTATCCTGAACAAACACGGCGTAGTAGAATACGTTAATGGAATTGCTCCGGGAGTATTCGTAACAGTATCTACACCAAATGCAGAGATCGCATACCAGCTTGGATATCATAGCATGGGACCTGGACCACTGTGGACACTGTATCGTCCATATCACCTCTGCAACCTTGAGACACCTCTGTCAGTTGCAAGAGCAGTAATCGAAGGCGATGCAACATGTGTAGCTAAAGATGGTCTGGTATCTGAGTGTATTACAAGAGCTAAGATCGATCTGAAGGCTGGACAGACTATCGATGGTATCGGTGGATACACAACACACGGATCAATTGCTACAGCAGAAGAGTCTAACGCTAAGGGATATGTGCCATTCGGTCTTGTTACTAAGAATGCAGTTATGAAACAGGATGTTAAGAAGGGTACTCTGATCACATATGATATGATCGATCTGGACAAGACAACTCTGATTTACAAGCTGAGAAAAGAACAGGATGCAATGTACGGAAGACACGTACTGTAGTCCATAATATTAAAAGATATTAAATACCTACAATACCATAATAATACCGGGAAAAGGTAGATGACCTGGGAGTCCTTTCAGCGATACGTAAGGCTGATGGGGCTCCTTCCCGGCTATAGGAGGAAGTGTGCATGTTTAGTCAGTTACCTATGATATCCAAACTTTTATTCGTTATATTGATTCTTTTTATCCTGCAGGCATTAGGTGGATACTATCAGGTGAAGAATTATCGTGCTACTGTACGGGAAATTCATAAATTGGGCAATGTGGGCATTGGTCAGAAAAAAGGTAAATTTTTTAATGGTAATATTGTTATGGTAGCATCAGATAGTGATGGTATCATTAAAGGTGTTGTGATTCTGGATGGTATTACATTCCTGTCCAAATTTCATTCGGTAGACGAATTTTTAGGCAAACCATTAGTGGGGAGCAGCATCTATTCATTCCTGGAAGTGACGGACGGATTTGATAAGAAAGAGCGCAAACAGTATATGGGATGGATTCGTGCGTTTGAAGCTCTACGCACCAGATTTGAAGCGCAGGAAGATTCAGATGAGTCGGAAGACGCGGAAAACACAGAAGCGATATAAGGGATTTTTTGAAATTTACGCAAAAAAATAAAAAAATCAAAAAATGTATTGACATTCAGTATTCTAAATGCTAATATATTAGAGCACCAAGCGAGTGCGACAGTAGAATACATGGAGAGGTATCGAAGTGGTCATAACGAGGCGGTCTTGAAAACCGTTTGTCCGC
>OGCM01001137.1_pt1 | contig 34504 bp, 23 predicted proteins | sample 1570151 | NCBI WGS metagenome assembly OGCM01 (sample SAMEA4370582, study PRJEB24528) | human gut metagenome
CTGCCGGAACTAGTTAAGGAATCCCACGGTTTTAACCGTGGGAGTATGTCAATCTATCACATGCGGTTCAATTTCCTTCGGAATCAAACACTCATACTTTTCACCGTCAAGACGTTTGTCAAATTCATTCCACGCCTTTTTAATCTCTTCTGGATGCTCTAAAAGTGTCTTAGCACTTTCTGCCATAACTTTTGCAGCAAAAATCATTCCCTTGTGAGCAATAGCTGACTTACCCTGTGCAGTCCACTGCCAGCTGTGCGCGCCTGCACCATAGCTATAGCATGCTGTATTGACTGTAGCCGTTGGAATAACCCAGCTGACATCACCTACATCGGTACTTCCCATCTCACAATGATCGGTATGGATGGTTTCAACCACATAATCACAGATCTCGGAATTTTTAATATTTTCGCGAAGCTTCATAATATCAGCAATTCCAAATGGAATATCACTCAGCTGATCCTCAACCAAAAAGCTGTCCTTAAACTGCTTTGCATATGCACGCTCCTCTGCTGTATAAGTTGGAACTCCAACAGTCTGAAATGCCTTTGCAATAACATCCTCAAGTGCAAAGTTTGGAACGGTATTGCTTAAGCCCTCGTCAAACAACACTTCAAGTTTTGTATCAGTCATCAGTGCTGCGCCCTGTGCTATACGAACCACACGCTCATAAAGCTTCTTACACTTTGGATTTGTTGCAGAACGAATAAGATAGCGCACCTCTGCCTCTGCCTGTACGACATTCGGAGACTTTCCTCCAGTATTAGTAATTGCATAGTGAACGCGGTCACTGTCTTCCATATGCTCACGCATATAGTTTACACCCACATCCATCAGCTCGACTGCATCGAGTGCACTTCTTCCAAGATGTGGTGCACCTGCTGCATGAGAAGATACGCCATGAAAACGGAAACATGCCTGAATGCAGCTCTGGCTGCTTCCAGTGCATACCATGTGGAAATTAGCCGGATGCCATGTCAATGCGATATCACAGTCATCAAACACACCGTCACGCGCCATATAAGCCTTTCCCGAACCGCTCTCTTCACCTGGGCAGCCAAAAATCTTTACTGTTCCGCTGCCGCCGTTTTCCTTTAACATTTCACGGTAAGCCATTCCTGCTGCAATTGCACCCACGCCAAGCATATGATGACCGCAGCCTTGTCCCATACCGTCTGGGTCTTCCGGATGATATGACGGGCAGTCTGCCTTCTGATTCATACCATAAAGTGCATCAAATTCTCCTAAAAAGGCAATTACCGGATGGCCGCTTCCCCAGCTTGCTTCATAGCCTGTTTTAGTCTTTGCAACATCTGTCTTTACTTCAAAACCATGTTTCTTTAAAAATTCAACATGTGCTGCACTGCTTTTATACTCGCGAAAACCTGGTTCCGGGGTCTCCCATACCGCATCCGCAAGCGCACACAGCTCTTCTTCATATGGAATCTGCATCTTCTTACTCCTTATATAACGATGATACTAGGGTCAAAAGCTCCAAAAGCCGTTCGTGCTTGCACTAAAGGCTTTGAGCTTTCGCAATTATCCCACCATGTGGCATGCCACCTTGCGTCCATTAATCTCCTTCATCTTTGGCATCTCATTTGCACACTTCTCATTCGCATACGGACAGCGCGTGCGAAATGGACAGCCGCTTGGCGGATTAATAGGGCTTGGCAGTTCTCCTTCAAGCATAATACGCTTTCTTGATTTTCCAACAAGCGGGTCTGGAATAGGAACAGCGCTTAACAATGCTTTTGTATATGGATGCATTGGATTTGCATATAATTCCTTACTGTCGCCCTCTTCAACAAGATGACCAAGATACATAACGCCAATGCGATCTGAGATATGCTTTACCATGCTTAAATCATGCGCAATAAAAAGATACGCAATGCCAAGCTCTTTTTGGATATTCTTTAACAGATTGATGATCTGCGCCTGAATAGAAACATCAAGTGCAGAAATTGGCTCATCACAAACGATAAATTCTGGATTAAGTGCCAAGGTTCTTGCTATTGAAATACGCTGTCGCTGTCCACCGGAAAATTCATGGGGATAACGGCGCACATGATCTGGTTTTAAACCAACAATTTTTAACAGCTCCGCCACACGATCATCCTGTTCTTTTCTCGTCTGGTAAATATGATGAATTACCATAGGCTCACGAATTATCTCACCTACTGTCATTCGCGGATTTAATGATGCATACGGATCCTGAAAAATCAGCTGAATATTCTTTCTAAATTTCTTTAGCTTCTGTCCAGAAAGATGTGTGATATCTTCTCCATTTACAAGAATTTTTCCATCTGTCGGTTCATTAATTTTTACAATAGTTCTTCCAAGAGTAGACTTTCCACAGCCTGATTCACCTACAAGACCATATGTCTCACCCTTATGGATCTGAAACGACACATCGTCAACAGCCTTTACAACCTGCTTTTTGCCCCAGGTTTTTCCTGCATTAAAATATGTCTTTAAGTGCTGGACAGAGACGATCACATCACGCGTATCATCTGCATTATTTTTTATCTCATTTTGTACTTCCATGCTGCGCCTCCTCCCTGTGCTTTTTTTCATTTAACCAACAGGCACTTCTATGTGTGTCACTAAAAATTGTCTCATCTGGCATTTTTGTCTTGCAAATCTTCATAGCCTCACTGCAGCGATCCACAAACGGACATCCTGCCGGCGGCTTTAATAAATCCGGCGGTGAACCTGGAATTGGCGTAAGCTCCTTATCATCATCCTCTGGATTATTGATACAATTTAACAATCCCTTGGTGTATGGATGATTCGGCTCGTAAAAAATCTCACGATCAGTTCCTGTCTCTGCCAGTCGTCCGCCATACATGATATTTATGCGGTCACAAAGGCTGGCAACGACACCAAGATCATGCGTGATCATGATGACAGCTGCTCCTGTCTGTCTGCTCATTTCCTGAATCAGTTCAAGCACCTGTGCCTGAATCGTAACATCAAGCGCAGTCGTTGGCTCATCGGCAATAATAAGCTTTGGCTTATTTGCCAGTGCAATTGCAATCACGATACGTTGTCTCATACCGCCCGAAAATTCAAACGGATACTGATTGATACGCTTTTCTGGCGCTGGAATACCGACCTGACGCATCAGCTCAATTGCACGTTCATTTGCTTCTTTCTTTGTCATTTTCGGATTGTGATTCAAAAGAGTCTCACGAATCTGCTTTCCAATAGTTAACACTGGATTTAAAAATGTCATAGGATCCTGAAAAATCATTGCCATTGTATTTCCGCGAATCTCACGCATTTTTTTCTCATAGGAACGATTATCAGGAAAATCCTTTCTTGCAATTGACTCACCATTAAACACAATTTCGCCTTCATTTATAGAGCCATTTTGTGCCAGAAGGCCCATAACTGAATACATCGTAACTGATTTTCCTGATCCTGACTCACCGACAATGCCTAGAATCTCGCCCTCTTTTACAGAAAAGCTTACATCACGAACAGCCTGCACTGTTCCTTGATCAGTAGTAAAATCTACTCTAAGATGTTTTACATCCAATATTGTTTTCTTCTCTTCCATGATTCCCCCTTACTTCTTTTTGGGATCAAGCGCTTCGCTTAAACCATCGCCGATAAAATTCAGACTAAGCATTGTCAGACAAATTGCAAGAACTGGCCAGATGATCTGAATAGGCTGACTCTGAATCAGAGAACGCGCATCATTTGCCATTGTTCCCCAGCTTGCCTGCGGAATGCTGATTCCAATACCGACAAATGCAAGGAATGCTTCCGTGAAAATAGCATTTGGCACCATCAGTGTCGTATTGACAATAATCGGTCCCATACAATTTACAATCAGATGCTTAAACATAATACGCTTCTTGCTTGCACCGATTACATAAGCAGCCAATGCGTACTCCTGCTCCTTCAATGTCAAAATCTGTCCTCTTACAAGACGCGCCATACCAACCCAGCTACTTATTCCAATAGCAAGCAGCATGGAGAATATATTAGAACCAAAAATCAACATAATTAAAATAACATATAAAAGCGTCGGGACAGAATAAATAATATCGACGAGACGCATCAGTATCATATCGACCTTGCCGCCAAAATAGCCGCAAATTGCACCATAAGCAACACCAATCACAAGATTTAATAATGCTGCTGCAAAACCAACTGACAATGAAATTCTTGCACCGTACATAATACGTACAAAAATATCGCGGCCAAATTTATCAGTTCCAAACCAGTGTGCCGCATTTGGAAGTGCATTTCTGCAAGTCAAATCCTGACCATCATATGTATATGGTGAAAACATTGGTGCAAAAACAGCAAACAAAATGACTACTGCCATAAAAACAAGACTGACTAACGCCAGCTTATTTTTCTTAAAGCGACCCCAGGCATCCTGAAAATAAGTTTTGCTCTCCACTGCCACAAATTCGGAGTCTTTTTCACTATCATCAAGACGCGCAAACTCAGAATCTTCAATATCCTGACAGAATATTTTTTCCATAAGTAATTCAATTCTCCCTTCTGTAAACTTACTTCAAGCGGATTCTCGGGTCCATAAGCGCTGTAATCAGATCGGTAACGATATTACAGATAATGATAAATGCGCCATAGAAAATTGTCAATGCCATAATCATTGTATAATCACGGTTGCTTACGCTTGTTACAAATTCTGCACCGATTCCAGGAACAGAAAACAGTGTTTCTACAACAAATGAACCAGTTAACAGTGTTGCAAGGAGCGGACCGGCATATGTAACAACTGGAACAAGCGCATTTTTAAGCGCATGACGAATAATAACCATAACTTGTCCTGTTCCCTTACTTTTTGCAAGCACCATATAATCCTGCTTCATAACCTCAGTCAAACTCGTTTTTGTAAGACGAGAAATCATCGCAATTGGAGAAAGCGCCAGTGCCGTTGCCGGCATAATATAATGACGCCATGTGCCCAAACCTACGATTGGAAGACAATGAAGCACCACTCCAAAAAGAATCATCATAAGCAGTGCCAGCAAAAAGCTTGGCACACTGACACCAATTGTTGCTATAAAAGCAACCGTATTATTTACCCACTGATGCTTTGAAAAAGCGGAAATTGTTCCTAGTAAAATTCCAACAGCGAGTGCAATGCAAAAGGCAGCCAGACCAAGACTTGCTGTGTACGGAATACCTGCCATAATAATGTCAGATACAGCCTTTCCTTTTCTGTTTAATGATGTTCCAAAATCTCCCTTTACTGCATTTTGCAGATAGCGTACATACTGCTCTGTAACAGGCTTATCAAGACCATACTGCTCAACTAACTTTTCCTTTACATTTGCTGGAAGCTTGCTCGTTTCTCCGGCAAATGGAGAACCCGGAATGGCATGCATCAGAAAAAAGGTGATTGTCGCAAGGGCAAATAATGTAATTAAACCGATTACCAGTCGTTTTCCAAAATATTTTGCCATCAGTTTTTCCTTTCTTTTGTCAGATATTTTTCAAACCAATCTGTAATTTCTTTTAAACGGCGCATTCTGTGAAGCGGCTTTCCATTTCTTGAAAGTCCATGATTCTCGCCTTCAAACAAACACATTCTCGCCGGCACACCATAAAATTTAACTGCTGTAAACATCTGAATGCCCTGATCTAACGTACAGTTGTAATCATTCAGTGAATGAATAAACAAAATCGGTGTCTTTGCATTGTAGGCATATTTAAGCGGAGAACAATCCCACATTTTTTCCATACCATTCCACGGTGTTGCTAAAATCTCATTCTGATCAAATGTTACACCAATCTCACTGCATCCAAAATCAGATACCCAGTTTGATACAGAGCGCTGTGACGCAATCGCTGCAAAACGATCTGTGTGACCTTCAATCCAGTTACACATAAAGCCACCGTAGGAACCGCCTGCTGCGCCAATTCTTGCAATATCGATCTGTGGATAAGCAGCCAATACATGATCTGTAAATTCCATCAGATCCTCATAATCAATTGTTCCATATTTGCCTCTTAAATCAGCAAATGCCTCGCCATACCCTTCGGATCCTCTCGGATTACAGAAAAAGACAAACCAGCCCTTTGATGCCCATACCTGCATCTCATGGAAAAATACTTCTCCATATGTACATCTTGGGCCGCCGTGAATCTCTAACACTCCCGGATAACTCTTTGACGGATCGTAATCCTTTGGCTCAAGTACCCAGCCATCAATTGTCACACCATCCTTGTTTACGAATGGCATATGCTTTGCCTTTGAAATGAAGTGAGTCTCTGTATATGCGTCATTAAATGATGTTTTCTTTGTAACAGTACCATCTTTATACTCATAAATCTCGCAGAAGCCATTTGCCTTCATAGCAGCAAATGAAAGTTTTCCTTTTCCTGATGCTATCTCACAGACAAGACCATTCCATGCACATACTTCATTTTCTTTATATGAACCATCTGCCTCTCTCTTATAAGAAATAATGCCATCCTTATATCCATGCTGTGCAATTGCATAGATTGTACCATCATCTGCCACAACAAGACTCTCACCATGACTGTACTGGCAGTCTGTCATAATATCTACACCAAGCAGACAATTTGCCTGTACCTTCTTTACAGGCTTTTGCAGTGTTTCATCATACTCATAAATATCATGATATTGACCTTCTCCATATGGCTTTCCATCAGTTGCCGTAATCACAATCTTTCCATCTGCAAAAACAGCGCTTGATATCATCAGATTTTTCTGCTCCACAAGTGTTGTAAGCTTCTTTTCTTTTATGTCATAAAGAAGCACTGAATCTGTCTGATCAATCAAATTTTCCCACTCTTTGCCAAGGATCAAAAGTGCTTCATCTGACACACAGACAGAAGCCGTGTCAAAATTTTTTGCTGTAAGCTTTTTTAATGTACCTGTTTTTTCTTCATATAGATAAAGGCAGGTACGCACACCTGCGATAAAGCCGCGTCCATTGCCCCATACAGGAACCTCATCAATTACATGATAATCTTTTTCTTCTTTTCTTAGCTTCTCATCAGCGTCTAGTGGAAGTGAATTTCTATTTTCTTCGATTCCCATACAATATAGGCCATCTGAAAGCTTCTTGAAAAAGGATACAGACCTTGAAACAGAAAACGCCTGCTTTGCCTCTCCGCCATGAATATTGATGCGGTAAAACGTCGTTTTCTCTTCCAAATCATCCTTTTTTTCGCTGCGCTCTGATACAAATAAAATTGTCTGCTCATCTTCCCAGATAAAATCACCATCTTTGCCAGATGATGTCAGCTGAACTGCTTCCTTATTTTCTTCCATGATCCAAAGATTTTTACTATACTTATTATTTTCTTTATCTGGCTGTACAATCGTAAATGCAAGTGTCTTCTCATCAGGGCTATACTTTAAACTGGATGGACTTTTTATTTCATTAAAATCTTCTATTAAAATAGGTTTTAATTGATTCATTTTTTTCCTTCTTTTCTCTTAATATTTTTCATATGCAAAGGGGGATGGCGCCATTGCGTTCATCCCCCTTCACTGGAGTTTTCACGTTTCTAAGCTACATTATTCTGTAACTGTTGTATACGCAAAATATGGATAAATTCCATTCATGGTCTGACCTTCTACATATGTCTGAACTAATGCCGGATCATTAAAGTTGAACAGTGGAATGACATATACATTCTCTTCAACAAGATAATCCTCTGCCTCATGAAGTGCCTTCATATATTCAGAACGATCTGAAATCTGACGCGCATCTTCGATCATCTGATCAAACTTCTCATCATTAACTGCTGGAACTACCTGCATACCAGTTGTCCACATCTCCAAAAACTGAATCGGGCTGTCCTCTGCAGAGTATCCATAACGGCAGATCTCAAAATCACCCTGATCAAGCTGATCATAATAAACACCTGACTCAACACACTCAAAATCAACTTCTACGCCAACAGCCTCCCACATCTGCTGCAACATAGTTGCCACATCACCGTGGATTCCATTGTTTGAATACTTATAAGTAATATGAAGCGGATTGCTCTCATCATAGCCAGCTCCTGCAAGAAGCTCCTTTGCCTGATCTGGATCATATGTCAATGTGTAGCCGTCTGCATCACCCTCTGCACGGAAGGTATCAGTGTCACCTGCAACGCCCTCTGGAACGAATCCATTTAATACTGGATAGAAGCTGTCACCGCCAAGAACATCTACCAGAGATTCCTTGTCAATTGCAAGCGCTAGTGCACGGCGCACATCTACATTCTTTGCCCATTCAGGTCCAGTCTCTGCTGAGTTGATTGCAAGATAGTAGTTTGAAGACTTCGGTACCATCCACAGTTCATCTGTTCCCTCATAATTTAATGCAGTATCAGTGGAAATTCCAAGAGCTACATCAATCTCACCAGTCTGATAAGCAAGTGCCTGTGCATCCTTATCTGCCATGCAAAGGAAGGTGATCTCATCCATTGTCACATCATCTGCATTTAAATAATTTTCATTCTTGTCAACAACAGCCTTCTCAGTCTCGTTGCACTCTGTCAGCGTATACGGTCCTGTTGTCGGATAGTCTCCCTCAAAGGCCCACAAAGAATCATGCTGTACGGCAAAATCCTCACGAACTGGCAGCCATGCGTTTGCACACATCAGACCAGTCAGATATGCACACGGTGTCTTTAACTTTAACACAAGTGTCTGATCATCAGCTGCTTCAATTCCAACCAAGCTGTGATCTGCTGTTGTACAGTCAAATGATTCACCCTCTTCCTGAGCAGCGGTGCTGTACTCCTCTGCACCCTCAATGAAGTTTACAAAATCATTGATTGCCCAAGCATTGTCTGCACCATAAGAAAGAGCTCTCAGATAGGAGTATACGAAATCATTTGCCGTAACCTGCTGTCCATCACTCCACTTTGCATCTGGAGAAATGTGGAATGTGTAGGTCAGACCATCATCTGAAACCTCATAGCTTTCGCACAGTTCATTATGAACTTTTCCATCTGCATCCTTGCGGAACATTCCCGCATATAAGTGATTCAATACATAGTTGTTTGCAGTCTCGGTATTTAATGCTGGATCGAATGTGGTAAACTGAGCACCCACTGCAACATTCAGTGTGCTTTCAGCGGTTTCATCTGCTGCTGTCGGTACTGCTGGCAAAATGGATGCTGCTGCCATAACTGCTGTCATTAACTTTGCATATGTTTTCTTCATAATCCTACCTCTTTCTGCGTTCCTGCTCTCGTGCATTTTCTGTCTGAAGATTTTCATTTCTACAGATTTCTCCATACTGCTATACATTGAGTATGTATATATGCGTGTTTTATACAAGAACGACTGTAGCTATTCTAGTTCTCAAATGCTCTCTTGTCAAGCTAAATCTTAATAAATCTTAAAATTTTTTTGTCAATTTTTGAAAAAACCTTTTTTATTTTATTGCCCGACCGAAAATTTCATGATATAATTGCTCTCAGTGCTCTGAATGGACGCATTTTTTGCGTTTCAATCCGTGCCTTAAAGAATTGGCCGTTTTGCGGCGGAATGGAGTTTTTCATGAAAGATAAAAAGAAAATTGGACTGATTCTAATGTATCTGTCCTTCGGCATTGTCATGGCCGGTCTCGGTGCAAATGATGCCCTGCGTGGTGTATTCTCACCTATTTTTAAAGATCACTTTACTCTTTCATCCGTGCAGATTTCAATGATTATTGTCATGAGCTATGCCGGAAATTTGATTTTCCTTTGGGCTGGTACACGTCTTGCTGACCGCTTCGAAAAGAAAAAAGTTATGATGGGCATTTTACTTATCTGGATGGCTGCACTGCTTGTCTATGTGACAACAGATAACTACTATGTATTGCTTATCACCATGCTCTTTACTATGGGTGCATCCACATTAATGAACACAATGATTAATCTTTTTGTTCCTATGTACTTCGCCGCTCCTGGTCTTATTGTCAATACACTTTTTTTTGTTCAGGGTATTGGAACAACAGGCAGCCAGATGATTCTAGGACAGGTTGCGACTGGCTTTCCCTGGTGGCAAAAGACGAACCTTTTACTGTTTAGTCTTGGCCTGATCGGTCTTATTCTCTTTTTGTTTGCTGGCAAAAAGGCTGTTGTTTTAAAGTCCGAAACAACTGATGCAAAAAATGATTTTGATTCTGCTTCTAAAGCAAAGGTTCAGATGAACAGCCCTATTCTTTGGCTTCTTGTTCTTGTCTTTGGCTTCTATTTCATTGGTGAGCACGGTGTATTGAACTGGCTTCTTCTTTATTGTAAGGATCAGTTTGGCATGGATTCTAATCAGGCATCCATCTACTTATCTATGTTCTCTGGTACCATGATGATCGGCCGTCTTGTTATGGCTCCTCTCGTCCAGAAATGGGGACCTTCACGAAGCATTCAGATCTTTGGTGGAATCGGTACTGTTTTGTATGCAGTTGGTATTTTCTGCGGAAAGCCTACACTTATGTTAGTTGGTATTTCCGGCCTGTTTGTATCTATCCTTTATCCAACCCTTCTTTTGTTTGTACAGCAGTATTATCCATCTTCCATTGCCTCTACCGCAACAGGAACTATTATCAGTATTGCAACAATATTTGATATTGCTTTTAATCTGCTGTTTGGAAAGATCATTGATCAGATGGGCTATCATCTTGGATTTATGATTCTTCCTGTATCAATGATCATCTTCTATCTGATCGTAAACTTCTTAATTAAAAAATATAAGCCACTTCGCACTCTTGGCGAAGCTTAAAAAATAAGCTGTGAAAAATGATTTCTCATTTTTTCACAGCTTATTTTTATTGGGTCAAAAAGTATTTTGCCCCCAACTGATATCCACGAACGGCTTTTGGAGCTTTTGACCCTGGTATCATATCATTTTATCAAACACTTCATATGATTTTGGACTTGAGTAGTAATATCCCTGAATCTGATCACAATTCATATTTTGCAGAAATGCTGCCTGCTCTTTCTTTTCAACACCTTCTGCGACAACTTTCATATTTAATCCATGCGCTAACGCAATAACATGCTGAATAATCTGATCACCGCTTTCATTTCCAATGTAGTCAATCAGACTTTTATCAAGCTTAATCACATCAAACGGTAAAACATTCAAGCTAGTCAATGATGAAAATCCAGTACCAAAATCGTCCATGTGAAGCTTAAAGCCAGAAGCAACAAGCATATCTACAAGGTCTTTGATCTGAATACTGTACATCGCAGCCGACTCTGTCAGCTCAATAGGAACACAGTCAAATGGAATATTATTTTCCTTTACAATACGTGTATAATTTTCAACTAATCCCTCATGATGCAAACTTGCACGCGATAGATTTATTGAAATCGGGAAAAATGGTTTTCCCTGCGTCAGTCTTTCTTTTTGTATCTGGCATACCTTCTTAAACACATACTCATCAAGTCTTGTAATAAGTCCATCTCGCTCAAAAAGCGGAATAAATGCTCCCGGCGATACCATGCTGCCATCTTGCTTGCGCCAGCGAATAAGCGCTTCTGCACCTGCAATCTTTTCTGTCTGTACATTATATTTTGGCTGAAACCATACTTCAAATTCTTCATTTCGCAGCGCATTTTCAAAATCATTTTCCATCATAACTTCTCTTATATGCTGCTGACCAAGCTTATCATCGTAATACGCAATGTTCTTTTCATAATTTAATTGAATGCTCTTCATTGCCATAATTGCTCTGTCACAGATTTCTGAAATTGAGATACTTTTATCTACATCCTTATATACACCGTACTTTACAAGCAAATTGGTGATTGGGGCATTTTCCGAAATATACCTTACTAAATTTTCCAAATGCTTTTCAAAATCGTTTTGGGGCATAGGTGTAAATATAACAAACTGATCGTCACTGTAGCGAGCAGCTAAACCATCTGTCAAAGCTTTGCTTATGATTTTGGCAAGATATCGCAAAATATCATCACCAACACGTATACCATAAATGTTGTTTATCAATTTAAAGTTCTTTACATCTGCTATAATTACCACATATGACTGATCAGGCTTATATCTCATTAAAATACCTGCATGGTAGTAAAACGCAGACTTTGTGTACAGACCAGTTAAATCATCATACTCAATTGCACTAAGTGCCGCAGCAGATTCCTTTAATTTAATTACACTATTTATTCTTGCCTTAACAACTCGCTGATTATATGGCTTCGGAACAAAGTCTGATGCTCCTAGCTCCAGACACCTTGCTTCATCTTCCTGTCTTTCGCTTCCTGTCATGACAATAATCGGAACTAATGCCAGTATCGGATTTTGCTTTGCCTCTTTCAAAAACTGAAAACCGTCACAAACAGGCATAAACATATCAAGAAGCACAACTGACAGTTCAGCATAATGTTCTTCTAGCAGCTTTAAGCCAACTGCGCCATCCTCAGCACAGAGCACATCATATTGATCACACAGCAAGTCTTTCAAAATCTCACGATTTAATTCATCATCCTCTACAATTAAAATGCGGCGTTTTGCTAAACTGCTGCCAGGCGAAACAATCTCCTGTAGCTGGCTGCGCTTAATATCTGCATCTTCATTTGCAAATGCAAGAACAATCGTCTCAAATGAATCGGCAGATCCTACCCTTGCACATTTTATATAGTTATAATGAATTTCTCCTGTTTCTTTTTTTACACTGCGATAATGAACCATAAATTGAGGCACACGCTTTAAGTGTGCGCAAAGTGATTCAAAATTTATTGCAAACTCAAGCTTATACTGATCCTGTGGCAACACATTTTCTTTAACATAAGACGTGATTGCAGATGTATAAATTGTATCATTCATACGTGTCATCTCATCTGCATTCTTACTTTCCAAATACATACTGACTTGCTGCGTTTTTCTGTCTACTGAGTAAATACTTCTATAATCGCTTCCAAGTGCATTAATTATGCTGGTCAGTCCCAGACCTTCCTTATTAGCTGGAAGCGGTTCATTAACTGCCTTTTGTCCATTCTCTGCGGTAAATCCAAATATAACTGCATGTCCATGCGTGCCATCTGGCAAATCCATATCTACCGCATCTACAGTCTCATAATGTCCACTCACAGGATCTATATATGTTTTTGGCCCCTCTATCTTATTATAAATCGGACACATCGCACATGGCACCTCTTGATTCATTAGGCACCTATAGCACTTTTCTTCCTTTTTTATCCGTGGATACATGTGTTCGGCAACTGTATTGAAGCCAACAATATTATAGTTATCATCAACTATATACATTCCTGATGCATTTTGTCCCATTCCTTTTCCTTCCAAGTCAGTAACTATTCCGTTCTACATATAAGAGAACACATTTAGTATAAGGGGGATTTTGACAAAATGCAACTCTTTTTTCTGTTCATTATGGCTTAATTACAGCGCATACTGGATAGTGATCCGACAGGTATATTCCATTTTCTTCATCTGTCCATTTATATACTGTTTCACACTGCCAGTCTCCCTTTAAAACAATGTAGTCTATGCTGCATGGCGGATCATTTGGATCGTTTTTATAATATCCGTGAAACGTGATTCCTATATTCTTTGTCAAATTGTTAAACGATGAATCCCTGCTAATAATTTCCATCTCTGGTGCATTTGGTTCTGCATTGAAATCACCACACAAAATTACAGGAATCTCCTTCCAGAAACGTTCCTGTTTTAGCTGATTTAAAATCTGAATCAGCCCTTTCTCTCTTGCCTGTGCACCAATATGATCAAGATGTGTATTAATAAATCGAAATACCTTACCGCTCTTAATATCTTCAAATACTGCCTCTGTTGCTGTGCGAGGACAACTACTCTGTTCTTCATAGCGCGATCCCGGCACATATGGTGTCTGAGACAGCCACCAAGTTTCCATACTAATCAAATTAATTCTGTCCCTGCGATATGCAATGCTCATCTGCTCATCACGAAGATTTGCTCCGCGTCCGCAGCCAATCACATAATACTCATTCAGATTTTCCTTAAGCCACTTAGCAACATGCGGAAGCACCTCTTGAAATCCTATAATATCTGGCTTTTCCTGATTGATTTTTCTTAAAATCAATTCCTTTCGGTTTGCAAATTCATTAAGTCCGTCCTGACCGTAATCACAGCGGATATTGAATGTTACTACTTTCATATTTTCTCACCCCGGCAAATGTCTTATACTTTTTTGTAGGAAATTCGCAATCACTTACAGTGAATCTTCTCAACTGATGATGATATTGTATCACATATGCAATATGGGGACAATAAGGAAAGCTTCTTAAATTTTATTTTTTTCTTGTTTTTTCCCTATCTGGTTGCTATAATATTTATAGGAGGTTTGGTTTTATTTACATAGGATAAAACAACAAAACGAAAAATACGAAAAAGAGGCAATCTGAAAATAAAAAGATACATAAGCAAAGCCACAAAGATGGGAATTATTTTATCGAAGGAGATCTTTTTAATGAACACATTTTTCAGCTCAAGTATTGAGCCAGATACTCTACTTCCGTTAACTTCTGATGTTGTCTTTAAGGAGGTTCTTGGTCAGGAAGAAAGCAAACCTATTTTAATGGGTTTTCTAAATGATATTCTTGATATGAATATCACTTCTCCTGATCAAATTACACTTCTCAATCCTGAATTAAATCCAGAATACATAGATGACAAATTAAGCATACTTGATATCAGAGTTCAATTGCAGGATCATACCAGTATCGACGTTGAAATTCAAGTGATTGATCAGCACAATATTGAGCCTCGTGCTCTGTACTATGTCTGTCGCTTATGTGCAGACCAACTTCAAAAAGGGGATGATTATACACAACTTCGTCCAGCAATCGGATTAAATCTTTTATGCTTTAATCTTTATAACGATAGTGAATATTTCCGAAGCTTTATCTTAAAAGATAAAAAAACAAACTCAGAATACCCAAACTATCTTGAGGTTTCTTTTTTGGAACTATTCAAAGGTGTTTCTGAGTTAACTCGAACAAAAACTTCTGATCCTACAAATTTTATCCACGCCCTTTCTGGCAAAGACCAATGGATTCTATTTCTGGCTACTAAAAACAAGGAGGTGCAGCAAAAATTGGCAGAAAACAACACTACTTTACATGCTGCCTACGAACGTCTTACTACTGTAAGCAGTGATGAAAAACTTCGTATTCTAGCACTTAACCGTGAGAAAGCCATTCGTGATTGGAATAGCTCAATTCACTATGCCGAACAACACGGAAAAGAACAGATTAACAAGCTTAATCAATGTCTGCTCACCGATAATCGTTTCGATGATCTGAAACGTTCCATAAGCGATCCTGATTTTCAAAAACAGCTTCTTAAAGAATATAGATTAGAGAAGTGATTTTTATTGTCACGAAAAATAGTTGGGGGAAGATTTTACTCCCCCAACTATTTAATTTAGCCTCCAGAAAGTTAATGATATTATTATTTTGCATGATCACATTACTATCTTTTCTTTTTATTTAAAAGGGGCACCAACATTACTTCACCACTTCCACCATATTTCCCTGGCTCCTGATCCACATATCAATGCCGTCTCCAAACACCTCTGCGCTGATCAGATAGCCTTCTGGTCTCTTTGCGATAATCTGTGCTGTTGGCAGTCGATCTAGTACAGCCTCGACGCTACTTCCCTTATAGATAAAGCGAATACTACGAAGCCGTCCTCCATACATAAACTGGATGCGCTTGCGAAACTCTCCTTCTTCGAAGCGGTCACGATATGGAATTTCAAATGTCTCTTCTAATACCTCAAAAGAACGGATCCTATCTATTCGATAAATTGTTGGAAAGCTGTCATCTTTATTTGTAAAATGAGATTCCTTGTCAATATCAGCTATAAAGGCTGGCATATAAAAATAAAATTCAGAAAACATAATACCAACTGGCTTAATCTTTCTTTCCACAATCGCACCATTCTGCTTCTGATATGAAATCTTCATCATACGCTGTTCTTTGACTGCCATTCCCAAATCCCACAATTTTTCAACAAGGTGCTGTCTATGCTGTGGCTCTATATAATGAAACAGTTCATTTGAGATCAGTTCTTTGATTGCCTTTTGCTTTTCTCTTGGGACACCATTATTTATGAGCTTTAGAAGCATAGGCTCAAGCTCATCTTTCCTAAATGCACGACTTTCCAAAAGAATTTTGCAAACTGCCAGCACTTCACTGTCTGTAAAGGTCGTTGCTTCTTTTGTATGTAAAAGATAGCCATGTTCTTTACGACTATATACAAGCTCATAGGAATCTTTTCCATTTGCTGCCTGCTCATCAAAAAAGGCCCTCAGATCATCAAGATCACGCTGGATAGAACGCTCTGTGACATTCGCAGCTGCTGCCTCCTTTGCCTTGTTTATCACCTCACCTTTAAGTAATCTGGTGTAAAGCTGTAAAATACGCTTATATTTAAAATCAGAGTTTGCATTCTGCGCGCTCTTTCTGATTTTTGCGTTTTCATTGCTTTCTTGCATACTCTTTCTCATATCCCCATTCCTTTCTTTTCTTCTGCAAACTTTTTACATCCTGCCAATAATTCTATCATAATTGCTCGATGTTTTCTATCTGATGGTCGTTTTGCAGTTAAAACATTCTTTAATGACTGGCAGCCATAAAACATATATGACAAATCTGCCGCCTTTGAGCAGTCAAATCCACGTAAATCCAAATATTTAAGACACTTACATCCATAAAACATATTTTCCATATGAAGTGCTCTTTGTGTCTGAAAATGACTTACATCAAGTGTTTCTACTTTTACGCAGTCTCGAAACATTCTTGCAAAACTCTCTGTATGTGATGTATCAAAGCGGCTTACATCAATACTTGTAAGACTTTCACATCTACAAAACATGTTACTCATATCTATCACATTTGCTGTATCAAAGTTGCTAACATTAAGCTTAGCTAACTTGCTGCATCCGCAAAATAAATATGACATGTTAGTTACATTTTTTGTATCAAAGCCTGATAAATCAAGTGTCTGTAAACAATTGCAGTTGTGAAACATTTCCCTCATGTCCTGCAGTGCTCCTGTCGAAAATGAGGACAGTTCAATATGTCTTAACTTCTCGCAGCCTGCAAACATATTGCTCATATTGATGACATTTTTTGTGTCAAAAGATAATACGTCAAGCATGCGAAGACTTCTGCAGTTTTCAAACATCCCACGCATATATACTGCACTTTTAGTATCCCATCCGCTTAAAACTAGCTTTTCTAACTGAATACAGTCTCCAAACATTGACGAAAAATCAATTACATGCTTGGTACAAAATGAACTTAAATCCAATTTTTTTAAACTGCTGCAATAATCAAACATGCTTTTCATATTGATTACATGTGATGTGTCAAAAAAACTCACATTCAATGTCTGAATCTTGCTACACCAATAAAACATTCCTTCCATATTGATTGCATTTGATGTGTCTAGTCCTGATACATCCAATTTTTTCAGGCTGTGGCATCCACAAAACATATAACTCATATCAGACACACTGCTTGAATCAATCCATTTATCTAAATTGATTTCACAGAGATTCTCATATCCCCAAAACAGTCCTCTGGCGTTTTGCAGCTTTATTTTGGTATCTGAAGCTATATATAATTCATACAACAATTTAGAAGAAATAAAGACCTTCTTTGCCCATGCCAAAATGCTCCGATCATGTGCTGCAGACACATCCCACATTTCTTCCTGACATACTTTCAATGGCATTTTTGAACAAAATTGAACTCTAACAATCTGACTGCGAAGAATTGTACTGCCAAGTACGCATGACTCTCCTGATTCAGATGGCGTATCCAACATCAAAACAGCTTCTTTTGTATGAACCATTTGCGTTCCTCCTATATATTCATGTGCAAATCATAGTTCCAATAGTGTGTAACTATTCATACCCCATTCGCAGAACGCATTTTTTTATGGCTCTGAATAGTTCTTATAACGATATTATAGCTGCGTTGAATGACAGTCACTGTCTATGGCACAATTTTTCTTTAGTTTCAGCAATTATTTTTTTGCTTATGTCATAATAATATCTATAGCATATATTGTCAATCTCTATATATGTAATTTTCATTTTTATTTTCTGATATCCTAGATTCATATCTACTTATATGAAAGGACTGATTCTATGAATGTTGGAAAACGCATTACTTTTTTTCGCACCGCAAAAAATTATTCTGTAAATAAGCTTGCAACACTGTCTGGTATCTCGCAAAGCTATCTGCGTGATATTGAACTAGGGAATAAAAATCCTACAATCGAAATCCTATCCTATATCTGCGAAGCATTAAATATCTCACTGCGTGAGTTTTTTGATGAGCAGACAAATGGACAATTTTGGAATGATCCACTTATTGCAAAGGTATACCGCCTGACGCCAAAACAACGCGAAGCTTTACTTGTCTTTCTCGACTCTATATTAGAATAAAATATCAAAAACAGCCCTCTGCCGATATGTAATATCTTCCACAGAGAGCTGTTTTATTAAAAAGAACATTATTTTGAAATACTTTTACAAAAAGCCTTAGATTTCCTCTTTTCCACCTGTCTTTGCACGAATCACACAAAGTGCTCCTACTAAAATCACAATACAAATCGGAAGTGAAATAAGAGAAAGCTGTGCCATACCAACTGCCTGCAGCACACCAATGATAAAATATCCTACCATACATACAGCTGCCACGAGTGCAACATATGGGATCTGAGTTGCTACATGGTTGACATGCTCACAATGACCTCCTGCTGATGCCATAATCGTTGTATCAGAAATTGGAGAACAATGATCACCACACACCGCACCTGCCAGGCAGGATGCGATTGAGATTGCCATCATCTGACCAGACGGAAATACACCGATTACAATAGGAATAAGTATACTGAAAGTTCCCCATGATGTTCCTGTTGCAAATGCAAGAAATGCCGCAACAAGGAAAATAATCATAGGCAAAAAGCCCTGCATTCCCTGTGCTGAATGCTCCACTAAATCTGCAACAAATACCTTCGCACCAAGAAGATTTGTCATACCTGACAGTGTCCATGCCAAAGTAAGAATCATAATAGGTGCAATCATAGATTTAAATCCATCTGGAATACACTCTGTAAATTCCTGGAAAGTAAGAACATCTCTCATCATATAGTAAACAAATGTAAATGCCAATGTCACAGCACCGCCAAGTACAAGTCCAACAGACGCATCCGATCCTGCAAAGGCATCTACAAATGATGCACCTTCAAAAAATCCACCTGTATAAATCATTGAGATAATACAGCTTGCAATCAAAACGGCTACTGGAAGAATCAGATCAAGCACATGAGAATTTTCCTTAATGACTTCTTCCTCATTGCCCTCATATGGCCTTCCCGGTGTAGTAAATAAATCACCTGCAATTGCATTCATCTCGTGGCGCTTCATTGGTCCAAAATCAACGCGAAGAAGTGTGATAGCAACTAACATTACAAGTGTAAGAATCGCATATAGATTGTATGGGATTGTCTGAATAAATACGGCAAAACCATTGATTCCAGAATCGGATGGAACAGATGAAGTGACTGCTGCTGCCCAAGAGCTGATTGGTGCAATGATGCATACTGGTGCTGCTGTCGCATCAATAATATAGGACAGTTTTGCTCTTGATACCTTGTGGCGGTCTGTCACAGGACGCATAACACTTCCTACTGTCAGACAGTTGAAATAATCATCGACAAAGATCATTACACCAAGAATCATAACACTGATCTGTGCACCGATTCTTGTCTTAATACGCTTTGATGCCCACTTTCCAAATGCTGCTGAACCGCCTGCTTTATTTAACAGTGACACCAAAATTCCAAGCATAACAAGAAACACAATTATTCCGACATTCCATGCATCTGCAAGCTTATACACCATACCACCCTCTTCATGAAAGAACATGGTGTTGATCATTGTTTCCAGATTTCCATTAGAATACAGCAATGCACCTGCAAGGATTCCTGCAAGAAGTGATGTATATACTTCTTTTGTAAAAAGTGCAAGACCAATTGCAATAACTGGCGGAAGCAGTGAAAAAATGGTAGCATATGCGATGCTTGTATATTCACCGTTTGTCTCTTTGCCTCCTGTTATTATTGTGACAACAAGTAATGCTGCAAATACTGCAAGCAACACAAGCATTACCATTTGTTTTCTTTTAATTTTCACTTATAGTCCCCCTTCTTTAGACTTCTTAAAATAAATTCGTTATCATTATAACTGCTCATAAATGCGTTGTAAAGTTTTTTCTAAAAATTCCATATCAACTGGTTTTGCAATATGTGCATTCATACCAGCAGCAAAACACTGCTTTGCATCCTCTTCAAATGCATTTGCTGTCATTGCAAGAATTGGAATTGTCTTTGCATCTGGCCGTGTGAGACTTCTAATCGCCTTTGTTGCTGTAATTCCATCCATAACAGGCATCATTATATCCATCAAAATTGCATCATAAGTTCCAGGCGGATTTTTTGTAAACTCATCAAGTGCCTGCTTTCCATCTGATACATTCGTTACAAGAGCACCTCTGTCAGTCAGAAGTGTTGTCGCAATTTCAGCATTTAGTTCATTATCCTCTGCCATCAATAGCTTCATACCCTCAATACTGCCAGTCGATTCTTTTTCCTGCTGCTTTTGTGGTGGCGGGGCTATCTCAAATGGAATTGTAATAACAAAGGTTGAACCGACTCCCACTTCACTTGAAATTTCAATTGTTCCTTTCATCTGATTAATCAGTTCCTTTACAATTGCCATTCCAAGTCCTGTTCCCTGATAAATGCTTCTTGCATCATTTTTTTCCTGTACAAATGGTTCAAAAATATGAGACAAAAACTCCTTGCTCATACCCATACCGTTATCTGAAATAGTCCATCTGTACGTACAAATCCCATCCTTATCTCCAAGTGACTCTACAGATGTCATTATAGTTCCATTTTTCCTGTTATATTTGATACAGTTTCCGTAAATATTTAAAAAGATCTGGCGAATATGAAGAGAGCTTCCGTAAATATAAGGATAAACAAAATCTGTTTTTTTCTTCTCATACTCCCATTTAATTCCTTCACTCACTGCGCGTGATATAGTGATTGTTTCAATATCATTCATCAATTCCTGCAAACAAATCTGTTCATGCTTCAAAGCAATATTGCCTTCCTCAAGCTTACTCATCTGCAGTATATCGTTAATCAATGAGAGTAAATGGTCTGCTACAACTTTCATCTTTTCATGATTTTCCTTCACAAGCTCTTTATCATCAAAGTGCTCCTCATCAATCTTTAAAAGACCAATGATTCCATTAAGCGGTGTACGAATGTCGTGACTCATGCGCGCCAAAAACTGTGTTTTTGTGCGGTTTGCCACGCGCATTTCATCAAAAGCCGCCTGCAATCTTGCGTGCTCCTGCTCATCGCGCTCATGCAGCTGGGTAGTATCCTGCAAGAGAACAATTGCATGGACAACATAAATCTCATTCCTTGTTTCTTCGTCAAACACAACTGTCTGCGTCATCAAAATGGTTTTTTGTATCCAGTAAACAATGCCATTATCTCCATAAATACAAAATTCAACTGACAAATATTTTTCGCCCGCATCAAAACGCTTTAACAGCTTTTCACAATCATCTGCCATACGATAGCTTCCAAGAGTTTCCTGCGTGACTATTCTTTTATACTCACTGCAATAATCCCTATATGAACCAGGAAGCGGATAATCAAAAAGCATATCCAGACTTTCTTTTTTTCTTTTACCTAAAAGGATGATTCTTTCCAAAATATCATTTGTGAGATTTACCGTATAAATGACATCAGATGGTTCGAGAAGTGCATCTACGTAGCTGTCGTTCTCCAAAATAGACTGCTTTAGCTGCTCATAATAAATTGTCAGCTGTTCCTTTGCATCTGCATGGCTTCCTGCACCCTGACGAATAGTTTCAAATGCCAAGAGAAAATGATGAAGCATTCCTGTTTTGTCCCAGTCTACTGGAATGAATGTCAGGCGGCTGTAACTATCTTGCTCATTTACATCATACTTAAGCTCCATAACGTCATCTTTTGTGCGCATCTTTTCACACAAATAAGAAATCTTAAGGCATTGACCAAAGCGATCTTTATCCTGTTTTCCTATCTTCTCCTTAACAATCTGCTCTGCAGCACCAGAATAGCTTCCATCCGATGCCAGAAAAAAATTGTTGTTTGCACGAATTGTACGATATGTATCTAGCTTTACATCACAGTACAGACAATCCGTGAAAGTTTTTCCATGCATATTCAATAGCTTCAACAGCTTGTAATCCAATTGTCTTTGCGCTGCTGCCTCCTCACGTTTTACATGATTCTTATTGATATACATATTTTTATCTGCGTAATTAAACAGTTCCTGCATTGTACTTCCAGGAAACTCGCTTGCAAGTGCAAAGCCCACTGCATAGCTTAATGGAGTATCCGGATATGACTTAGATTCTTCTGCCATCTGTTCTCTTACTGATGCAAGGCAGGCTTTCATCTCTTCCTTCCCCATTCCGTGAGTAACAGCAATAAATTCATCTCCTCCGGCTCTCCCCACAAACTGTTCTGCCGGCATGGATGCGCGTAAACAGACGGCGAAGCGGCGAATATATTCATCACCTGCCTCATGCCCCATACTATTATTGATTATGCGAAGATTATTCAAATCAAAGCTGCACACACCTATATCCTCTGGTGCGGCATCTGGCTGACTTAACAATTCATCACATTTATTTCTATTAGGAAGCCCTGTCGCACCATCAATATATACTTTTTTCTGCAAAACACGATTCATCGCCGCATATCGCACAGCTTTAATAAATTCATATCCTATCAGAAGCATCAACACAACAATATCTGCTGTTATATATTTTTCAAGTACTGATAATGATGATGCCTTTCGCTGAGAATACACCTCTGCCAGTCCTGTTGCCTCATCACAAATTTCAAAAAAATGTTCACTCTTTGAAAGAATCTGTGTTTTATCAGCTCCATACGCACGCACCTGCATAATTTCCTGTTTTAACATTAAAAAGTATTCATTCAGTTCTTCCATCTTTGTCTGAAAATCACTATCCTCCAGACGAACCAAGTTCAGCTCTTTGTTTCCATTCCTCAACCCATCGATAAATGACTCAATCTCCTGAATCATATCATCTTCCTGTTTTCCAGAAATTTCAAACTTTACGATACGCTGCGTCTTACCACGAACAAGACCTGCATAGTTAACTATACGAGCCGTTCCCTGGATACTAGATACAATCATCATCATCGCAATAATCAATACAACTAAAATAACCGTAAGTATACAAATGCTTATTTGAACAATACCAGATGATTTTTTCTTTGTACTGCTGTAAGCCATTATCAACTCTCCTCTATTTCTTCACTACTGTTTTAATGTAAATTTATTTTTCAGTGCCTGAACAAGTTCTTCAATTACAATTGGCTTTGACAAAAAGCCATCCATACCTGATTCGAGTGCTTTTTTTCGATCTTCATCGAATGCATTGGCTGTCATTGCCAATATTGAAATATTTGCTATTGCAGGATCCTTCAGCTTGCGAATACGTTTCGTAGCCTCATACCCATTCATAATAGGCATCTGCACATCCATCAACACCAAATCGTAAGTACCTGGCTTTGAAGTACTTACTTTCTCTAGCGCCTCAGCTCCATTTTCTGCTGTATCAACAATAAAACCATACTCGGTAAGAATCTCCGTGGCTATCTCACTATTTAATTCATTATCTTCGACAAGCAATATATGTTTGTTTTTGAAATTGAAATCTGCCTCTGGAAGAATACCATCAATATTTTGTTCTTTTTTCTGGCCAAGTGCAGTCATTAAGGTTTCACGCAGATCTGACATAAACATCGGCTTCGCACAGAACGCAGTTACGCCTGCTGCTTTTGCCTCCACTTCAATTTCTGACCAGTCATATGCGGTCAGTATAATAATCGGAGTATCATCGCCAAGGCTTCTTATCTGACGCGTAACTTCAATTCCATTCATATCAGGCAGCCGCCAGTCGATAATATACGCATGAAAAGCATCCCCTAACTCCATTGACTGTTTTGCACGAAGAACAGCCTCCTTGCCTGAAAGAGTCCACTCTGAACGCATCCCAACCTTTACAAGCATCTTTGTAACACTGTCACATGTATTAAAGTCATCATCTACTACTAATGCCTTAAGACCTTCTAACTCTGTTATCTTTTCCACGCGATGCTGCTCAGACTGAATACGAAGCATCAAACTGATAATAAATTCTGTACCTTTGTTTTTCTGCGTCTGAATCTCAATCGTACCACCCATCATATTCACGATATTTTTAGAAATAGCCATGCCAAGTCCAGTACCCTGAATCTTGCTGACTGTAGATGTTCGCTCTCTCTCAAAAGGATCAAAAATTTTCTGTGCAAACTCCTGACTCATGCCAATTCCATTATCCTTGACCCTAATCTCATATTTAGCACAACCTTTTTGCGTGCTTGGAAACTGTCTTAGACGAACAGAAACTGTTCCTCCTGCCGGTGTAAATTTAATTGCATTTGAGAGCAGATTCAAAAGCACCTGATTTAATCTTGTCTTATCACAGTATACATCTTCATCTGTAACATCCATTGCATCCATGTAAAGTTCTAACTGTTTTGCATGAATTTGTCCGCTAATAATTGTCTTCAAATCATGAAGAATATCTGACAAATTAACCTTAGTTTCCTCAAGATGAATCTTGCCGCTTTCAATACGGCTCATATCCAATATATCATTGATTAAAGAAAGTAGATGATTACTTGATGCAAGGATTTTTCCCAAATAATCCCTTACCTTTTCCTGGTTTTCAATATTGCTTACAGCAAGTGTAGTAAAACCTATAATGGCATTCATTGGTGTTCTTATGTCATGAGACATATTTGACAGAAATGTGCTCTTTGCACGATTGGCTGTTTCAGCTGCGCATACAGCATCTGACAGTGCCTGATTCATTTTCTTATCAGCAGTTCTATCTAACATGACAATGATACATTTTCGTTTTTTCTCTACCTCACTGCCCATTGCTATGATATGAAACCAACGCTGTTCCCCAGTTTTTTTATGAACATACTCAAAATCCCACTCACGCTGTTCATTGGCAAGTAACCCTTTTAGATGTTTAGATCGTTGCCCCTCTATATCCTGCGGATGAAGCTTTCCCAAAACATAAATATTATCTTTAATCTGTTTCACTGTAATACCAAGCAACTTTTCAATATTCGGACTGACATAGTCAACTCTGGCTGTCTTAGCATCTGCCATCAAAAACACATCATCTACATTCATCGAAAGTTTTTTAAACAATTCATCCCTATACAAAATTTGTGTATTCTTGCTCTTTATATTTAACCGACTTCTTCTAAGAATCATTATAATAATGAATGATGCAATACTAAACAGCATGGCACCTACAATAACAAGCGTACTAAGCTGCAGCTCATTCATACTGGCATTGACAATATCAGCTGGAACAATTCCAAGCAATGCCCAATCCTGAATGTTCACCTTTTCATAAACCAGATAGTAATTTCTTCCCTCTAAATTTACAAGCATAGCACCTGTGTGTCCCTGCTTAAGCTCCTCTGAAAATGTCATGATCTCATCTTCTGAAAGCCCAGAGTGATCTCTTAAAACAGCTATGAAATTATATGCTGTTTCCCATGACTCTGGCGCATGATCAATCACAACTCGTCCGTCTGAATGAACCACATATCCGCCTGCATTTCCCTGAAAAGCAGAAATATCTAATACCTTTACAATATCAGCGTTGTCATATGCAACAGCAATGGCATCATATTCAAACCCCTGATAAATTCCATTAACTTCAGGACATGCAAAAACAAGCATCTGTGATTTTCCAGGCAGTGCTGCATTCATTATAATATCATTTCTCTGAGTGATCTTATCCTCAAGATTTCCCTGTAATCCAAGATACCCTGTTTCGCCTGTTATCGTTTTATAATTGCCATCAAACGATAAAAAATAGAAGCCAGAAAATCCTATTTCTTCATGTACTTTATTGATGTAATCACAAATTTCATTTTCAGTCGAGGCCTTCTGTAGATATGCACTCCACATATGAAGATATGTCAAATTTTTATTGACAAGTTCATTTAATGCTTTATTTGACTGATGAAAGATCTCTGTCAAATGAGAAGTACTTTCCTGATACACAGTCTTCGACACAAACCTTGTATATTGGATTCCCACCATACTGATTCCAATTATTAAGACAATTGCTGCTGCAAATGCTCCCAATCTCTTTTTCATTAACTGTTTCTTTTTTCTGTATTTTATCTCATCCATCTACTTACCTCAAAGTAATATACGGCTCTGGTTTTTCCAAAACAGCATCATCCTCTAGGACATAATCGATCCAGGTATCCTTAACAAACGTGTCTCCACCTTCGAACATATCACCTTCTGATGAAAGAAATGGCTCCATATGTTTTTTTGTTGCCAGACACATCACTGTAAATGTATCATCATCTTTGATTGCCTTTTTGTCTTTTTTAACGTTAGTCAATGTATAGCCATCGCCATCTTCCTTAACCTCCATAGAAATGCCGCTTACAACTGGCAGTGAACCACGGTTAAATGGAATAAATCCGCCCTCGCAGCCTTCCACAAAAGCTTTCAATATTTCTTTTAGCTTTGCTCCTGTCATTTCACATTTGTAAGACGAAAGACTATTTGGCATGATCATGCTGCCTGCCATTTTTTTAGTGTAATCAGCCTGCAGCACATTTCCTGTAAAACTATTTCCCGCTGCAATAAGCACATCTGTCCCGTAAATACCTCTCAGCGTATTTGCCATAACTGAATAAGCTTCATTTCCGCCATCAGCATGGAAATAATTTGAATATGTATTCTGCACTTTTAACACAACATCATCAGAAGCTGATTTTTCCTCTTTCAACTGATCATTGAAGGCCTGATATGCCTGTTTTGAATCATACTCACCTGCAATCATCTTAGAAACCACATCTTTAGAAATGGAAAAGAAATCATTTGACGCAATGCGAATATACATATGGTTTTCTTCAATGACAGGCTTAATATCTTTTAAATACTCAGTAAGATAAAAATCCACATTCTGACTGTAGCTTAACATATCCTGACCATCCGCAATAATCAGATTTTGCGCTTCCTCTGACAGCATCTCTTTTAATACACTCATTGCTTTTTTGCGTCGTGAATCATCCTGTTCCAAATCCTTATTCAAGGCTATCTGAAAATATGGAGTTGTCACGATCCACTCTTCACCATCCTGATTAAAGAATGGTAAAAACGCTGTGTCGATGCCCTGATCCTGAAACGTCTTCACCATGAATGAACTTCCAAAATACATAGCCAGCTCTTCATTTTGATACATACTTATTACATCATCATAAGTAAGATCCAGATCATCTTGTCCCAATTTCACGTCATTAATAAACTGTTCCAGATGCTCAAAAGCCTGTGGCCAGACAATATCATCCAGACCAACACGCTCTTTGTTGGCAGGATCACTATAAGCAGTACGCCACTTACGGCCATCCGTAGATGTAAGCTCTGAAGCAGACAGTCCCTGCAGTGTTTCCATACATGTATAATCATAGTAATAATCTGCAGTAAATCCACGAACACCTGCTTCTTCAAATTTTTGGCATGCCAAAACAAAGCTGTCATAATCTGTTGGCAGCTCAATACCATACTTTTCAAACAATCCTTTGTTTACTACAAATCCATGTGCATCCGCACATACAGGAAGCCAGTTCACACTTCCATCCTCGTTCATGAAATTATTGAGATATGTATTATAGACAGCACCTGCCTCATTTGTTGTGGAAAGATCCATAAGACTATCCTTAAGCGGACTTGCATCATGAAGTGAGAAACGACAGCACGTAATAATATCAGGAAGTCCGCCATTTTCATCCAGAAACTTATAAAAATCCAAATCGTTGTTGCCAACTACAAATTCAATATTCACATCTGGAAGCTGTGACTGAATATAAGGTGCATATTTATCATACAGATTTGTGGTCCATAAGTACACCCTTATTGTTTCTGCCTCTTCTTTTTTTACACTCTTTTTCCCACAGCTTGCTAAAAGTGCAATGCCCGTCAACAGCAGGAACAATATTACTTTTTTTCTTTTCAATTTTAAATCCCCCCTTATGGAAAATGTGTACCGCCACATAGTGCAGTACACATTTGGGGCAAGATACATACTGATTATATTCCCAAACGAGATAAATTACAAGCATTATATTTTCTAATCGATTAGGAGACGGCTTTTGCCGCCGACCTCCCATGCTGTGGATCTGCCCTTTATGAGTAGAAAAAGAGCCGCTACTTACCGTAACAGCTCCTTTACCATTTCTTAACATCCTATTTAATTTTCTACTTCTGGACAATTTGTCCAAAACTCAGCCATGTGTCATTGCGCCGAAGGTTTTGCCCCCCCCCACACACACCGCTTTGAATGCTGTGGACTGTTTTAATCAGTGTCTTCATATCAACTGGCTTTGATACATGTGCATCCATTCCGGCATTTAGTGAGTTTTGAATATCCTCAGAGAAGGCATTTGCTGTCATCGCAATGATTGGAATTGTCTTTGCCAATGGATGTGTTCCGCTTCGAATTGCCTTCGTTGCCTCATATCCATTCATGATTGGCATCTGAACATCCATCAAGATCATATCAAATTCACCTGGCTTTGACTGTTCAAATCGTTCAACTACAACTTGTCCATTCTCACAAATCTCGCAGGATGCTCCTTCTATCTCAAGCAATTCAGACAAAATCTCAGCATTTAACTCATTGTCTTCTGCACACAAGAAATGCATTCCTTTTAAACCTGTATTCTCATCTAATTCAACCGTCTCAGGCTTTTCCTCTCGCTTTTCATTTCTTTCTGAAATTTTAAAATCCAGAACCACTACAAATTGCGTACCTTTTCCCTGAATACTGTCTACACTAATGCTTCCACCCATTAAATCAACAAGGCTTTTTACAATTGACATTCCAAGTCCGGTTCCCTGAATTGTATTGACTGTCGTTCTTTCTTCTCTGCTAAACGAATCATAAATTCGGCTTAAATATTCCGAACTCATTCCGATTCCATTGTCGCTGACGCGAAAACAAATTTTGGCATAGTTATGAGAAGTTTGTTTTAATTCATCCACATCTAAGCGAATCTGCCCTTTCGTCGGTGTATATTTGAAAGAATTTGAAAGCAAATTATTTAAAATTTGAAGAACGCGAACATTATCTCCAATCAGCCAGTTATGAGAGATCTGGTTTGTTGTAATCGAAAACTTTTGTTCTTTTGCATTCATCTGAGGACGAAAGCCCGCTTCCACCTGCTCTAAAAGTTCTTTTAAATCAAATTCAGCTGAATTTAAGACCAGCTTTCCGCTCTCAATCTTACTCATATCCAACACTTCATTGATTAGACCTAGCAGATGCTGACTGGAATTATTCACCTTCTTTGTATACTCTCGTATTTTCTCTGGTGACTCCGCGTCATGCTCAATAAGTGCCGTCATTCCAATGATCGCATTCATCGGTGTTCTGATATCATGTGACATATTGGCAAGAAAGTCACCCTTTGCTTTGCTTGCTGCTTTTGCTGCTGCAAGAGCCTCAGCAACTGTATTTTGCGCTTTCTCTAACTTTTGATTACTTTCCTTTAAGCTTGCGTTTACTTCCTTTAGCCGATTGTTTGCCTGTGCAAGCTTTTCCTCACTCTGTGTTTTTACTAACAGCAACTCCTGATTCTTACGGAACTTTATTACAAACAGTGCTGCAATAATGCAACACAAAATGAGTACGCTCATTATCAGAATGAATACGCGAATCATGGACTCAATCATACCTCGCGTGCTGGCAGCAACCTCATTTTCTGGCACAAAAATTAACATTGACCAGCTATAACCGGAAAGTTGCTTGAATACCATATAATAATTTGCCTTATTAACCGTAATATCAGAGCAGACAAAGCCTGTTTCCTGTGCTTCCTTTAAACAAGCATCGAAACTTCCCTTATGTGGATACACTTGTCTTTCTAATGAACGAAACAGATTTCTTCCTTGAAAATCAAGTTCTGTTAGCACTGTATCCTCAAACATTTTGCTTCCATTCTCATCAATTACATAAGTGGTATTCTGATTATGGAAAGCACTGCTTCGAAAGTAAGGTGCGATATCATCCATCTTTCGAAGCAGCATAAAATATGTGACATTGGTCCCTTCTATTTGTAATTGATTTTCCAGTTGATGGGCAAACACCATCTGATTCTCATTAGTAACCCAATCAGCAACCAAAAAACATTTTTGTTCTGATCCGTCCAACAGCTCAGTTGCACTGCTCCACCTGCCTTGTTGCCCCTCATGCGTGTAATAATATCCTTTGTCATCTAGTGCATAAAAAACAAGATTTTGCTTTGTTGAGCTTAAAGTTTCCTCACATTTTTTCAAAAAGTCTACAAGCTCCTGTTTCGTTGCAATTGATGCGTGATCACGAAGTTCCAACATATGATTCAAATAATCCCATTGGATATCCAACTGTACTGTCAGTTTTTCAAACAACTGACTCGTGATTTCTGTCAGCTGACTGTTTGCCTCCTGATACAGCTGCTCTTTCGTGTAGTGATTGAAAAACACAATTCCAACCACTAACGCAATCAATAGAAACAATGCCAATATACCGAACAATGCTCTACTTAAAAATAAACTCTTTTTTTGTCGTTCTTTTCCCATCTTTTTCTCCGAAAAGCCAATTGAAACACGCTTATTCTACAATCTGTACAAGATAATCATCCAATGTTGCAGACGAAAGCTCACCTACTTTTGTAAGATATTCTTTTGCCGCATCCAATCCAACAATTCCTGTATCCTGAAGATTTAAGCTTCCGCTTTCTTTCATTACTTTCGGAATACCACAAATCACAACTGTATATTCATTCTCGTCCTCTAATGCGCTTCCATCTTTTGTCATGAGTACATATGGATACGGCTGACCATTGCCGCGCAGATCGCATCCGTCCTTTGCCATCTGTTTTATCTGATTTCCAGTCAAAGTTGCTGTCTGTAATGTATCATACCATCCTGTCGGAAGGAAAATAGTAATATCTTCTTCGCTCATCTTACCCGGAAGGATCTGTCCATTTGCACCATATCCATTTTCAAGATTTGATAGCACTTCAGGTTGATAAATATTATAGGAAATCAGTGCTGCATCTGCACCTGTTGCTTCCAAAAAGATCTGACCGCTTAACTGCGCTGCCTGCTTCGTATCAAGTAGTTCTGTTGCTTCACCATAATAAGTCGTTCCGCTTTCCTTTTTCTGCTGTTGCACCTCATCTAATACGGCAACTGCCTCTTCTCCAGTCTGTTTTCCTTCTACCCAAGAGCGCACTGCCTCGCCAAACGAAACGCTGTACCCTTCCCATCCATTGTAAATCAATGGTGCCATGTAGCCATTGTTAATTTGTTGTATTGCATCGGCATATGGTGATTCTTCTGACACCTTATATCCTTTTATTGACCACATGCTGGTTATTACATCTCCTATTAAAGCGTTACATCCTTCATTTGTTGACATTACTTCCAAAACATGCATCGCATCTTCCAACTTCTGCTCATTTCCTTCTTGTTCCAGATCTTTGTTTAATCCGTACAAACGTGTATTGTTGGTAATATATACATTTTTGCTTCCATCTTCAGAAAGATACGGCATGAGCCCATATTGATCTCCACTTCCATCTTCATTCTGGGAGAATTTCTGCATTCCACCTAATAAAAAGGCAGTATTTCCTTCCTCAAAATGTGCTAACAGCTCACCATTTTCCACTATTCCATAATTTTCATTGATCATGCCACAGTCAATCCACTCTTGAAAATAGTCAATACTTGACTGCAAAGCTTCAGATGCTTTTACCTCACCATTTATAAATTGATTCTGCCATGCCTCTCCCTGAAGTGTATTGATAAATCCGGTAGAGGCTACATTAAAGAAATACTGGAACGGATAACCAGGCAAATTCATCAGACATGCGGAAACTTCAATTCCCTCTTTCTCTAATGCCGGAATTGTCTCATCTCTCAGCTGAGCAAAGCTGGTTGGCAGTTCAATATTTTTATTTTCTAAAAGTGTCTTATTGTAAATTATACCGCTAATTGAATAATCATATGGAAGCAGATAAATTGCACCATCCGCATCCAATTCATTCAAACGCACCTGATTATACATATCTGTAATTGCATACTGAGATAAATCAATCAAATGCTCCTTCTGCAATTCACTACTCCATATCTGCGTTGTACAATAAATATCTGGCATAATTCCTGTTTCCAGCTGTTTTTTCATATATGCCGTGGCGTTACGGCCTTTATATGGAATGATTTCAATATTGATTTCTGGATACTTTTCATGCACTAACTCTATTAACTGTGTATAATCACGGTTGGCATCCATGATTGTGATCGGCTCATGGTCTTCTGTTTCGTCAGCCCATCCTACAGTCGGAACACACAATGTCCCCATCATCGCTGTTAAAAGAACCGCAGCTTTCATTCTCTTCATAATAAAATTCTCCTTTCGTGTTTCTGATATTTATGATGCAGAAATATGTCAGCCTTTGCTAATCCTTTTACAACTTGACATACTCCCACGGTTAAAACCGTGGGATTCCTTAGATTCTGGCAGCATCATCCAACCCTATAGACTGAAATATAGCCACTGTGTTCAGGATTTATGCTGATGGGATTTCATACGTCGTGTACTACTTTCTCAGCAAAAGACCTATGCCGAAGCCTTATGTATGTTCTTAAAATCCAAAACATTGTCTCATCGACAATCCACTTTCCTTCATTTTTCACCAGCTCATTGTATAACTGTCTGAGTTCTGCATATCGCTTATCGTGCTGAAGGCGTATCATGCATTTACGGGCATGCTTTACACATACATTATGCAAATGTGCCAATGCATGAAAACGACGATCGATTTCATGGCGTTCGTATTTAGATGTTTTTAACAGAAGCTGTACCGTATGCATATGTGCCCTCCTTTAACTGCGAATATGAATATATGTTCTTTACTGATATAAACAGTATATCATACAACACACAAGGACACAAGCACAAAACGAGCAGTTGCCTGTACAACATTTCGACAAAATTCGACATCATTGTCCGATAATTGCAAAAAGTTTCTTGGCTTTCCGCCCGACTTTTGTAAACTCTTCTATTGTGTCATCCATCTTACCATAATTCACCTTTTATATCAAGCGGTCATCCGCAAACTTTTCTTGTGTAAAGTTGTCCAAACCACATTGGGGACATGCACTGTGGCCATCAATGTCATTAAGATAAGACATTGTGAGCCACCGTCCCTGTCCCGATGGCTCATTCCAATTTCAAAAAAGCATCCGCACCCCCGTCAGAGTTGGAAAAAGAAAGTTATTGCTTGCTATTTGATTCAAAAAGTAGTATAATTGAGTCAACACATCAAAGAAAGGAGATAAACAAATTGAAAACAATAAGTATCAGATTAGAAGATTCTATTTATGAAGAACTTGGAGCTATGCTTGATGAGATGGGGCAAACAAAACAAACTTTTTATGAAACGTTTACCAGAACTGCGCTAAGAGAAAGAAGTATTCCGTTCATAATTAAAGCCCCCTTGCCTGCTACCCATAAAAACAATAAGATGGCCGCTTTTTTAAGACTAGAAGAATCCAGAAAAAATAATTCCGAAATAATTGATTGTGACAGAGAAAGAGAGGAAGCAATGGATGAGAAATATGGTATTATTGATTGATACAAATATTCTCCTTAACTATATTACAAATCGTCCAGATCCGTATCTTGAACAATCTGTGGAAATTGTAAGAAAATGTGCAAATGGAGAATGCACAGGATATATTGCATTTCATACACTTTCGACACTATGGTATGTGCTAAGAAAAAGGAATGATAAAGTTCGTAGAGAAAATTTGAAAGACATTTGCGAAATTTTTACAGTTGCAACAGCATCTCAGATGGAGATTCTTGATGCGATTGAAAAAGATTCTTTTGAAGATTTTGAGGATTGTCTACAAGATAAATGTGCCAAAGATGTAGGCGCAGATTATATTATTACTTGCAATACAAAAGATTTTGTAAATTCAGAAATCCCAGCAATTACTCCGGATGAATATATTAAAACATTTTGCTGATCGGTAATTGTCAAGGTAGTTGTCGGGTGCGGGCTGATAAATATTAAGATTTCTCAGCTCGCACCTAACATGTATTGTAACATACAGGGATCTCACATATTCACACGGGTATACTCCTACCAGTTCCAATTATAGAATATCAAGCTATTTACATTCATCGTAAATTGTTATCAAATACCTGCGACTATTACAAACTATTTACATAATAATATAAATCAATTACTTAAAGAATTATCTGTAAAAGGCA
>OGCM01001140.1_pt1 | contig 34457 bp, 48 predicted proteins | sample 1570151 | NCBI WGS metagenome assembly OGCM01 (sample SAMEA4370582, study PRJEB24528) | human gut metagenome
CGCACGGACCTCGGTCTCGTCAAAACAGATCGCGCGGCCCTCATGCGTGGCGATCAGGATATTCTGCTCCCCGTCGGTCTGGCGCACATCGACCAGCGCGTCGTCCTCGTTCTGGTTGAACGCCTCGATGGTCAGCGGCACGTAATTGAGCAGCTGCACGGTGGAGAATTCACCCATGACGGCGGTTCCCTTCGGAAGTGCCTGCGATTCGATGCGCGGAATGCCCCACAGGGTGCTCGGACCCGCCGAGAACGGCCCCTGTCCGAAGTAGCGGCCCTGCTTGTCCTGCATGAGGTCGATTGCTTCGTTGTCCTCCGGATTCAGGACGATGGCCTGAATGGTTGTTCCGATGTTCGACAGGACGGTCTTGGCGTGACGGACGGTGGCGAACACGTCGGTGTCGAAGGCGACCTGCTGGGTGCCGGTGGTGTTCAGGATGCCCTTCTGCGCCACATCGGTTGCGGAATCGCCGTTGAGGATGGTCTTCTCAAGATAGGCGTTCAGGTTGCGGGTCAAGGTGCTGTTGATGAGCGAGCTGATGATGCCGTCATCATGAAGTTCCTGGTTGGTGACCTTGATGCCGTCGGCGCAGGTCCACTCCTTCGCCTCGGCCATCTGGGTGCCCAGCTCGGACAGCGGTTTTGCGGCGCCTTCTTTGACGGCTGCGGCGTTGTTGGTGACGCTGATGAGCTGACGGTACTGCACGTAAGCGGAATTGGTGGTGCCGCGGGTGATGAGGTCGAGGAAGATGTTCGGCTTCGGATAGGTGATGTCGGTGTAGCCCGGCAACACGGTCGGTGTCACGGCGCCCGGCAGTGCGGTGGACAGCGGGTTAGGATCCTGCTTGACGCGCACGCGGGTCTTGGCGATGCGCACCGGCGTGCGATCCGGGGTAGTCGCGTTCTTGAAGGCGAGGTAGGCGTCGGAGTGAACAAATGCCTCGCCGATGGTCTTGTAGGCGATGGCCTTGCCGGACACATCGTCGGACGGCTCGGATGCGGCAAGCATGCTCTTCAAGGCTTCGGAAGCCTCATGCTCCTTGTCGATCCTCGCCTTCAGATCATCGGCCTTCTTGCGCAGGGAGATGATCTCCTCGTTCTCGTCCGCGGTGAATTCGCGGCCTTCGCCCTGCGCCTTGTTAGCGATCGCCTTCACGCGGGCGATGGTGTCCTGCAGTTCCTGCTTCATGCTCATGTTGGAATCTCCTTCGGTGATGAGCTGTGTTTCCATTTCCGCCGCCCACGCGGTCAAATCGGGCAAGTTCTCAACGTCGGCCGGTTCGCCTTCGCTTGGCTCTGGTTCGTCGGCTTCTTCGTCGGTGGTGTCCTGCGACCGTTCCTCGTTCATGACCTCGCGGATCATGTTTCGGAGCTCGTCGCGGTCGAATTGCTGCATTGAAAAAGGCCCCGGACCATTCGGTTCGGAGCCTTCGTTTGAATCAGTGTCCTGCTGGACTGTGTCGGCCGGCGGGTCCTCGCTTTTCGTGCTGACCAGTCGCGTTTCCGGGTTCGCGCCCTTGAGACAGAGACTGACCTCGAAAAGGTCGAATTTCGTGATGGGCCAGACGAGATCGCCATCCGGCGCGGTTTGCACGTCGTCATACCATGCCTCACCGCCGACGCTGAACTCGTGCACGCGGCCGTCCTTCAAAAGCTTGAAGCACTGCAGGCCGTTTGGACTGCTCAAATCAAGCTGGCCGTCAATCTCAAGGCACGTATCGGTCTGCCGCATGTCGGTGATGACGCCGACGTTCGCGTTCGGATCCGTCCAATTATGGCTGAAGAGGATCGGGATGGTCTTGCCGGCGCGGAAATTCGCGATCGAATCATCGAAGGCGTGCGGCAGCATCATGTCACCCTGCGAATCGACCACGTTGAAGGTCGATACGACCGCGGTGAATTTGCCTTCGCCCAAAGACTGGCCGTTGCCCACGCCCATTGGCTCGGACTTGGCGAGAAGCGTCTTCCTCCGGCTCTCGGAGAGAGGACACATGTCATTCCTGTGCATTTGCACCTCCAAGATTCTGCGAGCCGCTGTCATGAGGGCTCGCCTGAGTGCCGCCGCCACGGACGGTGTTCAATTGAGTCAAAATCTCGTCGTATTCCTCGCCCTTCGGCTCGAGACCATGATCCGCTCTCGCCTCGTTGACGCTCATCCACGGACCACCGACGGCGGATGACGTGACCTGCGCATCGTCGATGAAGCTGCCGCGCAAAGCGGATTCGATATTGAATTCGATGAACTGGCCCGGGAAGAATCGACTGCAGATCTGCTCGTTGAAAGCACCCTGCAATTGCTCAAACAGTGGGCCCAATGTCTCGCGGTAGAGCGCGTCGCGGAAGGCCTGCTGCGAAGCGTATTTGCCTTCTCTTGCGCCGACCATCTCCGGCGGCACCTGATAGGCGGACGCCACCTCGATGTCGCTCAAGGTGCGACCCTCGACCTCCTGCGCGTCCTTCGGCGTGAATTCCGTGCCGACCTTCTGATATTCGATGCCGCGCAGGATAGGGCTCTCGCCCTCCTTGCCGCCGCCATCCATCCAATTCGCCAGCTCGGTCTGCAGTCTGCGTCGCGCATCGGAGGACAAAGCCTTCTCATTCAGATCCTGCGACCAGTAGCCGGGCATGCGCAGGCCATGCTTCCACAATTGCCGACGCCACTTAACGGCCTCGGTGTGCTCATCCAAAGTCTGCTGCAGTGTGAGCATCGGACTGATGCCATCGAAGCTGCCGTAACCCTTGTCGCGGAAGTATCCGAGCGTGGTGTCCGGATCGTCGAAGCGGATGTACCCGTCAGGATTGGATGCCGGGTCGGTGGTGGTGAAGCCGTCGGCCTCATCGATAATGCCCGGACGCCTGTGGAACCGCCATTGTGAGGTCGGGAGCCTTTCGAGCGTCCCGTCTGCATCGGAGTAGACCACCAGGAATCGGTCGAAAAGCATCAGATCGGCCACGATGTCGTGAATCAGACGGTAGGTGCTCGTGCCAGCCGCCGGATTCGGATGATTGACCAGCTGATGCAATGGCCCGTCGGTGAGCATTTTGCGTCGACCGTATGGCTCGCCCTCGAATGCCTGGATGTGGACGCGGGCTACGTTTCGCGCGACGAATTCCACGACCTTGCGAACGCTCGGCTGCGTCGAATAGATCTCGAAGGCGCGAGGGCCGCTCGACAACGGCATTCCGGGGTCGACCACCGGCCATGGGCCGGTCACCGTGGCACCATTCCTGCCGGCGAAGTCGATTACACTGCCGGAGCCTTTGAAGAGGAGACTCATTCGCTCACCGCCTTAGCAAGTCTCAGAATCACAAAACCGGAAACAATCCAGCCAAGAGGAATCCAGAAAAGAAAACAGCCGGTGATGATGAAGGCGAGTCCGAGAATCTCCAGAATCAACTGCAGGAGGTCAAGCAAAAAGGCTTTCCGTCTCATAAATGCTCCTTTCCGGCGCGGGGCGGGTCAATGCCTCGCTCAATGCGTTCAGGGTCGCGGCCACGCCGTCGATCTTGTCGCCGGAGTTCTGCTTGTCCGGCTGGACGTTCCCATTCGTGTCGGTCTTGACTGCGAGATTGTCCACATTCCACCGCAATACGGGGTTGCCGTGGTGTCGGAAGAGCGGAGCGTCCTTCGTGCCGGTGAGCAGCAATCGCTGCATCTCCTTGAGCACCGGGCTCAAGGTCTTCGTGCCCTGCCGGACGATGGTCAGACGATCCACGTCCAACCCGGCCTCCTGCAGGTCATTGGCGACCTGCGTTGCGTTCCACGGGTCGTAGCCGATGGTCTGCACATCAAAAAAGTCAAGGTCATGCAGGATGCGCTTCTCCACGAAGGCGTAATCGGTCACGTCGCCGGGCGTCAGGGTCAGCCAGCCGTCACGCACCCACACGGATGCCATGCCCGCCGTGCGCTTGTCCAATGCCGGCAAATCGGACTCGGGCGCCCAGAATCGCAGAAGCACGTCATATCCGCCGCAATCGTCCGGGAAGAGCAGCGACCAAGCCGTCAGATCGGACACCGCGCCGAGATCCCAGCCGCCATAGCAGACGCGGCCTTTGCACGCCTCGGCCATCTGGTCGGGCGAAGCGTAGACGGCACCGGCATTGCGGTCCCACGAGTCCAATGTGATGAAGCGTTCTGACTGCTTCGTGCGGATGCCGAGATGCAATCGGAGGTAGCTGGCGAGCTGCGCCGGCGAATTCCGCGCCTGATTGGCCTGAGCCGCCAAGTATTCGGCGCTCGGGCTCTTGCCGTAGCCGGGGTTCGCCTTCATCTGCGTTTCGACAGCGAATGGATTATCGGTCTCGTCGGCACCCCAGACCACGCCGTAATACGTGTCATCCTTGATAGTGCCGGCAGCGAGCTGCTCCACGTATTTGCGCGTCTGATCGTAAATCGTGTTCGATTTGCCATCATCAGGCGTGGTGATGCGCACACCCAAAGGCTGGGTACGCGAGCCACGACCCGTCTCCAATGTTCGCACCAGATCCGGCGTCTTATGCACATGAAGCTCATCGACGATGAAGCAGTGAAGATTCATGCCATGCGCCGCATCGGCGGCACTGGAAATCACTTCCATGTAACTGCCGGAGCGATTGTGGACGATACGCTTCTGATGCGCCGTCATCACACCCTTCAAAGCCGGCGTCTTCTCCACAAGCTGTTTGATCGGTTGGAAGACGAAGCCAGCCTGATGTTCGGTGGACGCGGCGCACACGACCTGCGCCCCCGGCTCACCATCGGCACCAAGCATATAGACTGCGATGCCACCAGACAGCGTCGACTTTCCGTTCTTACGCGGCACATCGACATACAAATCGCGGATGATGCGCACCCACTGTCCGTCGGTGTTCTTCTTCACCCATCCGAACACTGGGGCGAGGATCCACACCAGCTGCCACGGGTCAGGGTCAAGCGGCTTGCCAGCCCACTTGCCCTGCGTGTGACGGAGTGTGTGGAAGCTCAATAGCACCTTGTCGACGCGAGCGGGGTCGAACACTGCGCCATCGACGTTCCTTGGCTCCGGTGTCTTGATCTTCGGCACCTGCCATTCCTTCGGCAGGTCCATGCCACGCTCCAGGCAATACCAAGCGACCTCGGGACTGATCTTCAGACGTTCCAGAGTCTCAGCGTCCGGCAGTTCAGGCGAACGGGTTGAATTCTTCATCTTCCTCGGCCTTTCCAGCGACATTCGATTCGCTCGCCGGAGTCAGGCCGAACTCATGCGCGAAAGCACGAATCGTATTCTGCGATTGGGTCAGCACGGTAAAAGCGGGATTGAGCTTGCGAGCACCACGCTCCGTCTCGATGAGCACGCCCTCCTCGTTGATGCACTCCTGCGCGGCCCTCATCGAAGCCACAGCAGTGCAATACGCCACGAGCGCATCCCGATCCTCCGGCTTGATGAGCTTCAACCGCGCGAGCTTCGGAACGATTCGCCGCCAAGTGTTCAACGCCTCGCCGCACAGCCACGCCGGCACCGACGGAGCCTTATGCTCGAAACCTGCATCGTCCTCCGAAATCTTCCTGCCGCCTGCATCACGATCAGGACCGCGACCATTGATGACCCTCAACTGGAGAGGCTGCCGCTGCGGTCCACGAGCACCCATGACAGCCTCCTTCACATGGTGGTTTGACCCCTAAAACCTGAGACGCGCGAAAAAGAGTTTCGGCGGCGCCCCTAGTCGAACTTTTGTTCGACTTTCGGGACGCCATACCCGTCAGTGGAATATCCCGGGGTAGTTCCTTCGGTCTTCTTGGTCTTTAAGGGTCTTGCATTGGTCACAGAGCGTTTGCGTGTTGTTGATGTCAAGGAATGCTCCACCTGCGCCGACTGGGATGATGTGATCGACATTGGTTCCCTTGCGGTTGCATCGTCTGCAATTGGGCTCGAGATTTAAGCGTTCGGCTCTGACGTGCGTCCATTCGGTGTGGTGTTGCCTCAAGGCTCTCGTGTGTGCTGATGGATTCTGCCATGGCTTGCGTTGGTGCCGGTCACAGCGTCCTTGATGTGTAGCTTTGCGGCTGCATCCTGTGAAGGCGCATCGGGCTTGTGGTCTCGTCGGCATCAGTCGGTGACTTCGATTCCAAGTCGGGTCAAGGCGTTGAGGAAGTCGTCCTCGTAGATGCGCAGGCCCCATGCTTCCAAGGCGTCCCCCCTACTGATCTGCATGCCCGCCTGTTCTCCTTGGTCGGCTATGCGTGTGAGTTGCTGTGCGATCTCTTCGAGGGCTTCTTTCATTTCTGCTCCTTTCGGCGTGTCATATCTATCTCGCTTGCATAACTTATGTATTTTTGATACAATAGTTTATGTCAACAGGAAAGGAGGTGAGCATGAAATGGACGGATATCGTGACCGCCATCAGCTCGGTGGCGAGCAACATCATCGCGCTGGCGGCGCTCATCATCTCGATACGGCGCAGACCACGCCATAAGAGATGACGAAAGGGTTCCGAGCAGACCTAGTGCCCGGAACCCCGGTTCCATCCTATTTCATGGCCATCATGAAAACAAGCACCATATTCGCCGTCTGCGGCATCACATGCGGCCTGCTGTCGGCCATGCTCGGCTTCGCGGGAAAACCATGGCAAGCCGGATTGTTCGGACTCGCGGCGGGCATCTGGTGCATCGCCACGCTCATCATGGACAGACGGGGCGGCGATGACGACTGAATACCTCGGCGTCAAACAGGTCGCCGAAAGACTCGGCGTCGCGAACGCAGCAGTCTACGACCTGCCGGAGCCGGACGTGCGCATCGGCCGCACACGCGGCTGGCTCCCCGAAACCATCGACCGGTGGAACGCGCAACGTCCCGGCCGAGGCGTCGGAGGAGGCAGGCCACGCAAGCAAAACGACAAATAAACAAATGGTCCGGAAGTGATTCCGGGCCATTCCTTTTCATGGGTGGCTCCGGAGGGATTCAACTTCATCTCACGCCGACGGAGAAATCATCAATGTTCTCGATGATGCCGTCGATATATTGTTCGCGTTCTTCTTTCTCACTTTTGCCAAATATCTTAAACATGCCAGCCAATATGCATGACACCACGCCGATAGCCAAAATCAACCAGTTGCCGTGACCTCCGGAAGAACTAGAGTCCACCACGAATTGGATTATCATCGGGATTCCGATACCGATTGCGCACCAAAAAGCGTTGTCTAATTTACCATTGCCATCCGGAATTCGTCTGATATCCCTTTTCAGATGCTTGAGGTCGGTCGTACGCACCGGTATCGCCTCCTCCTTTGGCATCTTAACGCTCGTCGAAAATGCCGCTTTCTGTTGAGATAGCCCTTGAAGCCCTTGAAGGTTCGAATTCACGATTTGCCCTTCCCCTGCTCCGTATGATTCGGCTCCGAAGGAACGGCACCAGAGATTATCGCGTTCATGAAAAAGGTGTATCCACACGTCTGACATACGACAGCGGTGATGGGCGTGACCTGCGAATCTCCGCCAATCACAATATCTCCTGAATTGAATTCCCTGAGTTCCAGGGCTTGCCCCACCCCCCACTGCAGGCCGCCACAAATCGGACAATTCCGCGGTTGAGTCCAATGCGACGCAAGCCATTCCATTGCCTTCGCGGATTCGTCGTTGCGACGTTTCTGATGTTGTTCGCGTGTTTCTTTTTCGATTGGCATGTCAGCAAGTCTAGGACCGTCCCACGCCAGCGGATTCAACGCCAATCGAAAACATGATGACATGGGACGACCGAGTGCCTTCGGCGAGATTCGAACCCGCGCATACACGTGGCCGCAAGGAAGAGAGTTTAAGAACTCGTGGCCAGTGCGATCTACCGCTGATTTCTACGAAGGCATGGACAGGCGGTTTGAGCATCACCGCATCACGTAAGCGCGGGATTGGCTTGCCTGCCACTATTGGTGTATGACCACTCTGACGTGAGTGGGTGGAGCGTGTCCGATATGCCGTTCGGACAGGACGGGACTGCAGCCCAGGGAGTTAGGAGAATCCATGGCGGATATGAAAAGGGTTCAAACCAAGTCACCTCGGTTTGAACCCTCTAATCCACTGACAATTCTGCGTTGCACTTTCGATTTTGTCAAATCGAATCGCGCCGCAGCACCTGCCGATGCACGTCCGAAAGCCTGTACAATGGCCGTCCCTTCTCGTTTCTACCGGCCGGCTGAAGCCTGCCACGCTTACGCCACGAGCGAATCGTATTCGCATTGCACTGGAACCCGCATTCACGCAGCAGCTCAGCACACTCCCCCGCCGTGAACGTCCTGCCTGATTCGATGCACTCCCGCAGGAACCCCAATCGCACGTCGACCACGCGGTAAGTGTTGCCGCACACCGGACAGTCAACGCTTGCCGCGCCGATTTCGGCGGTCAGCTCCACGCCGCACAGAGGATTCAGGCACCTGCCGATGCCATGCCTGGATGGTGGCACGTCGATGATGCCAGCGTCTTGCGCACCACCCGCTCCCAGTCACGCCAAATCAGACCAATGTCCGGCAATCGTGAAAGACGATTGCAATCCGCGCAGATACTCAGGCATTTCAACACAGACGGATGAATCCTGCTATCGGCCCACGGCATGGCCGGCGGAGCATACAACCGCCGCCAAAGAGCGACAGCCAAATCATCGATCTCCTGCAGATGGTCAATCACAGACAACCTGACCGGCGTCGGAGCCGAAGCCAAATTGGTCCGGCCGGGCTGATGGCCACCGTAATGTGCGGTGCTGTCCAGAAACTCGCTCAGGGCTTGGATCCATGACGGATAGTCGCGGAGCCATCCTCTCATTACGGCATCGCACTTGTCACACAGCGTATTGCGCAGATTGCACTCCCCGCCGCACACTTGGCACATGCCGGCGAGCGCTGGTTTGTTTTGGTTGGTTTGTGTTGGTTGTGTCTGGTTTGGTGTTGGTTGGGATTCGTTGTTTTGTTCGTTCATTTGTTCGATTCCCTCCGGCGTGGTAGTCTTCTGGTGGTGTCAGGAGCCCGGCCGGAAGGTCGGGTTTCTTGTTATTCGCGGGTGTGTTGGATGATCGCTTTGATTTCCTCTTTGGGGACTTGTGGCATCAGTGGAGCGATCTCATCGAGGCTGTATCCGGCCTGATGCCATTTGATGATCATGTCCATGAGGGTTTTCTTCACTTTCATTTCGTTTCCCTTCGTATTTGCTGAATGATCGTCTCGTATGGTTTGCGGTGGAAGATGCGTATCCACCATTCGGGGCGGCGGCCCCATATGGTTTTGACTTCGGTGAGGGGAAACCATGATACGTACCATTTTTGGCAATTTCCGCAGTACAGCACCTCGCCTTCCTCCTTCGGTCTGGGATGCTCATGGTCGAACGCTGGCGGCCTTGGCACCAAATAACTTCGATTGCTCATTTTGTGTCCTTGAGTGTGATGCGTTTCATTCCTTCGCCGCCTTCATTTCTTGGACTTCACCGTCGAAAAAATCGATGATGAGATTGCAGATGGCGACCGCCGACGTTTTGAGCTGGGTTTTTTCCTCTTCGTTTTCGGCTTTGATGGCGAAAACGCCATCCTTGCTGTTGAAATCGATTCTCATTTCGTGTCCTTCTTTGTTTTGGCGCATTCCGGGCAGAGGCTGTCGTTGGGGTCGGTGGAGTTGGTCTGCCATCCCTCGTATTCGAGCCGGTGCAATGGTCCGATGTCCGACTTGAAGCATTCGCGGCATGAGAGATGATGGTGGTTCGGACAGAGGCTGTCCCACGGATAGTCGCGATCGATACGCCATCCCTGCTGTTCGAGTTCGTCCGGCGCGCCACTATCGGCGGCCTGGCAGTCATAACATTCGACATGCCAGTGAGAAGGGCAGTAGTGCCTGTCTGAGTCCTCGTCACATTGCCAGCCGTGGTCGGCGGCCTCGTCGTCGGCTTCCTCTTCGGCCGCATCACCGACGAAAAGTCTTGTGTGGCACTCGTCGCAGATGACGTACCGCTCACAGATTTCCCCGTAGCTCATCGCTCCGGCTCCGTCTCCACGACGCTCACATGGCTCCAGTCGCATGACAGGCCGCCCTGCTTGTAGCCCGAGTAGATGACGCAGTCCACTTTCCTCGTGTCGGTCAGGGTGATGACGCATTCGCTGAATTCGTCGTCCATGTCGGAGCATTGCGAGTCGATTGACCTGACCTCATGCGCTGGCGTGGAAGGCTCCGACGCGCTCCCGCATCCGGCGAGCGCCATGCATATGACGGTGATGGCGAGTGTGATGCGTGTTGTTTTTCTCATTTCGTTTCCTCCTAGTGTTTGCGCCATTCGCCGTTGGCGTATCGGTTCCATCCGCGGATCGCGGTTTTGATGCTGTCGTCCGGTGTTTTGATCCAGATGGCGTTCGGACATCCGCGGCATTTGGCTATCCATACGTAATGCGCCGTGGTTCCGATGATGCTGGCGTATGGTTCGATGCTTGGCTTCCTCGTGCCGCAGTAGGGGCATGGACTGGTCCTATGCCATTTCCTGGCATGCGATGTGGTGTTTGTCATGGTTTGCCTTCCGTGATGACGACGGCGCGGATGCCGTCCGAGGTTTTGTTCGTATGGTGGCGCAGGTCGCAGTCGATGACATGCAGGCCGATGCCTCGGTATTTCAGGACCGCGTGGACCGGGCTCAACCGGATCAGATCCAATGGGCCGTCCAACGTGACGTCATTGTGGGTGAGCGCGATGCATCGACGGCCGATCAGGTCGGCGGGATTCCGGTACTGCCACGTCGTGTGCGCCTGGACCGTCATGACCTGCCTCCCATCCAAGCGACCAGGACGGCCGCGCACAGGAGCATCATGGCAGCCACGGTCATCACCATGCTCCCTTCAGGAGCTTGCGGTACCACCGATAGTCGGAGATGTCACGACGGATGCAATCACGCACCCTGTGCGAACCGGCATGCCCCTTGTACGGATCCTCGGGGCAATCCAGGAACCTGATGTAGCGTCTCAACGTGGTCAGGTCGAACTTCCTGTAGCTCAGCCAAGCGTCCGGGTTGAGGTTCAGGCGTTTCAGGAAGTCGATGTCGAAATCCACGTTCGTGCCCGCCGGAACCAGGGCGAACCGTTGCGAGAGCGAGTCGAGATACTCCTCCACTGCGTTCGCCACAGCACCCACGCAGTCGTCGTGCGCGGAGCCGTTCAACAGTTCGAACAGCAATCCATTGTCCGTGTGCATCGAGAACGCGACCGGGCCCATGTCCAACAGGTCGAGATAGTCCGGTCTGATGATGCGATGCAGGGATCCATACGAATGTTCGCCCAGCACGTCGGTGCATTCCATGCCGACCTCCAACGGCAGACTGTCATTCCTGTCCGTGCCGGTCGTTTCGAAGTCGAGCCAGAGCAGCGCCTCCGGCTTCACGTTCATGTCTTCGTCCTGTTTCCTCATGATTCTTCCTTCCAATTGCTTTGCCATTCGATGATTTCGATTTGAGTGAGCCGTTGCGCCGTGCCGTCATCCAACAGCCACCACCAGTCGCCGTTCCAGTCACGTATCGGCGCGTTGAGCGGATCGCGCCAGCTCGGGATGATGTAGCCGAACCGTTCCACCTCGGCCGGATGCGCGTGCGTCCAACCATGACAGCCGGTCGTGCCGGAACCGCACAGTTCGACGATGTTGCTCGGCAGGTCGCGCATGGTCGGGTTGGCTCGTCGGCGCAACTGCCGGTGGTGGCCGCTCCTGCCCGGCCAGACGGTCGGGTCGTGCAGGTTGTGTCCGCAACGCATGCAATGCCAGCCCTGACGTTGCAAGGCGACGCGTTTCGATTCCTGGAATTGCCGGTCGCTCATCGTCGCTCCCTTCCGAGCTGGTCGAGCAGGTTGATGCAGGTCGAGCAGTCGCGTTTGATATCGCGGATGCGGTCAAGGTCCATATCGGCGAGCGCCGGGCCTTTGAGCGCGTCGAGTTCCAATCGGTCCGCGGCTTGGATGGCCGAGGTGAGGATGCCGGCCATGTGTGCGATGGTCATGGCGTTCATGCCGCCTCCTGTTCGAACAGTTGTTCGGCCAATACGTCGCCGGGCACGTTCGCGAGCTGACGGCGCAGCATGTCCGGGTCCACGCCTTGGTTGAGCAGGTCGGCGACCTTGCATGCGAGCTCCATGTACGTGTCCGTGCCTTCGCAGGCTATCGGGCCGAGTACGCGTTTGACCTCTTCGCTGCCCCACGTATACCGGCGAGTGCCGGTTTTGGGTGTGGCGAATCCGCGTTCCTTGCCTTTGACGAGCCAGTTGCGGAATTTCGCGTTCCAGTCGGCTGATCTGGTTCCTGAGTCGAGTGCCCGGTCGCGGAATTTCCCGGCTTCGATGTCGCAGTCGATGCCGAGCTTGTCGGCGAGCGCCCTGTGTTCCTCGGTTGGTTTCCAGTCGGTTGGGATGGGTGTTGTTGTTTTCGCGCGCGGGTCTCTCTCTATAGTCTTTATTGTTTCTATAGATTTAGTAGTATTGTCTGCACGCTGTGTGCACCCCTGATTCATGCCAGATTCATGCCAGTTGCACCCCTGATTCATGCCTGTTTTTTGGGGTGCATTTCGTTCACCCCTGTTTTTTGGTTTGATTTCTTGGGGTGCATTTCGTTCACCTCTGTTTTTTGGCAGGTGCATGTCATACACCTTCGGTCGGCGGTTTGGCGCGATATCGTCGACGATGTGCTGGTTGCCGTATCTCAAGAAACCCTTCTCGCGCAGGGACCGGAGCTTGTTGTGCACGGTGCGTTCCGACATATGCAGCTGCGATGCGATGGTTTTCGCGCTCTTCGCAAAGCCCTTGCCGTCATCGCCGGTCCAGTCGGCCACCATCATCAGAAGACGAAGCTCATAAGGGTCAAGCCCGTACTCGTGATACAGCAGTTTCCGAACATTCTCCATGCTCATGATTCGTCATCTCCTCCGCCGAGATATGCGCCCTTGAGCGCCTTCCTCTCGTCTTCGCTGACCTGGTAGCCGATGCGTTCCAGCACGTCGTACCAGATGCCCATATCGTCCACGCCATGCCGTTGGCGCCAGTAGTTCCAGCCGATGTTCGACTCCCAGCGGGCGGCCAGAACATCGAGAATTCGAAGCGGCCTGTCCTTCAACACCATGCGGATCGAGTCGAGGTTCTCCTTGCATTCCAGCGACCAGTGCTCGTCGTCATGCTCGGTGATCGGCAGGCTCCAGCCGAACGCGATCAGCTCCCTGATGACGTCCTCGCCCTTGTAGGACTGGTACGGGAACACGCTCCTCCAGCCGACCGTGTCAGCGAGCGCGAGCCTGCAGATTCCCGTTTCCGCGTGTTCGTGGGTGAGTGCGCGGAGGTTGTGTTTCAGCCATGTGGTGCGGTTGACTTTGGCGATCGCTTCGAATTCGCGGGCCTGTCGGTTGAGTTCCCTGCCTCGTGCCTTGATGGCATTGTCCTCGTCGGTCTTGGCTTTGTCTTTTTCGAGCTCGTCGGCGGGAACCGGCAGGTACGTGCAGAACTCATCAAACGCGGAATTCTCGTACACACGTGCGGACGGCCAATCGGATTCCCTGGTGAACGAGGTCCAGAAGTCCGTTTCGATGTTGGATATCATGCGGCCGGCCCGGTATCCGTACGGATGCCAGTTCCAGAAGTTCTTTCCGTCTGGGAAGCTTTCGACTTTGATTCCGGCTTTGGCGAGCGCCTTCTGCGCCTTGTCGTGCCATGCGGCTTTACGGCGTTCCCGGGAGAGCCGCTGGTAGGTCCAGTCGAAATCGTCGGCGCGGGCGAGCTCGCGCTGCATGTCCGGGTCGGACTCGAATTCCGCAAGCCTGTCGAGCTGGTCGAGACTCATCTGGCTGAAATCGGCCGCCACGTCACGCGTCTCCTGCGGGATTCTGGCTATCTTCAACCGTCTGCGGACGAACCGGTCGCTGCGTCCCGTCTTCTCGGCCATCTCCTTGACGCCCACGCCTAGATCGAGGAGCCCCTGATAGCCGTCGGCCTCCTCGATGGGCGTCAAATCGGAGCGTTGCGAGTTCTCGACCAGCATGACCTCGCGTTCCCTCCGCGCGTCCATCCTTTCGATGATCGCCGGCACGGACTCGAGTCCGGCCTGTTTGGCGGCGGCGAGCCTGCGATGGCCGATGACGACTCGGTACTGCGCATGCCCGTCGATGTCGGTCTCTCCCGTCGGCGTGACCAGGAGAGGCTGTTTGATGCCCTGCGAGCGGATGCTCGCCTCCAGATCGGCCACGTCGCCCACCTGCCTGCGTGGATTGTTCGGATTCGGATGCAAATCCTCGACGGGCAGATCCTCTATGGTGATGCCCATGATTCCTCCTTAGAATTCCGGTTCGGATTCCGGCTTGCCGAAATCACCGAACGACGACGATTCACCCTGTGGCGAGCCCCACGGGTCAGACGGCGGCAACGAGGCACCGGCAGCGGTGGCTCCGCCCGTATAGCCCGCCGGGGCGGAGGACGGATTGCCATACGCTCCAGCCGTGCCACGCTGCGCCTTGGCTACCTGCGCGGTCGCATAGCGCAAGCTCGGCCCGATCTCGTCCACCTGCAATTCCATGGAAGTTCGGCGCTGATGCTGCTCGTCCTCCCATGAATGCTGCGTCAGCCTGCCCTGGGCGATCACACGCATGCCTTTTGCTAGGCTTTGCGCGCAATGTTCGGCCATGTCGCGCCACGCGGAGCAGCGCATGAACAAAGCCTGACCGTCTTCGAACTGGTTCGTGTTACGGTTCCAGGTGCGCGGGGTGGAGGCAATCGTGAAGCTGGCAACGGATGCGCCGCTGCCAGTGGTACGAATCTCCGGATCAGCCGTGAGGTTGCCCACCACGGTAATAATCGTTTCGCCAGCCATTAGAACCTACCTTTCACGGCGAGAGTCTTGATGATGCGGATGGTCTCGCCACCATCCCTGGTCTTCACCATGTGCGTCAACTGCGCGGCAGCGCCCTGATGGAAACTGTCACCAGGCATCACCTCCAACACGGGAGACGCCACCTCGGACACGAACCGGCCCACCAGTCCGGTGAACCGCACGCCCACCGATTCCAAGATCTCCAGCTCCTTCCACGCCTCGGTCTCCATCGCCCGACGGCACGCCTCAGCCACCGCCCTGTCGCCACGCGTCATCCCCTTCATGCCGACGTCCTTGACCGGAGCGTTCGGACTGAAATGCCAATGCGGCAGAATCTCCCTCATCGGTTCCTCCCTTGACCTTGATTGATTGATACGAGATTGATTGATATGAGCCGGACCGCTGGGCGCCATGACAGCAAATAATCGCGCCCATCGTTCCCACACCCCTCAAGAAAGCTGAACGAAACGGGGATGCGGACGGCGTTGACGGTCCGGCCAAGCGCCGGCGGCGGGATTCGAACCCACAGCGGACGGCATGACGGCGGAAGACGTGAGAGTGAATGCGTGAAATGCAATGTGAGATGAAAGGACACACGCCTCCGCCATCCGTCCGCGTCCTTGTACGCCGGCGGATACGGTCAGACGTTGCCATCCACGTCATCGCGCGGAGCGAACCTGACCGTCAGCCACAGGACCGTGGCCAGATACACGCCCTCCACCACAAGCGCGCCCGTCAGACCGCCGCCATGCCAGGTGAGCATGAGCGTCACGCTCACGACCAGACCGACCACGGCCAGCGCGAACTTCAAACGCCTGAGCGTGTAGTTCGGCCTCCCCTTTTCGAACCCGTCCTCGATGCGATAATCGTTGTCCGTCATCTTGCGCCTCCGATTTTTTGAATGAATGTCCTTGCCTGGTCTTTTCCGATGCTCGCCAGCTCGCGGCTTCCGTCGACGTCGAGTTCCATGAGGCTGGCGCCCTTGCCCGTGACGCGAATCGCGTAGCCGGTCAAGCCGAACATGATCACCGTGTCCTTCGGCGGCGCGGGTGGTGTCAGCAGCGTTTCCGCGTCGATTCTCCTGAGTGCCATCACAGCTCCTTGTTGATCGTGTCGATGATGAGGTCCACGAGATCTGTGACGTCGAGGTCGATGTAGCCGACGATGTGGCCGAGCGGACGGCTCGCGTCGATCCCATCCCATTCATCGCCGACAGCCGGCCTGATGACGTCGCCATAGTCGTCGAATTCGTCGAACACGGCCCTCACGCACGCCTTGCGAATGTCGTTCATGCTTACTCCTCCAACGATTTGACGTATCGGTCCATTTCCTCGCGTCTGATGTGACGGCGGGAAGGCGTTCCTCGTTTGCTTGGCGGACGAAACGTGTCTATGTCGCCCTGGTTGACAGCCTGTCGGAGGCCGTCGTAGTCGATCCCGTACAGGCTCGCGGCCTGCGGGAGGGTCCATGCGAGCCTGTCCTTCAACGGGATACGGCTCGCATCCTTGAGCTCGTTCTGCAAAACCATCACGCGCCTCCTTTGCGTGTGTGATGCCGGGCGGCGTTAGGAGAACCGCCCGGCCCCCTCCTAAAATCGGTGTCATCCCGCATATGCGACGTGCGGGCCGAACAGTTAGGAGAAGCATCAATGAACCCAGCCGAGTACATGCTGCAGTTCTTCAAGATCGAGGAAAGGGACGATGAATTCGACGATGGGATATCCACATCGTTCAGCAGAATGCATGACGCCGAAACGTGCCTAGACAATCTGATCAAGATGAATGTCAGACGGTTGGACACGACGAAAAGCGTCATGCCGCAGATATGGCAGAAACTGTGGGAGTCATACACAAATCCTTCGGGAACCGGATACTGGGCCGGTTTCTCGACTTCCCAGCAACGGGATGTCCCTCTGGATGCGGCCGAGGCGCAGGCATTGGAGATTATCGCCGACAAGTCGCCATCGCTACCGATCTCCATCGCCGAAGAGGAACGCAAGACAATCTCCGAGTTCCTGGACGAGGCGTTGAAGGCGGTCCGAGAGGATGACAGTCTGCCGACATCGCTGCGAGTGTACGTACTGGACCTCATCTCCGAAGCGAGAAGGAACCTCGACGAATACGCGGCTGGGAAAGAGTTCGACCTGAAGGTCTCCCTGCAGGCCCTGTTCGGAGTGCTGTACATGGCGGAATCACAGACCGGGAAGCCCACTGTATGGGAGAACCTGAAGAGCAAGATAGCGAAACCGTTCATTTCAGCGCTTCTTTCCGAGGGTGCCCGTCAGCTTGTCGCGTCCGGGGCATCTTTCCTTCAGCTTCCCGAGTGACTTCCGGCGGCTTGCAGAACACCAAGCAGTCCTCGTAGAGCCGCTTGCGTGCGAGAAACCTGTTGGATGCCTGCGAGGCGATCATCAGCATCGCGAATCCGAAAAGGATCTCCCAACGTTCCATCCGTCGGAGGCCGGCAATCAGGCAGAACGCTCCGACACCCATGTAGATCAGCGCGAACATCGCCTCGAACGGATTCGGTTTGTCGATACGGCACGGAATAAGAGAGTTGTCGACCGACATCACGCGCCCGCCTTCGGATATTCGAGCTGGAGCGTTTCCTCGCCGAACCGGCGGGCGATCAGGGCAAGGCCCTTCCTCGTGACCTTCACCGTCGGCGGGAACGCGAACGGAGTCCCGTCCTTGTGCGTCCCATGCGACTTCGGCGGAACCATCATCAGATGCCCGGCATTGATACGGCTCTGACGCGCGGACCAATGTTTGTTCTCACGGAAGATCCAGTCATGCCGGTCAAGCCATTCGAACAGTTCCGTCTGCCCGACAGTCCTGCCCAGGTTGCTGAGCAGTTTCGCGGAATCACGAACGGAAAGCGCGTCGTCGATATCGACGAAGTTGTCCCACGCGGACGCCTTGGGCTGGAGCTCGTCGATGCGCGACTGCTGCGAGGCGATCTGCTGGTTCTTTTGTTTGATGGTCTTCTGCGCGACGAGCACGGCCCTGGCCATGATGTCCTCATCCGAATCCGACTCGGACGCCTGGATGTAGCCGCCGGTTTTGCGGATCTGAGGCAGCACCTCATGCGTCACCCAACGCTGGAAACGCTTGACGAACGCCTGCGCCTCTTCATTCTTAACGTATGCCGTTTCGCGGTTAAGAATTGCGCGGTAAAGACCTGACTCGGTGAGAACCGTCATATTCTGCGTTCCACTGGGGGTACTCACTTCGTGTGTACCCCTCTCATCGCCATCGAGATTGCGGGTGAGGTTTGCCGCGTCGCGGTATCCGAGAATCTTGGCGATGTCGGATGCGACGAACATCACCTCGTCGCCATCGGCGAGCGCCCTGACTTTGTTTCCTTCGAATTCGAAGGGTTGGATTTCATTGTTCATTATCGTTTCCATGTGAGAACACCTTCCTTTCGATTACTTCTGTCGGCGAGCGCCGATTGCTTATGGTTTGATTTGGTTGATTCCGTCGATTGGTTGCAGGAGCTTGATCATGAGCTGGTAGAGGCTCATGCCGAGCATCGTCGCCGTCTTCTCGAGTTGCTCGGTGTTAAACGACCCCTTGCCTCCCAGACGTTCGCTGACGGTTTTCTCGCTCATACCGAGTTCCTTGGCGAGCGCGGCCTGTGTCTTGCGGTGCCGTGCGAGCTCACCGCTGAGATTCCTTGCGATGGTTTCCGTCTCACTCATCTGTCTTGCCGCTCCTTTCTTTGTTCATTGCCTTGCGGTAATTCTTACCGTACTTAATTGAGTAAGTTTATTGTTACTCAATTGAGTATTCTTTACAAATCCTTCTCAATTGGGTACCATGTTGGGCATGGGAAGCATTGCCAGAAATGAAGTCACCGAAGACAGCAAGAGAATCATCGACATATGTCGAGATCTCGTTAAACGAAGCGGAATAACAAATGCCGAGTTCTACAAAAAGAGCGGTATGAGAAACAACTACTGGCACGTAAGGCTCCGATATGAAGCGCCGCTCACGACGTCCGACGTGGAGCACATCGCCTCCACATTCGGGCTCACCAGCCTCGACATCTACACCCGCGCCCTGGGCAGCGATGCCGCACGAGCCTACGAGGCCCGCGAGCGCGAATCCCGGATCACCGATGATCTCATCGACCGTATCGCCGCGCACCCCGAAGACTATGACATGGCCGCAAACAAGGATCCGAACGCACGTCTCGAGGCCGAGACGCCGGACGAGTGAGAGGAACGGACATGTCGAGGAAGAATAGGAAGCCGAGGTTCACTCTTTCGCAGGAGGAGGCCGAACGGCTTATCACGGCCGTCAAGAACGCCGTGGAGGATGTGTTTCGAATGCCGGCGGCCGGCGAGCATAACGCGGAATTCCACGTGAGAGCCGATGACGGGGAGAAATTCACCATCGCCGTCTTCCAAGGAACCAAGAACGCAGCAAGGCATCAGATATCAGCCCGCATCACGAAACTGGGAATTCCGCTGATACGCTTATGTGTCAACAGCGGAACGCACAACAATCCCGACGGCACACGGATATCGGGTACTCACTGGCATGTATACAGGGAGGGAGACGATGATTTGGTGGCGTATCCGGCCGATCTGGCGTCCGATGGATTCGTGGACGCTACCATAGCCTTATTGGATAAGTTCAACGTGATCAAAAGACCAGTCTTCCAGGAGAGCCTGATATGAACAGCATCGAGAGCATCAAGCCCGACGAGCTCATCGAGGAGTATGGTGAATGGCTCAAGCACGAGTCCTCTGCCAAGGACCTCGGAGAGTGGAAGGAGATAACGCTCCCGATGTTCGACCACTCCAACGATGATCTGATCTTCTATGCCAAGACCGCCGGCGACGGCATCATGTTCACCGACGACGGGTACACACTCGAATCGTTCCGACAGAACGGCGTCACAATCACAAAGGCGAGGCGCGAGCGCATGGAACGCATCGCCCGCAAATACGGTGCGGGCATCAAGAACGACGAAATAGTGCTCGAATCGGATGGAAGACGCGGCGATGCCATGAACCGTTACGCGCAGGCCCTCATCGGCGTCGGGTCCATGATGGAGGCCGCGCAGCGGAGGGTTGCGGAATACTTCGCGGATGACGTGGCCACCGTGCTGGATGGATGCAACGTGTTCTATACGGCAAGCGTCGGCATCCGCGGGGTGTCGCGATACGAACACAGCTTCGACTTCATCTTCCAGCGCAGCGCGAACCATCCGACGAGGTTCTGCCAGGCTCCGAACAAGTTTGACAAGGACGCCGTAAGGAACATCATGTGGGGTTGGGAGGACACGCGCAGGGCCAAGGAACGCGCCGACGCGAAGCTCGTGGTCATCGGCGACGACCGCGAAGGCCCGCTGCAGGACGGGGCGTCCGAAGCGTTCGCGAACTGCGGAGTAAACGTGATCCCGTATTCGCAGCTGGCAAAGAGGGCCCCGCAGGAGCTGGCCGCGTAGGGAATGGGGACAGTGAGAGCAATCGGCATCGAATGCCTGCATGCACAGGCCGGAGAGATGGGGCTGGCCGTCGAATCGACGGACCTCCCACGCGACATATGCGGCCTGTACGACGACCGTCACGGGCTCATCCTGCTGGCCGACTGGCTCAACCAGCGCCAACGCCGCTGCACATTGTGCCACGAGCTCATACACGCCAGACACCACGACCCCGGGTGCGGCACGCAGTATGGGTTGAAATGCGAGCGCCGTTGCCGTAGGGAGACCGCGTTGGCGTTGATATCGCCGGTGGATTACGGCATGGCCGAGACGGTGTACGAGGGCAATACGTGGATGATGGCAGTGGAATTGGGCGTGACCATCCAGGCGTTGAACGACTACCGGCAGCTATTGTACGATTCCGGCGTGTGCGTGCAGTGAAGCGTAGATATTGTCTGACCGTTTTTTGAAGGGAGAAAAAGGTTATGTTTGACTCTGGAGAAGGTTTCTTGTTCATGCTCGTCGTGGCGGTTTTCGCATGCATGATCGAGTATTTCGTCATCAAATGGGCCGTCAAGGACGGCATCAAAGAATCCGGGATCCTCGCTGCCATCGATCACACGCATGATGCGGACACCGGAACCGAAGATCACAATTCCGACAAGACCGAATCCGACAAGCCCAGCCACACCGCGTGACGACGTCGTTCCGGAAAAGCCCCGCAACAAGATTGCGAGGTATTTCATATGCCTGAAAGAGAAGAGCACGACATATGTTTATAATCATCGTCATACTGGGAGTGTTGATTGCCTATGTCTGCATCACAGCAGCCGAGAAGGCCGACGCTCCCTCAACCCAAACCGACAACGACACGGAAACAATCGATACCATCAGCGCCGATGGTCTAACGCCCGTACGCATGCTGCCCGTCGGACGAACCTCAATCGTCGGAGAGCGTTACCGTCTGTCATCAATCAGAAATGCCATAAGCGGGCATGAACGCGAGGTGGCACCGATGGGAGCATGGGACAACACGCTCATGCTCACCGCGGCGATACTGAGGGAACCGAATAACAAGTACGACAGGAATGCGGTCTCGGTGTCCATCAATGGCATCCTCGTTGGCTACATCGCAAAAGAGGAAACCCACCTATGGCAGCCTTGGATGAAACTGATGGAAAGGAACCTCAGATATCCGACATGCGATGCCGCGGTATATCGCAAGAACGGCGGAGGCTACGAAATCATCCTGCACTGCTCCCCCACGACGCCGTTCGCAGCGAACGACTGCCCCACAGGCTACATCTGCTTGGACGCGGAGCATCAGGTCTCGGTCCTAGGAGAGGAACTCTATCAGGACAAGCTCGGAACATACGGCGTTGACACATTCGTATGGGTCACATTGGGAAAAGGCGAGATCCCAAAGGGCAAACACAAAGGGAACCCCACATACTGGGCTTCGCTGGACGGCACCGAAATCGGATACATAACCACAATCCAATATGAAAAATACAAGACGCAGCTGGGAATATCACCATCCTGCTGCATCGCTTTCATCTCACAGGGGCCCAAGAAGCTCGAACTCTCGCTGATGCTCCCCAAGGCCTGATTGTCGCAGCGCTCTCGTAGACATAAACCCCGGCCACCCGCATACCACAAGCGCTGGGGTCTAAGATTTGTGTCCTTAAAAAGTACCGACTCTTATGGGAGAGTGAGAAAGTCTATGTGGCCTCTGACGAGATCGTATTGCTTCGATGTTGCGGCGTAATATAGCTTATTCGCCGTAATATCAGCCGCCCTGACCAATGAGTCCTGACAGGAGTCTTTAAGCTGCAGCTGCACTGCTTTCATTTCCGGGAACAGTGGCGGGAAGAATCGATTCCAAGTCTGGTTATACGTTCCGCTTTTGAACTCGCTTTCGAGCGATTCCCCTAATTCGTAGCGTCCGTCGGTGGCTGTGGTGTGCTCGTCCATAAAGACGTATATGTTCTCGACGTCTTCAGCTTTGATTTCCTGTCTAATGAGCATGTTTTGCAGAGCCGACTTCAATCCCCGTTTGAAGACGTAATCCAAGAAGCGCTGCTTGCTCTTCTTGTTTTCGAAGATATTCGTCAAGACATTCTGCTGATTCACGACCACGCCGAACCTATGGTACGGGTTCATGGCTCGGAACATCGAGGATTTCTCCTTGTTCGTCAGATAGATTGCTTTCATTTCGCGGTGACCACGCGCGGCGCCGGCACGCCTCTGTACCTTCTCAACCGACCGGTATCTGCGCTGTCCCTCATCGCGTTCATCATTCCCAAGGAAGATAAGTCCGCCGAACACGAACACGTCGTTGTGAATTCGGTCGAACACGCCAGATTCATCGGCATATACGAAGATGTTCATGTTTTTCCTCCAAGACGCAGAAAAGGCCGCTTGAAGCGGCCTTTTCTCCATGGGGCCGACGTCGGAACACGACGCTTAAACGTTAATTCGGTATCCCATGTATACAGCGCATGTAGCCTGCGCTATCAAAATAGCAGAATATCGTCGCATAGACAAGACCACGGAGTGTCAAAAAGTCAGCATCCACCCAAAGCGTGGCAGGAACCGCCATGCCGTCGGCATCGTTTCATTCGTCAATGACCTCGGCCTCTATCTCTTTTTCCTGATTTCCTGGATTATTTGTGGTCCGGCCGTGACGGCTCCGATGAGCGCGGGGTGCGTCAATACTCTTTCGCGTTGCGGAAAAGCCGTCATCGTCTGTCACTGGCCGTCGCGGAGGTCTGGCAGGGCGGCATCGAGCGTCTTGGCGAGCCGCCGTTCCCTCCAATGCGTGTACACGCTGGTGGTGTGGATGTCGGTGTGGCCCATGATGGCGGTGCGCTCCTCGTCGCTCGCGCCGGCAGCCGCGAGTTCGGTGGCGAGCCAGTGCCGCGCGCTGTAGATGTCGACGTACGGCAGTCCCGCCATCTTCAGGGCGCGGCGCCAACGCTTCTCCTCGTTGTCCCGTCTGATGGGATGGCCGTAAAGATTGGTGAACACCAATCCATGGGACGGCACGCCCCATTTGACGATATGCGCCCAAAGCCGGTCCCAAAGCCCCTGCGGAATGGGAACCGTCCGCACGCCTTTGGCGGTCTTCGGTTTGGTCAGCCAGATCGCCCCATCCAGATGCTCGGCTTCCATCCAATCCGGGATCGTAGCGCCGGCTGGTATCGGCTTGGCCTGCTGGCACACGTTGATGACGGGGATCCCATGATGCAGTTCCAGCTGGTAGGGCATCAGGCCATACCTCTCCCCCGGCCGCATGCCCGTGGTGAAGGCGAGTTCGAACATGAGTGCCCACTTCTCACGCTCGTCCGGGCTGTCGAACACGGCGACCGCCGGATCGGGCTCGGCGAGCGCGGCCTCGATGACCTTCGCTGGGTCGGCGACGTCGAGGATGGGGCGTTCGTACCGGTCCTCCGGCATTCGTCCGACGTTTTCCATCGGGTCATCGGCGATGAGTCCGTCCCGTTTCGCGGTTCGGAGCATGGCGCCGAGGACTGCGAGATAGGTGTTGACGGTCTTGCTTTTGCGTGTGCGGCGCAGTCGTCTGCACATGCCGTTGATGTCGTCGGCGGTGAGCCGGTTGAGGCGGATGTTCCCGATGATCGCGTTCATGATGCGCATCCAGCTGGATTCGTTGCGCCAGGTGGTGGGGTTGACGGCGGTCCTGTGCTCCTCCATCCACCGTTCGAAGTAGTCCGCGGTTTTCGGGCCGTCCTTGGTGGGCAGTCTTCCGTCCCGCTCCCATTCCGCTATCTTCGCCTGGAAACGGGCTCGCGCCTCGCTTTTCACCATGCCGGTGGCTTCGATCGGCGGGCGTCTGCGTCCGGTCGCCGGGTCGGTTCCCATGTCCTTGCGGAAGTGCCATCGTCCTTTGGAGTCCTGGAACACGCTTCCGGATCCACCGGTCCTTCTGTTTTTCGTCTTGCCCGCCATGACTGTCCTCCCGTGTCAGGGAGTCCACTCTAAATCACACTCTAAGTGGGCGTAAAACGCCGTTTTCGGCGGGAAAACTCGTATCAGCGTCACGCGCGCACAACACCATACAAGCCTTACTGCCGTCTACGTTTCTGCGGTATTCCAACGATTCGGCGTCACACCGGCATAGTGTGGCGCGTATTAACTGTCCTTATAACGCAGTCCGTATGCCGTCTATATTCACACATTTATGTTTATGGATCAATAATGCAGAACAGCCCGGCAAGCGGATTTAACGCAATGTCCCGTATGCGTCGGGGTCCACGGGTTCCAGCCATTCATTCGTCGCGTCGCCCGTGCCATCCGCAATCATGAACGCCAAATGGCTGAAAGCTTCGTGAGGGGCGGCGCCGTGCCAATGCTTAACGTCCGGCGGAATACGGACGGCCTGTCCCGGTTCAAGCTCCTTCGGCTCTTCGCCCTCAAGCTGGTAGTAGCCACGCCCTCCGACCGCAATGAGAATCTGGGCCGCGTGATGGTGGATATGCCAGTGGTTCCGGCATCCAGGTTCGAACGTCACATTGTGGATTGACACTTCAGGCGCGTCAAGTACCGGCGCAAGCCAGCTCTGTCCGTCGAAATACTGGGCGAAACCGTCATTTGGTTCCCCAAGAGGGAACGCACTGGGATTGTTCATATGGGCTCTCCTATCCATCATTCTGAACATCGGTTCAGAAAGCACCATACAACCTTGAAGCCGCTTGAAGTCAAATCACAGCACTCTGCGGAATGCTCATCGTTCCGAATCAGCCCGGAACACGCAAGCCCTACTCGAAGTCTTTGGCGGTAAGCAGCGCGATGAGTTCGCCGCTGTGCAGCTGCCACTGGTTGAATGGCTCGTTCGAGCCGAATACGGCGATCGAGGCCGGGGACATGCCGAGATTCAGCAGGTCAAGCAACGTCGGATCGGATTCGGTGCTGGCCAGCCATTGGCAGGCGATCGAAATGGTCGGTTCGTGGCCAAGCACGAGCAGCGTGCGATGCTTTTCCTTGGTTTGCGCGAGCTCGTCGAACACGGATTGCACGCCGCCTTCGTACAGGCTTTGCCGGTAGTCGACTTTCGGATCGTCGCCGAACACCTTGAGCATGCGATCGCAGGTCTGACGGGCGCGGGTGGCGCTGGAGCATGCGATGCGAGTGGGCACCATTTTGAACGCCGCCAATCCTTTGGCCACGGCTTTGGCCTGCTTACGTCCTTTGTCGGTGAGCTCACGTCCCACGTCGCTGCCGTTGCCGCCGAACGGCTCGGTTTTGGCGTGGCGCATCGCCAGCAGCACATACTTGTATTCCTTGGTCTTTTTGGCGACCTTCTTCAGGCTCGTTCCCATAATCGCACGCTCCGATCCGGTTCCAGCGCCGCATTTCAAATATCTAATATCCATTGTCTCAGATTTTCCGCTGGGACATGGCATGAAACGCTCTAAATCTACTCCTTTATGGCTTCGACCTGCGCGTCGAGGTCACGCAGCACCTTGCGCAGCTTGCGATCGGAAATGTCACGCAATTCCAGATCCTCAAGCTGTTCGGCACGCTCCTCGAGCGTCAACGAATCGATGTCGGTCGTCGTGTCCTTCGTGGCACGGTCGCGTTTACGCAACGCCTGAAAGCCCGGAGCCATCGCGCGAGAAACCATGAGGAAACCGGTGTGTCCAATCATCTGGTGATCGGGACGGATGGCCAGTCCTTGCGCCTTCCAATTACGTTCCAAAGTCTCCTGAATGTCCGGCTCGGTCCAGCAACCGGCCTCGCGCAACGCTTCGGCAAGACGGCTCAACTGCGTGGTGGTGGTGACGTACGCGACGAGCACGCCGCCAGGCGCGATCACGCGATACGCCTGTTCAAGACGGTTCCACGGGTCAAGCATGTCAAGCATGATGCGGTCGAAGGAGTGTTCCGGCAAACCAGCCGCGACCGAATCGAAATCGCCGGTCCTCAAATCCCACCATGCGGGACGTTCGCCAAAGTAAACCGTCGCGTTGGCTTCGGCGACGCGCGCGAATTCCGAACGCATCTCGATGGTGGTGAGGCTTCCGCCCTCCCCCACGGCATCCAGCAGATTGATGCTCATCGCGCCCGAACCGGCTCCGGATTCCAGCACGTTCATACCGGAACGAATATCACCGAGCTGAATGACCTGCGCGATGTCCTTCGGATACATGATCTGCGCGCCACGCGGCATGGACAGCACATAGTCAGCCAAGCGCGGACGCATGACGGCGAACTCCCAACCACCGATGGCACGCGTCCCCTTCCACGGCTTGTTCGCGTCGCGTTCCGGATGCGTCTGGTTGACCTGAGCCTCACGTTTCGCACTCACCGTCACGACAACGGATCCTTCCGTCTGGCCAATCACATCATCATGCAGGATGATGCCATGCGAAGTCTGCGTCACACCACCCGGCACCAGCTGATCGGTGATTTTATTCGACCTGCGGTCCGTAAACTGCACTTTTTCACCGGCGGCAAGCGGCCCTCGACGCATGGTTCACGCTCCTTCGTACGTTCGTTCAGTATACGATTTCACGACTATGGCTTACGATTGCAGACCGCATTATTCCACGGACAGCAACGAACCTATGCTACCGTATCCGCCGTCATACCGGCAGACGGCACGAAGCGACGGCAATGTGACGGCGACGTCAACATCACACCGCGTACGCGTTCCAACGACCATTCGCATGCGTGACCTTCAAATCCAAACCAAACACCTGGCTCAACCGTTCAGAAGTAAAACCATGCTCCAAATCACCCGTATACACGATAGTGCCCGGCGCCGGATCGTTGCCGGCCACATTATCCGCATACGCGTCCGCCTCGTTGCCGGTGATACGTCCCATGATCGCCACATGGTCGAAGCCTTGCGGAATCTCCTCAAGACGGTGCGTCACCAGAATCACGGCGCGGTCAGACTGCTCCGCACCAACACGACTCAACGCACGCAAAGCAATCTCACGCCCACCCAAATCAAGACCCGTGGTCGGCTCGTCAAGAATCAGCAAATCGGGATCCGCCATCAACGCACGGCAGATAAGCACGCGAGTGCGTTCGCCTTCGGAAAGCTTGAACATCATCTTGCCTTCCAGGTATTCGATGCCGAATTCACGCATCAATGAGCGGGCTTTGGCGTAATCCTCGTCAGTATAGGTGTCGCGCCAACGGCCGGTGGTTGCGGTCAGCGCCGTCACGATGGCGTCAAGAGGATCTTCCTGCGGTGGGAACGCACGTCCGAGTTCGGCCGAGCTCAAACCGATGCGGTTGCGGTAGGAGAACACGTTCACTTTGCCCAGACGGTTTCCAAGAATGTCGACTGTGCCTTCGGATGGGAATCCACGGGTGCTCATCATCTGCACCAACGTGGATTTGCCGATGCCGTTGGGACCGAACAGCACCCATTTCTCGCCTTTTTTGACTTCCAGATTGACTTTGGTGAGAATTACGCGCCTGCGGCGACGGAATTCCACATCGTCCAGTTTCAACGCGATGCTCTGTTCGTTCATGGTCCCCTCCATTTTCACAAACCACTTGGATGCGATGATGCCTCCTGCCAGCATAGTGCGTCGGCAGGAGGCATTTCAGGAATATTCTGGCTATCGATCAGCCGGATCGGTTATCCGCGATCAGACAGGTTCGGTTCTACTTCCGTTCGGCAAGCACGTCCTCGTAGACTTTGACGGTCTTGTCTGCGATGGACTCCCAGCTGAAGTGGTCGCGGGCACGCTCGTAACCGGCCTGTCCCATCCGCTTCGCCTTTTCAGGGTCAGCCATGATGCGGTTGATGGCGTCGGCCATATCGTGCACGAATTTGTCAGGGTTGGTGGGGGTGCCAGTGCCGTCATGCAGTTGGTCGACCGGCACCAGATATCCGGTCTCGCCGTCGACGACGACTTCCGGAATGCCACCGGTCGCAGAGGCGACCACCGGCAGACCGCATGCCATGGCTTCCAGATTCACGATGCCGAGCGGCTCGTAGATGGATGGGCAGATGAATGCGTCACAGCCATGTTCGAGTGCGTTGAGTTCCGGCTTCGGCAGCATCTCCTCAATCCAGATGATGTTGCCGCGTTCCTCGTCGAGCTTGGCGAAGGCGGTCTTGACCTCTTCCATGATTTCCGGCGTGTCGGGAGCGCCGGCGCACAGAACGACCTGGATGTTCGGGTCCACGAAGTGCAGTGCCTGAAGCAGGTACGGCAGACCCTTTTGACGGGTGATGCGTCCGACGAACAGCAAGGTCGGTTTGCTGCGGTCGATGTTGTAACGTTCGAACACCTTCCAGCCCGGATCGTCATCCGCCGGGGTTTCAAACTGGCTCATGGTGATGCCGTTATGCACTACGACCACCTTGTCCGGGTCAAGGTTCGGATAGGCGGTGAGGATATCCTCACGCATGCCCGCGGATACGGCGATCACGCGGTCGGCATGCTCGTAGGCGTCTTTCTCAGCCCAGGAGCTCAGATTGTAGCCGCCGCCCAACTGCTCACGTTTCCATGGACGGAACGGTTCAAGCGAGTGCGCGGTGATGACCAATGGGGTGTCATGCAGCATTTTGGCGAGATAGCCGGCAAGGCATGCGTACCATGTATGCGCATGGATGATGTCGGCATCAACGTCGTTGGCGATTTGCAAATCGACGCCAAACGTCTTCAGCGCACCGTTCGCATCCTCAAGCTCTTTCGGCACGTCGTAGCCGACGACCGTGAGCGACCCTTTCGGGTCGGTTCCGGGAATCGTGGGAATGTCGGCGGCCGCGCGCGGCCCGTCGAATGCGCGGACCGTCACATCGACACGTTCCGCCAGCACCTTGGAAAGCTCTTCGGCATGCACCCCCGCGCCGCCATACACCTTGGGCGGGTATTCACGCGATAGAATGTCAACCTTCATGTCTGTAATCTCCTCCTCGAGTCTTCCAGCGTTTCCTGTTCTACTGTAAAACATCAGACACGAAAAACACTTATTGTTTTCATCGTTTTTCAGAAAGTTCCATTCTTTTTCTGAAAAACGATGAAACAGCATTCTCGCATACCCTTTACGGTTAGTCGAAGTCAAGTAGCGCATACCTAAAATCCGATAGAAAAAGCGGTGAGACAAATGCTTCTGGTTGTCTCACCGCTTTCCATCGTTTTTGTGATCAGACGGCTGTTCCGTTTTGGTCGAGATTCGGATTGTGCTTCGGGTTGCCGGCCGTGAAGAACAGGCTCAGCACACCGATTGCGAAGACGATGGCGACTGTGGAGATGAGCCACATCGGATGCGACGGCAGCCACATGACCACGAGGAAGGCGATGGCCGACAGCGCAATCAGCACCCAGCTGGCCACACGGAACCATTGGCGGACGGAATGGGGTGCCTTGAACATCTTCGGATTCTTGTAATCAGGATTGGTGTTCAGCACGTTTTCCGTTTCCGTGATCGTACTGGCACTCGGCTTCCATGGCCCATCGGTGCCGTCCTGCAGACGACGTGACTTTTCCTGCAGCTGATACTCGTCCAACATGCCGGAACGTGCGCGGCCTTGGGTTTGGTCGTATTGCTGTGGCACTCCCCTGCGATTGCGCTTGGCCTGGGCACGTCGTTCTGCGCGATTTGGCATTAGTCACTCCTTTGTTGCATGGTGCTGGGATTACTTTACCGCATTTCGGGTGAAAAACAGGTAGCCCGGCTCACTATTCGCGAGCCGGGCCACCTCGTTCATACCCTTACAACAGTGTTGTCTATCGCGGCAGCATCATCGGACGCTTGGAAGCGACGATCGGTGCCGGCAGTTCGGTGGAGCCGGTAAGGTACTCGTCGACCGCGGCAGCGCAGGAGCGACCTTCGGAGATGGCCCACACGACGAGGCTCTGGCCACGTCCGGCGTCACCGCAGGCGAAGACGCCGTCCTGGGAGGTGGCGAACTTGTCGTTACGCGCCACATTGCCTCGACCGTCAAGGTCGACCGGCAGCTGATCCACCAGCGTGGTGGTGTCAGGGTGCAGGAAGCCCACGGAGATGAGCACCAGATCGGCGGGAATCACTCGTTCGGTGCCTGGCTGGCGGGTGAACGGCCCGTTCTCCCCTGGAGCGACGTTGACGACCTTCAGACCGGTGACATGTCCGTTCTCGTCGGCGACGAAGCCTTCGGTGGCGGTGGAGTTCTCCACCTTCACCTTGGCCTTGTCCTCGTCGGAGCCCTCGAAGTTGACCGAGTCGGTGTTGTACACGTATTCGGCGCGCTGCGTTTCGAAACCTTCCTTCATGGAGGAGGTTTCCTTGTACAGGCGGGCGAAGGTCGGCCATGGCTGGTTGGCCGGACGCTCCTTCGGTTCCTGCGGCATGATCTGCAGCACGGTGACGTCCTTAGCGCCTTGGCGCAGGGATGTGCCGAGGCAGTCGGAACCGGTGTCGCCGCCGCCGATGATCACCACATACTTGCCTTCGGCGGTGATGTCGTTGACCGGCTTGACACCGTACACGCGACGTGTGGCGTCCGGCAGGAACTCCATGGCGAAATGGATACCCTTGAGCCCGCGGCCTGGAATCTTCATGTCACGCGGCACGGTGGAGCCGATGGCAACCACCACTGCGTCGTAGCGGGAACGCAGGTCATCCCAGGAGATGTCCTTGCCGATTTCCACGCCGGTGCGGAACACGGTGCCTTCGGCTTCCATCTGCTCGACTCGGCGGTCGATGAGGCGCTTGTCGAGTTTGAAGTTCGGAATGCCGTAACGCATCAGACCACCGATGGCGTCATCACGCTCGTATACGACCACGGTGTGGCCGGCACGGGTGAGCTGCTGGGCGCAGGCGAGACCGGATGGGCCGGAACCGACCACGGCAACGGTCTGGTCGGTCAGACGCTGCGGCGGCAGAGGCTTGACGTAGTCAAGGCTCCATGCCTGATCGATGATGGTGCGTTCGTCGTTCTGAATCATCGTGGCCGGCTGATGGATGCCAAGCACGCAGGCGGCTTCGCACAATGCCGGGCAGATGCGACCGGTCACTTCGGGGAAGTTGTTGGTTTCGGACAGACGGTTGTACGCGTCCTCCCACTTCTCCTGACGGACCAGATCGTTGAACTCCGGAATGATGTTGCCGAGCGGGCATCCGCTCATGCAGAACGGGGTTCCGCAATCCATGCAGCGGGCCGCCTGCTCGGTGGTCCAGGACTGCAGGCCGGATTCGGTGTGAACGTCGAACCAGTCCTTGATTCGCTCTTCAACGGGGCGTTCGGCCAGTTCGCGACGGGTACGGACCTTCAGGAATCCACGAGGATCTCCCATGTCAGCGCGCTCCTTCCATAACCTGCTCGTACACCTGTTCCCAGACGCCAGGCGTATTGAAATCGATGTTCTTCTCCTCGGCTTCCTTCATCGCCTTCTGCATGGCGAGGAAGTGCTTCGGAACGATGTGGGTGAATCGCTTGGCGCTGTTTTCCCAGTCGTCAAGCAGGGCCTTCGCGAAGGCGGAGCCGGTCTCTTCGGCATGCTGCTTGACGAGACCATGCACCAGCTTGTCGGCATCGGCGTCAAGCGGCTCGAACAGCAGCGCGCCGTTGGTGGCGGCCGCCGGGTTGACCTGCTTCATGTCGAGGTCGAGCACGTACACGTTGCCGCCGGAGAAGCCCGCGCCGAGGTTACGGCCGGTGGAGCCGAGAATCACGACCGTACCGCCGGTCATGTATTCGCAGCCGTGGTCGCCCACGCCTTCCACCACGAAGGTGGCGCCGCCGTTACGTACGGCGAAACGTTCGCCTGCGCGGCCGGCCACGAACATTTGGCCGGAAGTCGCGCCGAAGCCGGTGACATTGCCTGCGATCACGTTCTCGTGCGGATCGAAGGTGATGCCGTCCTCTGGACGGACCACCATGCGGCCGCCGGACAGGCCCTTGCCCGCGTAGTCGTTGACTTCGCCGTAGACGCGGATGGTTTCGCCACGCGGAATGAACGCGCCGATGGACTGGCCGCCGGCACCATGGAACGTCATGTCGATGGTGTCGTCCGGCAGACCTTCCTCGCCGTAGCGCTTGGTGATCTCATAGCCGAGCATGGTGCCGAGCGTACGGTACACGTTGCGGATCGGCATTTCGATACGCACGGGCTCCTTCTTGTCAAGGGCGGGCTGGGCAAGCTCGATGAGCTTGTTGTCGAGCGCCTTGTCGAGCTCGTGGTTCTGATCGATCGTCTTGTGCAGGATGGTTCCCGGAACCGGGCCCGGCTGCATGAGCACGTTGCTCAGGTCGATGCCGTCGGATTTCCAACGCTTGATGGCTTCGTCCTGGTCGAGGCATTCGACATGGCCGACGGCCTCTTCCAGCGTGCGGAAGCCGAGCTGCGCGAGCAGTTCGCGGACTTCCTCGGCGATGAACATGAAGAAGTTGACGACATGTTCCGGCTTGCCCTTGAAGCGTGCGCGGAGCTCCGGATCCTGGGTGGCGATGCCCTGCGGGCAGGTGTTCTTCTGGCAGGCGCGCATCATGACGCAGCCTTCGACGATCAGCGCGGCGGTGGCGAAGCCGAATTCCTCGGCGCCAAGCAGCGCGGCGATCACCACGTCGCGACCGGTCTTGAGCTCGCCGTCGCACTGCACGGTGATGCGGGAACGCAGGCCGTTCAGAACCAGCGTTTGCTGGGTTTCGGACAGGCCGATCTCCCACGGGGTGCCGGCATGCTTGATGGCGTTGAGCGGAGCCGCGCCGGTGCCGCCATCATAGCCGGAAATCAGCACCACATCGGCATGGCACTTGGCCACGCCGGCAGCGATGGTGCCGACGCCGAATTCGGAGACGAGCTTGACGTGGATGCGGGCCTTCGGATTGGCCATCTTCGCATCGTTGATCAGCTGCTTCAGATCCTCGATGGAGTAGATGTCGTGGTGCGGCGGTGGGGAGATGAGCTCCACGCCCGGGGTGGCGTGACGTACCTTGGCGATCCACGGCGGAACCTTGGCTCCCGGCAGGTGGCCGCCCTCGCCCGGCTTCGCGCCTTGGGCGAGCTTGATCTGCAGGTCGGTGGCATGCACCAGATAGTCGCTGGTCACACCGAAGCGTGCCGAAGCGATCTGCTTGATCTTGCTGTAGCGCAGCGGATCGTTGATACGATCCTCGGATTCGCCGCCTTCACCGGAGTTGGAGCGTGCGCCGATCGTGTTCATGGCGATGGCGAGCGTCTCATGCGCCTCCTGGGAGATGGAGCCGTAGCTCATGGCGCCGGTGGAGAAACGCTTGACGATTTCGCTGGCCGGCTCGACTTCGGAAATGTCGATCGGCTTGCGGGTGGACTTGAACTTCATCAGGCCACGCAGCGTCATCAGACGGTTGGAGGTGTCGTTGATGTGGTTCGAGTACTTCTTGAACAGGTTGTAGTCGCCGCGCTGGGTGGACTGCTGCAGCAGGAAGATGGCTTCCGGATCGTTCAGATGGTCCTCGCCGGTACGACGCCACTTGTAGTCGCCGCCGGTACGCAGGTTGCGGTGCGGGCGGGCGGTCCATTGGGTCGGATAGGCCACGCGATGGCGGCTGGCGACTTCCTCGGCGAGTTCGTCGAGGCCGACGCCGCCCACGCGGGACGTGGTGCCGGTGAAGTACTCGTCGATGACGTCCTTGTTGAGGCCGACCGCTTCGAACAGCTGCGCGCCACGGTAGCTCATGATGGTGGAGACACCCATCTTGGCCATGATCTTGAGCACGCCGGTGGACAGTGCGCGGGTCAGGTTCTTCACGGCGGTTTCCGCGTCGACCTTGAGGTAGCCCTTGCGGGAGAGGTCTTCGACGGATTCGAATGCCAGATACGGGTTCACCGCGGCAGCGCCATAGGCGATCAGCAGTGCCACATGGTGGATTTCGCGTACATCGCCGGCTTCGACCACCATGGAGATCTGCGTACGCGTGTGGCGGCGCAGCAGATGGTGCTGCACTGCGGAAGTGAGCAGCAACGATGGAATCGGACCCCACGCATAGTTGGAATCGCGGTCGGACAGCACCAGGAAGTTGGCGCCGTTCTCAATCGCCTCGTCGATCTCCTGGAAGATCTCGTCAAGACGGTCCTTCAGTGCCTGTCCGCCGCCGGCCACCTGGTAAAGGCCCTTGACGATGAATGGCTTGTAATAGCCACCGAGAATCTTGGCGCGGTCGAGGCGCTTGAGCTGTGCCATCTCGTCGGAGTTGAGCACCGGCAGCGGGATGAGGATCTTCTTGGCGTGCAGTTCGGAATCGGCCAGCAGGTTCGGCTCGGG
>OGCM01001153.1_pt1 | contig 34252 bp, 20 predicted proteins | sample 1570151 | NCBI WGS metagenome assembly OGCM01 (sample SAMEA4370582, study PRJEB24528) | human gut metagenome
CCGCCGCGACTAAAGTCACAAATATAGGGTATCGGTTCTCTTCCCGGGCGTCTGTTTGTCTAACGAATTAAATAGTAAATTAAATCAGTGGACGTATATTTTTGCAGAGTGTATAATGGAATTATAAATTTTACAGGGAGGAATAAAAAGTGAAGAAAATGATGAAAAAAACGTTTAGCTTTCTGCTGATTTTTATGCTGGTTTTTACGATGATTCCGACAAGTACATTGAAAGTATCTGCTAAAGCAGCGGCAGCGACTACACAGGCAAAGAAAGCAACAACAAAGACAGCAAAAAAGACAGCAAAAAAGAAAAAAAAGACAAAAGCAAAGAAGCAGAGAACTGTATTTATAGCGGCTGGACACCAGCAGAGAGGAATCTCTTCTACAGAAAGATTAGCGCCAGGTTCTTCCAGAAGAAAAGCAAAACTGACATCTGGTACTGCTGGTGTACGTACGCATATCCCGGAATATAAAACTAATCTTGCAATTGCAAAAGCGACAAAAAAAGAGCTGAAGAAGAGAGGATATAAAGTAATCATGCTCCGAACAACCAATAATTGTCCACTTTCTAACCAGCAGAGAACAAAGAAGGCGAATAAGAGTGGTGCGGATATCCATATCTGTATTCACTGTAATGCATCAGGAGCAAGTGCGAGAGGTCCTTTGGTTTGTGTTCCCGGAAGTTCACGTTATGTTGGAAAGAAGATATTTAACAGTTCACGCCGTCTTGGAAGCTGCCTGTTAAGTTCCGTAGCAAAAGCTGTGAATAAGAAAAGTCACGGAACAATCCGCTCAGATTATTATACAACTATTAACTGGGCAAAGATTCCTACAATGATTTTAGAGTGTGGTTTCCTCACAAATCCAACAGAGGATCGTCAGTTGAATTCTTCTTCTTACCAGAAGAAACTTGCGAAGGGAATTGCGAATGGCGTAGATAAATATTTCAAATAGTATCGTTTTATGTAGTACCTGCATTTACAATTCTATCTTTTCATGCTATAATTCTTGATTGGTTTGTTTTAGAGAGCGTGTGTGGTTCATATCTTGCAGAAAGCATTTATGAAATACGTTTGAGAAGTATAAAACAAAAACAAGATTAAAAAATGTAATATAGCAAATTACATAAAATACATAAGGAGGAAAAGATGGAAAATCAGGGGAACATGCAGAGCAGGAAAAAAGCGGCAGTAATCTATTTTCTGGCCGCTTTTTTTATTGCGTGCATAGGAATTGCAGGGGCCAATTATTTAAAAGGAGAGCTTGGCCTTTCTGCTGAAGAATTGGTAAAAAAAGTGGAACTGACTGTAGAAATAGCAGTATTATTAGGAATTGCAATAGCAGTACGTCATCTGCTAAAGAAAAGAAATAGAAAGATAGCAGGTATTATTGTTCTTCTTTTTGTTGCGGGAGTTTTTTCATGGCAGAATTCTGGAATCTGGCAGGAAAGCCAGTTGAAGCCGCAGCGATTAGAAACACCGGAAAGTGAATTTGATCGTTATGATATTAAAGATGGTCATTTTACAGTGGCAGAGGCAAACGCAAATATTGTAAAAGAAATTAATGTAGATTATCTTGATAATGTTACGGTACATTTTTCAAAACCAGTTACACAGAAAGTTATTGTGCGTGTTCTGTATGAGACAAAGACACAGCATGGATTTGATAATAAAACAAGAAAAATGCGTGTAAAAGTTCATAAGGGAGAGACAGTAGGCTGTGTTTCAATGAAAGTAAAAGATGTTACGAGAATTAAAATTGGTATCGGAAGAAAGATTGGAACACAGTTTGATTATGGATATACCGAAATCAATGGAAATTATGCGGCACGTATGCATCAAAAGAAAGTTAGCATGGTGAAATATTTTGTGTTTTTCATGCTGATTCCGGCAGGATATTTTATATTAGCAGCAGGAAAGAAGTGGCAGGAGAAAACGGATAAAAATATTTGCCTGCGAATTTTATCTTTTCCATTTGGATTTATAACAATTCTTTCATTATTTGCCACCTTCCTTGTAGTGAATTTAGTAGAATGGGTGAAGATGACATGTGGAAATGTTTCATTTTCCATTATCCTTTTACAGCTTACAAGTCCGATAAAAGGAACAGATAGCGGAATTATAAACAGTATCATCAAGACTGCAGTAGTTCCTCCGGTACTTCTTGCCGTAGCAGCTGTACTGTGCTATCTTTTCATTGTGCGGGGAATGTATGCATTAGAAGATCTTCCAGTGAAGAAAATTCCAAGATGGAGTAAGATTTGTATAGAAGTAGTTATGGTTGTATTTTTTCTGCATACTGTACAGGTACAGGGAACAGAGATAGGTATGTGGGATTACATACAAAGTGTGAGGGAGAGTTCTGATTTTTATGAAAAAGAATATGTGAATCCTGCAAAGGTAAAGATGACATTTCCTAAGGAAAAGAAAAATCTGATTTACATATTTATGGAATCTATGGAAAGCAGTTACGCAGATAAGGAAGATGGTGGAACTATGGATGATAATTATATTCCGAACCTGACGAAGCTTGCAAGAGAAAATGTACAGTTTACTGATAAGAAAGATGGAAAAGTGGGTGGACCTGTCTGTTTAGAAGCAACAGCGTATACTGCCGGTGGATTGGTAGCACAGACATCTGCAATTAACTTAAAAGTAATGAATTCTGGGGCAGTATCTGACTCATTCCTTCCTAACCTGACAGCACTTGGTGATATCCTTAACAAACAGGGATACAATCAGATGTTTTTGTGTGGAAGTGATGGAGATTTTGCAGGGCGAGATGCCTATTTTAAAACACATAAAGACTATCAGATTGAAGATTATAAAGCCGCAATAAAAGAAGGAGATATCCCAAAAGATTATAAAGTGTACTGGGGTCATGAGGATAAAGTTCTATATGAAAGAGCAAAAAAGAATCTGAAAAAATTATCTAAGGAAGGTAAACCTTTTAATCTTACTATGCTGACGGTAGACACACATTTCCCTAATGGATATATTTGTGATTTATGTGAGAACAAATACGATACCACTTACGGGAATGCAGTAGCCTGTGCAGACCGTCAGGTTTACGACTTTGTACAATGGATAAAGAAACAGGACTTCTATGAAGACACGACAATTATTATTGCCGGAGATCATACTTCTATGGTAGATACAGGAAGTAAGTTCTGGAAAAGTTTAAGCAATGACTATCAGCGTACGGTATATAATGCAATAATTAATCCGCAATGTGCATATAAGAAAAAAGTTACGACAAAGAGAAAGTTTTCTACAATGGATATGTTCCCAACAACATTGGCGGCTCTTGGTGTAGAAATTGATGGGAATAAACTTGGATTAGGAACTAATTTATTTTCAGGAGAAGAGACGTTGAGAGAAGAATTAGGTGCTAATTATATTAATAAAGAACTGAAACGAAACGATAAAATGTATAATCAGTTTTATTAGGAGAAGATTGAAACAGATGAATAAGCAACAAAAGAATTATATAAAAGCTGTAGTAGGATTTGTTTTGGCTGCAATAATCCTCTGTGCAGGAATCATGACTGCCCTTTATCTTATGAGAGAAGAAAAAGGAATGGAAAACCTGATGGCACCAGTATTAAAAAGACTGATTGCAGGCATTTTGCTCTTTGGCCTTACTGTGTGTTGGAGACATTTTTAAAAAAAATCTGTCAGTAAAGTAGCAGGGATAATAGTTATTGTGCTTCTTAGTTTATTTTTTGCATGGCATATTTCTGGAATTCCGCAGGAAAAAGCATTAAAACCGCAGAATGTGAATCTGGAAAAAGCAGAATTTCGTGGGTATGAGATAAATGGAAATCATTTTCTTATTAAAGAAGCAAGACCTTTTATAAAGTATAAGATGCAGTCCTCGAAAATTGCCAATGTAAAAGTATATTTTGAAGAACCAGTGGCGCAGGATACAGATGTAAAAATTTCTTACCAGACCAAAGAAAAGCCTACTTATGAACAGAACCCAAGAGTATGGGCTAATATAAAAAAAGGAGAAAAAATAGCATTTGGAGAGATAGATGCTACTGGAATAACAAGGATAAAAGTTCGTTTTGGAAGCAAGATAGGGCAGCAGTTTGTATTAGATCATATAGAATTAAATGCAAATTACAGGGAGCGTGTGCAGAAAAAACAGATAACAATGATAATTTATTTTATGATGTTTTTGCTTATGCCGGCTTGCTATTTGCTATTATCTCATGCGGTTGAACTTCAGAAGAGGACGGATCAGAACAAAATATTGAAAGTATTATCATTTCCGTTTGGTTTATTAGTTCCGGTAGCCTTATTTATAACACTGCTGGTATGTAGTATGGTTGCATGGCTTAAAAGTACATGTGGGGATGTTTCATTTTCCATTATTGTGCTGCAGCTTACCAGTCCGATAAAAGGAACGGACAGTGGCGTAATAAACAGTATTATAAAAACAGGAATTATTCCGCCGCTCCTTGTTACGCTTACGATTAGCATAGTTTATCTTATTATGGTAAGAGTATTATACAATCTTGAAGATTTACCTGTAAAAAAGGTTCCTGCATGGACTAAAATCTGTCTGGAAATTATTCTGCTCATTGCCCTGGTTGGAACAATACAAGTTCAGGGAACAAAAGTAGGTATGTGGGAGTATATAAAAAGTGTTCAGGAGAAAACGGATTTCTATGAAAAATATTATGTAAACCCAGCTAAGACAAAACTTGATTTTCCATCTCAAAAAAGAAATTTGATTTATATATTTATGGAATCAATGGAAAGTAGTTATGCCGATCAGGAAGATGGCGGTATCATGGATGATAATTATATTCCGAATCTGACAAAATTGGCGAAGGAAAATATAAATTTTTCAGATAAGGCGGATGGAAAGCTAGGCGGGCCAACTTGTTTAGAGGCAACGGCTTATACGGTTGGAGGAATGGTTGCACAGACAGCAGCAATTAATTTAAAGCTTCATAATTCGGGATCTATGTTTGGAAACTTTCTTCCTAATTTAACAACAATGGGAGATATTCTTAATAAAGAAGGATACCAGCAGGTGTTTTTGTGTGGAAGTGAGGGAGACTTTGCCGGAAGAGATACATACTTTACAAGCCACAAAGATTTTCATATAGAAGATTATAACGCAGCGAAAAAAGAAGGATTCATTGCGCCGGATTACAAAGTATTTTGGGGGCATGAAGACGAAATATTATATAAACGTGCGAAGAAGCAGCTCGAACAGCTTTCTTCGTCTGACAAACCATTTAATCTTACAATGCTGACGGTGGATACGCATTTTCCACGAGGTTATAAATGCCGACTTTGTAAAGATAAATATAACAGACAATATGCTAATGTAATTGCCTGTGCAGACCAGCAGGTATATGACTTTGTAGAATGGATAAAAAAACAGGATTTTTACAAAAATACGACAATTGTTATAGCTGGTGATCATACGACAATGGTCGATACGTCCGATCCGATATGGGGTAATTTAAATAATAATTATAAAAGAACCGTGTATAATACAATTATCAATGCTGATTGTACCTATAAAGAAAATGTGACCGAAAACAGAGATTTTTCTACAATGGATATGTTTCCAACGACATTAGCAGCTTTGGGAGTACAGATTGATGGAAATCGCCTGGGATTAGGAACGAATCTGTTCTCTGGTCAAAAAACACTTCCAGAGAAATTAGGAAGAGGATATATTAATCAGGAATTAAAGAAAAACGACAAAGAATATAATGGATTTTATTAACTTCTGATTGTGCAGCAAGGGAGACGCCCTCTGGGAATGAAATAAGGATTATTTCATTCCCAGAGGGCGTCTCCCTTGCCTGCGGCAAATCAGAAATTATTTCGTCAGAATGGAGAGTATTTTATTGGAACGTGCAACAAATGCAGTCATCTCTTCCGGTTTCAGCGGATGGTTTGCCAGACGTGCAAGGTCATAGAGCTGCTGGCAAATCGTAGTAGTATTTTCGCTTTCGTCATTGTTTAAAACATACTGAACTAAGTCATTGTTCATGTTAAGGACGAGAGTTTCACCTTCTGCACCAAGTCCTGTGGAGCTGTTGCTCATTCCGTACATTTCCATCATTTCGGACATACGGCGTGTTTGTTCAGAAACGGTGATCATAGAAGGCATATCGGCATTTTTCAGCTTTTCAACTTTTACGATTAAGTTTTCAACACCAGTTGCCTTTTTGAACTTCTCGGAAAGCTTTTCGGTGAGTTCTTTTTCTTCGTTCTCATCAATTGTTTCTTTGAAGTTATCAGTCAGTTCAGAGTCGATACGCAGGAATTTTACTTCTGGATTTCTCTGCTCTAAGTGAGTGATAAATGTTGTATCAATCTGGTGTGTCAGGTAGATGGCATCAATTTCCTGTTCTTTGAACATGTTAATATACTGAGACTGTGCTACCTCATCTGTGATATAGAAAACATTGTTTTCATATTTTTCTTTGCCAGCTTCAAGATAATCTGGAAGTGTAACATATTTGCCCTCCATGTTCTTGAAGATGATGTAATCTTTCATCTTATCGTTAAATTTCTGGTCACGGATGCAGCCAAACTTAATGAATGGGCTGATGTCATCCCAGTATTTTTCATAGTTTTCACGATCGGTCTTGCACATACCGGAAAGCTTTTCCGCAACTTTCTTAGTGATGTAGTTAGAAATTTTCTTAACAAAACCGTCATTCTGTAATGCACTTCTTGATACGTTCAGTGGAAGGTCTGGACAGTCAATGCATCCCTTTAATAATAAGAGGTATTCAGGAATAACTTCTTTAATATTATCTGCGATAAATACCTGATTGTTATATAACTTAATTGTTCCCTCGATTGTATCATATTTTGTATTGATTTTAGGGAAATAAAGGATACCTTTTAAGTTAAATGGATAATCCATGTTCAGATGAATCCAGAATAAAGGCTCTTTATAATCGTGGAATACATCACGGTAAAATTCTTTATATTCTTCATCAGTACAGTCGTTTGGATGCTTTGTCCATAATGGATGAATCTGGTTGATTGGCTTAGGTGCATCATCTTCTTCCTCTTCAAGAGTTACTTCGGAATCACCATCTTCTGTATCAGCGTTATTTTCTTTTGCATCAGCGTCCTTTACGTCTACGTCAATTACCTTTTCTTCAGCATCCTTTTTGGCAGCTTCCTCAGCCTTTTTCGCTTCTTCTTCCTCATTTACAAAGTAAATTTCAACTGGCATGAAAGAACAGTATTTGTTAAGAACTTCGCGGCAGCGGTATTCATTACAGAATTCATAACTCTCATCGTTGAGGTAAAGAGTAATTGTTGTACCACGCTCTGCTTTGTCACCATCTTCCATATCAAATTCTGTACCACCATCACATTCCCAGTGAACTGGTGTAGCGCCTTCTTTATAAGAAAGAGTATCAATAGTAACCTTATCAGCAACCATAAATGCAGAATAGAAACCAAGTCCGAAATGACCGATAATCTGCTCATCACTTGCTTTGTCTTTGTACTGTTCCATGAAAGCAGCAGCACCAGAAAAAGCAATCTGATTGATGTATTCGTCTACTTCGTCCTCTGTCATACCAATACCATTATCAATAAAGGTAAGAGTCTTGTCAGTAGGATTAATACGAACTTCTACTTTATACTTCTCATCGTCAGCTTCTTCAAATTCACCCATAACAGAAAGCTTTTTCAGCTTTGTTACAGCATCGCATCCGTTACTTACTAACTCACGGATGAAAATGTCGTGGTCAGAATAGAGCCACTTCTTTATAATAGGAAAAATATTTTCACTGTTAATTGATAAACTTCCCTGTTTAGCCATAATAAGCATCTCCTTAAAATTAATTATATAAATGTAGGCTAATATTCTATGAACTAAGTCAAAAAACTTCCGTCTGGAATATTGCCTTTGTATTTTTATCAATACCATTCTTATACTAATACCAGTTTGCGGGAATGTCAAGAAAAAATTAGCACTCAATTTAAATGAGTGCTAACAATTACGTTTTGCCGCAGTCAGAATGCAGAAGTCTGAGAATTAAATTATTACTACTTTTGCAGGTAGGATAAGTATGATATAATTTAATTTGTTGTTATTGCGAGAAAATCATAATGCGCTATAGAGAATAATAGAAAGTAAGGTCGAGAAAATATGAATCAGGAATTAATGAAGGAATTTAAAGCAGATTTAAAAGAATTTCGAGAGATGACAGAGAAATTTTATGCAAAAGAAGTCAGTGTGAAAGATTATAAAGGTTTCTCTGGCGGCTTTGGAAGTTATGCACAAAAAGGTGGAGAAGCGAGCATGCTCCGCCTGCGTATGCCAGGCGGTAGAGTAACGAAGGAGAAGTTAAAGTTCCTCGTAGATTCTATTGAAAGGTATGATGTGAAAAGAGCACATTTGACAACTTGCCAGACAGTGCAGTTTCATGATTTAGATGCAAAGGCAGTCTGCGACATTATGGAGCAGGCAATGGATGTTGGTATTGTTACTCGTGGCGGCGGCGGAGATTTCCCGAGAAATACTATGGTTTCTCCTCTTTCTGGGGTAGAACAGGGAGAAGATTTTGATGTACTGCCTTATGCGGAGGAAGCAGGGGATTATCTTATGGGGATTATTAAGAATGTCAAGCTTCCAAGAAAGTTAAAAGTAGGATTTTCCAATAGCCCGGCAAATGTAACACATGCAACATTTAGAGATCTTGGTTTTGTGGCAAAAGCAGATGGAACATTTGATGTGTACAGTGCGGGAGGTCTGGGAAATAATTATCGTATGGGCGTAAAGGTTGCAGAAGATGCAAAGCCTGAAGAGGTACTTTACTATGTAGAAGCGATGGTTCGGACGTTTACCACTTATGGCAATTATGAGAGTCGTGCGAAATCAAGAACAAGATATATGCAGGAGACGTTAGGTGTAGATGGATACCGCAAAGCTTATCAGGAAAAGTTAGCAGAAGTAAAGGCAGAATATAAAGATTCTCTTCTTATAAAAGTAGTAGAAACAGAGGTAGAACATACAAGAAAGAATATAGAAAATAATAGTACGGATAAATCCGAACGTATTCTTTCACAGAAACAAGAAGGACTATATGCAGTGACATATCACCCAATTGGTGGAATCGTGCCAGTGAAGAAGTTCGGAGAAATTTATAATATAATAGAAGATATCGCAAATGCAGAAGTTCGTATTGCACCAGATGAAACATTATACATTATTAATCTGAATGCGTCACAGGCCAAAGAGGTTGTTGCAATTACAGAAGATGGGGCAAAAAATTTATTTGAAACATCGGTATCTTGTATTGGAAGTACCGTATGTCAGATTGGACTTAGAGATTCTCAGGGCTTACTAGCAAGTATTATAGAGGCAGTGGAACCATATCACTTTGCAGATGGAGTACTTCCAAGAATTCATATTTCCGGATGTACTTCCTCCTGTGGAACGCACCAGATTGGAAAGCTTGGTTTCCACGGGGCATCAAAACGTGTAGATGGGAAAATGCAGCCGGCATTTGCTTTCCATGTAAATGGAGAAGATACACAGGGAGAAGAACATTTTGGAGAAGAATGGGGTGTTATGGCTGCTGACGTCATTCCAGAATTTTTTGTGGAACTTGGACAGGTTATTTCCGATGAAAATTTGACTTATGAAGTCTGGTATGCCAAACATCCAGACAAACTAAAAAAAATAGCAGAAAAATATATTTGTTAAAAGAGTAAATGGAAATACTCGGCAATTTAATTGTGGAGTATTTTACAGAGATGAGATGAAAAACATCGTATTGCAGAGATAAAGGGAAGTGCTTTGAGTAAAATATCGGTTTATAACGGGTATTTTTCCAGCATGAACTCTGTGATACGATGTTTTTTAAGTTTTTGATAAAAAAATCATTCATTAGTGAAAGGAAAAGCTAAAAAATGTCTTTTTATATAAAAGATAGTCACAAAAGAGAAAAAAACGTATCTTAATAATAGTGGGAATTTAAAAATAAAGCAGAACGATGTTCTATATATACAAAGAATACAATTTATAAAAAGTAAACTTGTGCAATATCAAGCGTAAAGTTGCGGTAAAAAACATATAAATAAGGAGAATTTTTATTGGCGAAAAGAAGATTTTATGATAAAATTATAGAATAAAAGATGTCAGACGAATATGACTTATAAGCGATAAAGTTTAACAAAAAAATAAAATTTAATAAATAAACAGAATTTACATAGTGATTATTTTTAAGAAAGCGGGGAATACTATGAAGAATGTGAAGGAAAACAAAAGAAGGTGGAAACAGCTCGTAGCAATCTTTATCGTTGCAGTAATGTTATTCACAACACCGCATATAGTTGGATTTGCTTCTATGGGGAAAGAGGAAGCAACGACGGCTGCGGCAGATGGTAATCCGGATAATTCCGATGTAAAAGTACAGAGTGAGGACGCTGATTCAGAAGAAGATATACAAACGGAAAGTCTGGATGCTTCGGAACAGTCAGAATCTTCGGAGGAGAAGACGACAGAGAAAAAGACAGAGACAACAGAAGCAGAGAAAAAAACTGGAGCGGACGAAAGTAAGAAAGAAAAAGCAGAAGAGACAACAAAGAAGGAGACAAAAGCAACGACGGAGACTGCGCCAGAAGAGACAACAACAGAAGCAACGACCTCTTCTGCCAAGCCAGAACCAATCGTGAAAGAGTATAAGAGCGATGAGGTGAATGTAACAGTAACGGCTGCTGATAAGAATGATTTGCCGGAAGATGCAGAATTAGTTGTTGAACCGGTAGAATTAAGTGAGAAGACAGAGAAAAAGGTCGAGGAGGCTGCATTAAAGGAAAAGAGAACTGTGAAAAAGGTTCATGCATATGATATTCATTTTGAACTGTATGGTGAGGAGATCCAGCCGGGCGCATCTGTACAGGTTTCTGTAGATGTACCAGGAATCTCGGCAGGCCAGAACGCAGCAGTATTCCATGTTGATGATAATAATAAAGTAGAGAACATGAACGGGGATGTAGATAAGAAAGGTGATGTTGTATTTGAGACAAATCATTTTTCAACCTACGTTATTGTTCAGCAGGGAAGTACAAAGGTTACGGCAACAATTAAGCATTATAATGATGATTCAACCGCTGATGCGAACGGAGAAAAGAAAAAGATTTACTCCGATGATGTATTAGAGATTCCAGTTGGAGGAAGAATCAACGATTATGCTAAAGCAAGCAATTGGAATGTAAAGAAGGTAATTGTAGAGAATACAAATACTGATGGAACAAAAAACAGACAGAATTATGTGAATGAATCCGAATATTCTAAAATCACATTGTCAAAAGATTCTACAGTAGAGGTATATTATACTCCGAAAAAGACAACAGTAAAAGGCCAGACGAAGTTCTATGATTATACGATTATGGCTGGACGAGGTGATGGGACTTACTGGAATCCAAACGGAAGTACATATTATTCTATCAATATGCCGTCGAATCCTTCTTATCATGGAATTGGTTCAGATAGTGCCCGCTTGACAATGGGAGAGTCTGGAAATGACAATGATAACCATACAATTTCACAAGAAAATTATAGTGAATATAGAAACTATACATGTAATGTCAGCAATATCAATGAGAATGGACAGACAAAGACTTGGAATGCGAATGCTTGGACTGGTACAAAACAAGTAGTCACAGGATTATTAAAGGGATTAGATAGTAATGGTGATGTTGAATTTAATTATCCGGAACCAGGATTTTTTGATAATTCAGATTTATCATTTACTTCTAACGGTAAAACTCGTTATTTAAGAAAGGTGTTTACAGATTATAAACTGGTATTTGCTCAGAATGGAGATTCCTATCAGCTTACGCAGGTTAATAAACCTGGAACGAATGGCTCAGAGGAGACAAAAGTTGCGGAAGCAGGTGAAAACTTTTTCCCTTTAGATTCTATAGATTCACAATATAAGAATGAAAATTCTACGGCTAATGCACCGAATGGGCATAATTATTATTTTGGAATGCGCTATGACGTTGATTTCAAATTGGGAGATTATATTGGTCCGTTAGATTATGAATTTACAGGAGATGATGACCTCTGGGTTGTTTTAGATGGGAATAAAGTTGTTCTTGATCTTGGTGGTATCCATGATGCAGCACCTGGCAAGGTTGATTTATGGAAGTATCTGTTGAACGAGAATCAGACAAAGGATCAGCTGACAACAGAACAAAAAGAGCAGGAACATACACTGACTGTTCTCTATATGGAACGTGGAGCAGGAGTTTCTAACTGTAATATGAATTTTACTTTACCATCAGCCCGTATTACACAGGTAACAGAAGCAGAATCCACGAATCTGGTACTTCATAAGATTAACAAAAAGAATGAAGCACTTCAGGGAGCGAGATTCACTTTAAAGAATGAGGCAACTGAGGAGAAACAGACATCAACTTCTGATGCGAATGGTAATGCAACTTTCTCCAAGCTGACGGAAGGAACTTACACATTAACAGAAGATGCTGCACCAACAAATTATATTCCGTCCGTAGATAACTGGGTGGTTAAGGTAGCAAAAAATGACGCAGGAACGTTAGTTGCTACGATGTACCTTTCAGATGGTGAAACCGCTTATACTAAGAAAGAGGGAGATTATTATGATGTTCTGAATCTTACTGAGCAGGAACTTATAGACAGTGTGATGGATTATAGTAAGACAGCAAAGGTGACAGATTGGGATAAGCGTACCTATGACATTGATATCAAAGCTTCATCTAAGTTGACCAAGTCTACAACGATAACGAATAATGAGGTGTCTGACACGATGCTGGTATTGGATGTTTCTGGTTCGATGTTGTTTGATAGTGCCCATACGACTGGAAGTCAGGAGTATGCTACATTTTATGGTGAATGTAATCAGAATACATTGAATAATCTTGACACGACAAAGATTTATTATTATGGAAATGATACCAGGAGGGTATGGTATCAAAATCAATACAGTTATACAAATTTAGCTCACCCGATGATTTATGTAGATGGAAAATGGAAATACTTGGCGAGCGGAGACTTCTGGGTGGATGTACCTACCTCCTCAAATACATCAATTTATACAAGTGCTAGCCGATTGAATGGACTGAAAGAGGCGGCGATGGGATTTGTAAGTTCTATGGCACAGTCTTCTCCAAACAGCAAGCTGGGAATTGCAACATTCAACTCTAATTTAGAAGAAACCGTTGCTATAGAGACTATTGGTACGAATGTTAATGGTATTTTAATGAAGATAGCAGCGATGACAGCATCGGGAGGAACCCAGCAGGATAAGGGATTAAGCAATGCACGAATACAGTTAGAGACCTTATTATCTGATGGAAAGTCAAAAAACGTTATTCTATTTACAGATGGAGAACCAACAGGAACGGGTAATACCTGGAATAGTACAGCGGCGACAGCAGCGGAAAATGAAGCCGATAGAATAAAAGAAAAAGGCATCAAGATTTATACCGTTGGTTTTGCATTAAATGATAAGACAAAAGCATGGTTAGCAGGAGGCAAAGATGGGAACACACCTTATAAAGGAATTGCTTCTAAAGACTGTGCACTGACAGCGGATAACATTGATCAGTTAAAGACCATATTTAAGGAACTCCAGCAGACCATGACACAGAGTCTTGACATTAAACCGGCACAGATTAAGGATGTCATTGATCCGAGGTTTACGATTATTGGTGATGATAAGAAGCCGATTACTCAGGATTATACAGTCACAAAGAACGGAACGACTTACAATACAGAAACAGGAATTCCATTGTCCAACGGAGGAACTGTTTATTACGGAGAATTTGAGCAGAAAGATGCCAATGGAAATGTAGTAAAAGATGCGAATGGAAATCCTGTAAAGAAAACATATCAGTATATTGTATGGAATGATGAGACGATACCGAATAAAACAAAAGGAGAATGGCATAAGACGATTTCTGTTGTTGCCAAAGAGGAATATATCGGTGGTAATAATATTCCTACCAACATTTCTCCAGATTCTCAGATTACAACAAGTTACGGTGATGCGACATTGCCGCAGCCAAAGGTGAATGTAAAGGCAGATCTTCTTGTGAATAATCATGAAGAAAAAGTCTTTTATGGAGAGAAGAGCCCATATAGTGATGATATCTTAAAGCAATTATTTGATACAGCAAATCCTCAGGGTGAGATTAAAACACTAGAAGGTACGACCAAGAAGGTAACATATACAATTGGCGCAGACGGTAATCCAATAGAGGCCAATGACTTTATATTGAAATGGTATAAAGATGCCGACTGTACAGAAGAGATAACACCAGGAGAGGAATATATGGAGGATGAGGCTCCAGAACCTTCTGAAAAGAATTATTATCTTAAAGTAACGTATAATAAGATGCAGCAAGCGACAGACAAGAGCGATGCAAATACAAAGATTGGAGATGAGGTTAAAAATAATAATGTTCCGTTAATGGCACATAATTCCGAAGATTCCAAGACGAGAGAATATGGAGTTTATAAGATTACAGTTGTCCCAGGCCAGATCGAAATCGAGAAAAAATTATTAAGTGACAGTAAGTATGTAGGTGCTCATTCGAAAAGCTCAAGCTTTACCTTTACAGTAAAGAAGATAAAGGATGAAAATGGAAATGTGTTAGACTCACCAATAAAAGTTGGCGATTTTACTGTGACTTTTGACAAAGGTGATACTTCTTTTACAAAAGCAGTTTCTGATGATAAAAACCTGCTCAGTAATTTGAAAAAAGGAGTTTATGAGGTTTCTGAAACATTACCAGCTTCTGATTATGAGTTTAAGAGTGCCGAGATAGCAGGAGAAACAAATTGTGCAAGTAACAAGGAAACAGATAAAAACACACTTACCTTTGCAATTGGCTATGAGGATTTAAACACACCAGGAAGTCGAAATGTTACTAAGAATCTTGGGAAGGCACTGTATACCAATGAAAGACTTTCTTCCATTACAATGAAGAAAATTGGTGAAAAAGACAGTGAGAATAAAGATACCCCTCTGAAAGGTGCCAAATTCAAGATTGAAAGAATTACAGAGACAGATGGGAAAGAATCTTATGAATCAGCGAAGGCCGATGGTTCCGATTATATTATCGAAACAGCCGAGGATGGAACTGCCGTATTTGAAGGACTTAAGGAAGGAAAATATAGAATCACCGAAGTTCAGTCACCGAAAGGATATAGCCTTTTAGCGAATCCAATAGAAGTAACTTTACCATATGTTACATCAGGTAATGCAGGAGTTGAAACAAATGGTAAACCTGTTAAAGTAGGAGATACAGATTATTATTATTATGATCTTACTTACACAGTTAAGAATAACAAACTCTTTGATATGCCAGAAGCCGGTGGAGGTTTCCGGGCAACACTCTTTGGTATTGCAATTATGATTATCGCCGGAGGCTGGTACATCATTCGCAGAAGACGAAAAATCGTATAATTCTTTACAATATTTTTCATTCTAATATACCGGGGCTCATCCGCCCCGTATATATAAAAGACACTCAGAGACAAACAATTTTATGTTTCAAAAATAACAAAGAAAGCGGGGAACGAATATGAAGAAGTTATGGAAGAAACTATTAGCAGTGACAACAGCAGTGATGATGGCTATTACGTTATTACCGGCAATGGCGAATGCGGAAACAACACAAAAAAGTCAGATTTTTGACAAGAATAAAGCAACTTTAGAAATTGCTAAGACAGATTCTAAAGGTACTAGTTTGCCTGGGGCTGAATTTAAGATTTACAGAGTGGCTACAGTAGCTACAACAGGGACACAGGTAAGCTATAATGTAGAAGAATCTTTTAAGGATGCAGCTGTTAATAATGAAGATTTACAGAAATTAGGAACACTTGCACCTTCAGCTTTAGAAAGCTTAGCTCAAAAATTAGCTAAGTATGCTTCTGCTAATCAAATAAAGGAAGCAGGACTCTATACATCAGGAAAGTCTGGTAAATTTACAGTAGATAAAAATCATTTTGGTATTTATTTAGTAGTAGAAACAACCGCACCAGCTGGTTATAATCTGGGAGCACCATTTTTTGTAGATCTTCCACGTACATCTGATGATGGAAGTACATGGGTATATGATGTTGTAGCTGCTCCTAAGAATGGTTCTAATACATTAGTTAAAAAAATCATGATTAATGGAGAAGAAAAAGATGCTACATCTGTAAAACGTGGAGATTCTGTGAATTATAAAGTTACAGGAACATTACCATATTTAACAGAGGAAGAATTAGCACAAAAAACGATTACATTAACTGTAGAAGATACTTTATCAAATGGTCTTGTTTTTAATACAACAGATACAACAAAAAATAATTTAGTATTTAATATTAATGGTAGTGAAGCAGATAAAACCAAGTATAGTGTAAGCTATGAAGAATCTAAATTTATTATTACTATTATTGATAACAATTACATTAAAAACAATAATGGTAAATCAATCGAACTTACATATATAGCGACAGTAAGTGATTCGTTATCTTATAAAAACGCTGGTTTAAATAATACAATCATTAAAGTAAATAATGAGCAGAAATCTAAATCTGATCAGCCAGAAGTCTATACCTATGGAATTAAAGTTGTTAAAAAATTAGGAGATAAAGTTGCTGGACAGAATGAAGTTGAGTTTGGTTTATATACAGATTCAGAGGGAAAGAACCCTGTTATGAAAGATGATAAAGCTATGACAGGAAAAACCGATGATAAAGGCGAAATCCTCTTTAACGGATTAACAGCGGCAGATACTAAGAATGGAACTACTTACTATTTAAAAGAGTTAAAGACAAAGGATGGCTATACACTTTTAAGTAAAACTATAGAAGTTAAATTAATTCCAGTGCTTGCAAATGGACAGCCAACTGGTAGTGTAACATGCACAGTAGATGGAGCGGAACCTCAGGAAAATACTATAAGGTTAGCAACAGCAACTGTTACCAACAACGAAGGCTTCAATCTCCCATCCACCGGTGGAATGGGTACCTACATCTTCACTATCGCTGGTCTTGTAATCATGGCTGGTGCTGCATTTCTTCTTATCGCTTCTAAGAAAAGAAGAGCATAATTGATTCACTGCACACGCACAATGGAATGACAGCAATAGGAATTAGACGCAGGAGTGCATAACTCTGATGTATGGATGAGGGAATGAAGAAGAAACTTGTCGATACACAGACATGACAAACCAGATTTGTCTCTGAATAATGATATGCCGTGAGGCAGACCGCGGGGGAGTCTCATATGACTTCCCCGTGATTATATGGTAAGAAAGCAGGAGCAGGATGAAACAGAAGATTATAAATATAGTATTGATCCTGTTCTTTTTAGCAGGATTAATTATCACGCTGTATCCGGTGGTCAGTGACTGGTATATCAGTCACCATCAGGGACAGGTAGTGGATAATTATGATAAGAAAGCGGCGGAAATGTCGCAAAAAGAGATTAACGATGCGCTTGAGAAGGCGCAGGAATATAACAGGGAACTTCTCGGTAATGTTGTGCTGACGGACCCGTTTGATCCGGATGCCGTAAAAAAACAGAATGAGGATTATGATAATCTTTTAAATATCGCCGGAGACGGTGTTATGGGATCGGTGGAGATACCTTCGATTGATGTATATCTGCCTATCTATCATGGAACAGACAGCGAGTCGCTCGAAAAGGGAGCGGGGCATCTTGAGAATAGTTCTCTTCCTGTAGGGGGAAAGGGAACCCATTCGATTATTTCAGCTCATACCGGATTGCCGTCTGCAAAAATGTTTGATAATCTTACAGAGGTAAAGGAGGGAGATGTCTTTTACATTCATGTACTGAATCGAACGCTGGCTTATGAAGTAGATCAGATCAAGGTTGTTCTGCCGGAGAACGTATCGGATCTGTTAATTGATAAAAATAAAGACTATGTAACTCTGGTAACCTGTACTCCTTATGGAATTAACAGTCACAGACTTCTTGTAAGGGGAACACGCATCCCGTATAAGGAGGCGAAGAAGAAGGATAACTCGAAGAAGAAGGGCAATACTATGTGGAAGGCATATGCGCTCATGCTTGTTCTTGCGGTTGTTTTAATTATTTTATTATGGTATTATTTTCATATAAGACCAAATAAGGGGAAGAAGAGAAAGAATAGCAGAACAGGGAAGAAAGTAAAGAAAAGACAGGTCAGGAGAAATGAAAAGTAAGATACTGGGAATACTGATTGCACTGCTTTTTGCAGCGGGGTATGTTACCTTGAATTATCCGGTTCTTGGAACATTGTATAATCAGATTCGTGAGGGAAAGGTTATGGATTCTTACGACCATGCAGTCCATACGATGGATAAGGAGAAGCGTAAGAAGTACTGGGAGGAAGCCGAGGAGTATAATGCGATGCTGGTGAGGGAGAACCCACAGCTATCGGATGCATTTTCTCAGGAGGCGAAGAAGTCAGACAGTGCATATAGTCATGTGCTGGATATGGAGGACAGTGGTGTTATGGGAGCTTTGGAGATTCCAAAGATTTCATTGTACCTGCCGATTTATCATGGGACTTCACAGGAAGTATTAGAGAAAGGAATTGGACATCTGGAAGGAACGTCGATTCCCATTGGCGGGAAGAACACACATGCAGTTTTGACGGGGCACAGAGGATTGCCCAGTGCGGAACTTTTCTCAAATCTGGACCAGTTAGAGAGGAACGATGAATTCTATATTCACATTCTGGGGAAGACACTGGCATACAAGGTGTTTCAAGTGGAGACGGTGAAGCCGGAAGACACAGGACATCTTACGATCGCGAAGGGACAGGACAGGGTAACGTTAGTAACCTGTACTCCATATGGAATTAATACACATCGTTTGTTAGTTCATGCAAGAAGAGTACCATATAAGACAGAAAGTACTAACTCGCAGAAGAATACATTATGGAAGTGGTTATTGAAGCAGAGGACTTTCTTGATTTCGACAGGAGTTCTTGTACTTTTGATTATTTACAGTCTGGTGCGTAGCAGGCAGCGAAGGCGGCAAAAGAGACGTAAACATAAAAAGAAGTCAGGCAGTAAAAAGAGAAAGTGATAAAACAAATCCATAACCAATCATGAAAAAGGAGGAGCAATTGATGAAATCTATAATAATTAAATACAGCAAATATATTCTTACCTTGTTAGCTGTAGCTGCGATGGCAGTAGGATTATTAATGCCGGCCCAGATTAAAGCGGCAGACAGTTATAACAAAGATAAGAAAGGCAGCATAACAATTAATTTAGATGATGTAAAGCAGGGAGACAGCATTACCAATAAGGCCAACGTTTCTATTAGCATTTATCAGGTTGCATCTATCAGTCATGATGGAGTAAATATTTCTTTTGATATTGTTAGTTCATTGAAATCTACAGGTGTAGATGTCAATGATATTACAACAAGTGATAAGAACCTGAATTCGGCGAAGAAGCTTACTACTGTCATTGACAATTCCGGTATTTCATCAGTAACAAAGAAAACAGATAGTAACGGTAAAGTTAGTTTTACGGATCTGGCGCAGGGAATGTATCTTGTCGAAGAAAAAGACAGCGCTTCTTATGGGATGTTTTCTCCATTTTTAGTTGCGATTCCATATATGGAAGATGGACAGAACTGGATTTATGATGTGGAGACTTATACCAAGGGAGTAAGTAATCAGCAGGGTTCTTTAGAAGTAACAAAGGCTTTAGTTTATATGGATCCGGAAACAGGGAAGATTTATAATCTGCAGGCGCCGAAATCTTATGAAGAGAATGGAGAGACTGTTCCAGGAGCAAGATATTATGTTGGATTGTTCTGCGATGCCGAAGGAACGATTCCTTATGGAAAGAATTACTTGAAGACAATTGATTTTAATGGAAGCCACAGTGAGACAATAAAGTATGATAATCTTCCAGACGGTATTTATTATCTGTTCGAAACAGATGAGAATGGTGTTCCATATGCTATGGGAGAGACCCATACAGAGAAGGATAGAACATATAAATGTGTAGTTGGAGATGGCTCCGGTGATTCTGCAGATAATAAAGTGCAGTTACAGGGCCGTCCACAGGGAAAGATGAATATCAGTAACGTATTTACTATTATTCCTGATGATTTCGTGGTTGTAGCAGAGCTGACCATTGAGAAGAAGGTGCTTGATCAGAATGGACAGCAGACAACAACAAATGATACGTTCTATGCTTCTGTCTACAAGCAGACAGGTTCAGACGATAATGTAGAGAATGAACTTATTCAGACAGTACAGTTACAGCAGAATGGTAAGGTGACTGTACCTGTTCGAGTTGAGAAGGATGGCAGCACAACGAAAGTTTACATAGAAGAGACAGATGCAGATGGTAACACGATTGATCCAGATAATTTTGCTTATAAGATCAGTGGTGAGGGCAATGTAGAATTATCTATGGAACAGCAAACTGGTACGATCACTCTTACAAATAGAGAAAAAGGTGACGAGGAGGAAGAGACAACTTCTAGTGAAGAGGAGACTACTTCAACAGAAAAGGAAAAGACACCACCTAATAATAATAAGAAGAAGTCTAAGAGTGGTAAGACTGGCGATACTACACCAATCCTGACATGGATTATCATTGGAGTGGCTGCAGCCGTTGTGATTATCTTCCTTGTAGTAAGAAGACGAAAAAGTGAATAAAGCGTGATATAGCGTTTTCAGTATGCAGATAGCAATGTTGAATAAAGCGTGACAGAGTGTTTGTAATACGCAAATAATATCTAAATATATGCATGTAAACGGAAATGTTAAAGTACATTTTGATAATGCAGGCAGGTATACAGAATCACAATGAGAAAGGGATTGTACTTTTTGGAGTACAATCCTTTTTTGTAAAGAAAAGTTTACAAGAAAAACCGAGAAAGTTGACATACGTCTATTATAATTTTTGTAGTTTTACTACAAAGGAGCGTAAGAAATTATTATAAAGGGGCGTATGAAATGATAATAGAAGAAATACAGGTGGCTTTTCCGAAACTTCGAAAATCAGAACAAAAGGCAGCTTCTTATATGTTAGAACATGTGGAAGAAATGGAAAAGATATCATTAGGGAAAATGGCAAAAGGAGCAGAGGTCAGTGAGGCCACCGTAATACGAATGTTAAAGGCGGTCGGTTACAAAAGCTTTAAAGAGATTAAGATTGCATTTGTTGAGGAGAGAATGAAGAAAAAGGAGATAGATGAGGCAAATAGAGGAATTCTGGGTATTTCCATGAAAAAAGGAGATCAAATTGAGGATGTGCCGGGGAGGATTATTCAAAATACCATCAATCTTTTACAGGATTCCTTGCAGGCTATCTCAGCAAAAAAGTTGAAGAAGGCAGTAAAAGCAATAGAAAAAGCAGAGCGGGTGTGCATTTTTTCTGTAGAAAATTCAAATGCAGTAGCAGAAGATTTGCAGACAAAGCTGATGTATTTGGGTATTTACTGTGAATATACAAAGGATTATTATCTACAGAGCATTCAGGCAGGACATATGAAAAAAGGGGAGGTCGCGATAGGAATATCCTATTCAGGAACGTCTATTAATACGGTAGATGTTTTGAAACAGGCAAAGAAGAATGGTGCGACAACAATTGCGATTACCAACTTTGATAAAACGCCACTCGTTGAACAGGCAGATATCGTGATATTAACTTCAGATAAGCAGTTCCTTTATGGAAATGATATTTTTTCAAGGACGATTCATATGGCGGTTGTGGATATGATTTATACGGGATTATTAGTGGATGATTACGAGAAATATAGCCAGAGATTACACTGTAGTGGAAAACTGGTACATCGTAGAAGTTACGATTCCTTGATTTCATAAGTAAGGTATAGTTGATTTTTGGAAATACAAAATGTTTTATAAATATAGCTAATCATATGTATCCACAAAATCAATAAGTATATAGGAAGATAAAATATTTTGATATAGTTCGGATTTGTGTAGAAATACTACATGAGTCTGGACTTTTTTTGTAAATTTTCCTTTACAAATCTTTACATGGATTTGATTGTAAATGAGAAAAACTGGTGATAATCTTGGAAGCGTGCAGAACATACGAAGCACAAAACATGGGAGGTAAATATGTTAGAACTTAAAAATATTGTAAAAAAATACGGAAACAACGTTATTTTAGATGATATTTCATTACAGATTAAAAAAGGAGAAATCGTTTCCATTCTCGGGCCGTCTGGAAGCGGAAAGACGACATTATTAAATCTGATTCTTGGAATCACAGATATTTCTTCAGGAAAGATTATTTATGATGGAGAAGACATCACAAATGTTCCATTAGAAAAGAGAGGATTCAATATCGTATTTCAGGATTATGCATTATTTCCGAATCTGACAGCTTATGAAAATATCGTTTATGGACTTCGGAATAAGCCGGGCATTTCCACAGAACAAGATGTGCAGGATTTCATTCATTTACTTGGATTAGAAGAACATTTAAATAAGAGAATCAGCCAGCTTTCCGGTGGACAAAAGCAGAGAGTAGCATTAGCAAGAACGATGGTCATGAAGCCAAAGATTTTACTGTTAGACGAGCCATTAAGCGCATTAGACGGTGTAATTAAGGAATCTATTAAGAGTAAAATCAAAGAAATCGCCAGAGAATTTTCCTTAACAACGATTATCGTAACACATGACCCAGAAGAGGCATTAACTTTATCCGATAAAGTATTGATTATCAATGATGGTGAGATTGCTCAGTACGGAACACCGAAAGAAATCATTCAGCAGCCAGCAGATGACTTTGTGGAAAATTTCATTTTAAATCAGTTAGAAATTAAGAGAACGAACATTTTCCACTTATTTGCCGAGTGTGCGGCAACTGCGTAGAACAGGGGGATATCGTACATGAATCGACAAAAAAATGTGGAGATTAAAGGAATATTTTCGATGATATGTATCCTGTTTGGTGCATTTCTACTGATTCCAATGATTATGATTCTTCAAAAATCTTTTATGGGAAATGAAGGATTTACCTTAGAATTTTATAAAGATATTTTAGGAGCAGATTTCCTTAAAATATTTATAAACAGTGTAGGAATTGCAATGGCGAGTGCAGTAATAACAACGATGCTGGCATTTGTACTGGCATACAGCATTCACTTTACAAACATACCTGCACCTGCCAAAAAAGGAATTCACCTGCTGGCGGTTATGCCGATGCTTTTACCGACAATTACTTATGGATTTGCAATTATTTATTCGCTTGGAAAACAGGGGCTTTTGACAAAGCTTTTTGGCAGACAGTTATTTGATATTTATGGATTAAAAGGCCTGATGATTGGCTATATCATCTATACATTGCCGATTTCCTTTTTACTGATTAATAACACGATGGGATACATCGATAAAAAGTTTCTGATTGTGTCAAGAGTAATGGGAGATCATGCCGGGAGAACTTTTTATCAGACAATCCTGCGCCCTTTGTCTGGCACGCTGGCAGCTTCAGTAATCCAATCTTTCTTCTTAAGCTTTACCGATTTTGGTATCCCGGCATCCGTCGGCGGAAGGACAGAGGTTGTTGCAGGAAGACTTTACAATGAAATGCTTGGAAGTGTACCAAACTTTAATAAAGGTGCAGTTGTAGCGATGATGATGCTTCTTCCATCTATTATCAGTATTCTTGTATTAAGTTATCTGGAAAAATACAATATTCGTTATAATAAAGTTTCTGATATAGAAATGAAAAAATCAAAGGTAAGGGACATTGGCTGTGCGGTTGTCTCAGCAGCAATCCTGCTTTGTGTTATAGCCATTTTTGCAGTAATTATTATCGTTCCATTCATTGAAGAATGGCCATATCGGGTACACTTTACAGCAGCACATTTTGTTTCTGTATTTCAGGATACAGAACTTCTCATGGTTGTAAAAAATTCGGTGCTGGTTGCCGTTCTTACCGCAGTTTGTGGTTCCCTGATTGTATATGGAGCGGCATTAGTAACCGCAAGAAGCAGTATTTCAGGAAAATGTAAAAAAGTAATCGAGAGTATTTCTCTGGTAACAAATACAATTCCAGGTATGGTTCTTGGTATTGCGTTCCTGCTTACATTTTCTGGAACAAGCCTGCAAAATAGAATTGCAATTATTATCTTTTGTAACATTATTCACTTCTTTTCAACACCGTACCTGATGATGAAGAACTCCTTAGAGAAAATGAATGCATCCTGGGAAACCACGGCAAGATTGATGGGAGACAGCTGGTTTAAAACGGTTATCCGTGTGGTAACTCCAAACGCAATGTCCACATTATTAGAAGTGTTTAGCTACTATTTTGTAAATGCGATGGTAACCGTTAGTGCGATTATCTTTATTATCGGAGCGAGAACAATGGTTATCACAGCCAAAATCAAAGAATTACAGCATTTTGCGAAATTTGATGAAATCTTTGTTTTATCGCTATTATTGTTTGCGATTAATATTGCGGCAAAAGTAATATTTAGTTTTCTTGCTAAGTTAGTAGCGGTAAATTCTAAAAATAAAAACAAACAAAAACTTGCACAAATAAAGGAGAATATGATGAGAAAGAAATTTTTAAAAAAAGGACTTATACGAGTTGCAGCATTTTGTCTGTGTACAATTTTAGCAGGAAGTGCAATTTTAACAGGTTGTGGAAAAAGCAGTGGTGCATCTTCCGTATCCGATCAAGTAGTTATTTATTCTAACGCTGATGATGAAGCGGTTGTTACAATGAAAAAAGCATTAGATGAAAACGGCTACAAAGGCGAGTATATGTTCCAGACATTTGGAACCAGTGAGCTTGGAGGTAAGCTTCTTGCAGAAGGAAAGAACATTGAAGCAGACCTCGTAACAATGAGTTCTTTCTATGTAGAAAGTGCACAGCAGCAAAACGGCATGTTTAAAGATCTTACATTTGATACCGGTGCATTAGAGGAATATCCTTCTTATTATACACCAATCACTTCTCAGGAAGGTGCCATCATTGTAAATACAGAAATGATGAAAGAAAATAATCTTCCAATGCCAACCTGCTTAAAAGATTTGGCCAAACCAATATACAAAGGATTCCTTTCTGTAGTAGATATCGAAGGTTCTTCTACAGCATGGCTTATGATTCAGGCTTTAGTCAGTGCTTATGGCGAAGATGGAGCCAAAGAAGTATTAAAAGGAATCTATGATAATGCAGGTGACCATTTAGAAGAATCCGGTTCAGGTCCAATAAAAAAAGTACGTGCCGGTGAAGTTGCTATCGGGTTTGGTTTAAGACATCAGGCAGTAGCAGATAAAAATTCCGGACTTCCAATCGACTTTGTAGACCCAACAGAAGGAAACTTCTCATTAACAGAATCTGTAGCCGTTATCGACAAAGGCGATAAAACAAATGCAAAAGCAATGGATATGGCAGAATGCATCATTAAGAAGGGCCGTCCAGAACTCATTAAAACATATCCAAATCCTTTATACGATGGGGAAACTGCTGACAAAGCCAACGAATCCGCATATCCAAAGAAATTTAGCGAGAAGCTTACGGTAGATTTATTAGAGAAGCATAAGAAGTTATCTGAGGAATGTAAGTAGGTATTGTTGAAAGTTATTTGAAAAAGATTTTTAGAATTGTATAGAAAATATCATGGAATATGAAAAGGCAGGTTGCAATGTAAGGAGAAAGCATATTTTCCAAAGCTTATTTAAGGAAGTTGTCCAAGAATCTTACATAACAATCTGTATAGAAAAAATTATTTTTAAGAGTAAAAAATAGAGAAATAAGGAGATTTAAAATGTATAAATTATTAACACCTGGACCACTGACAACAACAGACACTGTAAAGGAAGAAATGCTTGTAGACCATTGTACTTGGGATGACGATTATAAATCCATCACCCAGAAAATCCGCAAAGAGCTTCTGGAACTTGCACATGTAGACGAATCAGAATATACAGCAGTATTAATGCAGGGAAGCGGAACTTTCGGTGTAGAATCTGTTGTCACAAGCTCCGTTGGAAAAGATGATAAAATCCTTGTTTGTGAAAATGGTGCTTACGGTGCAAGGATGGCACAGCTTGCAAAACAGGCAGGAAAAAATGTAGTTGTATATCACGAAGAATACAGCCATGTACCAGATGCAAAGCGAGTAAAAGAATATCTTGATGCTGACCCATCTATCACACATGTCGGTATGATTCATAGTGAGACAACTTCCGGAATTTTAAATGATATCGAAGCTGTTGGAAAAGTAGTAAAAGAAGCTGGAAAAACATTTATCGTTGATGGAATGTCCTCCTTTGCAGGAGTAGATATTGATGTAAAAGCAATCGGCATCGACTTCATCATTAGCAGCGCCAACAAATGCATTCAGGGTGTGCCAGGATTCTCCTTCATCATCTGTAAAAAGAGTGAACTTATGAAATGTAAAGGAAACTGCGGAAGCCTTTCCCTCGACTTATATGATCAGTGGGAGACAATGCAAAAGGATGGCAAATGGCGATTCACATCACCAACACACGTTGTACTTGCCTTTGCAAAAGCAATGGAAGAATTAAAAGAAGAAGGCGGCATTTCAGCAAGAGCAAAACGCTACCGTGAAAATAATCAGTTATTAATCAGGAGAATGCGTGCCCTCGGCATTGAAACCTACATTGACGATGCCCATCAGGGACCAATCATCACAACATTTTTCACACCGAAAATGGATAACTTCTCCTTCGCAGAAATGTACGAATACATCAAAAAACGCGGCTATGCAATCTATCCTGGTAAGGTAACTGATGCAGATACTTTCCGTATTGGAAATATCGGAGAAATTTATAAAGAAGATATTGAAAAAGTAAGCGATATTATTGAAGAATATTTTGAGAAATGCTGTGGTGGACTTGTGAGACAGACAGCGTAAAATATGAATTTTGATATAGAAAGGAGATAAAGAAATGGCAATAGAAGCAGTAATTTTTGACTGGGCAGGAACAACAGTAGACTATGGATGTTTTGCACCAGTACAGGCATTTATTGAAGCATTTAAAGAATTTGGAATCACACCAACCGAAGAAGAAGTCAGAAAACCAATGGGAATGTTAAAACATGACCATATAGAAACAATGATGAATATGGAACGTATTCACAACGAATGGATTCGCATTCATGGAAAAGACTTCACTGCAGAAGACGTAGATAAAGTATACGAAGCAAGCGAAGCAGGTATCTTTAAAATTCTCAAAGATTTTGCAGAACCAAAGCCATTCGTTCTTGAGACAATAGAAAAACTTCGCCAGGCAGGAATCAAAATCGGTTCCACCACAGGCTATACTGACGATATGATGGCCATCGTTGTGCCAAAAGCAGCCGAAAACGGCTACACCCCAGACTGCTGGTTCTCCCCAAACTCCGTAGAGAATCTCGGCCGCCCATATCCATACATGATCTTTAAAAACATGGAAAAACTCAAAGTAACATCCGTAAAAAATGTTGTAAAAGTAGGCGATACCGTTTCTGATATCAAAGAAGGACTTGCCGCAGGCGTTACCACAGTAGGCGTAATCGAAGGAAGCTCCATTATGGGACTTTCAAAAGAAACTTACGAGGCTCTTGCTCCAGAAGAACAGGAAAAAGAGTGCCGGAGAGTGGCACAGGTTTATAAAGAAACTGGGGCAGATCATATCATTAGAAATATGAGTGAATTAACAACGATTTTGCTTTAATTCATATTGGAATAACAGAATTATGGATGAGGAATAATAGAGTGAGTCGTATCGTAAATATTTCTTTCTATGAGAGTACAGAACAAATATTCGAATTTGTTCTGTACTTTTTTCTATTTGAATGGTATACTGGGTAAGTGACAATACTAAGAAAACAACTGCTATTTCTAAAATATCACAAATAGATTAGAGCTGATTAGGAGAAATCATATGGACCATTTCGAATTAGTGTCGGACTTCGTGCCGACTGGAGACCAGCCACAGGCGATTGAGGAGCTGGTAAAGGGATTTAAAGAAGGAAATCAGTTTGAGACTTTGCTTGGAGTTACTGGTTCCGGTAAGACATTTACGATGGCGAATGTCATTGCACAGTTGAATAAGCCGACGCTGATTCTGGCACATAATAAGACTCTGGCAGCGCAGCTTTACAGTGAGTTTAAGGCATTTTTTCCACATAATGCGGTAGAATATTTTGTGTCTTATTATGATTATTATCAGCCGGAAGCATATGTTCCCTCTACGGATACTTATATAGAGAAGGATTCTTCGATTAATGATGAGATAGATAAGCTGCGCCACAGTGCGACAGCAGCGCTGATTGAGAGGAAGGATGTCATTGTTGTGTCATCAGTTTCGTGTATTTACGGCATTGGTAGCAAGAACGATTATGCAAAGATGATGATTTCGCTGCGCCCTGGAATGGAGATTGACAGGGATGAGGTTGTACGCCGTCTGATTGATATCCAGTATGTGCGTAATGAGCTTGATTTTAAGAGAGGCAGTTTCCGTGTACGTGGGGATGTGCTGGAAGTTGTGCCGGTTTCTTCTTTTGAAGATGCGATTCATATTGAGTTTTTTGGCGATGAGATTGATCGGATTATGCAGGTCGATGTGCTGACGGGAGAGATTAAGGCAAGTCTTAATTTTGCGATTATTTTTCCGGCTTCGCATTATGTTGTGCCGCAGGAACAGATTGAGCGTGCGGTGAAGACGATTAAGGAAGAACTTGACGAGAGAGTGGAATATTTTAAGGAGAACGATCAGCTTTTAGAGGCACAGAGAATTTCAGAACGAACGAATTTTGATATAGAGATGTTAAAAGAGACAGGATTTTGTTCTGGAATTGAGAATTATTCGAGACATCTTACGGGATTAGAGCCGGGAAAGGCTCCGTATACGCTGATTGATTTCTTCGGGGATGATTTTCTTATGATTGTCGATGAGTCACATATTACAATTCCGCAGGTGCGGGGAATGTATGCAGGAGACCGTTCGAGAAAGCAGACATTAGTTGATTTCGGATTTCGGCTGCCTTCAGCTTTAGATAACCGTCCTCTTAATTTTGATGAATTTGAGGAGCGGATTGATCAGATGCTTTTTGTATCTGCGACTCCGAATGTGTACGAGGGAGAGCATGAGATGCTCCGGGCAGAACAGATTATCCGTCCGACAGGACTTCTTGACCCGCCGATTGATGTCCGGCCAGTAGAGGGACAGATTGATGATTTGATTAGTGAGATTAATAAAGAGGTAGCGAAGAAGAATAAAGTTCTGGTAACTACCCTGACGAAGCGGATGGCAGAAGATTTGACTGCTTATATGAAAGAATTGGATATTCGTGTGAAATATCTTCATTCCGATATTGATACATTAGAAAGAATTGAAATCGTAAGAGATTTGCGAATGGGTGTATTTGATGTTCTTGTTGGAATTAACCTTTTAAGAGAGGGATTAGATATTCCAGAGGTTACGCTGATTGCTATTCTTGATGCGGATAAGGAAGGATTTTTACGTTCAGAAACTTCTCTTGTACAGACAATCGGACGTGCCGCACGAAATGCAGAAGGACACGTTATTATGTACGGAGATACGATTACAGACTCCATGCGTGCCGCCATCACAGAAACAAAGCGGCGTCGTGAAATTCAGATGGCATATAATGAAGAACATGGCATTACGCCAAAGACTATTCAAAAGGCAATTCGGGATGTCATTTCTATTACCAATGAAGAAGCACCAGAGAAGAGCCGAGGTTCCTTAAAGAAAGATATGGAATCTATGAACCGTAAGGAACTTACGGAAATGATAGCTAAGTTAACAAAGAAGATGAATAAGGCAGCGGCAGAACTGAACTTTGAAGAAGCGGCAGAATTAAGAGATGAACTGAAAAAGTATAAGATTGCTTTGAGGGATTATGACGATTAGAAAGGATACAATATAATGAGCGAAAAGAAAGAATACATTCGCATTCGAGGGGCGCGTGAGCATAACCTTAAAAATATTAATATAGATATACCGAGAAATGAATTTGTAGTACTGACAGGACTTTCAGGTTCTGGTAAGTCCTCACTGGCATTTGATACGATTTATGCGGAGGGACAGAGAAGATATATGGAGTCACTGTCTTCGTATGCAAGACAGTTCTTAGGACAGATGGAAAAGCCGGACGTTGACGATATTCAGGGTCTTTCTCCTGCCATTTCGATTGATCAGAAGTCCACGAACCGCAATCCACGTTCTACAGTTGGTACAGTAACGGAAATCTATGATTATCTGCGGCTTCTTTATGCGAGAGTTGGCATTCCTCACTGTCCAAAGTGTGGAAAAGTAATTTCCAAGCAGACAGTAGACCAGATTGTAGATATTTTAATGAAGCTTCCAGAACGAACGAAAATTCAGCTTCTTGCACCGATTGTAAGAGGAAGAAAGGGAGAACATGTAAAAATATTAAAAGATGCAAAAAAGAGTGGCTATGTTCGTGTTCGCATTGACGGGAATCTATATGACCTTGCAGAAGAGATTAAGTTAGAAAAAAATAAAAAGCACAATATTGAGATTATTGTAGACCGTCTGATGATAAAGGAAGGTATTGAAAACCGTCTTACAGATTCGATTGAGACCGTAATGAAGCTTACAGGGGGACTTTTGTTAGTAGATGTTGTTGGCGGGGAACCGATGAATTTTAGCCAGAGTTTTTCCTGCCCGGATTGTGGTATCAGCATTGATGAGATTGAGCCACGAAGCTTTTCTTTCAATAATCCGTTTGGAGCCTGTCCAGTCTGTCACGGACTTGGATTTAAGATGGAGTTTGATGTTGACCTGATGATTCCAGATAAAAAAATGAGTATTGCAGATGGGGCGATTACTGTATTGGGCTGGCAGTCTTGCACAGATCCAAAGAGTTATACGAGAGCAGTTCTTGATGCATTGGCAAGAGAGTATAATTTTGATTTGAGTACGCCATTTTGTGATTTAAGTCCGGAAGTCCAGGATATTATTATTCATGGAACAAATGGACATGAGGTAAAAGTATACTATAAAGGAAAGCGTGGAGAGGGTGTCTATGACGTTGCTTTTGAAGGCCTGATTCGTAATGTACAGCGTCGTTATCGCGAGAATCATTCTGAACGTCAGAGAGCAGAATATGAAAACTTTATGACAGTGACTCCATGTGATAGTTGTCACGGTCAGCGATTAAAGCCTGAATCTCTGGCAGTAACAGTAGGTCAGTACAATATTTCCGAATTGACATGCCTCTCCGTAAAGCGATTAATTTCCTATTTTAATGAAATTGAACTTACAGAAAGACAGCAACTTATCGGTAAACAGGTGTTAAGAGAAATTCGTGGAAGAATCGGCTTTTTAAATGATGTTGGTCTTGACTATTTAAGTCTTTCACAGCCAACAGGAACGCTTTCTGGTGGAGAAGCACAGCGAATTCGTCTTGCAACGCAGATTGGTTCTGGACTTGTTGGAGTGGCATACATTCTTGATGAACCGAGTATCGGTCTGCATCAGAGGGATAATGACAAACTCATTTCTGCATTAAAACGTCTGAGAGATTTAGGCAATTCACTTATTGTCGTTGAGCATGATGAAGATACGATGCGGGAGGCAGACTGCATTGTGGATATTGGACCAATGGCAGGCGAAAATGGTGGGAAAGTTGTCGCAGTTGGAACTGCAGAAGAACTGATGGCGAATCCAGATTCCATTACAGGAGCATACCTTAGCGGGAAAATGAAAATCCCTGTTCCAGAAGTTCGGAGAAAGCCGCAGGGGTATCTGACGGTGAAAGGAGCCTCGGAGAATAACTTAAAGAATATCAACGTGAAGTTTCCAATCGGCGTATTTACCTGTGTAACAGGAGTTTCCGGTTCAGGAAAAAGCTCCCTTGTCAATGAGATACTCTATAAGAAGCTTGCCTGCGTATTAAACCGTGCAAGAATTAAACCAGGAAAACATAAAGATATTGAAGGAACAGAACAGTTAGATAAGATAATCAACATTGACCAGTCTCCGATTGGACGTACTCCACGTTCTAATCCAGCCACTTATACAGGAGTATTTGATCATATCCGTGAATTGTTCGCTATGACAAAAGATGCCAAAGCAAGAGGATATGACAAAGGACGTTTCAGTTTCAATAAAAAGGGCGGCCGCTGTGAAGCCTGTGCCGGTGATGGTATTTTAAAGATAGAAATGCAGTTTCTTCCTGATGTATATGTACCATGTGAAGTCTGTCATGGAAAGCGTTACAACAGAGAGACATTGGAAGTAAAATACAAAGGCAAAAACATATTTGAAGTATTAGATATGAATGTCGATGAAGCATGTGAATTCTTTGAGAGCGTGCCATCAATCCGAAGAAAGATAGAGACACTTCGAGATGTAGGACTTTCCTATATCAAGTTAGGACAGCCATCGACAACCCTTTCCGGTGGAGAGGCACAGCGAGTAAAACTTGCCACAGAATTAAGCCGCCAGAGTACCGGAAAGACAATATATGTTTTAGACGAGCCAACAACGGGACTGCACTTCGCAGACGTTCATAAACTAGTTGATATTTTGCAGCGGTTAACGGAAGGTGGCAATACAGTTGTAGTCATTGAGCATAACCTTGAAGTCATCAAAACAGCCGATTATATCATTGATATGGGACCAGAAGGTGGCGAAGGCGGCGGCACGATGGTGACTTGCGGAACACCGGAAGAAGTTGCTGCGGTAGAAAAATCTTATACTGGAAAATATCTGAAAAAATATTTGAATCCTGATTTGCCGCAGGCAAGGTAGACGAACTCAGGGAGATAAATAAAGCATATTTGTGACTTTAGTCGCAGCGTGTTGAATGTTCGCTTGAACGCGCTCACATTTAACACTTGTTCCGAGACCACAGATATGCTTTATTTATCTCCCTGAGTTCTGCTCGTTGGCAGCTTGGAAAATCAGTTTAAAAGATATTTTTCACAAATAGTTCCAGTCTCAATCTTTCAGAAGGACAATCCCCCGTAAAACTGCAATTGTCTGCGGCAAATCAGGATTAATCAGATTCTATTTCGTATGTAAATCCTGCATCAGTAATTGTTTTTATCGTATCAGAGATTCCCTGTCCATCTGCCGTGAGATAACCGGAGGCAAAGATAGAGTCTACGATACTGAGAAGTTCTTTTTCACGTCCTTTAAAGTAAACTTCTCTTCCGGCAGCACATCGGATATCGGATTGTGGAGCCATTAATCTGGCAAGGCACAGTACTTTCATACAGTAAGCTGGTGTGAGGACAGAAGTATCTGCATTTTCTAAAGGAGTCCCTGGAATTGGGAGAAGGAAGTTGATTGGCAGAGCCTCGGGCTGAATTTCACGAAGATCGAGGAGCATATCTACAATATCTTCCTTACTTTCACCCATACCGATAATACCGCCGCTACAAATTTCAAAACCAAGTCTTTGTAACATATGGATATTATTTACACGCTGTTCATAAGTATGAGTGGTACATATATTATGATAGTAGGAACGGCTGCTGTTTAAATTATGATTAATTCGGTCAAGACCGGCTTCTTTTAACATTAATGCCTGCTTTTCAGTAAGAAAACCGATGGAACAGCAAAGATGCGTTCCCTGCGCTTTCATAACACGAATTTTTTCAGCCAGTTCTTCTATTTCTTCATCGGTAAACTTCATTCCGCTAAGACCAATACAGTGTCTGGAAAGATGGTTATCATGCACAAATGCATTATCACTGTATAACTTTTCATCATTTACCCATTTATATTTTTCAATTTCTGCTTTTGAACGGCAAGACTGGGCACAATAAGCACAATTTTGAGAACAGTTTCCACTGCGGGCGTTTGTAAGAAGATGAATACTCACATGATTGCCTTTATATTTTTTACGAAGACTTCCGGCCATTTCCATAAGAAGAGGCATATCGTCTTCTGGAAGATTCATAATAGCGATGGCCTCCTCGCGTGAAAGAGAATATTCCTTATTTACATTTTTTGTTAATATATTTTTAATTGTGTCAATAGTTACTGCTTCACTCATAATGAATCCTTTCTTAACCTCACAAAATAGCTTCCAAAATGAAAGCACGATAATTCTTATTGCATTTTATTTCTAAAATTCTCTTATTTGTTACTGTAACATGGTAAAAAGATATTGTCAACCGTAACAAAAAACAAAGTTAACAATAAGATGTTGCTATTTAATTCATTAGGCAAACTACAGACGAAGCCATTGCCCTCAATAAGGCATATTTGTGCTTTTAGTCG
>OGCM01001163.1_pt1 | contig 34114 bp, 29 predicted proteins | sample 1570151 | NCBI WGS metagenome assembly OGCM01 (sample SAMEA4370582, study PRJEB24528) | human gut metagenome
TTTTGCTGATGGGCACCAGCTCCACGCGGCCCTTGACCACGCACTTGCCCAGACCCTCATGGATGGCGGCATCGGGCAGGCCCAGCACCTTGCCCACAGCCAGGGCGGCCAGCGCGTTGTAGACGCTGAACTCGCCGGGCATGTTCACCCTGACATCCATATTGTCTCTGCCGGAGACGTGGAACGCCACGCCCAGAAAATCGTGGGTGCGCAGCAGCTCACAGCCCTCGGCGCGGTAGTCGACCTTTTCACTGCGGCCATAGGTCACCAGCTTGCAGGTGTGGCCTTCCAGCAGGGCTTCGGTGTTCTCGTCATCGATGTTCACCACGCCCACATCACACCGCCGGAAGAGCTGCCCCTTCCAGCTGCGGTACTCCTCAAAGGTCTTGTGCTCACCGGGGCCGATGTGGTCGGGGGAAAGGTTGGTGAACACGCCGATATCATAGTGCACCCCCGCCACACGGTCCATCATCAGGCCCTGGCTGGACACCTCCATCAGGGCCACGTCGCAGCCTGCGTCCAAAAACTGGCGGAAGGTCTTTTGCAGCTCGTAGCTCTCAGGGGTGGTGTTGGCGGTCTCCTGATGACGGCCCATGAAATAGATGCCGTTGGTGCCGATCATGCCGACCTTTTTCCCGGCAGCTTCCAGCACGCTCTTGATCATGTGGGTGGTGGTGGTCTTGCCCTTGGTACCGGTCACGCCGATCATGGTCATCTGGCGGGAGGGGTTGCCAAAGAGGTTGCCGCTCATCAGCGCCATGGCATAGCGGCTGCTCTCCACCTTGACCACGGTCACGCCGGGCATGGCAGAAAGGTCGATGTCATGCTGGATAACCAGCACGCTCACGCCCTTGGCGGCGCAGTCCGCGGCAAACTCGTGGCTGTCACGCTGGGTGCCCACGATGCAGACAAAGGCAAGGCCCGGGGCCGCCTTCCGGCTGTCGTAGATGATGTCCTGCACTTCGGTATCCAGGCTGCCCTGCACCAGCGTAAAGGGCACGCCTTCCAGTAATTGTTCCAGCTTCATAACATTACACGCTCCTCATTGGGTCGTTTGGGGTTGGTTTGCATCGCCCGCTGCCGGGGTCGTTCCTTCGGCGGGGGTCGGCTGTGCCGTCGGTCCGGCCTCGGGGCCTGCCGGGGCCGCAGCGGTATCCGTTGGTGTTTCGGCAGCGGCATCTGCAGCGGCTTCGCCCTCTGCCGGGGCAGTGCCGTCTGTGGCCGTGCCTTCTGCCGTTTCACCGGTCACACCTTCTTCGGCGGGTGTTTCCTCCACCGGTTCAGGCAAGATGTAGCCGGAGGGCAGCTCCGGCTCGCCCTGTGCAAAGGTAAACTTGCGGGTGCTGGACATGCTGATATGGGTGAAGTCCAGCTTTCCGGTGTCGGTCGCGGCACAGCCCTTGCCGTCCTCATTCAGCAGGACGTGCTTTGCCAGCTTGAGCTTATATTCCAGCTCGTTCAGGGTGCCCAGCCAGACGCTGATGCGGTCCTGATAGAGGAAGGCCATCTCGTCCACATCCGCAAACTCGATGCGGGTCACGTCGGCGCTCATGCCTGCGGCATCCAGCGCAGCCAGCAGGGTGTTCAGGCTTTCCAGCCGCTGGTCCGTCTCCTCCTCAACAGTGCTGGAGGCGCTGCTGTCGGCGGCGCTGTCCGGGGTGCTGTCGGCCTTGGGCTCCGCCGCAAAGGTCAGCTGTTCGCCGGGCTCGGCAGAGACCGGTTCGCCGCCGTACAGGGTGGGCAGACCGGCAGGCTGGGCAGAATCCTTTTCCAGGATCTTCAGGCCGCCCGAGAGGGTCAGCCAGCCGGAGGAGGTCTGCATGGCCCAGGCAGGCTGGGCTTCTGTTACCCGCACCACCACGGTGCCGGGATAATCCCGCTCCACCCGGATATCCTCCAACATGGGGAACACTTTTTCCAGCGCGGCGGCCTTGCTGCCGGGGTCAAAACTGAAGATATTCTCTTCCAGATGGACATTCAGCGCCTGCAGGATCTGGTCGCTGGTATAGCCGCCGGCCTCCTGCACCACACCGTCCGCTGTCTGCACCTGAATGGAGCTGATCTTGAACAGCATCGTCACGGTGAGGTAGACTCCCGCGCCGATGACGCAGAGCAGCATGACAAGGGCCGTGAGCCGCCGCATGAGCCTGCGCCGCCGGATGGCGGCCCGGGTCAGCTTCCGCTTTTTCCTGCCCTCCCGCCGGACGGGGTCACGCCGGGCGTTCTGCCCCTGCACCGGCCGCATCCGCTGGCCGCTGCGGCTCTGGGCGTTCTGCGGGCGGCGCTGGGCGTTCCGGTTCTGGCCGCCAGACGGGCGGCGGTTCCGCTGATTGCCCCCGGAGGTGCGCCGCTGGCCGCTCTGTCCGCTGCGGGGGCGCTGTGCGCCGCTCTGGCTGCTCCGCCCGCCGGTGGGAAAGGTGATGCTGTTATCCGGGTAGGAGCCGTAGTTCACCGTGCGCTCCGTATACCGGCTGGGGCGGGGCGCATCGGGGTCATAATTGGGGTTTGTGATGGGGTGGCCGCCGGAGGAATATCCTGCGTACCCGCTGTACCCCAGATCACTGCCTGCACCCGCGCTGCTGCGGCGCTGGGTGCTCTGCCCGCCGCGCCGGTCATCCCGGGCCTGATCGTAGGCCCGGCGGCGCTTGCGGTTCCGGCTGTTCCGGTCATTCTGCGGCATCCGGCTGCACCTCCTTTCCTCTGTTTTTTCCTTCCGTTACGGGGTCTTGACCAGCTTGAGCAGGGCATCCGCAATGCGGTCCAGGCTGTCGTCCACCGACAGGCTCCGGGCATTGCGGCCCATCTCAGCCAGCTTGCCGGGCTGGGCCAGCATCCCGGAAACGGTCTGCACCAGCTTTTCGCCGGTCAGGTCTTTTTCCTCAATGACCACAGCGGCACCGGCCTTCTGCAGCTCCATGGCGTTGTAATACTGGTGATTCTCGGCCACGTTGGGGCTGGGGATAAGCACAGCGGCACGGCCCACAGCCTCCAGCTCGGCCAGTGTCAGGGCACCGGCGCGGCTGATGACAAGGTCCGCTGCTGCCAGCAGCTCGGGCATATTGTTGATGTATTCCTTCACCACAAGGCTCTCGCCGGGGGCAAAGCCCTTTTCCTTTTCCAGATCCTGAAACAGCTGCACGCCGTACTGACCGGTGGCATGGAGATGGAGGACGGGCTTGTGGTTTTTCTGCTCCCAGGCGCAGAGGTCGGCCACCACCTCGTTCACGCGGCGGGCACCCAGACTGCCGCCGAAGGAGAGGATCACGGTGCGGTCGCCTGCGCCCAGTTCGGCACGGATGGCTTCCCGGTTCTTCGCCTGGGTGAACACCTCAGGCCGGACGGGGTTGCCCACCACGATGGTCTTTTCGGGTGCGCCCAGCTTTTCCACGGCGGCAGGCACAGCGGCGAACACAATGTCCACATCCGGGGCCAGCAGCTTGTTGGTCACGCCGGGAAAGGCGTTCTGCTCATGCAGGGCGGTCTTGATGCCCTGTCTGGCGGCGCAGCGCACCACCGGGCCGGACACATAGCCGCCGCAGCCAATGACCAGGTCGGGCTGGATGTCCTTCATCATCTTTTTGGCCTTGGGGCCGGAGAGTGCCAGATTCCACAGGGTAATGAGATTCCGCTTGATATTGTTCAGGCTCAGCTTCCGCTGAAAGCCGGTGATCTCGATGTGATGGAAGGGATAGCCCGCCTGTGTGACCAGACGGTACTCCATGCCCTCTTTCCGGCCCGCAAAATGGATCTCGGCGGTGGGGTCGGCTTTTTTGATGGCTCCCGCAATGGCCAGAGCCGGGTTGATATGGCCGGCAGTGCCGCCGGCTGCAATGAGTACACGCATCTTGGTTCCTCCTTACTGTTCTGTCTGCGCTCTGCGCGCGGTATCCAGCACAATGGTCTTTGCCTTGCGCTGGCGCTCCCGCTCGGCGTGGGCTTCCTCCCGTTCCAGACGGGCCCGTTCGCCGTTGCGTCCGATATTGACCATAACGCCCATCTCGGCCAGCAGCAGGATCAGACTGGTGCCGCCGGAGGAGAAGAAGGGCAGCGAAATGCCGGTGTTGGGCAGGGTGTTGGTGACAACGGCGATGTTGCAGAACACCTGCCAGGCGATCTGCGCCATGATGCCGATGCCCACCAGCGTGCAGAACCGGTTTTCGGCATGGAAGGCGATCCAGAAGCCCTGCACCAGAAAGAGGACGAACAGCACGATGACGATCACCGCGCCGACGAAGCCCAGTTCCTCGCACACGACACTGAAGATAAAGTCGTTGGTGCTCTCCGGCAGCCAGAGCTGCTTTTCGATGCTGTTGCCAAGGCCCAGCCCCGTGGCACCGCCTGAGCCGATGGCGTACAGGCTCTGCTTGGTCTGGCTGGTCATCCGGTCAAGATCCTGCGTCCAGCCGTCCAGACGGCTCTGCAGGTAGTCGATGGAGTCCACGTGCTTCAGCAAAGTCTCCAGCAGGAACAGCGCGGCACCGGCACAGCCCCAGGTAATGATGCCGCCGCTGCCGCCCAGCAGCAGGATGGTGCCCACGATGGCCGTGGTCAGCAGGATGCCCGACATATGGGGCTCCAGCACCAGCAGGATCAGGACAGGCATCAGCCACAGGATGGGCCGGATGAGCTCCACCACGATGCTGTGGTGGACCCACTTGCGCAGGGGCACCTCGCCGAATTTGACCTGCGGGGTCCTGGCGGCGATGTCTGCCGTGAGCAGGATCATCTCAAACTTTGCCACCTCGGAGGCCTGTAAGGTCAGGCCGCCGAAGCTGATCCACCGGCGGCAGCCGTTGATGGGGCTGCTGAACAGCACCAACACCAGCAGGATCAGGCAGACAACATAGCCCAGCTTGACCATTCTGCGCAGGAAGCGGTGGTCAAAATAGGAGAACAGGAACATCATGCCCAGGCCCAGCACCGTGCAGAGCAGCTGGGATTTGATGTAATGGAAGCTGTCCCCAAAGCGGAGATAGCCCGTGGTATAGCTTGCACTGAACAGCATGACCAGCCCGAACACCATGATAATGGCCAGGGTCGCCATCCAGTTGAGCAGGATGGGCGGCCAGGGGCCGGGGTCCCGCTGAAAGACGGAAAACGGCTCTGCTTTTTTTCTGCGGAGTGTTGCCAAACTGCACCCCTCCTTAACTGATTTTTGCCAGCTGAACGGTCAGCGCCACGCCCAGCATGGCAATGACACAAAAGGTATAAAAGATCTGTTCCGCGCTCTGGCCCCGCAGCTCCAGCCAGCGGTGGAGCGGTGCCGAGCGGAACAGCTGCCTGCGGCCCCGGCTGGCCTTGCAGACCAGGATCTGCAGGGCCACCATGCCGCCCTCCAGCCAGAAGGGCAGGGCCAGCGGCAGGGTGAGGTCGGGCCAGCCGATGCACAGGGGCACGCACCCCAGCATCCCGGCCAGAAACAGGCTGCCCACGCTGCCCAGCCGCAGCTTTGCGGGCGGGAAGTTCCAGAGCAGGAAGGCCATCAGGGAACCGGCCAGTGCGGCGGGCAGAACGCCCAGCGGGAACCAGCCCAGCAGGGTCATCACTCCCATCAGGCCCAGCATGGCCGCAAAGGACGCGCCGCAGACGATGCCGTCCATGCCATCGGCAATGCGGGCACACTCGGCCAGTGCGACCAGCAGTCCTTCCCACAGCAGCGGGGCGGCAATGCCCAGATCGACATAGCCCACGCCCGGCAGGGTGATCCCGGCTGCAAGGCAGCCTTTGGCTCCCAGCAGCACCAGCACCACGGCACCGGCAGCGGCTTCCAGCCCAAGGCGGGTGTGCCGCCGCAGGCCCAGCACAGAACGGCTGCGGATGCGGACCAGATCCTCCAGCAGGCCCACACCGCCAAAGAGCAGAGCCCCCAACAGCGCTGTGAGCAGCCGGACCGAGAACAGGCTCTCGGCCCCCAGCAGCTCAGGCTGAGCCACACAGGCGGCTGTCCAGCCCACGCCCACAGCAGCCAGCACCCCCACCATCAGGCAGAGCCCGCCCATGGTGGGAGCCTGCGGCGAGCGCTCCGGCTCGGCATCCGGAGCTTCCTGCTTGGGTGATGGTGCCTGCCTGGCCTTGGGCTCATCCCAGCGTCCCTGGAACGCCCGCAGCAGCGGCACCATCAGATTCCCGAGCGCCGCCGTGAGGAAGAACCCCAGCGTTGAGGCGGCGATCAAGGCGAAACGAATCATAGCTCGATGTTACTCCTTGTAAAAGATCTCCAGCACTTTTTCCAGTGCCATGCCGCGGCTGGCCTTGACCAGCAGGGCATCGCCGGGCTGCATTTTGTTCAGCAGGGCCTCGGCGGCCTGAGCGTAGGTGTCAGCATGGAGGGTGGGCAGCCCCTTGGCGGCAGCCACCACGGCAATGCGCTTGGCCTGCTCGCCATAGGTGACGAGGTAGTCCACCTTGTTCTCCACAGCCTGACGGCCCACCTCCTCGTGGGCGGCGCGGCTGATATCGCCCAGCTCCAGCATATCGCCCAGCAGGGCAAAGCGGCGCTTGCAGGGATACTCCCTGAACATGGCCAGCGCGGCCTTCATGCTGTCGGGGTTGGCATTGTAGCAATCCTCAATGACATCCACGCCTCTGGCGTGCACCACCTTCTGGCGCATTCCGGTCTGCTCAAAGTCGGCCAGACCGGCAATGACCCGGCGGGCATTCAGCCCCAGACGGGTGGCGGCGCAGTAGGCAGCCAGTGCGTTGGCCACGTTGTGCCGGCCCATGGCGGGGATCTTTACGAGGAAAGTCCCCTCCTCGTGATCCTCCAGCACAAAGCTCATGCCCTTTTCATCCTGCTGGATGGACAGGGCACAGACATCGGCGTTCTCATCGCCCAGGCTGAACCAGACCGGGCGGACATGGTCGGGCAGGACGGCCTTGCGCAGGAAGGGGTCATCCCCGTTCAGCACCAGCGGAGCACCCTCCGGCAGACCGGCGCAGATCTCCAGCTTTGCCTTGCAGATGTTCTCCTGACTGCCCAGATTGCCGATGTGGGACACCCCGATGCAGGTGATGATGCCTACATCCGGGCGGGCGCACTTGCTCAGGCGCTCGATCTCCCCGGCGTGGCTCATTCCCATCTCCACCACGGCGTACTGGGTTTCTTTGCCGATGCGGAACATGGTGCGGGGCAGGCCCAGCTCATTGTTCTGGTTGCCCTCGGTCTTGATGGTACTGCCAAAGCCTGCAATGGCGGCGTAGGTCATCTGCTTGGTGGTGGTCTTGCCCACGCTGCCGGTCACGCCCACCACTTTGGGGTGGAACTGGCTGCGATAATTGGCACCCAGCACCATCATGGCGTGGTAGCTATCCGGGCAGATCACGCTCTTCTCCTCCGGCACGCCTTCCACGGGGTGGTTCAGCACCACGCAGAGCGCGCCGTTTTCCAGCGCCTTGGCGGCAAAATCATGGCCGTCGAATTTTTCGCCCGGGAACGCCACAAAGATGCACCCGGGGCAGACCTCACGGCTGTCGGTGGTCACCAGCGTGACCGGGGTCTCGCACTGGGCCAGCGCGTTGACCGCCAGGCCCTCCAACAGGATGTTTGCTGCAATTGCTTCCATACTCTCATTCCCCTTTATCCACAGATCAGATGTACGATGGTTCCCTGCTGGACGCTGGAGCCGGGTGCCTCACTCTGGCTCTGGACCGTGCCGGAGCCTTCGACTGTGCAGTTGAGCCCTGCGGCGTTCAGCATCTGCCGGGCAAAGTCCGCGCTCTTGCCGGTCACGTCCGGCACCTCGGCATGCTTGCCCTCATAGGTATCGGTATACAGATAAACAGTGGTGCCGTAGGGCACCTCTGCCCCCGCGCGGGGGTACTGGTAGGTAACAAGGGCGGCGGTCTGGTCGGATTCGCTCTCGGCCAGGTGATGCTTCAAGCCCTTGATGTTCAGCTGCACCTGCGCGTTGCTCCACTCCTTGCCCGTCAGGTTGGGTACCTTGACGGTGGTGCCGCTGCGGTCCACGCCGTCGGTGGCGATGCCCAGATAGGGTGCGATCTCGCTGATGATGTTGCCCACCACAGGGGCAGCCAGAATGGACGAATAGTCGGTGCGGGCATTGTTGGGGTCGTCCAGCATGACATAGACCAGGATCTCCGGGTCGTTGGCGGGCAGGACAGCCGCAAAGGATGCCACCTTCTTGTAGTCGCCATCGGCGCGGCGGTCCATGTTCAGCTGCTCGGAAGTACCGGACTTGCCGCCGATGCGGTAACCTGCAACGTAGGCGTTGCCGCCGCCGCCCTGGGTGCCGTCGCCCACCTCAAACTCCATGATCTGGCGGATGGTCTCGCTAGCGCTCTCGCTGATGACCTGACGGCGGATGTTGGTGCCGATCTCCTGCACCACATTGCCGTTCTGGTCCGTGATCTTATCCACCACATGGGGGGTGACCAGATAGCCGCCGTTGACTGCCGCCGAGACGGCAGTGCACACCTGCAGCGGGGTCACGGCCATGGCCTGACCAAAGGCGGAGGAGGCCAGCTCCACCTCGCCCAGACGGCTCTTGCTGTAATACTGCATGAAGCTGGTCTCATTGGGCAGGTCCACACCGGTGCGCTCGGTAAAGCCAAAGGCATCAAAGTAATCATAGAACAGGCTGGAACCCACGCGCTGGCCCAGCTGGACAAAGTAGATGTTGCAGCTGTTGCGCAGGGCCTCGGCCAGATTCTGGGCCCCGTGCGCCTTTCTGCCGGCGCAGTGGTAGGTCTGCTTTGCCACGCTGTACGCGCCGGAGCAGTTCAGGGTGGTGTAATAGGTCGCCTTGCCGCTGTCCACACCCATGGCGGCGGTGATGACCTTGAACACGCTTCCGGGGTAGTACAGCTCGGTGATGGTCTTGTTCTTCCACTGGATATCCCGGTAAGTGCCGGTGTAGTCGGCCTCCTCATCCGCGATCTTCTGGCCGTTCTCGTCCCGCAGGTAGTTGCCGTTCTCGTCTTTTTTGTAGATGGTGTACAGCTCCGGCTCAGCCTGCACCTGCTCCGTCAGGTAGGCCAGATTGGCGCTGAAATCCTGCGGGTCATTGGGGTCAAAGTCCGGCTTGGAGGCCATGGCAAGGATGGCACCGGTCTTGACGTTCATCACAATGGCGCAGCCGCGGTTCTCAACGGTGTTGGCCGCCACGGCCTCGTTCAGGTAGCGCTCCACCACCTCCTGAATGTTCACGTCCAGCGAGAGCACCAGATTGGAACCGTCCTTGGCGGCGTAGGTGGTGGCATTTTCATCGGCAATGGCGTTGCCGTAGGCGTTGCGCAGGGTGATGGTGCGGCCATTCACACCGGCCAGCGTGGACTCATAGGAGTTTTCCAGACCGTACACGCCCTGACCATCCGCATTGCAGAAGCCCAGCACGGCGGCGGCAAAGCGGCCGTAGGGGTAATCCCGCTGGAAGCCCTTGGAGGCCGACACCGACACCCGCCCCTTGCGGACAGTGGGGGTGCCGTCGTCGCTCTCCTGCTGGCCCAGGCCCAGCTTGGCCAGGATCTTTTCCAGCGCACCGGCGGATTTTCCGCTCTTGCTGTGGGCCTTGTTGTAGGTCTTGACGTATTCCTCAATGGAGAGCTTGATGGCGTTGTTGACCTTGGTGGCCAGCACCTGATAGGAGCTTTCGTTTTGGGAGAGGGCATCGCAGACCGCCTGATACTGGGTCTGGTACTCTGCCGAAGTGGTGTCCACGCTGTCCAGACTCTCGCCGTCGCCCGAAAGCAGGCGCAGGGTGATCTGGGTGCAAACCTCCTTCATGGCGGCATCATCGATGGTGCGGGTCTCCGCCTTGGTGTCCTGATCGGTGGTGGTGGTATACAGGGCCGTGCTGTAGGAGGGGTCGGCCCAGATGGTCCAGACCACGCTGGTGGATGCCAGCGTGATGCCGCTGGTGTCGTAGATCTCACCGCGGGTGGCCTGAATGGTGCTGTCCAGCAGCTGCTGCTCGGCGGCGTACTGGCGGTAGGTGGCACCGTCGCGGATCTGGATCTTGTACAGGCTGTAGATCACGGTCAGCGCGGCGACCACCACAAGAAGCACGGCGGCACCAAAGCTGATATGGCGCAGCCGGGCACTGAGCCGTGCGTGCGGGTCCGCACTGCGGCGGCGGGCACTGTTCTTTTTGGGATTGGAGGATGGTGTTTGCATTGCGTACTCCCGAAGAAAACCGAAAAAGCGTGCGCTGCCGCACGCTTTTCGTTGTTTGGTTTATTTTGCCGTTCTGACAGAGGCAAGAATGGTCATTGCCCCATCGTGGAGCAGATCCGACCACTGCCGCACAGCGGATGCCTTGCGCACCAGAACGCTGCCCTCATCCAGCCGGATGTAGGTGATCTGGCTCTGGTCGATCTTCATCAGCCCCAGGCGGGTGGCGGTCTCCTCAACACTTGTGATGTTGGTGCGGCTGTTCAGGGCACTGTTGTAGTATGTATACTGGCTCTGCTCGCTCACAAGCTCTGCCTTGGCGCTCTGGATCTGAGAATTCAGCTCCACCAGCTGTGCCTCGCTCCACAGCAGGCTTACCGCAAAGCCCACCAGCAAAGCCGCGCCCACCAGCTGCAGCGCGTGCTGCATGGCGGCCCGCACGGGGTTCAGCCGCTTTTTGCCGCCCTTTTCTACCCGCAGCGGGACTTTGGGCTGTGCCTGCGGCGCTCTTCTGCGCCGAACCTCTGTCATATCGTATGCTGCCTGACCCATGGTGATCTCCTCCTCACATCTCCGGGGCTGTGCCGCCCTCAGATCTTTTCCAAAACCCGCAGGTGGGCCGAGCGGCTGCGCCGGTTCTCTTCCAGCTCCTGCGTGTTGGCTTCAATGGGTTTGCGTGTGATCAGCTTTGCCTTGGCCTTGCCGCCGCAGACGCACACCGGGAACTCCGGCGGGCAGGTGCAGGCGGTGGACCAGCGGCGGAACTTGTTCTTGACCAGCCGGTCCTCCAGCGAGTGGAAGGTGATCACGCAAAGTCTTCCACCCGGTGCGAGATGCGCAAAAATGGTGTCCAGCCCCTCTTCCAGTGCGTCCAGCTCATGGTTTACCGCAATGCGCAGTGCCTGGAAGGTGCGGCGGGAGGGGTTTTTGTTCTTCCGGCGCTCCGCCGGGGGCATGGCGCTGGCCACGATATCCGCCAGCTGCAATGTCGTTTCAATGGGGGCAGTCTCCCGGGCTTCCACGATCCTGCCCGCGATCTGCCAGGCGAAGGGCTCCTCGCCGTAATCCCGCAGGATGCGGGCCAGCTCCTCCCGGCTCTCGCTGTTCACGAGATCGGCGGCCGTCTCACCCTCCTGGCTCATCCGCATGTCCAGCGGGGCATCTGCCCGGTAGGAAAAGCCCCGGGCCGCGTCATCCAGCTGATGGCTGGACACGCCCAGATCGAGCAGCGCGCCGTTGATCGTTTCAATGCCCAGCTGCTCCAGAGCTTGTCCGGCATAGCGGAAGTTGATCTGCACCACGGTGGCAGGCAGGCCCGCCAGCCGGGCCCGGGCCGTCTGCACGGCATCGGGGTCCTGATCCAGCGAGATGAGCCTGCCGCCCTGCTCGCCGTTCAGCCGCAGGGCGATCTGGCGGGAGTGCCCCGCGCCGCCCGCCGTGCCGTCCAAATAGGTGCCCGCCGGGTCGATCTTCAGGCCGTCCAGGCACTCGTTCAGCAGCACCGGGACATGCTCAAACGAGGCCGGGTCAAAGGGCTGTGCTGTTTTTTCTGTGTCCATGTTCCCAGCCTCCTTTCAAAACTCAGATAAGATCCTGCATCTGCCGCCCTTTTCTGCCCGGAGCTGCTGCCCGGGAAAGCGGCCTGCAGCCTGCCGGGAGTTTGTGGCCCGGTCAGCCTTGAGGATACAATTTTATTGTAACAAAACAGGCCCCTGATTGCAAGAGTTTCCCTTTTGTTTTTTCTCTCAAAATGTACCAAAAAAAGCCCCTGCAAGCCGTCGTTTTTGCTTGCAGGGGCCGGAAGCTCTCACCGGGAAATTTCACATTCCCGCATCAGAGCTGTTTCCGGGGGCTCTGGCGCAGGTTTGCACGGACATTTTTGACCTGTGCGGCGTTTTCCGCCATCGTCTCTTCCGTGGTCTTGAGCATATTATCACAGTAGTCGGTCACGGTCTGGCGGACAGTGCGGGCCTCGGTCTGGGCGGCGGAGACGATCTCTCCGGCGCGCTGCTGGGCCGCCTTGACGATCTCGGCCTCGCTCACCAGCACACGGGCGCGCTCCTCGGCCTTTTTTACAATGGCCTGCGCCTGTGCGTTGGCCGATTCGATGAGCTGGGCACGGTCGCTGACAATGGACTGGGCCTGCCGCAGCTCCACAGGCAGGTTCTGGCGGATTTCGTCCAGATAGTCCCGGATCTGCTCCACATCCACGATGCGCTTGCCGCCCGAAAGGGGCATTCCGGCGCTCTCCTCCAGCGTATCCTCAATGGTATCCAAAAGCTCGTTTACGTTCATTCCGCATCTCCCTCTCCGGCGCTCTGCCGGGGCTTACCATACTTCCACAGCAGGACTTTGCCGTATTTATACTGTTTTTTCAGGGTCATACCGCCCACCTCGGCAGGCAGCACCAGGCCAGTCTCACTCTCGCAGATCACGATGCCGCCCGGAGCCAGGCATTTGTCCACGCCGGGCAGGATCTTTTCCAGCGTGCCGGTGTGGAAGGGCGGGTCCAACAGCACGATGTCGAACTGCTCATGGCAGGCGGAGAGATACCGTGCCGCCTCGCCGATGTTGACCCGGCTGCGGTCAAACACGCCGCAGTTCTTGCAGTTCTTCATCACGATGTTCACGGCCTCCCGGTTCTCGTCCAGGAACACGCACCGGGCCGCACCCCGGCTCAGGGCCTCGATGCCCAGCTGGCCGCTGCCTGCGTAGAGGTCGAGCACCCGGGCACCGGGCAGGTCGAACTGGACGATGCTGAACATGGCCTCCTTGACCTGATCCATCGTCGGGCGGGTGATCTCGGTGCCGGGCAGGGCTTCCAGCCTGCGGCCCCGTGCTTCTCCTGCAATAACGCGCATGTATCTGCCTCCTTCTCCCGCTGGCCGGGCCCCCTGCCCGGCCAGCAGCTGTTTTGTGTTTTCGTATCTCCATATTATCGTCAAAACGCAACTCTTTGTCAAGGGCACGCGTTGCACTCAGGGTGCAATTGTGCTAAAATCAGGGCAAAGCGCCCCATGTGCGGCGCGTTTTGCCAAAAAAGGAGAGTATCTGCTTATGAAAGTCCTGCTCATCAACGGCAGCCCCCACGAGAAGGGCTGCACCTATACCGCCCTGTCCCTGATCGCCGGGGAGCTGAACGCCAGCGGCATCGAGACCGAGATCCTGAACGTCGGCACAAAGCCGGTGGGCGGCTGCATCGGCTGCGGCGGCTGTGCCGCCGGTAAGGGCTGCGTGTTCGGCGGCGTGGTCAACGAGGCCATCGAAAAGGCCAAGACTGCCGATGCCTTTGTGTTCGGCACACCTGTCCACTATGCGTCCGCCTCCGGCAACATGACCAGCTTCATGGACCGTCTGGCCTACGCGGGCGGCAAGTATCTGGCCTACAAGCCCGCCGCCATCTGCGCTTCGGCCCGCCGCGCCGGCACCACCACCACGCTGGACCAGCTGGTGAAGTACCCCGAGTTCTTCCACATGCCGCTGGTCAGCGGTTCCTACTGGCCCATGGTGCACGGCTCCAAGCCCGAGCAGGTGCTGGAGGATGAAGAGGGCTGCGCCGTGATGCGGGAGCTGGGCCGGAACATGGCCTGGCTGCTCAAGTGCATCGAACTGGGCAAAGCAAACGGCATCACCCACCCCGAGAATCCCCGCCGCCCCATGACCAATTTCATCCGCTGAGTTTCATGTCACCCCCGCCTGCCCGGCGGGGGCTTTTTTGATTTTAACAGCTTTTTCTGCAAAAACGGAAAAAATAAGGGAGCGAGTGCTTTTTTCGTTCACAACTTTGTGGTAGCATAAGGGTAAGAATTTTTTTGTGCAGAGCGATGGAGACAGGCTATGGAACACTACGATTGGAACGACGGCTGGCTGTTTGCCCCCACCTTTGATCCCGCCATCGTCCGCCCCGAATGCACCGGGGTGGAGCTGGAGCCGGTGCGCTTGCCCCACACGGTCAAAACGCTGCCCTACAACTATTGCAACGAGAACGAATACCAGCGGGTGTCCGGCTACCGGCGGGAGTTTTTTGCGCCCAAAGAGTGGCAGGGCCGCACGGTACTGCTGACCTTTGGAGCCGTGGCCCACGATGCCACTGTGTTCTGCAACGGGCGGCGGGTGTTCCACCACGGGTGCGGCTACACCGCCTTTACTGTAGACCTGACCGAATCGCTGCTGCTGGGCCAAAAAAATGTGGTGGCTGTCCGGTGCGACAGCCGGGAGGACCTGAACATTCCTCCCTTCGGCGGGCAGATCGATTTTCTGACCTACGGCGGCATCTACCGGGCCGTCAGTCTGGACGTGAAGGAGCCCGCCTACCTGCGCGACATCTTCATCGAGGCGCAGGCCGAGGGCGATTTCCGCATCTATTCCTCCACAGTGGGCGAGACCATCGGCTGCACCCTGCAGGCCGAGATCCGCAGCCCCGCCGGGAGCAGAGCCCTGTACAGCGGTGAGCTCAGCCTGCCCATTGTGGGCACCCTGAACGGCGTGCACCCCTGGAGCGTGGAGCACCCCTTCCTCTATACCCTGACCGTCCGGCTCATCCGGCCCGGCACCAGCGGCCTGCCCGACCGGGTGCTGGACGAAAAGAGCACCCGGTTCGGCTTCCGCACCATCCAGTTCGTGGCCGGGGGCTTTTATCTGAACGGCCAGCGGGTGGAGCTGCGGGGCCTGAACCGGCATCAGAGCTACGCCTATCAGGGCTATGCCATGCCGGACAGCATTCAACAGCTGGATGCCCAATTGTTGAAAAAGCAGTTGGGCTGCAATGCAGTGCGCACCAGCCACTACCCCCAGAGCCCGGCTTTTCTGGATGCCTGCGATGAGCTAGGCCTGCTGGTGTTCGTGGAGATGCCCGGCTGGCAGCACATCGGGGATGAAGCCTGGCAGGCCCAGGCATTGCAGAACTGCCGCGAGATGGTCTGCCAGTGCCGCAATCACCCCAGCGTGTTCCTATGGGGCGTGCGGGTGAACGGCAGTTCCGATAACGAGGCCTTTTACAAGCGCACCAACGAGGCCGTCCATCGGCTGGACCCCACCCGCCCCACCGGCGGCGTGCGGATCGCCCGCAAGAGCCAGCTGCTCGAGGATGTTTACGCCTACAACGATTACTCCTACTCCGGCCGGGGCCCGGGCTGCGAGCCCCGGTCTGCCGTTACGCCCGATCTCCGCAAGGGTTACCTCATCAGCGAGTTCGGGGGCCAGCAGTTCCCGGCCAAAGCCTTTGACGACGAGCCGCACCGGCTGGCACAGGCTCTGCGCCACGCCGCCGTCCTCAACGATGCCATTGCCCAGCAGGGCGTGGCCGGTGCCCTTGGCTGGTGCATGGCCGATTACAACACCCACCGCGAGTTCGGCAGCGGCGACCGCATCTGCTACCACGGCGTGACAGACCTGTTCCGCAACCCGAAGCTCTCTGCCGCCGTCTACGCAAGCCAGAAAACGCCCCGCTCCCCTTCGGACGTGGTGTTCGAGGTCTCTTCCAGCATGGCGCTGGGCGACCACCCCGGCGGCTTTGCCGGGGCCTGCTGGGTGTTCACCAACGCCGAGAGCGTCCGCCTCTACCGGGGCAACGATTTCATTGCCGAGTTCACCCCCGACCGCCGGGGCCGCTTTGCCGCCCTGCCCCACCCGCCCATCGAGATCCAGGATTTCGTCGGCTCCCTGCTGGAAAAGTATGAGGGCCTTGACCAGAGCACGGCCCCGCAGGTGGCGGCCATCCTCAACGAGATGCGCCGGGACGCGCTGAACCTTTCGCCTCTCTCCAGGGCGCGGATGCTCTCCCTGCGGCTGAGCGCAAACGACCTGCTCCGGATGTACTACAAATACATCGGCGTGCTGGGCGGGCCGTCCAGCGTTTACCGGTTTGAGGCAGTCTGGCACGGGCGCACCGTCCGCACCGTGGTCAAGGAGCCGGTGCAGTCGGTCCGGCTGGAATGCGTGGTGCACAACCCCATCCTGACCGACGGCCCCACCTGGGACTGCGCGGCAGTCAGCCTGCGGGCCATTGACCAGAACGGCAACCTGCTGCCCTACTGCGGCGAGGCCGTTCAGCTCAGCGTGGAAGGCCCGGTAAAGATCCTGGGCCCGGCCATCGTCCCCCTGCGTGGCGGCATGGCGGGCACCTACCTTGCCACCACCGGTGAAGCAGGCCGTGCCGTGCTGCACTGCCGGATGGAGGGCGCGCTGGATGTGGAGGCCGCCCTGACCGTGCGCAAGCGCTCCGGCGCAGAGAACGCCAATTAAATTTCGTCCTTTCATGGTAGATTTGCAATCTGTTCAAAGTTTTATCATGGTTGGCTGATATTCTATTGTTGTAAACAAACGCCCTCTCCGTCCATGCGTCCGCGTGGCTGAGAGGGTTATTCTTGAGGACAAAGGACCGGAAATCTATGAGAGAGAAACTTCGTCAGTTTATGATCGGCCGCTATGGCACCGATGGCCTGAACCAATTCCTGAGCATTGCCTCGCTGGTGCTGCTCCTCATCGCCATCATCAGCCGGGTCAGCCTGTTCACCTATCTGGGCGCGGCCCTGCTGATCTTCTGCTACTACCGCACCTTCAGCCGGAACATCTCCAAACGCACCGAGGAGAACTACAAGTTCTACACCCTGAAGGACCGGGTGGACAACAAGTTCAAGGGCTGGAAGGAGCAGTGGGCCAACCGCAAGGTCTATCACTACTACCGCTGCCCCCAGTGCCGCCAGAAGCTGCGCGTGCCCCGCGGCCGCGGCCGCATCCAGATCTCCTGCCCCCGCTGCGGCACCCAGTTCATCAAGAAGAGCTGAGCCATGTTCGGATATATTATCCCGAATCAGGCCGCACTCAGCCCGGAGGCACAGGCGCGGTACCGCGCGGCCTACTGCGGGCTCTGCCGCCGCATCGGCGCGCTGCACGGCACCCGGGGACGGCTGACCCTGAGCTATGACCTGACCTTTCTGGATCTGCTGCTGTGCAGCCTGTACGAGGGCGAAAGCGCCTGTGTGACAGGCTGTGATCACTGCCCCATCCACCCCATCCGGAAGGTGGAGTGGCGTTCCAGCGGCCCCACCGATTACTGCGCGGACCTGAGCGTGGCTTTACACTACTACAACGCGCAGGACAAGTGGAACGATGACCACAGCCTGCTGGGCCTTGGCTTTGAAAAGATGCTTGCTGCCCCCACGCAGCAGGCCGCCGCCCGCTGGCCCCGCCAGTGCAGTGCCATCCGCACCTGTCTGGATCGGCTGGCCCGGTACGAAGCCGAGGGCAGCGAGGATCTGGATGCCGTTTCCGGCTGCTTTGGGGAACTGATGGCCGAGCTGTTCGATTACAGGCAGGACCACTGGTCGCCGGAGCTGCGCAGCATCGGCTTCAATCTGGGCAAGTACATCTACCTGCTGGATGCCTACGACGACCTGGCCCGGGACGAGCGCAAGGGCGCATACAATCCCCTGCGCACCCTGAGCAGAGAGCCCGGGTACGAGGAAGAGATGCGGGAGATCTTTGAGCTGCTGCTGGCCAACTGCGCCCGCAGCTTTGAGCGCCTGCCCTGTGTGGAGGACGTTGACCTTCTGCGCAACATCCTGTATTCGGGCGTGTGGCTCAAATATCACTGCAAAAATGCAAAAAAGAAGGACAAAACCGCCTGATCCCGGCGGTTTTCCTTGATTTTTCCGTTCCAGTCCTGTACACTAAAGATTGCTTGTGCGGCACAGCGGCCGCACAGATGGTAATAGAGACGTGAGGAAGTAGACCGATGAGAGACCCCTATGAGGTTCTGGGCATCCAGCGCGGTGCCAGTGAAGACGAGATCAAAAAGGCTTACCGTGCCAAGTGCAAGCGCTGGCACCCTGACCTGAACCCCAACGACCCCACCGCCGAAGAGCACTTCAAGGAGGTGCAGGCGGCATACGATGCCATCACCAAGGGCGAGACCGGCCCCCAGATGGGCGGCGGCTACGGCGGTGCCTACGGCCAGCAGAGCGGCCCCTCCTACGGCGGCTATCAGCAGGGGTACCAGCAGAACGGTTACTCCAACGGGGATTTCGGAGACTTCGGCTTCGGTTATGACCCCTTCGGGTTCGGGTTTGGCTTTGGCGGCAATTATCAGCAGCAGCGCGGCCCCGGCTACAACGGTGCAGACACGCCTGAGATGCAGGCCGCACGCAACTTCATCGTCAACCAGCGCTACCCCGAGGCCCGCCGCGTGCTGGACGGCATCACCGTGCGCACCGCCCGGTGGTACTATCTCTCCTCGCTGGCCAATCAGGGCCTGGGCAACAGCATCGATGCCCTGCAGGATGCCCGCCGCGCTGCCCAGATGGAGCCCGGCAACACCGAGTACCAGATGAACCTGCGCAATCTGCAGGACCCGGGCCGCACCTACCGCACCCAGACCACCTACGCCCAGCCCGGCGGCCTGATGCGCTGGTGCTGGAGCATGATCCTGCTCAACCTGCTGTGCAACTGCTGCTGTGGCGGCGGCTGGGGCTGGCGGTTCCGGATGTAAGCGCAAAAAATAATATAAGGACAATTAAAAAATCCCTCCCTGTCGGCGTGGCAGGGAGGGATTTTTGCTGTTTGATTACTGGATCACGATGGTCCGGCTGATCTCGCTGCTGGAGTAGTTTCCGGCGGCCTTGGCCGTCTGGACATACTCGCCGGGCTCAGTGGGGAACCCGCTCTGGGTCGTGCCCAGGAAATCGAAGAGACCGCTCTTCTTTTTATAGGTGTAGGTCACCTTGCCGCCCTCGACCACCTTGCCGTCGCTTTCGACCACGGCGGTGACGTTGTAGTTCTGGGCCTCTGCCGCAGTCATACTAGCGGGGAGCTCCTGTGCCCAGTAGACACGCACCCCCGCACTCTTGGGCTTGATGCGGAAGAACGCCATACCGGCGGTGTTCACATCACCGGATTCCAGCGCCACAGCGCCGCCCACATAGCTGCCGGCTTCCGTGGGCTGCTCGTCCAGATAGATGCGGCTGAACACGCCCTCGGGCAGATATTTGCGGATGAGCTCCAGCGCCAGCTTCATGCCGGTGGAGACATCCTTCAGCGTGGGGATGTAGAATTTCAGGACATCCATCACAGAGACCACTTCATCAGCCACCCGCAGCAGCACGCTCACGTCGTTGCCGTCGATCAGCTGCTTGATGTAGGCGTAGATGTTGAACTCCTCTTCCTGCTCAGGGTTCGCCGACATCTTTTTCGGCAGGGGGATCATTTTGAGCAGAGTGCGGATCTTGCCCGAAAGGATCAGGGTCACATAGCCCTGCGCTTCGCCGCCGGTGCCCATCACCACGCCGATATACTGGGTATCTGCCGGGGTGGTCTGGACGCTCAGGGTAAAGGGGGAGCCATAGGTCAGATCCCCGTCTGCGGTCAGGCGGATCGAGACAACGCTGTTGTTCTCATCCACGCCTGCGGTGGTCAGGTCAGGCAGTTTGCTGCCCGCCGAAGCCGCCAGCGCCGGTGTGGCCGCCGCACTCAGGGCGAACACTGCCGCCAGCAGCAATGAGATCAGCCGTTTGGTTTTCATCAGCCAAAGACCTCCTTTTATATAGGTTCTTGTATCATGCAAAAATAAGGGTGCGTGGAACACACAGCACAGTGTTCCCGCACCCTCATTTTACCGCATTGTACCGTACAGGTCAATAACGGGATTCAAGTTAAATTTTGCTCAGCTGCGGGCCCTGGGCGGTATCTTTGACAGCCCAGCCCATCTCGGTGAGCTGTGCACGGATGGCATCCGCAGCGGCCCAGTCCTTGGCCTTCTTGGCGGCGGCGCGCTTTTCCACCAGCTCCGTCACCTCAGCGGGCACCTCGTCCTTCTTGCGGTTGTACATCAGGCCCAGCACGCCGGTGATCTCATCGAACGCCTTGGCGGCAGCCTCCAGCGCAGCCTTGGAGGAAGCAGCGGACAGGGTGTTGATCTCCTTGACCAGATCGAACACGGCAGCCAGCGCATCGGGGGTGTTCAGGTCATCGTCCATGGCCTTGCAGAACTTGGCGCGGGCCTCGTCTGCCTTGGCAGTCAGGGTCTCATCGGTGCCGAACGCGGTCTTGCTCAGGGCAAAATCGAGGTTCTCGCGGCAGGTGTAAAGGCGCTCCAGGCTGTTCTTGCAGCTCTCGATGAGGTCCACGGTGTAGTTCAGGGGCATCCGGTAGCCTGCGGTCAGCATAAAGTAGCGGATGGGCTCGTAGCCGTAGAGGTCTGCCACATCGCGGACGGTGAAGAAGTTGTGCAGGCTCTTGGACATCTTCTGGTTATCCACGTTGATGAAGCCGTTGTGCATCCAGTAGTGGGCAAACTCGCAGCCGTTGGCGCACTCGCTCTGGGCGATCTCGTTCTCGTGGTGGGGGAAGATCAGATCCTGACCGCCGCAGTGCAGGTCGATGGTCTTGCCCAGATGGGTGCGGCTCATGGCGCTGCACTCGATATGCCAGCCGGGGCGGCCCATGCCATAGGGGCTTTCCCAGGCGGGCTCGCCGGGCTTGGCAGCCTTCCAGACGGCAAAGTCGGCGGGGTCTTCCTTCAGGTCATCCTCCATCCGGCTGCGCAGCTCACGGTTGCCGCTCTCCAGATCGTCCAGTTTGAGGTGGCTCAGCTTGCCGTACTCCGGGTCGCTCTTGACGCGGAAGTAGACATCCCCGTTCTTGGCAACGTAGGCGTGGCCGGAATCGATCAGGTCCTTGACGATGTCCAGGATCTGCTGGATGTGCTCCGTTGCACGGGGCTGGACGGTGGGCTTTTTGCAGTTCAGGCCGGCGGCATCCTTGAGGTACTCGGCCTCAAAGCGCTGGGCCACTTCCTTCATGGAGGTGCCCTCCTCCTGGCCCTTCTTGATGAGCTTGTCATCAATATCGGTGATGTTGGAGACATAGATGACCTTGTTGCCGCGGTATTCCAGATAGCGGCGCAGGGTATCGAACACGATCAGCGGGCGGGCGTTGCCGATGTGGATATAGTTGTAAACGGTGGGGCCGCAGACATAGATGCGGTATTCGCCGGGCACCTGCGGCACAAACTCTTCCTTCTGGCGGGTCAGGGTGTTGAAAATCTGCATAAGAACTCTCCTTCTTGTAGGGCAAACAAAAGCCGCAGCAGAACCTCTCAGTCTCGCTTCGCTGACTTACGAAAACAGAGAAGTAAAAAAGCCCCCGATGTGATACAATCTCCCATATCACATCGAAGGCGGTTTTCAAAATCGCGGTTCCACTTCTGTTTGTCGCTCAAAGCCGATAACGGCGGCTGCCGCGCCGCGATACTCCCCAGCAGGTTTCCCGCGGCGTGCTGCCCGGGCGCACTTCACACATGCTGCTGCAAACAGGCTCCCAGCCAACGGCCCGTTCTCTCTGTCCAGCTCACCTTTGCGCTACTCTGCCCGGGTAAACGCATTTTTCCTGATACATCTGTATTATAGCCGGGCCGGGGGGAGAAGTCAAGCAGAACGCAGGCGCCGGCATTTCAGCGGCAGCTCTGCGCCGATTCAATCGATCTCGTGCTTTTTACAGAAGTGCTTGCTGGCAAAGTACATTCCCGCCCAGATGGCGATGGCAAGCACGAGGTAGAACGGGTTCTTCATGGCAGACACCAGCGACTGCCCGAAAAGGGCCATCATGGCCACCATCACGCCCTTGCCCAGCAGCATGGTGACAAGGTAGCGCTTCTCGTCAAAATCAGAGATGCCAAAGGCAAAGTGCATAAAGGACGAGGGCGTAAAGGGCAGGAGCGACAGCATGAACAGAGATGCGGTGTCGAACCGGCTGACCCATTGCTCCGCCTTTTGCAGCTTGGCCGAGCGGCGGGCAAATTTCCAGAAAAAACGCTTGACAACACGCCGCCAGAGCAGGAACATCACAGTGCCGCCCAGCATCACCCCGGCCCAGCTGTACACAAAGCCCAGAAGCCCGCCGTGGGCCGCAACATTCAGCGCCACAATGGCAATGAGCGGCAGCGGTGGAAAAAAGGATTCCACCATCGCAAGGATCACGGGCGCAATGGGGCCAAGGCCGCCAAAGCCTTCCAGCAGGGCCTTCCAGAATTCCAGCGTTCCCAGCTGGTGGAGCCAGCCTATCATCGTCATTTCCATCCCGCGTGTTCCTTCCCTCTCATTTTTCTTTAGTATATCCGGTTTCTATGACACGCCCGTGAACAAAATACGAGCTTTTTTTGTCATATCACCTATACTACGAGACTGCGGGGGCCTTTCCTGCACAGGGCGGGGATCTTTATGCTTTTCCGGCAGCTTCAGCGGCGGCCTTTTCGGCCCGGGCCTGCATCCGCTCGATCTGCTGGGCGCGCATCCGCTCCCAGCGGGCAAGCCCGGCTTCGTCCGGGATCTGGACGCAGCGGGCAAAGCTCCAGTGCAGACCATCCCGCCGGGCCAGCTTATAGCGCTGGAACACGCCCTTTCCGGCCTCATTGCCGGTACCGGCGCAGGCAGGGCAGACAGACAGAGTATACCAGCCGCTGTTGCCCTTTTTCAGCCAGATATCGTCCGGCTGCAGATCCCCGCCGCACACCGGGCAGCTGGCAGTGATGATCTTTGGGTCGCTGCGCCAGGTGGACTGCTCCACATAGCCGCGGAACACCCGGAAGTCCCGGTAATCGCCGGGGGCGGGGCAGAGGCTTGCCCGCAGGGATTCCTCCTCGGTGGGGTAGGCCGCCAGACCCGCCCGCAGGTCAAGCTTGCGGCAGACATCGGCGGTGTAAAGGGTATCGGACAGGGCATCGTGGAACGGGCGCTCCATCGGGATGCCCATCCGGGTCACAACGCTTTCCAACGTCATGCCCTCGCCCTCCTTGCGGGGGTGCTCCCGCAGAAAGATCTGCTGCAGATCATACCACTGGGTGGGGCGGCTCTCGTCCAGATTGCAGAGGAAAAGGTTCTGCTTGAGCACCGGCACGTCATCCATGCCCCACTCGGCAAACTCGGCATCCGGGCCGCACCACTGCATAAAGCGGCGCAGCCCCTGCACGATGGGCTCGCCCCGGTCCAGGTCGGCCTGGGTCAGGCCCGTCACCTTGGCGATGTGGTGCTGCAGGGTGCGGAAAATGCGGGGCCGCAGGTGGATGGAGAAGGTATCCAGCACGTTGGCATCCTCGTCGATCTTCACCGCGCCGATCTCGATGATCTCGCCCCGGAAGGTCTGCTGCACGCCATGATAATTAAAGGGATACGGCTTATAGCCGATGTTCCATTCCAGATCAAATAAAACCAGATTGCGTGGCATTGTTGTTTGTGTTCCTCTCATCAATCAAAATCCGTGGTATGTAATTTTCACTATTGCATCCGGTGGAAACCAACTTCCCTTACTAAAGTTCGTTTCACCATTTATCGAAATCGACTCAACTTTCCCTTCTCTTTTCAAGAGACCTACAATCAAATCATGCTTGTTTACAAGCTGAACGTATTCAAAGCCCTCGCTTATAAACAGCAACTTTGCATCTTCATAATCCAAATCTTTTAAACTTTCTTCTGTTCCGGATATTGGCGCTTTAACTTCACCGTTTGCACGGTGAACCATGTTTCCAACTTCGGCTCCCACAAAAAGAAGTCCCGATAGCAGAAATAATATTATCAATACTTTCCAGCCAGCTTTTTCGTTTTCCCTGGCCTGCTCATACTCTTGCTGTCTCGTCCTTTCTCTGTACTCGTGTTCCATTCGAACCCGCTCAGTTCTCTCTTTGGATCTTTTTGTTTTTTCTTTTTCTTTGAAAACTTCGTCTATGTGCGGAAAATCCATTTGTAACTTTTTTCCACAGTAAGGGCAATATAAAAGCAGTTTTTCTTCATCCACTTCCATTTCCGCACTGCAACTTGGGCAAACCAGTTTAACCGTTTTCATGTTTGTTCTCCCACTCTTTGAAAACACTCACGCCCTATATTTTACTTCCGCAATACCCGCAGAATCGTGCTCCTGCTCCGACAAGCTTCTCTCCACAATATGGGCAGTACCGTTCTGACCGCTTTTTCTTCTCACCTTTTATTTCCTCAAGTTTGTCAAGCTCCTCCTCAAAGGCATCGTCAACACATTCCGGGAAATATTTTATCGCGTCGCTTATTCTTCCTGCAATTGTTCGCGGAATCTCCGAATCATCATTATCTGTCGACATCCAAAACTTTCCCGTCAAATGTCCATAATCGCTGAAGTCAATCTTGAAATTCCAATCTGTAATCCCACTTTGCGAATGAACTGTTCCTATAACAACCATTTCATCTACTTTCAGTTCAGACAAACGTTTAATGCCCTTACCAGCGCGTTTCGCAATTACTTCAAATTCTTCTTGAGTTATTCCATCATCAAAAATGCATTCTGCCGATTTTCTTCGTTCTTCCTCAGCATTTTCTATTTTTCGTTGCTCAACATTTTTAGCTGATGCATGTAAAACCGCTCCAACAACACCCACAGCTGCAACTGCTTTCCAAAAGTTACTCATACTGCATTTTCTTTCATTTATTAGTTCAGAATAAACTTCTCGATAGCTTCCGCCACGCCGTCGTGGTTGTTGTCGGCGGCGGTGACGTAATCGGCCACAGCCTTGACGGCATCCTCGGCATTCTGCATGGCAACGCCCACCCCGGCATAGGAGATCATGGAGCGGTCGTTCAGGCCGTCGCCGCAGGCCATCAGGTTCTCCCGGGTCAGGCCCATCCGCTCCAGCAGGGCGGCAAGGCTCCTGTCCTTTGCCACGCCCAGCGGCACGGCCTCGATGAAGAAGGGGCTGGAGGGGTACAGGTCGATCCGGCCCGCAAACTGCTCCTTTCCGGCGGCACAGACAGCATCCCGCCGGGCAGGGTCAAGGGTGATGAGCATTTTGCAGATCGGATAGTCCACATAGGAGGCAAGATCATCCACATGGAGCATCGGCAGCTTTGTGGTAAAGCACTCCTTGTTTGCCCACACGTCCTGATCCCGCTCACACACGATGCCCTCGCTGTTATAGGTCAGGATGGCCACGTCCTGCCGGGCGGCAAATTCGCAGAGCTCCGGGACGAACTCCGCTCCCAGCTGCACCTGATACAGGGCCTCGCCGGTCACGCAGTCCACGATCTTGCCGCCGTTGTAGGCCAGCACACAGCCGCCCTTTTTGTCCAGCCCCAGCTCCTTTGCCAGCGGCAGAATGCCCGCTGTGGGGCGGCCGGAGGCCAGCACGATGGTCACGCCCTGTGCGGCGGCGGCATCCAGCGCCGCGCGGGTGCGGGGGGTAACGATCTTTTCGTCATTGGTCAGGGTGCCGTCCAAGTCCAGAGCCAGCACCCGGATATTCGATCTTGCCATGATTTTTATTCCTCGTTCTCAGGCAGGGACTTCCCGCCGGATATTTTATTACTTACCCATCTATTTTACAATGCTTTCCCTTTTCTGTAAAGCAGGAAACCTGTTCCCCGCCCAGAGACAAGCAAAAAAGCCGCCCGGCGAGCAAAACCGGACGGCTGAGAAGGAAGAAAACGCTATGTTACAGGATGTCGATGTATTCCCCGGCCAGCGCCTTGTTCATGCTACGGACGGCGCAGAACTTGCCGCACATGGAGCAGGTGTCGCTGTGGTCATCCTCAGGCAGGCGGGCATCCCGGATGGCCTTGGCGGTCTCGGGGTCGAGAGCGCAGGCGAACTGGGCATCCCAGTCCAGCACGCGGCGGGCATCGCCCATCTTGTCGTCGATATCCCGGGCATGGGGGATGCCCTTGGCGATATCAGCCGCATGGGCGGCGATCTTGGAGGCCACGATGCCCTGCTTCACATCGTCCACGTTGGGCAGAGCCAGATGCTCGGCGGGGGTGACATAGCACAGGAAAGCTGCACCGCTCATGGCGGCAACGGCGCCGCCGATGGCAGCCGTGATGTGGTCATAACCGGGGGCAATGTCGGTAACGAGGGGTCCCAGCACATAGAAGGGAGCGCCCATGCAGATGCTCTTCTGCACCTCCATGTTGGCGGCCACCTGATTCAGGGGCACATGGCCCGGGCCCTCCACCATGACCTGCACGTTGTGTGCCCAGGCGCGCTTGGTCAGCTCGCCCAGACGCACCAGCTCTTCGATCTGGCAGACATCGGTGGCATCGGCCAGGCAGCCGGGGCGGCAGGCATCGCCCAGCGAGATGGTCACGTCGTGCTCGGCGCAGATCTCACAGATCTCGTCAAAGTGCTCGTAGAAGGGGTTCTCGTTGCCGGTCATGCTCATCCAGGCGAACACCAGAGAGCCGCCGCGGCTGACAATGTTCATCTTCCGCTTGTGGGTGCGGATCTGGTCGATGGTCTTGCGGGTGATGCCGCAGTGCAGGGTGACAAAGTCCACGCCGTCCTCAGCGTGCAGGCGCACCACGTCGATGAAGTCCTGCGCGGTCAGGGTGGCAAGGTCGCGCTGATAGTGGATGACGGAATCGTACACGGGCACAGTGCCGATCATCACGGGGCACTCGTGGGTCAGCTTCTGGCGGAAGGGCTGGGTGTTGCCGTGGCTGGACAGATCCATGATGGCTTCCGCGCCCATATTGACAGCGCTCATCACCTTTTCCATCTCCACGTTGTAATCCTTGCAGTCGCGGGAAACGCCCAGGTTCACGTTGATCTTGGTGCGCAGCATGGAGCCGATGCCCTCGGGGTTCAGGCAGGTGTGGTGCTTGTTGGCGGGAATGGCCACCTTGCCCTCAGCCACCAGCTGACGGATCTCCTCCGTGGTGCGGTATTCCTTTTTGGCCACGATCTCCATTTCCGGCGTGACGATGCCCTTGCGGGCAGCGTCCATCTGTGTGGTGTAGTTCTGCATGGTACTTTCCTCCAAATGTTTCTTTTATCTTGAACAGCGCTTTGCGCGCTGAACGTACCGGAAATAGGTTTTTGCGCAGCCTTTCCTCTGTGCGCAATTGGCTCCCCCTTTGGGGGAGCTGGCATCGCGCCAGCGATGACTGAGAGGGCGAGCCGCCTTACAGCTGCTCCGCCAGTGCCTTCAGCTCCCTGCACTCGGCCTCGATATCCTCCGCGCCGAAGATCGCGCTGACAAGGGCCACACCGTTCACGCCGGTGCCCTTGAGCCGGAGCAGGTTCTCCTTGTGGATGCCGCCAATGGCCACAACGGGGATGTCCACGGCATCGCAGATGGCTTTCATCATGCCCTCGGGCAGAACGTCCACGTCCTCCTTGGTGTGGGTAGAGAAAGCTGCACCCACGCCCAGACAGTCGGCACCGTGCCGGACGGCCTCCAGGGCCTCCTCCACGCTGTGGACGGATACGCCGATCATCATCTCATCGCCCACGCGCTGGCGCACCTGAGCAGCGGCCATATCCTCCTGCCCCACATGGATGCCCTCGGCGTGGCAGCGGATGGCAATGTCCACGTTATCGTTGATGAAAAAAGGCACATTGTATTTTTTGCACAGGTCGTGGAGCTCAAACGCCTCCTTCAGGAAGGCTTCCTCGTCCAGCTCCTTTTCCCGCAGCTGAACACAGGTCACACCGCCCTTCAGGGCGCTCTCCACCTGCTGATAGAGGGTCTGACCGCCCACCCAGGCACGGTCGGTGACGGCATAGAGCCGCATATATTCTTCAGCGCACTTCATACTTGGCACCCTCTTCCAGCTGAGCCGGAGTCATATTGTAAATGGCATCAATGATGTAATTGCGGTAGGTAGCGTTGCCGTCCAGCGGGGTCAGCCGTGCATGGGCGATCTCGCCCGCAAGGCCCATGGCGCAGACGGCGGCAGCCGCAGCCTCCAGCGGCTGGCCGGGGTTGGCGGTGATAAAGGCCGCCGTCAGGGCAGAGAGCTGGCAGCCCGTGCCGGTGATGGCGCTCATCATTGGGTGGCCGTTGCGGATGCAGTAGGCTTTTGCCCCATCGGCCACGATGTCAATGGCACCGGTGATGGCCACAACGGCACCGGTCTTTGCGGCAAATGCCTTGGCAAAGGCCACCGCGCCGTCCAGATTTTCCTCGGTGACCCTGTCGGCCACATCGGCATCCACGCCCTTGGTGGTGCCCGCACCGGAAGCCAGCGTCTTTACCTCGGAGATGTTGCCCCGGATGACCGTGAACCGCACCTCGTCCAGCAGGCGGTAGGCCGTCTCGGTGCGCAGGGCGGAAGCGCCCGCGCCCACAGGGTCCAGCACCACGGGGTGGCCCAGTGCATTGGCCTTTTTGCCTGCCTTGAGCATGGATTCAATGGTGCGGCTGTTCAGGGTGCCGATGTTGATGTTCAGCCCGCCGCAGATGGTGGTGATATCCTCCACCTCGGCAGCATCGTCGGCCATAATGGGCGAAGCACCGCAGGCCAGCACCATATTGGCGCAGTCGTTCACGGTGACGTAGTTGGTAATATTATGAATCAGGGGGCTTTTGGTGCGGACATTGGCAAACTGCTCTGCAAACATGACGCACCCCCGTCAGGAAAGGCTGCTCTGCATGGAGCGCAGGGCACCGGAGTGCTGCAGGCTGTACACCAGCACACCCGCAATGACCGCACCCACAGCGGTGGAGATGAGGAAGGGCACGATGTAGGCGTAGAACGCGATGTCACCGGCGCTCTTGCCCATCAGGCAGATGGCCACCGGGTAAGCGCACAGGCCGCCCAGAATGCTGGTGCCGAACACCTCGCCCACCAGGGTGGCGATCAGGTTTTTGGTCTTTGCGTAGACCAGGCCGCAGAGCAGGGCACCGAACATGCTGCCCGGGAAGGCCATCAGGCTGCCCAGACCCAGGATATTGCGGAGCAGCGAAGCCACAAAGGCCACGCCCACGCCCCACCAGGGGCCCAGCAGCACGGCGCAGAGCACATTGACCATGTGCTGCACAGGGGCACACTTGCTGCCGAACATCGGGAAGCTGAACACACTGCCCACCACGCACAGGGCGCAGAACATTCCAGCGAGAGCCAGCTTTTTCACAGAGAATTTTTTCATTGGAAACTCCTCTTTCTCAAAAAGCGGTCGAGGCTTGCTGGCCTCCTCTCACGCCGGAACACGGCTTCCCATCGCAGTTATTTCAAGGCTCAGGGCGCTCCCCCTCAGCCCGGAGCCGCCCGTTGCGGCGGCTTGCGGCAACAAAAAACAGGAGACACCACAGCGGTGCCTCCTGCAAAAAATCATTTTCCTATGACTTCCTACGGCGGCATTATCCGCATCAGGTCAAGGGTCGAAGTTTGGTTACTTCCTCTCAGCCCGCCTCACGAGCTCCCCTGTGTTTTGTTTTTCGTAGGGTATTGTACACCCGCCGGGGCAAAAAAGCAAGAACAAGTTTTTCTTTCGCCTTTTTGCCGCCTTTTTGCCAAATCGCTTTTACAATTTCCCGGATTATGTTATACTTGTCCCAAATTTCGCAGCGCCCGGGGGAGCCATTTCCCGCTTTGGGGCACTGCCCGGCACAAAAGGAGATTGAAGTTATGGGTCTCATCAAAGCAGCCATGGGCGCGGCATCCGGCGTGATGGGCGACCAGTGGAAGGAATATTTTTATTGTGACGCTCTGCCTGCGGAGGTGCTGGCTGTCAAGGGCCAGAAGCGGACCAACGGCCGCTCCGCCAACCGGCACGGCAGCGAAAACGTCATCTCGGACGGCTCTGTGATCGCCGTGGCCGACGGCCAGTGCGTGTTGATCGTGGAGCAGGGCAAGGTGGTGGACCTCTGTGCCGAACCCGGCGAGTACACCTACAGCACCGGCACCCAGCCCTCCCTGCTCAGCGGCGGGCTGAAGAACATCGACAGCGTGTTTGCCGAGCTGGGCAAGCGGTTCAGCTTTGGCGGGCAGGCCGGTTCCGACCAGCGCATCTACTATATCAATACCCGGGAGCTCACCGGCAACAAGTACGGCACCCCCAACCCGGTGCCTTTCCGGGTGGTGGACCAGCGCGCCGGCATCGATATCGACATCGGCATCCGGTGCTTCGGCGAGTACAGCTACCGGGTGGTCAACCCCATCCTGTTTTACACCAATGTCTGCGGCAATGTGGAAAACGCCTACACCCGCGACGCGCTGGACGGCCAGCTCAAGACCGAGCTAATGACCGCCCTGCAGCCCGCCTTTGCCCGGATCAGCGAGCAGGGCATCCGCTACTCCGCCCTGCCCGGCCACACCGCCGAGCTGGCCGAGGCCCTGAATCAGGAGCTGAGCGCCAAGTGGAGCAGGCTGCGCGGCATCGAGATCGTCTCTCTGGGCGTTTCCGGTGTCAAGGCCAGCGAAGAGGACGAGCAGATGATCAAGGAGCTGCAGCGCAGTGCGGCCTTTATGGACCCCACCCGCGCCGCCGCGCATCTGGTGGGCGCACAGGCCTCCGCCATGCAGGCTGCCGCCTCCAACACCGCCGCCGGCCCCGCCATGGCCTTTATGGGGATGAACCAGGCCGCTGCAGCGGGCGGTGTCAACGCCCGGGATCTCTACCAGATGGGCGGCCAGCAGACCGCCGCGCAGCCTCAGGCCGCACCGGCCGCTGGCTGGACCTGCAGCTGCGGCCACACCGGCAACACGGGCAAGTTCTGTGCCGAATGCGGCAAGCCCCGGCCCGAAGCCCCGGCTGTCTGGGTGTGCAGCTGCGGTGCAAAGAACAGCGGCAAGTTCTGCTCGGAGTGCGGCAGACCCCGGCCCGCCGCCAAGTGCGCCAACTGCGGCTTTGTACCCGCCGACCCGGCCAACCCGCCCAAGTTCTGCCCCGAGTGCGGCAAGCCCTTTGGGGTCTGAGAGGGGTCTGACGCATGGCTGAAAAGACAACGAATTATCAGTGCCCGGCCTGTACCGGCCCCCTGCACTACGATGGTGCCAGCGGCAAGCTGGTCTGCGATTACTGCGGCTCGGCCTACGACGTAAAGGACATCGAGGCCCGCTACGCCAAAAAGCAGGCCGCTGCCGACACTGCCGCCGAGGGCGATGCCAAAAAAGCCGCCGGACTGCCCCGGCAGGACAGTCCGGTGTGGAGCGAGGCCGAGGCGGAGGGCCTGAACAGCTACTCCTGCCCCACCTGCGGGGCCGAGCTGGTCTGTGACGAGACCACCGCCGCCACCACCTGCCCCTACTGCGGCAACCCCACAGTGCTGGGCGGCAAGCTCTCCGGCAAGCTGAAGCCGGAGTACATCCTGCCCTTCAAGCTGGACAAAAAGGCCGCCATTGCCCAGCTGACCAGATATTACAAGGGCAAGGCCTTCCTGCCCAAGGCGTTCAAGAGCCAGAACCACATCGCGGAGATCCAGGGCGTATATGTCCCCTTCTGGCTCTACGATGCCAAGGCCGACGCGCGCGGCCGGTACGAGGGCCAGAACTCCGAGAGCCACCGCGAGGGCGATTACATGGTGACCACCACCCAGCACTACGATGTGCGCCGCGAGGGCTCGGCCGACTTTGCCAAGGTGCCGGTGGATGGCTCCAGCAAGATGCCCAACACCCACATGGATGCCATTGAGCCCTTTGATTACGGTGACCTGAAGCCCTTCTCCACGGCCTACCTGCCCGGCTATCTGGCCGACCGGTATGACGAGGATGCCGATGCCTGTGCCGAGCGCGCCTACCGCCGGATGTACAACTCCACGGCTGATGCGCTCCACGCCACCACCGGCGGCTACAGCGAGATCCACCCCATTTCCGAGAACATCAACGTGGATATGACCCACGCCCACTACGCCCTGCTGCCGGTCTGGATGCTCCACACCCGGTGGAAGGACAAGGACTTCCTGTTCGCCATGAACGGGCAGACCGGGCGGCTCATCGGCGACCTGCCGGTGGACAAGAGCCGGGTGGCCGCGTGGTTTGCGGGCATCAGCCTGCCCCTGATGGCAGTGCTGGCGTTCCTGCTGTTGTTATAAGGGGGTGGCAGAATGAAACACACTGCAAAACGCTTTGCCGCCCTGCTGGCCGCTCTGGTGCTGGCACTCTGCCTGAGCATCCCCGCCTTTGCCGCCGCACCGCTGGTGCGGGACGAGATGGGCCTGTTCGATGCGGATACTTACAGCGAACTGGAAACTTCCGCCGAAGCCGCCAGCGACGGCCACGACTGCGACATATATTTTCTGGTGGTGGACAGCATCGGTGACACCGACCAGCGCCAGTACGCCAAAGATTACTACCTTGCCAACGGTCTGGGCAGCGGCTCTGAACAGAGCGGCATCCTCTTCCTGCTGGCAGTCGGCTCCCGCAAGTATGTCACCATCACCTACGGCGGCGGCGTGACGGCCTTTACCGATTACCGCATCGAGCAGATCGAAGATGCCGTTGTTCCCTATCTCTCGGACGACGACTGGACCGAGGCCGCCTCCGAGTACCTCTCCATGTGCGCCGACACGCTGGATTTCTACGCCGAGCACGGCGAACCGCTGGATGTTGACAACGATACCAGCGGCTGGCCCATCCTGCTCCTCATCGTCATCGGCGTGCCCATGATCATTGCCGGTATCGTCTGCGGCGTGCTGTACAGCCAGATGAAAACAGCCCGGCTCAAGACCGAGGCCAACGATTACATCGGCGCAGGCTTAAAGCTGCGAGTGCAGGTGGACAACTACACCCACACCGACCGTGTGCAGGTCTACGACCCGCCCCACGAGGAGAGCAGCAGCTCCGGCGGCTCCTCCGTGGACAGCGACGGCTTTGGCGGCTCCTCCGGCGGCTCGTTCTGAGCGCCCTTTTCTCCAGCAATAAACCACCGGTTCTGCCGGTGGTTTTCGCTTGTTTCTATTTCCGCGTAACATGCAAAAGAAAGGAAACCCAACGAATGTCAAAGAAGATCACCGCCCTGATCCCCGGAGCCGCGCTGGCACTGGGCATCGCCTGCATCGCCAAGTGGCTGGAAACGCTGGAAAGCAGCGCCGGGCTCCACCTCATTGGCGCTTCAGTCATCGCCCTGTTTATCGGCATGGCCATCAATGCGTTTTTCCAGCCCAACAAAACAACCGCGCCCGGCATCAAATTCACCTCTAAGAAGGTCCTGAAATTCGCCATCGTCCTTCTGGGTGCCAGCCTGAACATCCGCACCGTGCTGACCGTGGGCCGTTTTTCGCTGACGGTCATGCTCTTCACCCTGGCCACCTGCTTTGGACTGGGCGCGCTGATTGGCAAAGCGCTCGGGCTCAACTGGAAAACCAGCAGCCTGATCAACGCCGGAACCGGCATCTGCGGCGGCTCTGCCATTGCCGCCATTGCACCGGTGATCGAGGCCGATGACATGGACATCGCCTACGGTATGTCCGCCACCTTCCTGTTCGATACGGTGATGATCGTTGTGTTCCCGCTCCTTGGCCGGTGGCTTGGGCTTTCTGATGCCGCATTCGGTCTCTGGGCCGGTACGGCGGTCAATGATACTTCGAGCGTTGTAGCCACCGGTTACGCTTTCAGTGAAGCAGCCGGCGACTTTGCAACGATGGTCAAGCTGACCCGCACGCTGGCGATCATTCCGGCTGTTCTGGTCTTTGCCGCCATCAACCTGCACCTGAAAAAGAAAGAGAGTGCTCAGGCCAATGGTGTCAACGGTATTCCCTTTGTCCCACAAAAGCTCCGTAACTTCCCCGCCATCCTTGAACACCGGAAAATTCAGACCAATCCGCTTTAGCGGATATTCAGACTCGTCATTCCTGTAAATTTCAATTTCCTTAATCAAGGCTGTGACCACATTTCTCTTTTCTTCGTCATTTATTATATTATAAACGCAGTCGAAATTCACCATGATTTTGTAAATATTCTCAAGAGTAATTGCCTGCTGCTTAATTGCATCTCGCCGAAGTCTGGCATCTTCGATTTTTTCCTCCAGCTCAACAATGACATCATATAGGGAATCTAACCGCAAGGTCATATCATGGAGCTTTCGTTCCCGATATTTTGCATCAGCAGGGAGACTGTCAATTTCCCGTTCCAATCTTGTTTTATTCAGATCAACTTCCTTCAGCTTTGCCTGATAGCCCTCCAGTTCTTTATCCACTGCTTTCGTGTCAATCTGAACGCCAATCCGTTTTTTAATGGCTTGGGCATATTCCTCATTCCTTACGATCTCACGAATTGCCTCAATGACCATCGGTTCAATATCGGTCTTTTTCAGCAT
>OGCM01001172.1_pt1 | contig 33913 bp, 32 predicted proteins | sample 1570151 | NCBI WGS metagenome assembly OGCM01 (sample SAMEA4370582, study PRJEB24528) | human gut metagenome
GGCACTTCCATTAATGATTACAATTTTCATGCGTGTATCCTCCAACTTCCGATTTATCATTCTACTGTGACTTCACTATACCATGAATACCCCCGAAACACAATCACCCATTGACACCACCGATATTCCGATAGATAATATAGGCAATAGGAAAACTTTACGCAAGAAGGGAAGTGCTTCAACGAATGAAACGCAGCTACGAGATGGACCTGTGCAGCGGTCCGCTGCTGAGCAAAATCCTGCTGTTTTCGCTGCCGCTGATTCTTTCGGGTGTGCTGCAGCTGCTGTTCAACGCGACCGACATTGTTGTAGTCGGCAAATTTGCGGGCAGCAATGCGATGGCGGCGGTCGGCTCGACCACCTCGCTGTTCAACCTGCTGGTCAACTCATTCATCGGTATTTCGGTCGGCGCGAACGTGCTTGTCGCGCGGCATTACGGCGAGCGGGATTACGACGGCGTACAGCAGACCATCCAGACGGCGCTGCTCACCGGCTTAATCGGCGGCACAATACTGATCGTGCTCGGCGTTGTGCTCGCACGTCCCATGCTGACGCTGATGGCCACACCGGACGAGGTTATCGACCAGGCCGTGCTGTACATGCAGGTGTACTTCATCGGTATGCCGGCAACCATGATCTACAACTTCGGTGCAGCCGTGCTGCGTGCCGTGGGCGATACCCGGCGTCCGCTGTACTTCCTGATGGCGGCAGGCGTGATGAACGTCCTCGGCGACCTGCTGTTTGTGTGCCTGCTCGGCATGGGCGTTGCCGGAACTGCGATCGCCACCGTGCTCAGCCAGTGTGTCTCTGCGGCGCTGACCGTGCTGTGCCTTGTAAAATCGGACGGCATGTGCCATCTCGACTTGCGCCGTCTGCACTTCCACATGGATAAGTTCCTGAGAATCATGCAGGTCGGTCTGCCTGCCGGTATGCAGAGCGTTATCTTCAATATCTCGAACGTACTCATTCAGTCCTCGGTCAACAGCTTCGGCGCAGTAACGGTTGCGGGCAACACGGCAGCCGCCAACATTGAGGGCTTTGTGTACATTTCGATGAACGCGCTCTATCAGACCTCCATCAGCTTCACCAGTCAGAATCTCGGTGCAAAGAATTATCACCGCATCGACCAGACACTCGTGCGCTGCATGTGCATCGTCACACTGATCGGTCTGGTGCTCGGCAACGGCGCACATCTGCTCGGCAATCATCTGCTGCACATCTACTCGGATGATCTGGAGGTCATATCGTTCGGTATGCAGCGCCTGTCGGTCATCAGCGTCACCTACTGCCTGTGCGGCATGATGGATGTGCTCGCGGGCACAATACGCGGTCTGGGCTATTCCATGCTGCCAATGATCGTCTCGCTGATTGGCGCATGTGTGTTTCGTATCATCTGGATTTTTACGGTCTTTCGCGTGCAGCATACGCTGTTCATCCTGTATGCGTCCTACCCGATCTCGTGGATACTGACCATCCTGGCGCACTTTGTGTGCTACCTGATCGTGCGGAAAAAGGTTTTCCGGCCGCAGGAGACATGAGAGCGCGTTTTTCTTCGGAAAACGGTTGTAATTGACGGTTAAATATAGTATAATACTCGTGCAATGCGGGAATTTCCCGCACAATAAGTAAATAAGCGAACAGTCGGTGCCGCTGTCTGTAAAGGAGCAGCGGGTAAAAGGGAAGCAGGTGCAAATCCTGCACGATCTCGTCACTGTAAGCGGGGAATGGACTGCCATTTACGTCACTGATATTACGGTATCGGGAAGGCGGCAGTTCTAAGGCAACACCGCATAATGAAAGCTGCGGCGCTTTGCGGAAATTTTGTGTTCTGACTTCGTTGTGATTTCACGGTAATACATCAAGTATTACCGCAAAACCACGCCTCGTCAGTACGCGAGAGTTGACTCGCAAATCGCTCTTGTGCAATTATGCGGTATTGTCTTAAGAGCCGCAAGTCAGGAAACCTGCCGGTCTGTTGGTACGGGAAGCTGCTTCCGGGTCACGAGTTATTGATTGTACTGATACCGCATGATTTTTGATTCAAGCAGTCCCTTTCATCATATATTGATGGGGGGACTGTGTGTTTTCCGTACCCTTTTTCTTTCAAAGTGTGCGCTTTCGCTTTGCAAGCAAAACGAAGGAGGAAAACCATGAGCAAAGTAAGCAAACTGAAGAAGCTCGGCATTATGCTGATCGTTTCCGGCATGCTGATGTCCATGCTGACCGCTTGCGGCGGCAGCAAGACCGCAGCTGCGGATGACACGAAGGACAATAACACCACTGCACAGACTGATGCGCAGGATCAGACCGATCCGGACGAAAACTATGAAACGGGTGACGCTTCCTTGGACGATCCGCTGAATCAGGATGAAATTGGCGATACCGAGCTGCTCGTAGTCAGCTTCGGCACCAGCTATAACGACAGCCGCCGTGAGACCATCGGCGCCATCGAGAAGGCTATGCAGAAGGCGTTCCCGGATTACGCGGTACGTCGCGGCTTCACCAGCCAGATCATCATCGACCATGTAAACAAGCGTGACGGCGAGAAGATCGACAACGTAACCGAGGCACTGGACCGCGCCGTAGCTAACAAGGTCAAGACTCTGGTTGTTCAGCCGACCCATCTGATGAACGGCCTGGAGTACAACGACCTCAAGGATGAGCTGGCAGGCTATTCGGATTCCTTCGAGAAGATCGTGCTCGGTGAGCCGCTGCTGACCTCTGACGACGACTTCCAGAAGGTTATGAATGCCATCGTAGACGCAACCAAGGAGTATGACGACGACGAGACCGCAATCTGCTTCATGGGTCACGGCACCGAGGCTGACTCCAACAGTATTTACACCAAGATGCAGGAGACCCTCAAGGCCGCAGGCTACGACAACTACTTTGTCGGCACTGTTGAGGCAACTCCGTCCCTCGATGACGTAATCGCAGCCGTTAAGGCAGGCGGCTATAAGAAGGTTGTTCTGCGTCCGCTGATGATCGTTGCAGGCGACCACGCCAATAACGATATGGCAGGCGACGAGGACGGCTCCTGGAAGACCGAGTTTGAGAAGGCTGGCTTCGAGGTAACCACCGTAGTTGAGGGCCTTGGCTCTGTGCAGGCAATCCAGGATCTGTTTGTTGCACACGCACAGGCAGCGATTGATTCCCTGAAGTAAATCAAGTAAACAGCAGGGTCCGAGCCGTGGAATGCGGACGGACCCTGTTTTTGTGAGATTTTGATTGTCGATTTTGGTATGCAGAATTGAAAATGGAGAATGGAAAATTATACTCGGAGTGAAGAGAACGTGATAGGTGTCATTCGCAGGTGCTGCGAGTAACAACGCGTAAAAGAGTTGTGCGACACGGTTATCCCCCAGGGGACCCTCTCTTGCCCTTCGGGCAATTCACCTTGTGTCGCGCTTGCGCAGACCTTCCGGCCTGTGTAGCAGTACACTGTCTGTGAACTGCGAAAAGGCGGAGAAAGACACGCTGCGGTAACCCGACTGCCGTTCCTTTTTTTCGGAGCGGTCTCGTCTCTCTGATTTTCGCCGTGCTATGATAGGAAAGGGGTGATTCACAAGAGGGTGGAAACCTTGGTGTCTACCCTCTTGTGCCCCTGCCGGGCAGGCAAGATTTCGTTCGCTTCTCAAGCGCAAATGCCCCGAATGGCAACCATTCATCAAAATCCCGTTTATATCGCAAAACAAAGGAGAAGCCACAATGAAGAACAAAAAAGCACTGTTAAGCGCCGTATTTGCGGCATTCATGCTCCTGTCCGCCTGCGGCGGCAGCACCCAGAAGGACACCTCCGCGCAGGACAGCAGCACCACCTCTCAGGTCGCTTCTGCGTCCGATATGACCGATGTCGAGGACGTTGTTGAGGACGGCATGACGCCGATCACCGGCGACAAAGTGAAGGACGGCACCTATGATGTAACCGTCGATTCCAGCTCCAACATGTTCAACGTTACCGCGTGCGAGCTGACCGTCAAGAACGGCGAAATGACTGCTAAGATGCACATGGGCGGTACCGGTTATCTGTACGTCTACATGGGCACCGGCGAGGAGGCTGCCGCTGCCGAGGAGGCCGACTACATTCCGTTCACCGAGGAAGCCGACGGCACACACAGCTTTACCGTTCCGGTTAAGGCGCTCGATGAGGGAATTGACTGCGCAGCCTTCAGCAAGAAAAAGGAGAAGTGGTACGACCGCACCCTGGTGTTCCGCGCGGACTCTTTGCCGGCAGACGCACTGGCAGACGGCGTAATGACCACCGCTGAGAGCCTGTCTCTCGCAGACGGCACCTACACCGCTGACGTAACGCTTTCCGGCGGCTCCGGCCGTGCAAGCGTGGAATCTCCCGCAGCGCTGACCGTTTCGGGCGGCAAGGTGACGGCTAAGATCATCTGGAGCAGCAAAAACTACGATTACATGAAGGTAAACGACGAAAAGTACGATGCTGTGATCGAAAATGAGCACTCCACGTTTGAAATTCCGGTTGCAGGCTTTGACTGGGCGATGCCGGTCGTAGCCGACACCACCGCAATGAGTGAGCCGCACGAGATCGAGTACACGCTGCGTTTTGACTCTGCGTCCATCGCTCCGGCAGCAAAATGAGAAGAATTACAGCATGGTGCCTGAGTGCGGCACTGCTGCTCGGCGGTCTGTCCGGCTGCGGAACTGCCCGGCAATCGACCGCACAGACGCAGGCGGCGGTCTCGTGGAGCGACATGCAGCCGACCGACAGCGTGGATTTGGAGTATGCCGAGTGCTTCTCGGTCGATCACTATGACGGCGGCTATTCGCTCATTACCGTGAAGGACGACGCACGTTATCTGGTCGTTCCGGAAAACGCGTCCGTGCCGGACGGTCTGGACGCGGATATTACGGTGCTGCAGCAGCCGCTGGACAGCATTTATCTGGTCTCCTCAAGTGTCATGGACCAGTTCGTTGCACTGGATGCGCTGGACAGCATTTCACTGTCCGGCACCAGGCAGGACGGTTGGTACATCGACGAGGCCAAGCAGGCGATGGCGGACGGCAAGATCACCTATGCGGGCAAGTACAGCGCGCCGGATTACGAGACCATCTACTCCGCAGACTGCAATCTTGCTATTGAGAATACCATGATCTACCATACGCCCGAGGTCAAGGAGCAGCTCGAAAAGCTGGGTATTCCGGTGTTTGTCGAGCGTTCCAGCTACGAGCCGCACGCGCTCGGCCGCATGGAGTGGATCAAGGTGTACGGTACGCTGCTCGGCTGCGAGGACAAGGCGGAAAAGCTGTTTGCGGATAAGGTTGACGGCATTGTGGATATCCTGCAGAAGCCGGCAGCCGGCAAGACGGTTTCGTTCTTTTACATCACGTCGAACGGTGCGGCAAATGTTCGCAAATCCACGGATTATATCGCGGAAATGATTAGTCTGGCAGGAGGAAAATACATTTTTGACGATCTGACAGACGATACGGCAAAGTCCACCGTCAACATGCAGATGGAGAGTTTTTACGCCGGAGCCAAGGACGCGGACGTGATGATCTACAACGCCACCATCGACAGTGAGCTGCGGACGCTTGACCAGTTGCTGGAAAAAAGCCCGCTGCTTGCGGACTTCAAGGCCGTGAAAACCGGCAATGTGTGGTGTACGGAGAAGAACCTGTACCAGTCCACAATGGAACTGGACGAGCTGATCCGTGACTTCCATACCGTTATTGCAGACGGCGATCCGTCCACCCTGAAATACTTACACAAACTGTCCTGAAAGGAGAGGATTTCCCATGAAACCGCAGCCTAAAATGCGTTATGCGGGCGCGTTTGCCGTGCTTCTGGCACTGCTGGCCGTGCTGTTCGTGTGGAATGTCAACTCGGGCAGCCTGCACCTGTCCGTCCGAGAGGTCGCGCAGATTCTGCTGACGCACAGCGGCGACAATGCGGTCATCGTGTGGGAGATTCGTCTGCCGCGTATCTTCGCGGCCATTCTGCTCGGCGGTGCGCTGTCGGTCTCCGGCTTTCTGCTGCAGACCTTTTTCGCCAACCCGATCGCGGGACCGTTCGTGCTGGGTATTTCCTCGGGCGCCAAGCTGACGGTCGCGCTGACGATGATAGGCGCGCTGTCCTGCGGGCGTGTGCTCGGCTCTGCCGTCATGATAACAGCCGCCTTTGCGGGAGCCATGCTCTCGATGGGCTTTGTGCTGCTCATCGCGCAGCGCGTGCGGCAGATGCCGCTGTTGGTCGTGAGCGGTGTGATGATCGGTTATATCTGCTCGGCGGTGACGGATTTCGTCATTACCTTTGCCGAGGATTCCAATATTGTCAACCTGCATAACTGGTCGATGGGCAGCTTTTCGGGCATTTCCTGGGACAATATCCGCGTGATGACGCCGGTCGTGCTCGCGGCGCTCGTGTGCGTGTTCCTGCTGTCCAAGCCGATCAGCGCGTACCAGCTCGGAGAGGGGTATGCCCGCAGTATGGGCGTCAACATCACCGCGTTCCGCGTGGTGCTGATCCTGCTGTCGAGCGTGCTCTCGGCGTGTGTAGCGGCGTTCGCCGGACCGATTTCGTTCGTCGGCATCGCGGTTCCACATCTTGCGAAAAGCCTGTTCGGCACGGCAAAACCGATCCTGATGATACCGGCGTGCTTTCTCGGCGGTGCGGGATTCTGTCTGCTGTGCGATCTCATCGCGCGGACGGTGTTTGCACCGACGGAGCTGAGTATCAGCACCGTGACAGCTTTGTTTGGTGCGCCGGTCGTCATCTATATTATGGTGCATCGGAAGTCCTCCAGAGGGTGAGTCTGCGTCCTCACGCAGAGGGAGTGGGAGCCAACCCTTGGCTTGGGGACCAAAAGGATAGACACCAAGGTTTCTATCCTCTTGGAACTCCAGTTTCCTATTGTTAGATAGTCTGGCGCATACCAGAGACCGGCGACCGCTTCGAAAAGGGGAACGACAGAGGATTTTTTCTACCGTAAGGGAGCACAGTGTGCTCCCGTGTCGAAACCTATATGCAGTGCCAGATTCCTTGCTGCTACACAGGCGGTTCAATCAGCGCAGGCGCGGCATGACAGTGCCGCGCAAGTCGTTAGCCTGGAGTATATAGACAGCACCTGCGGATTTATCGGTTTGGTATAATCTATCTGCGCAGGTGTTGTCTGGAATAACGCGTAAAAGAGTTGCGCGACACGGTTATGTCGCGCCCAGCGTAGAGTAGCCCGCATGTGTAGCAGTATGTTATCTGTGAACTGCGAAAAGGCGGAGAAAGACACGCAAAAGTAACCCGACTGTCGTTCCTTTGCGAGTCTCAGCTCTGCAAATTTCGCCGTGCTATCCCAAAAGGAAACGGGATTCATAAGGGTGGAAACCTTGGTGTCCACCCTTATGCCCTTCGCTGTGGGCACGGCGCCCCTGTCGGGTAGGCAAGATTCTCTTGCTTCGTAAGCAATCATGTTAAAGAAGAAGGTACAAAATGTCCCATCCTTTTGTCGAAACAAAAGAAATGACCGTCGGCTACCGCGGTGTGCCGCTCATCCGCGACATCGCCCTGAGTGTTCACCGCGGTGAGATTTTAACGCTCATCGGTCCGAACGGCTCGGGTAAATCGACCATCCTCAAAAGCCTCATCCGTCAGCTGGCGCTCATCGGCGGTACGGTATATCTGGATGGCAAATCGCTGCAGACTCTGCCTGAACGTGACCTTGCGCGTACGATGTCCGTGCTGCTCACCGAGCATGTGCGGCCGGAGTTGATGACCTGCTGGGATGTGGCGGCCGCAGGCCGCTATCCGTACACCGGACGGCTGGGTCTGCTCAGTGACGAGGACCGCGTCAAGGTGGACGAGGCGCTTGCGCTTGTCGGCGCGGATGAACTTGCCGACCGCGATTTTTCCTGCATCAGCGATGGACAGCGGCAGCGTGTGCTGCTGGCCCGCGCCATCTGCCAGGAGCCGGAGGTCATTGTGCTCGATGAGCCCACCTCCTTCCTCGACATTCGCTACAAGCTGGAACTGCTGACCGTGCTCAAGCAGCTGGTGCGCGAAAAGCAGGTGGCGGTCATTCTCTCGCTGCATGAGATTGATCTGGCGCAGAAGCTGTCCGATCGGCTCATCTGCGTTCACAACGGCAGAATTGAGCGCTGCGGTACGCCGGAGCAGGTATTCACCGGCGATTACATCCGCACCCTGTATGACCTCGAGCGCGGCACTTATAACGAGCAGTTCGGCAGTCTGGAGCTCGAGCGGGTGACAGGCGAGCCGCGCGTGTTCGTTATCGGCGGCGGCGGAAGCGGAACGGCACTGTACCGCAGACTGCAGCGGCGCGGCATTCCATTCGCGGCAGGCGTTCTGCCGGAGAACGATGTAGAGCTGCCGACGGCGCGTGCTCTGGCGGTCGAGACCGTCACCGAGCGGGCGTATCAGCCAATCGGCGAGGACGCTTACGCACGTGCGCAGGCGCTTGTACGGCAGTGCGGAAATGCGGTCTGCTGTCTGGATTTGTTCGGTCCGGTCAACGAAAAAAACCGCGTGCTGCGCGACTGGGCACAGCAGGAGGGGCTGCTGCGGAGCAAATCAAAATTGGAAGATATTACATGATAATCGCCTGAAATGTTGCTCAAAACGCAATGTTGTGGTAAAATAGCCAATAATGCCAATGGTGACAGGGAAGGTTCCGCCCGGTCACCGGTGAGAGACAACCACTTTGTCACAGGAAAGCGATAACATGGCAAGAAAGCAACAAAAACGACATAACAGAGGCAGCTATCGGCGGAAATCCGCCCATGCACATCGCAGTACGCGGCATATGCAGCCGGTAAGAACGCAGAAAACGGTCAGACGCTGTCTGCCTGAGGCGGAAGTGCGCCGCAGACAGCGGGCACGCCGTCGGCAGTTTGCACTGCTCGGGCTGGCAGTCCTGCTCGTTGTGCTTATTTTCGCCTTTCGGCATTTGATCAGCGCACCGCAGCAGAGCGGCGCGAACGGTGATACCGGCAATTCCGGCACGAGCGCGACCGAGGAGGTCAAGCAGGTAGCCAAGGCAGTGAATGTCTATCAGTCGGTTATGTACTATCAGCCGGTGGTGCAGAAATACGCCGAACAGAACAGCATTCCGGAGTACACGGATGTACTGCTGGCTATCATGCAGGTGGAGAGCGGCGGCAAGCTGACCGATATCATGCAGTCCTCCGGCAGCGCGGGTCTGCCGAACGATTCACTCGAGGAGGAGAGCTCGATCCGGCAGGGATGCACCTATTTTGCACACCTGCTGCGCAAGGGCAAATCGCTGGACTGTGATCTGGACTGCATCATTCAGGCGTATAATTACGGCAGCGGTTTTCTCGATTATGCAGCTAAGTTCAACGGCGTTTACAGCACCGAGTTGGCGGAAAAGTTCGCGGAGGAGCAGTCCGGCGGCAACACTGTCCAGTACGACAATCCGATGGCGGTGAAGGAAAACGGTGGCTGGCGCTATGCCTACGGCAATATGTTCTATGCCCGTCTGGTTAAGCAGTATTTGATCGAGTGATCGTATTTTGCGTTCTGTTTGGACAAAACTACTTGACAAATCGTCTGCAAAAAGCTATACTTATCCCACAGCTTAGATTATTTATAAAACCGTAGGAAAAGGAGGAAATCACAGTGCGTGCAGTTCGAATGGAAATGTGCATGATGTGTGGTTCTGCTCGTTTTTCTGCGAAGCAGCCGTAAGGCTGAAACGCATAGGCGGGCCGCTTTTCATGCGGCTGATACAGAAAACGGGCGGAAAGCAGAAACCTGCTTTCCGCTTTTCTTTTGAAAATGTAAGGAGGAATGAATGTGGCACAGGATGTGATCGTCCGGATTCAGGGCCTGAACAAGACCTTTCGCGGCAGAGCCGGAACGGTAGTTGCGCTGAACGGTATCGACCTTGATATCTATCGCGGCGAGATTTTCGGCATTATCGGTCTTTCGGGCGCAGGCAAGTCCACACTGGTACGCTGTATCAACTTTTTGGAGAAGCCCACCGAGGGCACGGTAACGGTGGACGGAGAGGAACTCGGCAGACTGAGCAAAAAGCAGCTGCTCGAGGCTCGCCGGTCGATGGGTATGATCTTCCAGCAGTTCAACCTGCTGCAGCAGAGAACCGCACTGCAGAATATCTGTTTTCCGCTCGAGATTGCGGGAACGAGCAAAGCCGATGCGGAAAAACGGGCGCGTGAGCTGCTCGAGATCGTCGGTCTGTCAGACCGTGCGGATAACTATCCGAGCCAGCTGTCCGGCGGTCAGCAGCAGCGTGTGGCGATTGCACGAGCACTTGCGACAAACCCGAAAATCCTGCTGTGCGACGAGGCGACAAGCGCACTCGACCCGACGACAACGCGGTCGATCCTCGCACTGCTTAAGGAGATCAACAAGACGCTCGGCATCACCATCATCGTTATCACGCATGAGATGGCGGTCATCGAGGAAATCTGCCAGAGAGTTGCGATCATTGATTCCAGCCGTATTGCCGAGGTCGGCACGGTGGACGAGGTGTTCACCCGACCGAAATCCGCAATGGCCAAGCAGCTTATCTATCCGGACGGCAAACGCAATTCTCTTGCGACCGGCAAGCGGTACTGCCGCATTGTATTCGACGGCAATTCGTCGTTCGAGCCGGTGGTATCCAACATGGTGCTCGAGTGCAAGGCGCCGGTCAATATTATGTTCGCGGACACCAAGAACATGGATGGCAAGGCTTACGGTCAGATGATCCTGCAGCTTCCCGAGGACGAACGCGCGGCAAAACGCGCACTGGCGTACCTCGAAACCCAGAACGTACACGCAGAGGAGGTAGCCGATTATGCTTCCGTTTAATGTTTGGGCGCAGAGCCTTTGGGAAACACTGTATATGGTCATTGTTTCGACCGTTATCTCGTATGCGATCGGTCTGCCGCTCGGTCTGACGCTGGTTGTTACCGATAAGGGCGGCATCCGTCCGATGCCGCTCGTCAACACGGTTCTGGGCGTGGTTGTCAATATCCTGCGCTCTGTCCCGTTCCTGATTCTTGCCGTTATGATTACGCCGATTACGCGCGCGATCGTCGGCAAGGCTATCGGCACCACTGCGATGATCGTTCCGCTGACCTTTGCGGCAGCACCGTATGTAGCCCGCATGGTTGAATCCTCCATCAAGGAGGTGCCGTTTGGTGTGATCGAAGCCGCACAGTCCATGGGTGCAAGCCCGTGGCAGATCGTGTGGAAGGTGCTCGTGCCGGAGGCAAAGCCGTCCCTGATGGTCGGCGGCGCGATCTCGGTCGTTACCATCCTCGGATATTCCGCGATGGCAGGCTTTATCGGCGGCGGCGGTCTGGGTACCGTAGCCGTAAACTACGGCTATAACCGCTATAATTTCCCGATCATGCTGGTAGCGGTTATCATTATCGTTATCGTTGTTCAGATTTTCCAGGAGGTCGGCATGCGTCTTGCACACCATCTGGATAAGAGAAACAGATAATCGTTTTTCATTCTCAATTTTATTTTGTTATCATTAAAAATGATATATATCAGAAAAGGAGCGAATTCCCATGAAGAAGACAATCGCAGCAATCCTGGCAGGCGCCCTGTGCCTGACCGCACTGACCGCTTGCGGCGGCAGCAAGACCGACAGCGCTGCAGCTGACAGCAGCAGCGCTGCAGCAGGCGACGACAAGACGATCACCGTTGGCGCTACCCCGACTCCGCACGCTGAAATCCTGAATGCGGCAAAGGACGCACTTAAGGCTGAGGGCTACACCCTGAATGTTGTTGAGTTCACCGACTATGTGCAGCCGAACACCGCACTGGTTGACGGTGATCTGGATGCAAACTACTTCCAGCATACCCCGTACCTGAACAACTTCAACAAGGAGAACGGCACGGATCTGGCTGCTGCATTCGATATGCACTACGAGCCGTTCGGCATTTACGCCGGTAAGACCGCTTCCATCGAGGAGCTGAAGGACGGCGCTTCCATTGCCATCCCGAACGACGGCTCCAACGAGACCCGCGCACTGCTTCTGCTGCAGGATGCCGGTCTGATCAAGCTGAAGGACGGCATTGACCCGACCTCCGACGCTACCAAGCTGGATATCACCGAGAACCCGAAGAACCTGGACATCCAGGAGATCGCTGCTGAGCAGCTGCCGCGTTCTCTGGCAGACGTTGACCTTGCTGTTATCAACGGCAACTATGCACTGCAGGCAGACCTGAACGCCGCTGAGGACTCCCTCATCACTGAGAACCCGGACTACGCTAAGGTCTATGTAAACGTAGTTGCTTGCCGTTCCGGTGAGGAGAACAGCGACAAGATTCAGGCGCTCAAGAAGGCGTTGCAGAGCGACGACGTTAAGAACTACGTTGACGAGACCTATAAGGGTGCAGTCGTAACCGTATTCTAACTTCGATCACGACCACGCTCGTGATCGAGGAGGACATGCCGAGCAATAGCTCGGACATGTCTGGGGCGGGATTCTGCGCGTCCGCTTTGCGGGCACACAGAATCCCTTACTTGTATAAAATCCCACGCACATGTCGCGGGATTTTATGAAAAGAGGCGGCATAGACCGCCTTTTTCTATTATATGCGCGCTTACGCGCTGTCCGCTGCGGCGGAGCCAATGGCTCGGATTTCTGGACGAAATCCTGCCATGCGGGTGCGGCTTGCAAGCAAGCCGGAATAAAAAGAAAACCGAGGCGGATGCCTCGGTTTTTGTTTTGCCTGTTACTGTACATTCAGCGTAAACGCCGGATTTTCGGCGGCCGCATCCGCCAGCACGCGGAGCACCAGCTCGCCGTAATTGCCGAGATGTACGACCAGCATCTCCGGGTGCCGCAGCGTAAGCCGCGCCGCCGGATAGGCGGTCAGCAGGTCGTACAGTGCGTCCAGATTGCGGCCGTAGTCAGCAGGAAAGCCGCACACCTTGGTCAGCATATCGTGCAGCTGCTCGCGCGTGTACAGCGTTTCCGCATCCAAAAGCAGTTCTTTCATTCTCATTTCCCCCGAAATTGAATTATTGTAAAAGCTATTCTGTGATTTCCTCAAAACTCTCGTAATGGTCGGCGGTGTAGTAGATTCGGCCGTCGTCCGCGTAGACCAGCCGTTCCGCGCCGCGCTTGTCGGCTCCGCGGGTGTTGAGGTCGCACTCGTGATAGATGCCGTCCGGCAGGGTGCCTTCGTAGTTGCCGAACCGGTCGCCGCCGATCGAGCAGCCGGGTGCATACGGCTCGAGCGAGCCGCCCTGCCAGCCGAGTGCCTGTGCCTGGTTTTTCGTGATGTAGTTGGAGGGCAGGTGCCCATATTCGGTCAGATAGGCGGCAACCTCGTCCTTGCTGTCGTACTGCCCATCCTCGGTGACGGAAACAGCGGAAGCGCTGTCCGAGGTGATGATGGCGGTCGGTCCGTCCTCACCGCCGATGATGCCGATTTGACCGGCACAGCCGGTCAGCGTGCCGAACGCCAGCAGCAGGGACAGCCATAAGGCGGTTAATTTTTTCATATTCTGTTACTCCTTCGCCGTAGGATAGAACAGCACGAACAGATCGTGGTACAGATTGCGTCCGTCACCGCTCTTGATGGCGCGCAGCTTGCCGTTGACGAACACATAGCCGTCCGTATTCACGCCGATCGAGTTGCCGTTCTGGAAGGTTACGGTCAGGCGGTTGGCAGTCAGCTTGTTCTGGCTGGGCTTGATAAAGTGCGGATAGGCGGTGTAGGTTTGCTCACTGAGAAGCTGTATGATAGCGGTTTTCTGGTTGTCGTCGGTTTGTGGTACCTCCACGTCATTCTCGGTGAGGGTGATGGTGGATTGCGGTCCGGTTTCCGCGATGTCGGAAAAGTCCTGGCTGTAAACGTGGGTATAGATCAAACGTCCGGTGGCGAACAGCAGCAGAAGCAGCAGCGTGCCGCAGATGGCCAACACGAGCGAAACGGTTTTTCGCATGGGAAATTAACTCCTTTGGGTTTTATATAAAACAGGTTTTTGATTGTGAACGGTAGGTTTTTTGTCTGAAATCAAGCGGAGAGCCGCGCCCCGCGGCGGGGCAAGAGGGTAGACACCTACGGTTTCTACCCTCTTAACTCCCGTTTCCCTTTATTTCTTAGTCTGGCGCAGACCAGAGATCGGCGACCGCTTCGATCAGGAGGACGGCAGAGGATTTTTTCTACCGTAGGGGAGCACAGTGTGCTCCCATGTCGAAACCTATACGCAGTGTCGGATACCGTTCTGCTACACATGTGGTTTAATCTCCGCTGGGTGCGGCATGATAGTGCCGCACGATTCGTGAGCGGGTTATAATAGACAGCACCTGCGCAGATAAATTCTACTAAGCAGATAGATTCGTAGGTGCTGGGCGTTACAACGTGCCTACGAGTTGCGCAACACGAGTATGTTGCGCCTGCGTTGACCCTCTGATCTGTGTAGCAGAACGGTATCTGACCCTGCGAACAGGTTGAGAACGACACGGTAGTAAAAATCCTTTGCCGTTCTTCTTTTCGAAGCGGTCACATGTCGGCAATCTGCGCCAGATTAGGAAGCAAGGGAAAGGTAGGAGTTCAAAGAGGAAGGAAAACCGCAGGTTGTCCTTCCTTTTTGCCCCCGCCGCGGGTGCGGCAAACTCCCGCGCTCCGCAGAGCGCAACTCCCTCGCTGAATCTCAGCGAAAAACCTCCCGCCCGTTAGGGGCGAACACGCTTACGCAGTTCGCATACCCCGCTCAGCTGGTGCAGAAAAATCCGTGCCGAATTGATAAATCAAACTCATCTAATTAAAGCATATCCTAAAAAAACAGCACTGTCAACGCAATAAAAATTACAAAATGTAAACAATTTGTATATGTCAGCGCACTTTGCGGGAATTTGTGCAATAAGGATTGACAACCGTCTTCTACTATTGTAGAATATAAGCAATAAAAGGTGTTTTACATTTGTAGAATAAAAGGAGGGTTAGACTATGCGAAACGACAAGCGATTGCCCGATGCGGAGCTGGAGGTCATGCAGACCATCTGGTCTCTGGGCACACAGGTCACGGCGGTCGAGGTGCAGCAGCACGCGGATAAGGACTGGAAAATGACCAGCGTGCTCACGTTCCTGTCCCGCTTGTGCGACAAGGGATTTCTTTCCTGCACGAAGGAGGGACGGCAAAACCTGTACACGCCGCTCGTCAGCGAGAGGGACTACCGTCAGCGTGAGAGCGTCGGCTTTCTGCGCCGGCTGTGCGGCGGCTCGGTGAAGAATCTGGTCGCGAGCCTGTCGGATGCGGGCGCGCTGACCGAGCAGGACATCGACGAGCTGCGCGCGTTCCTCGACAGGCAGACGCACTAAGGAGGGGATCTTATGCTGCAATTCTCGGAAAAACTGCTCAACAACCTGATGCAGATCGGCCTGACCGTATCGCTGGCGGCGCTCGTGCCGCTCATTCTGCGGCGGCTGATGAAAAAGCGTTATCCGGCCCGTATGGTATGTGTGGTGTGGGCGATTCTCGCGCTGCGGCTGCTCATTCCGGTGCAGTTGACACTGCCGCAGGCGCCGGTGCAGGTCATGCCGCGCACCAACTATGTGGTGCAGAGCAACCAGACGGCGTTCCGGCAGGCCGGACTGCCGGTTGCGCAGAACCCAGCCCGATGGGTGACGGGCACGCAGGCGCAAACGCTCAGCGCGGCAGATACCGGCACGGTCAAGACCGTGGATATTACCGACATTCTGCTGACGCTGTGGCTGGCAGGCGTGATTGCCTGCGTACTCTGGCAGGGGATTGGCTATTACCGGCTGATACGCAGCCTGAAAGGTACGTCTCAACCGGTCGAACGCGCGGATCTGCACACGATTTTGCAGGAGCAGTGCGCCGATCTGGTTATTGACCGGGAAATCCCGCTGCGGGTATCCTCGGCGGCGGACTGCCCGATGCTGGCCGGATTTATCCATCCGACGCTGTATTTGCCGGATGAGCGCATTTCCCGGACGGATGCGGCGTTCATTTTCCGCCACGAGCTGACGCATTACAAGCACGGCGATCTGTGGCTCAAGCTGCTGCTTCTGGCGGCACGCTGCCTGCACTGGTTCAATCCGCTGGTGCATCTGATCGCGCGATTCGCGCAGGAGGACATTGAGGCGGCGTGCGACGACGCGGTTGTTCGCGGACACGACGGCGCGTACCGCAGAGCCTATGGCGAGACCATCCTGCGGTCGGCTATCGCGCAGGCGCAAAAGAGAAAGGCTTTGGTATCCTGCTTCGGTGATGACAAAAAGACGCTCATGCGCCGGTTTGAGGGACTGTTTGACAAGTCGGTCAAAAAACACGGTGTCGCGCTCGTTGTGATGATCGCGCTGCTGGTCGGTTCGCTCGGCTGCGTGGTTGCGGTGGGGGAGAAGAAGCCCAATCAGACCACCGAGGAACGCGCATTGATGATGGCAAACACATTCGCGCAGGCGTATGTGGACGAAGATACCGAAGCGTTCAACAAATACCTTGTGCCGAACAGTGAAAACTTAGTCGATAATTTCACAACCGGCGCGGCCGTATACAAGCGCTATGTGACCAAGTACGAACCGGAAACACAGACAGCACTCATCGTTTACGAATACGAGTATGACGCCGCGCGCATGGCGGCGCAGGGGATGCAGGCGAACGGCATTACGCCGGGTCTGCCGTACCGCGAAGCGCAGCGGCTGTATTTCACCGGTAAGGGCGATAAAATGCTGATTTCTAAAGCGATTTGGGAAGCCGACTCTGACCTGACAAGCTCCACCGGTGATGATAGTGGTCTGGTAAACTCGCTGGAGCACTTCAAGCTGCTGTACGAAAACGATCTTGGTCTGCCGGATTTCGTTTCGGCGGATAACAAGGCGGTAATCGGCAACAGCGATCCTGTGTCCGCGGCAGAGGTTCTGCTCGGCATTGCTCCGGCGGCCAGTCAGGTTGAGGGCAGCGACGAAGAATCCGCACCGTACAACGACATCCGCAAGGTGACATTCACGTTTAAGGATAACAGCAAGGTTGTTGTCACCATGATAAACCAGTTCGGTCAGGGCTGGCTGCCGCAGGACTGGATGGACGGCAGCGGCGTTCGCTCCCGCACCGCGGCGGACCTCGCGCAGCAGTATGCCCGCGGTGTGCTGCACAAGAGTGCACAGTATATTTTCCCGATTTTGACGCCGGACGGTCAGAAAGACCTTATCGCGCAGCAGATGGCTATGACCGGCGGCGAGCAGTGGACGTGGAAATACGGTCCGTCCTCGCCGTCTGCAACGGATTTCGTGCTTGTACCCACCGATGACGAAAACAGCTGCTGCGTTGTATTCCGTCTGTCTGGCAGCGGCGTGAATGATGCGCGCTCGGCGTACACCGTGCAGACCATCCGCGAGAACAAAAACAGCTCGGTGATCGGCTATATCCTCGAACTCAGTACGGACAGCATGACGCAGAGCGAATTGTTCCGGACGTACTATGCGACCGGTCTGTCGTGGCCGGATTTGCCTGATGAGGTCGGCAATTTCAGTGGTAAAGATCGCCTGAACGCGGAAGAAGCCGCTAAGGACGCGTTCTACTACTTCGGCAGCAATCTGGAGCAGGACATGAGCGACTGGGAAACCCCGTGGATCAGCAGCACGGAACTCGACTGGCAGGTCACCTCTACGGACGGCTATCAGAGCAAAATCGTGCAGCTGAACTTTGCTGACGGCAGTACACCGGTTAAAATCCAGATGGTGCAGAATGATTCTGGTTACTGGAAACCGATTGGCATGGTGGATTCTGTTACCGCCAAGAGCAGAGAACAGGAACTGGGCGTCGGTGTGGATGCGCGTTCTGCGATGGCACACGGAAAAATGCCGAATCTGGCTGTCGGTGATAAAATCACCTTCACATTTGAGACCGAGCCTGTCGGCGGTGTGGAAATCACCAATCGGCTGGTGAACTGGGAGGACGGCTCGAAGTTCGGTGTGATCGACGAGCAGATCACGCTGCAGAAATCCGGCGATGGCTGGGTCTATACCGTGCCGACGAGCCTTGGCGAAATGCTCTCGAGTACCATCAGCTATCCGTTCTACCATGCTGTCACGCTGGAATACACGGACGCAAGCCATATTCAGCATAAGGCAACGGCGGTGTATACAAGCGGGAGCGATAGTGCGGACGAGAACGAGGACAGCGATATTACCTCAACGGATTACTACAACGATTCGCTGAATTACGGCCTCAAGCTGCCGCAGTCCTTCGTTGATAACGGCTATGCCAAGCGCAATCCGGAGGACGACAGTATCCTGTTCGGCATGAAGAACGCCATGGGCGATGCCAGCCGCGACCCGACCGAGGACGGTGCAATTATGACATTACGCGCGGATGCAACCGCCGTTTTGCACAGCGAATACGGCGAAAACTGGACGGAAAACTATCCGTCTCCGGTCAAGCAGCTTGCCGAAAAGGACGGTTTGACCTATTATCTGGCGTATGTGTCCGATGTGCAGTATGACCCGTCCAATCAGGAGATTGCCGCCAAGTACAAGGAAATGTTCACTGCCGCGCAGAATATCACCGCGGATGATTTTGTACTCGACGACCTGACGGATAAGGACGGTACCGTTCGCCGTGCGCAGCTGCTGACAAGTCTTGGTGCACATTATGCGGTCCTGCATATGGGCGCACAATATGACCAGCCGTATCAGGTTGTTGTTAATACGAATAATAATTCCTGTGAGGTCTATGTCAGCCGTATCGACTGGACAACCGAAGCACAGTATAAGGTCTATGCCGCTGATAGGGTGACTTTCAAGGATATTACCAATACCGAACCGACAACGGTGGAGCATCTGGCCGATTCTGCAAAGGGATTGACCGCAGAGCAGTTTGATTTGCTGTGCAGTAGACTCGAGTTTACGCTTTACTCCGACAGTGAGCAGAAAACGATACAGCAAACCCTGCAAAGCGACCAGACACCCGAACAGGGAGCACGAGCTTTCCTCGGCCTGAACGATAAATACGGCAGGTTCGACAGCGATTCCGAGCAGATTTACGGCGAAAATAACGAATTTGCGTCAATAACTTATCGTTTTACCGACCCGAATACCGGTAAAGAGAACGGCAAATACGTCAAGCTGACCATGCACAAGGCAACAGCCGACAGCAGCCTGCCCGCACTGTGGATGCCGTATAGCTATGAGTTGTTCACGGCTTAATCCAACGGTGCCGTGCACAATAACGTGCAAACGAGTTGCGCGACACGGGTATCCCCCAGGGGACCTTCTCTTGCCCTTCGGGCAATTCACCTTGTGTCGCGCCTGCGTAGACTAAACCGTATGTGTAGCAGCAGAGTATCTGACACTGCGTAAAGGTAGAGAAATGGGCGGACACATTGGTCGCCCCTACGGAAGATAAACAATATGGCCGTTTCTCTGGCGAGTCTCAGTTCTATGATAGGCAGACGCTAAGAGGAAGCGGGGAGATTCACAAGAGGGGTGGAAACCATAGGTGTCCATCCCTCTTGTACCCCTCGCCGTGGGTACGGCGCCCCTGCCGGGCAGGCAAGTTAGGTTCGCTTCTCAAGCAGCAACCTCCCGTTCAACAAAAATTGAAAACCCATGATTTTGTTCACACAACGAACAAACACCGGCGGTATACTTGCGGTATTATAAGAATGTAAGGTGGAATTATATTGTCTACTATTTTAATCGCAGACGATGAGGCGCGTATCCGTCGTCTGGTCAGCGACTTTCTCAAGCGGGACGGTCATACCATCGTCGAGGCCGCCGATGGCAAGGAAGCGCTGAATATTCTGGAGAACCGCCGTCCGGGACTGGATATGGCCATTCTGGACGTGATGATGCCGGGGATGGACGGCTTTGAAGTCCTGCGGGAGCTGCGCGAGCAGGAGCACGGAGAAACCCACCTGCCGGTTATGCTGCTCACCGCCCGTGCCGAGGACGCAGACCAGGTGCGCGGTCTGGAAGGCGGTGCGGACGATTACGTCACCAAGCCGTTTTCGCCGATCGTGCTGGCGGCCCGCGTGCGCACACTGCTCAAACGAGAAGGCCGCGTCGGTGCACCGCTCGAACAGCTTGGCAAGCTGTCAGTTAATGAGCTGCGCCGTGAGGTCATGGTGGAGAACAAGCCGATCGACCTGACCCCCAAGGAGTACGAGCTGCTCATCTACTTCAAAAATAACCGCGCGATTGCGCTGTCGCGCGAGAGCATCCTCAATGCTGTCTGGGGTTACGATTACTTCGGCGACCTGCGTACCGTGGATACGCACGTCAAAAAGCTGCGCGCCAAGCTCGGCGAGTGCGGCACCATGATCGAAACCGTGCGCGGCTACGGTTACCGCTTTGAGGTATGAAGCTGAAGCATCGGTCAATCCGGTTTACGTTTTTTGCTGCGATCAGCATTATCGCGCTGGTGTTTATCGGTATTCTTGTGCTGCTCAACGTGTTTTTCTATCAGGATTACTATATGATGACACGCCGGAGCGAGCTGCGTGATGCCTACGGCAGCATCTGTACCAGCTACGCGAGTGATTCCTCGGATGTTGCCGCGCTGCTGGACAGCTATGAGAGCCGCAGTGCCATTCGTCTGGCAGTGGTGACCGATAACGGCGATGTGATTACCTCGTCTGCCATGCAGGAGGGTGACATAGGGTTTGATTTTGGGCACATGGAGCAGAAGTTCCGCAGCTTTGCGGTGCTGGCGTCCGTGGTCCAGAATCGTGACTGGGTAGATTTGGGTAAAAACGAATACCGCTTTATGACGATCAGTCTGCGCGATAATGACCAGTATTTGTGTCTCATCGGCGTGCTGAATGCGGAACACGGTGAATATCTGATCGCATATATGCCCTATGCGTATATCGAACAGAATTCTTCGCTGAATCTGGTGTTTCTGCTGATTGCCGGCGGCTGTGCGCTGCTGATTTGTCTGGGGTGTGGCTATGTTATCTCGCGTCAGTTTACGCGCCCGCTTATTCAAATGGCGGGACTGGCCGACCGGATGAGTGAGCTGGATTTCTCTATGCAGTACACCGGCAAGGGGGACGGCGATGAGATTGACCAGCTGGGACAGTCGCTCAACCGTCTGTCTGCGTATTTGGAGCAGGCGATCGGTGAACTGAAGGAGTCCAACGATCAGCTGGCGCAGGAGATCGAGGAGAAGGAGCGTATCGACAATATGCGGCAGGAGTTTATCGTCAACGTGTCGCATGAGCTGAAAACGCCGATCGCGCTCATTCAGGGCTATGCTGAGGGATTGACAGCGGGCGTGGCCGATGACCCCGAGGACCGCAAGTTCTACTGCGACACCATTGCCGATGAGGCTGACCACATGAACAAGCTGGTCATGCAGCTGCTCAGTCTTTCGCGGCTGGAGCTGGGTGCAGAGCAGACGTTCGACGAGGATATTGATCTGCATGCACTTTGTGCGGAAGCGGTGCGCAAAACCGCTGTTTTGTGTGAAAATCGAGGTTTGACCGTGGAATATGAGAACGCGCATATTACGGTCCGCACAGACGGCGATCTGCTCGATCAGGTGCTGATGAATTACCTGTCCAACGCTATCCGCTACACGCCTGAGGGAAAGCGCATTGAGATTTCGGCCGCAAAAACCGGCAACAGCGTGCGCCTGTCCGTGTTCAATGAAGGCGATGGTCTGCCGGAGGAGGAGCTGCCGAAGATCTGGGAGAAATTCTACCGCACTGACCGCGCCCGCACCCGAGAGGCCGGCGGTACCGGCATCGGTCTGTCGCTTGTCCGCGCCATCGCGGATACCCTGCACGGCGCCTGCGGCGCGGAGAACGTCGAAGGTGGTATCTGCTTCTGGTTTGAACTGCCGGATCTGCTGCCCGCAGAGGGCAGCGAGATAAAAGACTGAATTTGTCGAATAGAAAATTGAAAATTATGCTTGACAACTGCTCGATCCTATGGTATAGTATATAAGCACTCTGAGAGAGAGTTGCGATAAAATCTATATCGCGGGGTAGAGCAGTTGGTAGCTCGTCGGGCTCATAACCCGGAGGCCGCAGGTTCAAGTCCTGTCCCCGCAACCATGTTTAACCGCTGATTTCGTAAGAAATCAGCGGTTTTTTATACTTTTTAGGGGAATTAGAAAACCTCCGGGTAGGAAACTCAAAAGCAGAAAGTCGTATGGAAGGGTAGTGGTATCAAAAAAATGCTCGACGTGAAGGTGCTTTTTTTGATACCTGAAATCAAAATTCTGAGTATACTTCGAGCAGCAGGCGAAAAACGTCAAGGAGATATAAAAGCAATACTATTAAGCGGGGGATGCATCAACACCTACATAACTTTCGATTTCAACAGCAGCAGTGAGGTAACGTCAAAGACCAGACTGTCATCTATGAGTCGCTTGTTCTGAACCTTATGCCGACACGGTGAGGCAGCGTCTGTCGGTTGGTGGCGGAGATCGTCAACATCGACTCCCGGTATCTTGCAAATACCGAGAACGAAGGTACGATCCCCAGCTTACCGGTTATCATATAGCTTATCAAAGTGTGCGGACTCCCCGTAGAACGGTACTTCAATCCAGAGGTCATGCGGGAGGAAAGCATACAGAGACAGCGTATCAGCCACAAACTGAAACTCTGTCCGGAGCAGTATTTGACCGTCATCGAAGGTGCGCTTGACGGGGCGTTGAAAACTGAAAAATCAGCAGATGAAGCGGAGGGTGTGTGAGCGCCCTCTGTTTTCGTTTCTCCAGGGCGGCTCTGCCGCCCTTTTCTTTTTGAAAAATCCGAGATTTTGCGGGCAGATAAAGATGTTTCCAGCATTGTATTTACGGGGGAAAGAGCGTAGAGCAAGCACAGCAAGTGTGGCCACACTTGCGAATTTTTGCTTTAGGGAACCCCTTGCCCCTAAACACAAAACTGCTTGTTGGGATAGTCCCAAACCCTTATGCAGAAAGGACGGTGCCGCCCTATGGTAAATCGAAAACGCTCCATCATCCTGCGCTGCCCAGTAACAGTGGAAGAACGCAACCTAATCGAGAAGAAGATGGCCCAACTCCAGACAAAGCGGATCGGCGCCTACCTGCGAAAGATGGCAATTGACGGATATATCATCTATGTGGACACCAGAGACATTAAGGAGATGAACAAGCTCCTGTCCGCCATTGGCCGGAATATCAATCAGATCGCCAAGCGGATCAATGCCGGAGGCCCGACCTATCGGGCCGACATAGAGGAAATCCGGGAAAGGCTGGATCAGATATGGCAGTTACAAAGACGCATCCTATTAAGTCAACGCTGAAAGCGGCTATTGATTATATCTGCAATCCTGACAAGACGGACGGGAAGCTGCTGTATCCTCCTTCGGCTGCGCCGCCGAAGCCGCCGACATTGAATTTGAATAGACACGCCGCCATTCCATCGACAAGGGCACACACCTGGGCCGCCACTTGATCCAAACCTTTGAGCCTGGAGAGGTCTCCGCCGAGAAAGCACATGAGATTGGGATGCAGCTGGCAAAAGAAATATTGGGTGGCAAGGGGCATATTCACAACCATCTGATTTTCAATGCGGTCAGCTTCACCGACCACAAGCACTACCATTCCAACAAACGCAGCTATCACGAGATACGCCGAGCCAGTGACCGATTGTGCCGAGAACACGGCCTGTCCGTCATCGTCCCTGGCCGTGACAAGGGCAAGAGCTATATTGAGCATCAAGCCGCACAGAACGGCACCAGTTATAAGGCAAAACTGAAAGCTGCCATCGACCGGTTGATCCCCGTGTCCTCCAGCCTGGAAGATTTGCTTGCCCGGTTGCAGCGGGAAGGATACGAGATCAAGCGGGGAAAGTATATCTCCGCCAGGGCGCCGAACCAGGAACGATTTACCCGGCTCAAAACCCTGGGCGCCAATTACACGGAAGAAGCCGTTGTCTCTCGCATCGCCGGAGGCTCCAGGCCCTCCAGACAACCCCGGCAGCGTAGCGGGAGGTCAGTCTGCTCATTGACATTCAGAACAATATCAAGGCCCAGCAGAGCGCAGGATACCAGCGGTGGGCGACCATTGAGAATCTGAAACGTGCGGCCGCCACTATGAACTTTCTCACCGAACACGGCATCGGCAGCTATGAGGAATTGGTGGAACGGTGCGATGCCGTTGCTGCCGCTTCCATCTGCACCAGGGAGAGCCTGCGGGATACGGAGCAGCGAATCACCAACCTTGCCCTCATAGGAAAGCAGATTGATACCTACCGAAAACTGAAACCCATCTATGACCGCTACAAAGCGTCAAAGGACAAGGAAAAATTCCTGCGCGGCTTTGAGAGCGAGATCATCTTGTTCGAGACGGCAGCCAGGGAGATCAAAAAGGCCGGACTTACAAAACTGCCTTCAGCCGAAAAGCTGAAAGCGGAACTAAATGAGCTCACCGCTCGCAAGACCGCCCTGCAAGCGGAACTTCGGAAGATACAGCGGGAAGAAAAGGAGTTTAATCTAATTCAAAAGAATATTGGTATTATCCTAAATGCGCAAAAACAAAAAGAAAAATCTGAACCCGAATTGTTTTAGAAACTCAATAGTTCTAAACCATAGTCTGTAATCGCCTTCACTACATTCTGCTGCTCTTTTATGCATTGACATTATTCGCTTTGCGGTATAAAATTAGAAAAAGTTGTCGTTTCATGTCTAAAGTGGAAACACAACAAATTTTGTGCGGAGGAATCATCTGTGGAATATATGTCAATTGCTGATGCCTCAACTAAATGGGGAATTTCAAAGAGGCGCATTCAGGTTCTCTGTGCCCAAAACCGAATCGAAGGAGTAACACACTTTGGAAAGTCTTGGGCAATTCCGGCTGTCGCACAGAAACCCAATGATGCAAGGGTTAAAACTGGGAAATACATTAAAACACATATTTCGGAGGACGGGCAATGATTACCCCTACACAAAAGTGGAGAAAGTACCGAACAGAACGCGGTATTTGTATAAATGAAGATTGCGAAAAAGTGATTCAAAAGTACCTTGTGACTAATTTTGAAGGCAAAATCCAACTAATACTTACATCCCCTCCCTTTCCATTAAAACGTGCAAAAAAATACGGAAATAAAGTAGGGAAAGAATATTTGGATTGGCTTTGCAACATTGGGAATCAATTAGCACCACTACTTTCACAAGATGGCTCAATTGTTATTGAAATTGGAAATGCGTGGAATTCCGGTGAACCAACTTATTCGACGCTCCCTTTAGAAACATTACTTGCGTTTAAAAATCAATGTGGTTTGTATTTATGTCAAGAATTTATATATTATAATCCTGCTCGATTACCAGGGCCAATTGAATGGGTGAATAAACAGCGAGTCCGCGTAAAGGACTCGTTCACGCAAATCTGGTGGATGTCCAAAACGCCACATCCCTATGCTAACAATAGAAATGTTGCTGAGCCATATAGTCGACAGATGAAAAAACTATTGTCCAGCGGAAAATACAATTCAGGAACACGTCCATCAGAACACACTATTAGCCAAACTGCATTTTCAATTGATAATGGGGGTGCGATCCCATCTAACGTTATTATTGCAGCAAACACAACCTCAAATGATATTTATATTACCAAATGTAAAGAGCATAAATTGCCAATTCATCCAGCAAGAATGGCACCCGCTATACCAGAATTTTTTATTAATTTTCTGACTCGACCGGGAGACATTGTCCTTGATTGTTTTGCGGGAAGCAATACAACAGGAGCAACCGCAGAAAAGTTGGGGAGAGAGTGGATTTCAATCGAGATAGATCGGGACTATTACGAAGGATCAAAATATAGATTGGGGAGAAAATAATATGGAACACATCGATTTCCCTGGAGATTTCCCATCGTTTGAAACAATGATGTCTGTGTTGAAGAAAGTTTTTGAAAAATCTTGGAAAGTAGATTTGGATATTGAAGATATTAATTTGTGGTTGGGCAACTTTACTGGAACCTTTTTTGATACAGAAGATGAAAGGCGTCTAGCCTTATGGATGCTATGTAACTTTACATATTACAACGATGCGGAAATAAACCATTTGTGTTCTGTCTTGTTCAAAAAATTTATTCATACTCTAATGACAGATTACGGATTGAAATCTTCTGAAGAAGTTGAGGCTCGTATAAATACATTGAAATTCACTTCCATTGGGCGTCCAAGTGAAAGCGGAGGCCTCATTCTATACCATTTTCGTCAGGAGGCCCGACTTAGCACAGACTGCTTCATATTCCCGACATCTATCGCTGCAACGGAATCTGACATTATTGTTTGTATAGATGATGTTATGATGAGCGGAGGAACTGCACAACGATTCTTTTACCAAAATCAGGAGGATTTTGCGGAGAAAAAAATTTACTACTTGGCGCTTCTATCGAGTAATGAAGCACTTTCTAAACTCCAAGAGCTCAATATCAAGGTCATTCCTTGTGCTGTGATAGATGAGCGGAATCGAGCTTTTTCTGAAGAATCATTATGCTTCTTCAAATACCCTGCACTAAAAGAAACTGCAAAAATAATGGTTGAAGGTTATGGAAAGAAAATTGAGCCTAAAAAGGCTTTGGGCCATATGGATGGACAGTACTGCTTTGGATTCTCTTATAATATTCCAAATAATAGCCTGCCGATTTTCTGGTCTTCTTCTAATGGATGGAATCCTATCTTTTGCCGAAAGGAGAAATATCAAAATGCCAAACAAGCTAAACGAGAATACGGATTCTTTATTTAAAAATCCTTTCGATGATTATAACGCTAATGTTCTAGACCCCGAATTAATCATGCAGTATTGGTTTACACCTTTTTCCACCGGAGCATTGAAGGATTTTGATGAAAAACGTTTTTTTACTCAAAAGATGCCTATAATTTTGCAAGGTTCGCGTGGATCAGGTAAAACTACAATTTTAAAATACTTTTCATTCCCTGTACAATGTGAGCGTGCGCTCCAAAATCATATAACTATTAGACAACAACTACTTAAAGATGAAGGAGTAGGGTTTTATTTTCGGTGTGATGATTCTTTTCTGAAAGAGTTTAAAAGCGTATTTAGTATCGCGGTAGAATCAAAATGGACCTCTTGTTTCGAACATTATCTGGAACTTTTTTTTGTTAAAAGTTTGATTGAACTAATTTTCAAATTAGGTAAAGATTATAGCGATAATTTTCCAGATGAAATACTTAAAACTTCCAATTTGTGTGAATTAAGGGCGGACTGTAATTTTACAGATATGCACTCGTTTTCGGAATATATTGACGCTGAAATTCGCTACATAAATACGTTTAAAAATGAATCGCTTTTTACGCAAGCGAAGTTTGAACCAAAGCATGTTTGGAGTATTTACGATATTAGCAGTAAATTGATACATGCGATTGCTCAAACAGCTCCAGAATTATCAAAATTAAATTATTTGCTATTAATTGACGAATTTGAAAATCTCCCGCAAGAATTGCAAAAACAGTTTAATACTATGATTAAATTTTGCCGTCCCGACATTTCCATGCGTATTGGACGGAGAAGTGAAAACATTGTAACAAAAGAAACCATTAACGATGTTGAGTATTTACGTGAGCAACATGATTACCACTTGATTGTATTAGACCAGGAACAGGACATGCAAAGCTTGCGATCGTACTTGCTTGGTATAGCGAAAAAGCGCTTGGAAGCAATGGATTCTTCTTTGTTTCCCACCAGCATAATAGATATTTTGGGGGATAAGGAAGATTTGGATGCTGAATGTCAAAAAAATGCAAACGCCAAAAACCTACATTTGCGATATGTTTTAAATTCTAATCCAAGAATAAAAGCAGATGACGGATTACTTGATCAAATTATTTCTATTATTTCTTACCCGCAAAACAGAATTGCAGAAACATTAAATGCTTTGTGGGTTTCCAGGTGCGAACAAGATGAAAATCCGCTTGATGTTGCAAAATTTACCGTGAATGCGATGCAGGCTTTTTTCAATAAAGGTGAGCACCAATTGCTTGAAAAATATAAAAATGACTATAGCAATAAATATAGATATGCTATCACAATCTTGATATGTACAGCTTACAAAAAAGATAAGCTATATTATGGTTTTAATACTCTTTGTCATCTTTCAGAGGGCAATGCACGCACATTCATAAATTTGTGTAAAGCAATAATTAGCGACGCTTTATTCTATGAAAAAAAGCGATTTCTATCCATAATGAAAATTTCACCAGAATCACAATCCCGAGCGATAAGAAGCTATTCCCGAAGTGAATTTAATTCTGTTTGTTCAATAATTCAAAACGGCAATTCGATTAGAGAGTTTCTATTATGTTTGGGCAATGTGTTTTCTGAATTCCATAGAGATAAGCTGGTAAGATATCCGGAAACTAATCAATTTATTTATAATCCGGATGATTTATCTCCAGAGGATAGAAAAACTCTAGAAATTGCTATAAGTTGGTCACTAATAAAAAAGAAAAAAGACACTCAACGTCTATCAGCTGGTATTTCAAAAGAGGGAGATATATATACAATAAATAAAATATTTACCCCAATTTTTAACATTTCTTACCGTACTAGAGGAGGAGTCAATGTACATTTTTCAGCGGAAGAAATTGGGGAAATGCTTAAGGGGCAATTCCAAAAGAGCAAACTTAGTACATCTACAAAAAGGAAAAGAATTAGCCCCACAAAGAATATTAAAAATATTCCTCCGGCAGATCAATTATCTTTTTTTGACTGGGGGGAAGGCAAATGAGCACTTATTATACGATTTCATCAGCTGAAGACATAGACGCACAGATTTATGATACCTTTATTTTAGCAGATGGGTCAGATGATCGAACATTAGAAATGGCTAAGATACTAAATAAAAAGGGGGCGGATATTCACACTATTGTATTGCTGAAATATCAGAATGATAAGCCAAGCGCAGGCCTAGAAAAAATGTTTCCTTCTGCACAAATAATACCGGTTATAGTAAATGAATTACAAACATATTTTTTGGCGCAGCTAATAAATATTTCAGATAAACTAAGTAGTGAAAAGCTAATTGTAGATATTTCCTGCATTCATACTCCAGAAATGTTTGTGTTGCTAAAGTATCTTAAGACGGCAAATCCGAAGGAAAAACTTGATATTGCATATTCAACCCCTTTTGAGTATGATTTTCCTGAAGAACCTTTTACATCTTACTGCTCCTACTATGGGAATCTTAAAACCACCGATTTGTTAGGCTTTGGTGGCATTTCTGATGGTTTAGCACATTCTCGTATGATTATCTTCTTGGGATTCGAGGGAGTCCTTGCATCTAAAGTAACAGAAGATATACAGTATGAAGAGCTTTTATTGGTAAACAATCTTCCGTCCTTTTTTCCAAAGTATAAGGATATATGCGTAATAAATAATTATGACTTGCTTTCTACGCACAGAAGTAAGTTACTATATGTTCCTGCGAATAATCCTTTTGAAACTTTCAATTTTCTAGATAGTGTATTCGATGGGAAGTCCTCATTGTGTGTAGCGCCTTTAAGCACAAAGCCTGTTGCTCTGGGTGTTTGCCTATATGCTATGTCTCATAAAACGCTGCGCATCGTTTATCCTACGTCGGAACATTACAATGATCACAGGACTAACAAAGTTTTGAATACTAATATTTATAGTATTCCGCTACAATCAATATAAAAAGGATGCCGCCACTGGATCGCTTTGATCCAATGGCGGCGCTCCCATTTTGCTTGACAAAAGGTGAAAATCTGGTGTTTTTCCTATGTAGAAACGCCTTGCCGCCCTACATGGGAAAATCATACTGCCCCTACACGGAAAAGCCGCCACAGGCGGTTTTCTTCCCGTTTTGAACCCTAATTTCTGCACTTTTGGGAACGGCGGGAAAGATAGTGCGGGCAGGACACCACCACTGCCCGGAAGCTCTGCTTGCAGGGATAGACACAGCCTTTGCAGAGCTTGTTATACTGGCGCCTGCCATTCTTGCCCAGGAAGAACGACCATTCCAGACGCCATTTCTTGCTCCGGCTCATAAGTCGCCCAGCTCCGGGGGCTTCTTCTGCGGGGCGGGCTTTTCCGGGCCTTTTCGTTCCACGCACTCCCGTTTCGCGTCCTCCAGCCGCTCCCGGATGGAAGGCTTTTTCTCCGGCGTGGTCCTGCACGCCTCGGCCTGGGCTTTCTCCAATTCCTCCCCACGGCGGCCGTTATTGATGATCCCGTCGATTATCCCATAGTCGTCCTCCAGGGTCATTTCTGCCGTGCGCAGCGGGTTTTCCGGCTCCACGGGGACGGACACGATCTGCCCGTTGATGCTGGCGAACAGCTCCGGCCGCTTGAATTGCTCGGTGTACTTCTGGATCATGTCTGGGGACAGGGACGAAAAACTCTCCGGCCCCAGGCCCACAACCAGGAAGGTGCCTGCCACGATGTCGTAAATCTCCCCATGCTCGTCCCGGAGGGAACGGTTCAGGTCTAGACCAATGAGCTTGCCTTCATCGTTCAGCACCAGCCCAATCGGATCGTCAAAGGGATAGGAGGCGGCAATATCACCGCCCACCTCCGCTTGCAGCGCATGGAGGCCGGGGTCGATCTCCTTCACATAGGGTTCCTTCATAGGCTCCACCACCAGAACAGTCAACTTCTCCGGCGTGGTATGTTCGGGGGCGGCTCCACTGGGGATGGCAAAGGCACGGCTGCCGTTGGCCATGATGAGATACTTCCCATCCTCGGACTCATGGTGAAAACCGTATCCAGCCGCCTCCATCTGTTCCCGGCTCATATCCGTCACATGGAAGGTGCCCCTGGGGGTCCGCACCGTCTCACCGGTCTCCCGGTCGTCCGGGGTGGACGCCGCTTGCTGCCCGTACAACTCCGCTTTATACTCCCGGTTTGCCTGTTCCGCAAAGACCAGCATCTCGTCCACATGGGACTGATCCGGGTTTTCGATGGCTTCCCGGATTACCTGGGGGTCCACATCCAGAAATTCTTCATAGCCGGTGGCGCCCTTGAACTTCTCAATCTCCGAAGGAAGATAGTCCTCCTGGGTCTGCCCAGGGCAGCCAGCTTCTCGTCTAGGGCGGAGATGCGCCCGGCCATCAGATTCTCGTAGATTTCTTCCTTCGCCGCATGTTCCTCCGGGTGCTCAGCGGCATACTGCGGGTCGTGCTGCCGGAAAAACTCGTCCATATCATAGGCAAGGTCGGTTGCCATATCCGACTTTGCACTTTCGTCCAGAAATTCTTGTTCCTCTTGTGTAACGGTGACTCGATACTCCCACGGGATGCTCTCCCGGTATCCCGTACATAGCCCAGGTCGGTGAACTGGCCGCTTTCCTCCAGGGCGATGTCCCGCCCGTAGGCTTCATAGTCGATGTAGTTGCGCAGATGCTCCGGCACCTGTATGGCGTCCAGTTCCTCAATGTAATACCGTCCCAGATCGTCGTGGTCGTGGATGTTGGAATAAACGTTGTAACAGTCCAGGTTTTCCGTCAGATTGATAAGCTCCTGGATGCTGCCCGTGTGGTCGCCGATTTTCATAGCAGCCTGGAACCGCTTATATTCATCCTGGCTCATATCATCCAGTTTGGAGGCCAGGTAGTTCAGTTCATCCAGGTTGGCATACTCGCCCAGCAGGTCATAGAGGCCGTCCACATAGCAGTCGTAGTCTATGATGAACCATTCCTCATAGTTCTGCCCGAAGTCGTCTTTCGCACCGATCCCGATGCGCTCAAAGACCTTTTTCAGTTCCTCCGCCGTGGTGGGAAACTTCACCCATTCGCCCACAAGGGCGCCCTCGTTGTACTTACCCAAGTTGGTGATGAAGGCGGCAAAGGGATAATCTTTGTCATAGTCATAATGGGGCATAGCGACACCTCCTTATCGCTCCGGCGCAGGCTTTTCCCGATGGGGCTGCGCCTTGCTCTGGTTGGCACATTCCTTCCGGCTCTGTTCCAGCCGTTCTTTGATGGAGGGCTTTTTTCCGTCTGCCTCTCCCTGGGGCGCTCATGTTCCCACTCGTCGCCGGAGAGAGTGAGATAGCCTCGGCTCGTAAAGCAGCCCTGTTCCTCCTGCATGGCATGATTGCCGAAGGGAACGGGATCAATAGCGTCCAGCAGATCCGGGGGCAGAAGGCCGTCCAAATGCTGCGCCAGATAGCGCCAGCCCACATCCTCCATCTTGCGGATGTTGGGTTCCAGGATGAAATACTCCGTGTTAGCGGGAAACTCCCGGAACTGCTCCAGGGTGGTCAGGCGGAAGGGAGACTCCTGCACAGCGGCCAAGAGGTTACGGTCCTCGGGGGAAAGTCCGGCAAGCGCCTGGGTCGCTGTCTCCAGCTCGCTTGCGTCACCGCCTGCGGGTAGCAGCGGTTTCAAATGCTCCATGAAATTGGGCTCGGTTTTGCTCAAAGACATCATCCTTTCTGAAAATGGGTAAAAGAAAAGCAGGGAACCCGGAAAGGTTTCCTGCTTCAAAATTTATATTTATTTTTTCTTATTTTTCCTCTTTTTAAGTGCGTTTGAAACTGTCCCCTGTGAAATATCGAGCATATCTGCTATGTCGTCTTGAACAAAATCGGCAGACAACTCACAAATGATGGAATCCCGTTCATCTTTCGTTTCATAAGCGGGAATCTTGACAACCGAACTTTTTTCCACCCCGCTTTTTGACAAGGTTTTTATAAATGTTCGTCCATCAGATGTCGTTGCCTTTGCAAAACGTTCTCCATTTCTTTTTTTTACGCCAAGTTTCAGGGAAACCAAATCCTCCTGTAAAATCGCTGGTTCCTGATTGAATGCATTAATGAGCTCATCAGATGACATGACAAAACTCCCCCCTTACAAATTTATCAAATTGTTATTAATTTGATATTAATATGATACAACTGGAGGAGCTGTTTGTCAAGACCTATTTAAGCGCAATTTTATAATTGACATACTTGCCGCCGGTATCGTCCAGGATCACCACCGCATCATAGGTGGAACCTTTCTTCTCCGACCACATCCCTTTGACGGAAGTACGGCCCTTTTTCAGAAGATCGGCCGCCATTTTCCGGGTCATTTCCTTGCGGCGGCTGATTCAGAAACGGTTATTCTTCCACATGACAAACTGGCAGGCCCGGTCCGAACAGGCGCAGTTCTTCTTGCCCACATAAACCGGCTTGCCGCAGCGTGGGCAGAGGCCCACCGTTTCCTTCTCCGGCTGGAACAACTTTTGCCCATCCTCGGAAATGTGGGAGTATTTCCGCACCAACTCCACCGCCATTGCCTCGATCCCGTCCATGAAGTCCTCCGGCGACGCATGGCCCTTTGCCACCTCGTTTAACCGCTGCTCCCAATCCGCTGTGAGCTTGGGAGAGGTCAGCAGTTCCGGCAGTACCGTGACCAGGTTGACACCCGCCTTTGTGGGGATCAGGTTCTTGCCCTTGCGCTCCACGAATCCGCCAGACACCAGCTTTTCGATGATGGCCGCCCTGGTCGCTGGGGTGCCCAGACCCTTGCGCTCTGCCTCGTCCGGCATATCTTCCTTGCCCGCGTTCTCCATGGCTGACAGAAGGGTATCCTCTGGTACGCTTTGTCAAGGGTGTTTAAGAAATTCTCTCGCAGTCATTCAAAATAAGCCGCTTGATTTTGTCGCTCATGGTTTCTTTGCTCGTTTCGCTGAAATGGATTTTGACGCGGTAGGTGGTTTTCCCTATTTTCTTTATCATAACAGGCTGCGGGGCTTCCTTTACGGTCAGAGGGGAAGCAGCTGCGGTGGTGCTGGTCTTGCGGGTTTCATTGTTCATAGTCTCTCCTTTCTGCTCATGGCAAATGCCCCTGTTACGCAATAGGACGCTGTTTTCGGGGGTAAAGGTACAAAGGTACCGCATGGGCGGCTTTCTCCCTCTGAAAGCCCTATAAAATGGGGCTTCCAGAGCGTCTAATGCGTAACATGGGGCGGCTGTTTTGGGGTTGAAGTGGCGAAGTGGCAAAGTGGCAAGGTATCTGGGTTTTGCCACTTGGAT